>Ga0272444_10000435_pt1 | contig 45178 bp, 33 predicted proteins | sample SSMForm13_FD_201033 | JGI IMG/M metagenome (GOLD analysis project Ga0272444, IMG submission 201033) | Marine sediment archaeal communities from Little Sippewissett salt marsh, Falmouth, MA, United States - SSM-Form-13 | ecosystem: Environmental > Aquatic > Marine > Wetlands > Sediment ... | reverse complement strand
GCTGAACACCCGCTCCTCGTGGTCCGAGCCCTCAAAAGTCAGCCGGTAAAGGCCGCCGACCGGAACGCTGTCAAACTCCAGGGGCCGGTCGCCAGCCACTTCGCGGCCTATCTCCTGCCAGCCGTCGTCCCAGTACGATAGCGCGTACTCAGTACCGGCGGCAACGGCAATGTTCTTCTTGTTCGTCCCGACGAAATTGCTCAGAGCCAGGCTTGTCATGGATGTCGTGTCGGCAATGAACTGTCGGGGCGCGACCGACTCCGAAAGCGTAAACGGCGCCCCCCAACCGACAATCTCTTTATCGAGATAAAGAGCCGGCAGCAGAATCACCGCCGTACCGAGATCTCGGAAAGTGACCTGATCCCCTTCAACCCGACCCCAATCGATGGCTTTCCAATCGCCGGAATTGAACACGCAGACGTAGGCGATATCGACCGAGTCCGGGACGGGTCGAGCCAGCTGGATAGTCGGGCTCACGGTCGGCATGTATTCGGCGGTGACATCGACATAGCTCTTCCCCTTCAGCCAGCCGGGGACGGAGTCCTGCTTATTTTCCTGGAAGATGAGATTGGCGTGCTGCTTACCGAAGGTCTTGCGATAAACCTTGGCGGCTTTGCCGGTCAGGTTGTACTCGCCGGGGCTGGCCTCGGCCCCCATGAACGGCACCACCCTGCCGCCGGGTATGAGGATGGCGTTCCAGGCGTGGTTGTTGCCCTGATCGGCCCAGGCCGGGGTGTAATCGCTGGTAACCGCTAGGCCGTTGGCCCGCATGGCATAGATTGTCAGATTGGTCATATCCTCGCACCGCCCCAGGCCGCTGGCCAGCATTTCTTCAAGGCCCTGATCGGTGGGGTGATAGTAGTAACGGGGATCGAAACCGAAATAGGTGATGATATCCTCGTTGATCAACCGGGCGGCCTCGACCGGGTCGGAAGGATCGGCCATCCCGTCCGGTAGGTTTTCGTACTTCTCAAAGAACATCCCCCGCCAGTTCTCGAGCGGCTCGTTGCTTCCGCGGTAGGGCAGGACAAACTCGCAGAATTGCTCGAACGTCAGGTAACCGGCCCAGGGCTTCTCCCGCCAGGCCTCGAAAGCCAGGTCAATCTGGCTTATCAGGAATTCGGCCTCGATCGTCTCGCAGTCCTCGAAGAAATCCTTCCTGTCGAAGTCTATCCCCCCCACGGCGTCTTCCAGCGAGTCAACCCCGACCAGCAACTTGTCGTAGTTCTCGTAGTCAAGGGGATTGAACTCGATGTCTACATCGTTGGTGTCATGCAGCCGATAAGTGACAAAGCCGTGGCCTTCCATGTTACCGATCAGGAAGTAAACGGCTTCCAATTTGAGCGAGTCGTCTTCAGCGGTGTAATGCTCGATGACCTTTTCAAGCTCGGCGCTGTTTTCACCGGAAGCTGCAAGGGCTTCATCGACATCGGGCGGATAACCGCTGCCGGAACCACAGGAAAGGGCCAGCGCTGAAATCATGACAGCAGCAATTGCAAAGCAGGCGGCGGAGGCGGAGGACCAGTGGGACATACATATCTCCTGAAGGGTGTGCTCGTTGCGACGGAAAATACGGTCCCCGAACCGCCGCGTCAACTTCTACTGTATCCTCGTACTCGACCGGCTTTCGGCTCAGGGACAGGCCGGCAGCGGTGTCATTGAGAGATACTGGTGGTCGACCATAATCTGCAGGTCACTTATATCCACAATGCCGTTGAGGTCCAGGTCGGCCTCGCTTTCACAGCACAGCGGCGCCAGCGACAGGAACATATGCTCTATCATCAACTGAAGATCGACAATATCCACAGTTTGATCGGAGGTCCCGCAGTCGGGCTGGAGGAGTATGTTCCCTCGATCGCCCACACAGCACTGTCCGGGGTCGGCCTCGGGAGAGGACTGCTGTGCACGTTCAACGACCGGGCATTCCAGCGACTCCACTCCGGCCACTACCGCCCCACAGTCAAAGACTGAGACGGACACCCAGTACGGCGTCCCCGCCAACAAGCCGGCTATGGTGTATTCGTACTCGTAGTACTTGAAGTAGCCGTCCTCGGTCAGAAAGAAGTCGATCGAATCACCGGGGACCTCGGTCGGGTCAGCATAGGGCGGTTCAGGCGCTCCGGGATATCGCTTCTGGATCGGCGTAGTCACGCCGAATTCCGAAGCGTTTTGCGCCACCGGCGCGAAATAGAAGATCGAGTCAACGAAGCCCGATAACATGTACGGATGTGTGATCGGATGGTCGAGCGGGTGCCAGCCAACGTCGCCGCAGCCGGACGGGGCGTACAGGCATCTCAGTTCTTCGAGCGTATACAGGTCGCCGTCGTTGACCCACTGCCCGGCGCTCACGAAGCGATATTTGTAGTAATCCTCCAGGTCATAGGTAGCATCGAGAAGGAAGCTGCCCCGGGCGCCTGACGTCGAGATGTATACATTGTATCCTTCGAAATCCTGCTCGTTGGAAAACACGTCGTGAGCCGTCTCGCAGGCGTGGCCGTTCCAGCGCACCTTCAGGGCTCCGGGCCCCGGTTCGATCCAGAACGGGGGCGGAGGAGGGGCACAAGCACCTCGGAAATCTGGGACACCATCGCCAGACATGTAATCTCCGGCGTAACCATCGCCGTCCGTGTCCACGCCGGGGTTGTCGTAAATCCAGCCGGCCCACGCCGAGTTGTATTCAAGATCACCGAAATCGACGTTGTCGTACCAGACGGCGGGATTGTCCGGGAGATTGTTGCCGTTGCCGATCACAGTATGAAAATTGTCACCGGCTACGTACGCCGTAACATAGGACGCCTCTTCCCCCGGCTCAAGGGTGGTCGGACCGACCGACAACAGGTAGCGGGTATCATGACCGCTGGAGATATTGGAGGCAACCGATGGCGGAGGAGTCAACCACACCGCGTCCAGAGGGCTGATTTGAGCGGTCATGGCCTGATCATAGTCAATACCGCCGGTGCGCATCAGGCAGTACTTGCCGCGGTCACCGTTCGGCGTACCACTGCCGCCGGTTCCGAATTCGCAATAGCCGCTTCTGGGCTGAGGGCCGAAATCAAATGAGGCGTTGCCGTCGCTGATCCACCAGTTGTATGACAAAGAACTGCTTTCGGTCGGATCATCCAGAAAACAGACCGCGGTAGCGGCGGGCACGGCGGCGCCGCTCAGATCGCCGTTGTTATCCGCAATCCAGGCTAGCGGCGGGGCTGCCGGGTGGACAGGCAGGTGGAAACCGGTCAGATCGTCCCGGGCTCCATTGTCGCCGGTGGCCTGGTGATAGACGTCGGCATCAACATAAATCCCTACATAAACATCGTTCAGAGTCTCCTGGCCGGTATTCCGCAGAGTGTAGTTGAAGAGAACGAAGTCCTCGGCGTAGGCGTAAGGCCAGGCGTACGACTCCTGGGTGACTTCAATGTTCAACGGCATATGAGATCGGCCATCACGCGGATCGTTTTCCACCCCGATACAGGTACTGCACGTGTCGTAATAAACGGCTACGAAATCCTGATAAGAGACCGCCCCCTGATATTCCGGGGCGAGAGGGTCGGCGTTGGACCGATAGATCATATCTCCGGCCGGAGATTCGTCGGGATGGAATTCATACCCGCCCATTATCCAACCGTCGGCTCCGGTGGACACAAGTGTGTCGTTCCCCACTACGGCCCCAACCCAGAGAGCACCGACCCAAAGATAGTGGGTATTGCTGCCGGCGGGGTATTCACAGGCGTGAACCTCAAGTCCGGTGAAACAGTCAATTACGCCGGCCAGACTGAAGCCATCGCCGATGTGGCCGCTATTGTCGACCGCCATAACTATTTTGCCCACATTGTGTTCGGCGATACAGTAAGCCGGGTCGGCCAGGGCCGCCCGCTGGCTCTGGCGGTCGTGAGTGAAGTCGTCCAATCCGCGCCCGAACAGACTCATCGGGACCAAAGCTAACAGGACGGCGGCGGTCACGATTTGAGCAGAGTACTTCATGGCATTTTCCTTTCAAAAACAGACATACAGATAACGCACATGAGGGGCAAAGAGGACGATATTTCCTCCATGAGAAGCTAGCGCTTCAGAGGCTGGAAGTCAAGTACAAGTAGTGCCTTTGTGGCAGGTGCAAAAACACGGGCAGAACACGCTTGCCGACGTGGCTGGATACCTGGGTGCCGGCCGAGACGACACCTTCCTCAACCTCACCAGCAAGGAGGCAGTGGTGTGAGTTCCAGGAAGAGATGGTCAATCATGATCATAATATCCGTAATGTCCAGGATTTCATTCTGATCCAGATCTCCCTCGTCAAAGCAATTCAGGCCCCTCAGAGTGAGGAACTGGTTGTCTATCATAATGGACAGGTCGGTGATATCCACTTCGAAAGACTGATCCACATCACCAACCGTAGGCGGCCAGCAACAGCCGGGCCCGGTGCATCCGGCGCAATCGTTCCAGTAAAACATGAGAGCGTCCTTCGCGGCGCGGACCAGGTCTGAAGTGGTACCCTCTCGGAGCGAAATAAGACCGGTAAAAAATACCAGCGTATCGGAATCGGCCAGGTCGAAATCGTGGCGGTACGTCATGAAGACCGCCTGATCGGACTCTACGGCCAGCCCTGAAGAACTGTCGTGCGAAGCCACGCTGTCCCACCATACCGCTGCGTTCGGCTCTCCCGATTCCGGCGCTTCTTCAACGAAGGACGCCGGTACGGCGAAAGAACCATGGTATTCGCCCATACCATCGCACGTCCAGTACCAACTACCCGTGGCATTGTAAGAGCCCAAAATCACTTCCACTGCCAAACGGGCCGAGTGATCGGTTTCCGCAGGTTCACCCGGTTCATTTGTGCCCTGCATGATGGTGGCATCGCCCATGTGGTAAATATGCGTGGGCCAGGAGGTGTTCTTGCCCGGTACATCGGAAGGGACATCCCAATCTATTACATCGCCTATCGAGAGATGACTCTGCGGCCCCTTACCGTTGGTAAAGAGTCTGGTCATGACTATGAAAATGTTGCCCTGATACGTGTCGAACCATCTCTGGAGTGGCGCAAAATACACTCTCTCCACCGCTACGGCCGAGTCCCGGGATACAAAGCGACCCGAATAGACCGAGTCGAACTCGCGTTCCGAAAAGTAATAGTGCATCCCGACCCCCGAAGCCATCGGGCCGCCTTCGGCTATGGGAATGAAGTCATATGTGATCGCTTCGTACTCCGAAGCCGAGGTCCAGTCCTTCTGAGCGATGCTGGTTGTTAATGCGACGCTGTCGCCGTCGTTTCGCATCAGAAACAGGCTGCCGCTTCGCAGATAGATACTGTCGGCGGGACGGGTGCCCGTTTCGCCGCCGTCGATTGTAAAGTCGAGGTTCACGCCGCCGATTCCCATCTGCCCCATCTCGCCGTTATTGGATACACTCAGGGCAACATGGTTGCCCGTACCGGTCGGCGCGCCTGCATCCCACGCAGCCGAGGTCGCTACGGTGTCCCAGACTACCGGCTCTGCGATCGCCATACCGGCAACCAGGACTACACATAAAAGCACAATGTATTTTGTCATTAGCTTAGCCTCACAACATTTCTGATCTCTCCCTTACCATATCTCCATATATTGACTGGCCTCTACGGGCAATATGCAGGAAAACACCCCAGGCAAATGAAATGATATTCGATGAGTATTTGAAGGTCCCCTATGTCGACTGAACCATCGCTATTCGTATCGCCCTCCTCATCGCACACGAGAGGGGTCAGAGAAAGGAACATATGATCTAAGAGAATGGACAGATCAGTTATATCCAACATTCCATTCTGATCCAGGTCCCCCGTGTAAGGCGGTATGCAGCAGCCTTGATAGGACGTAATCGGAGCCAGTGTACCATCACCGTTGTTCCACATAACCAGGAAATTGTCAGGAGCATTTCTTGCCACCACGACATCGATGTCGCCATCATTGTCGAAATCGGCCAGTCTCGCTGCCACGGGCCATTCGACGGTAGGGTATGCCACTCGTGGCTCAAAGGTGGCATCGCCGACGTTCAAGAAGATCGAAATCTCGGCGTACTGGTTGTCGGTTGTCATCAGATCCTGGTACCCATCGCCGTCGAGGTCGGCGGCATCCAGGCCGACAGGTCTGATCCCCGTGCTATAGACTGTCTCGACCGGAAAACCGCCACTGCCGTCGTTCAGCAGAACTGAAAGGTTGTCGGAATCGCGATTAGCCAGGGCGAGATCATGGTCCCCGTCGCCATCCAGATCGACGGCGCGCACGGCGAGCGGTGCACCGCCAACATCATAATAGTCGGCCGGCGCAAAAGATCCATCGCCGTTGTTTCTTAGAACGGACAATCCGTCCGGGCCGAAAGAGGTCACGGCCAGATCGGGATGTCCGTCGGCGTCAAAGTCAGCCGTGCAGACCGAGCGAGGGAATTTGCCCACGGGCCACAATGTTGCAGCCGAAGTAAACACGGCATCGCCATTATTCAACAAAAGAGAGATACTGTGATCAAACCACAGAACCACAGCCAGATCGAGATCGGTGTCGCCGTCGTAATCAGCGATGCTGAGCGAAAGCGGACCGCTGCCTCCGGCGTAATAGCCGACTGTCGAAGCGAACGTTCCATCGCCGGCGTTCAGCAATATCGAAATGCTGTCGGTTTCGAAGTCTCCCGCAGCCAGATCTTGATCGCCATCTCCATCCAGATCGGCCGATTGAACGGCATACGGGACACTCCCCGTTGCCCAACCTGAGCGCGGATCAAAAGTGCCATCGCCGACACTGATATTTGTTCTTACCCAGTTGTAGCCGCTGCCGACCAGCACCACATCGGCAAGCCCGTCCGGGTTCAGATGCGCAGGAATAAGGTCCGGATCGTTCGCAATGTCTGCCGGCAGGCAGTCGAACGTCCTGTCACCGTTACTCCACAGCAGATAGACACCGTCCAGGCCCTGGCTGGCCACAGCCATGTCAGTTTGGCCGTCGTCGTTCAAATCGGCCAACGCGACAGATGCGGGCCCGCTCCCGGCGAAGCACTCAACCGGCGGAGCAAGGGTGCCGCTACCCGTATTCCAATACACGGATATTGCGGCGTTATAAGAATAGCTGCCAGAACTGGCCGTCACGAGATCTTGATGACCGTCGCCGTCAAGATCCGCTGCGGCCAACGACCTCGCCCCGTACTGTATTGCGTATTTCAACTGGGAGTCGAAGTTCCCGCTGCCGTCGTTCAGCAGAATCGTAAGGTAAGCGCTGGTGACAGCCAGGTCCAGATCGCCATCGCTGTCGAGGTCTATAGCTGTCACCAGGCCCGGTTCCCCACCTACGCTGTAATTCACCGGCGCTTGGTACGAGCCGTCGCCGTTGTTCTCGAAAACAGCCACGACGTCCAGAGCCCTGTCAGCCAGGGCCAGGTCCGGGTCGCCATCGGCATCCAGATCGGCCAGGGTGACCGAATAAGCATACCTGACATGCGGAACCGGGTCGTTGCCCATAAGAAAAGTGGCATCGCCGTTGTTTAGCAGGATCGCAACATCATGGGGGTCCTGGAGTGCAACGACCAGATCAGTATCAGAGTCACCATCTACGTCGGCAGCAGCCATTGACTTCGGGCGGCCGACCACGTCAAGGTTCACCGCGGGAGCCATGGTGCCATCGCCGTTATTCAGCAGTAAAGAAACACTCCTGCCGTAGTCATTTGCTACGGCCAGATCTGGATCGCCATCACCGTCCAGGTCGGCCCAAACGATAACGTCAGGCAGGTGTTCCACGTCGTAGTGCACGGCAGAAGCGAAATCTGTCCCACCGTTGTTCATCAGAATCGATACATTGTCGGACCCCCAATTGGCAGTTGCTAAATCAGGCCGCCCGTCGCCATTAGCATCGACCGCAATCACCTGTATCGGCGACTCTCCTGTAACGAACCGGACTCCGCCTTCCGCCGACTGGACCGCCGACAACGTAATCGCCAGGACGCCGAGAACTGCACAGAAAGCCGTTCCGGCAGCTCGCACATAAGACACTCCCAGCGCATGACACATTACCGTCCTCTCACTCCTCATAGCTCACCTTTCCTATCTTTCCCCGGACAGAGTCTGCCTTTTCAATCACATCACGGACACGGCGGCAACGGCGTCAATGTGAGGAACTGGTTGTCAATCAGCACCGACAGGTCGGTGATGTCAACAGCTCCTGACAGGTCACAGTCAGCCTCGGCCTGACAACCAAACGGCGCCAGCGTAATAAACTGGTTGTCGATCAGCACGGCGATATCGGTGATGTCAACCTCTCCACTGGAATTGACGTCGCCGACGGTCGGCGGCAGGCAACAGGTATTGGTATAGTAAGGAAACGGCCCCAGAGTGCCGTCAATGTTGCCCCAGGCTATGGAGATGTCATAGAACTCCTGTCGCCCCACGGCGACGTCCATATCGCCGTCGTTGTCACAATCAAGCAGAGCCGCGGCCTCGGCTCCCACCTGGTTGTAACCGGCAGAATACACTTCGCCCTCGCCGAACGTACCATCGCCGAAATTGGAGAACACGACGATGGCATCCGGGTCATCGCCGTTGCTGAAGGCCACCAGGTCGAGGTGCCCATCGCCGTCCATGTCAACGGCCGACACGTTGCGCGACCGGCCCCCGGAACTATAATACGTCTTTTCCGGAAAATACCCTTCGCCGCTATTAAGCAACACTATCAGGCCGCCTTGAGAGACTGCCGCCAGGTCCTGGTCTCCGTCATTGTCCAGGTCGGCGGCCTCAACCGCGTTGGCCGGAATGCCGGCACTGTAGTGGGCCGTCGGAGCAAACGAACCACTCCCCAGATTCATAACGATCGAGATGTTGTCTGTGTAGAGGTTCGTAACAGCCAGGTCCAGATCGCTATCGCCGTCAAGATCGGCCGCACAGACATACCCCGGACACCACCCGCCCACCGAAGAGAGGCCGGCTGGAGCAAAAGAGCCGGCGCCGTTATTGAGCAACACGGCAACGGCATGCTCGAAATACAAGGGTATGACAAGATCGATGTCGCTGTCGCCGTCAACGTCGGCCGGGCATACGGTCAGCGGACCGCTGCCGCCCGCGCTAAGGCCCGCGGCCGGGGCGAATGAGCCGCCGCCGTTGTTGGTCAAAATTGAGATACTGTCCGATTCGTAATGGCTCGTAATCAGGTCCTGATCGCCGTCTCCGTCCAAATCGGCCGACCGGATAGAGTAGGGCGCACTCCCGATACCGTAATAAAGCTGCTCGGCAAAACTGCTATCACCGGAATTGATGTGAGCGGCCACAAAGTCGTAGTCGGGATGAATCAGCGCCAGGTCGGCCAGCCCGTCGGAGTCGAGGTCGGTCGCAATCATATCCTCATACTTCCATGCCTCTGCCAAAGGCTGGGGGGGCGCGGTAAAAGATCCGCCGCCGTTGTTCTTCAGGATAACAATGTCCCCGGAGCCCACGGCCAGATCGAGTTCGCCATCGCCGTCCAGGTCGCCCGCAGCAACGCCTACCGGGTGTCCCGAGAGGTAAAGGAACAGAGCCTCATGAAACTCGGCCTGACCGTTGTTCCACAACACGGACACGCAGGCCGAATAGCGATCGGCGGTGATCAGATCCAGGTCACTGTCACCGTCAAGGTCGGCGGCCGTTACCGAGTGGGGCCCGTTGGTGACATCCCACCTGACCGCCGCCTCAAACACGCCGGAACCGGTGTTTCTCAGGAAGGAGATGTTGTCGGAGTCGTGATCGGCCACCGCCAGATCAATCAAACCATCGCCGTCGAGGTCCTCCGCACAGATTGAAACAGGGCCGTCCCCCGCGGCGTAGTCAACAGCAGGCGCCAGGCTGCCATCACCGTTGTTAAGCAGCACGGAGATATAGTCACCTTCAATGTTGGCCGCGACAATGTCCGGTTTGGCGTCGCCGTTGAAGTCGGCTGTACGGACTGTGCGCGTGTAAGCGCCTACAAGCAGGCGAGGCGCCAATGTTGAAAAACCGCCAGTGCCGTCGTTAATTAGAATAGCCGAACCGGAAGGATGGTCCGCGGAGACAACCAGATCGAGGTCGGAGTCGCCGTCGAAATCAAAGCAGTCGATGCCCGTAGGAAAATAGATGCTGTCAGCCAAGCTGATGGCGGCGGCAAACGTCCCGTCCCCGTTGTTGGTCAGGAGCGATACGTCGTGTGATCCGATTATGGGCGCAGCCAGATCGCAGTCACCGTCGCCATCGAGGTCAGCCGCGCACAGGTCTAAGGGAGGACTATCACCGACAACGTAATAGGCGTCCGGCAGAAACGCGGTATCATTGTCATTGATAAGTACCCTTACTCGGCTGTCGTAGCCACTGGCAACAACAATGTCCATCCGTCCATCCATGTTGAGATCGACAATCCTGACTTCTCGCGGTGGATAGGTGTAGGCATAACTTTCGTCGGAGGCACCTGCCAGTGTAACCACCATCACAAAAAGCATAGTGAACACGCCGACAACAGCTGAGCGGCTGTTCATCGCAGACCGGCCGGTTCTGAATTTCATTTCAGGTCGCATGGCTCCATTACTCCCTGTGAGGTCTAAATTGTTTCCTTCACCGCTCACCGATCGCCGGTATTATCACCAGCAGGCCGAAAGCGGCTGCAAGCTTATAAACAAATGGTCTATCATTATCATAATATCTGTGATATCCACGATGTCGTTGAAGTCCAGATCCGCTTCGTCAGGACAGTTCAACGGCGTCAGCGTCAAGAACTGGTTGTCGATCATTATGGATAAATCCGTAATATCGACGACGAACGACCAGTCCACGTCGCCCACCGTGGGCGGCGCACAACAACCGGGACCGGTGCATCCGGCGAAGTCGTTCCAGTAGAACATCAGGGCGTCCTTCGCCGCGGGCATCAGGTCAGACACAGAACCTTCCCGCAACACCACCAGACCGGTAAAGAATACCAGCGTATCGGAATCGGCCAGGTCGAAATCGTGGCGGTACGTCATGAAGGTTATTTGGTCCGATTCGGTGGTCAGACCGGTAGAATTATCATGGGAAGCAACACTGTCCCACCAGATTGCCGCATCCGGCTCTCCCGATTCCGGAGATTCCTCTACGAAGGACGCCGGCACGGAGAGAGAGCCGTGGTATTCCCCCATCCCCTTGCACGTCCAGTACCAGCTGCCAGTTGCGTTGTAGGAGCCCAGAATTGGCTCCATCGCCAGACGGGCCGTGTTATCGGCTTCCGGCAGTTCAACCGGCTCATTTGTCCCCTGTATGACGGTGGCATCGCCCATGTGGTAAATATGCGTGGGCCATGAGGTGTTCTTTCCCGGCACATCGGAAGGCACATCCCAGTCTATAACATCGCCAACCGATAGATGACCCTGTGGCCCCTTACCGTTGGTAAAGAGCCTGGTCCTCACTATAAGAATGTTCCCCCTGTACGAATCATACCACTTCCGTAGAGGTGCGTAATACACTCTCTCTACCGCTACGGTCGAGTCCCGGGACACGAACCGCCCCGAATAGACCGAGTCGAACTCCCGTTCCGAGAAGTTAGTGTATAAGCCGATCCCCGAGCTCATGGGCCCGCCCTCCGGCACGGGGATGAAATCATAGGAGATCGAATCGTACTCCGCAGCTGAGGCCCAGTCCTTCTGGGCGATGCTGGTAGTCAGCAGGACGCTGTCGCCGTCGTTGCGCATCAGGAACAGGCTGCCGCTTCGCAAATAGATCCGGTCGGCCGGGCTAGTGCCGGTTTCGCCGCCGTCGATTGTAAAGTCGAGGTTCACGCCGCCGACGCCCATCTGTCCCATTTCGCCGTTATTGGCCACGCTGAGAGCGATATTCTCACCGCTGCCGGTGGGGACTCCCGTATCCCAGGCCGACGAGGTCGCCACGGTGTCCCAGACCACGGGCTCGGCCGAGGCCGCTCCGGCGATTAGTCCCAGGCACAATAGCGTACCACACAAAGTCATGAGCTTCTTCTTCATACATCCACCCTATCTTTTCTTTCCCCGGACAGAGTATGTCTTTTCAATCACCTCACGGGCACGGCGGAAGAGGTGTCAGGCTCAGGAACTGATTATCAATCAGGACCGCCAGATCCGTGATATCTACAACACCAGAGAGATCACAGTCACCTTCCGCCTCACAGAACAGAGGACACAGCGTCAGGAACTGGTTTTCTATCAGCACGGCGATATCGGTAATGTCTACAACTCCGCTTTGATCGATATCCCCGACGGTCGGCGGAATGCAGCAGCTCTCCGTGTAGTAAGGAAATTCAGAAAGAGTACCGTCACCGGCGTTCCATATAATATAGATGTCGTAGTAACTGTCCATGGCGAGGGCAACATCGACGTCACCGTCATTGTCGAAGTCCCCCGAGCAGCCTGTGACAGTTTCGTTATACCCGACGAAGAACTCATCCCGGGCCTGGAACGTCCCATCACCGTTATTGCGAAACAGCGAGACGTAGTCATAGTAGGCATCGTCGAACGTAACGAGGTCCGGATCGCCATCGCCGTCCATATCGGCCACAGAGAGACTTCGTGGTATGCCCCCGGCATTATAAGTCTGTTCACCCGCAAAACCACCGGTGCCGTCGTTGAGCAAAACCGACAGGTCGTAGGAGTCGCGGTTGGCTACAACCAGGTCCGGGGCGCCGTCGGCGTCCAGGTCCGCTGCGCGCACCAGATGGGGGCTTGAGCCTACGCTGTGATAGACGGCGGGCGCAAACGAGCCATCGCCGTTGTTCATCACAACCGACACTTTGCCGGTCGAGACATTGGTTACAGCCAGATCAGGGGCGCCATCGTCGTCGAAATCAGCCGCACAGATGGCGTTCGACCCCTGCCCCGCGGTATACGGGCCAACAGCGGGGGCAAAAGTACCGTCGCCGTTGTTAAACAAAACGGCAATGCTGAGGTCGAGATAATGGGCCACGGCCAGATCAAGATCGGTGTCGCCGTCAAAATCGGCGGCGCATAAAGACAACGGACCGCTTCCACCCGAACTGAAGGCCAGGGCCGTGTCTAACTCTCCGTTGCCATCGTTTATCATGATTGAGATACTGTCCGAATCGAAACGAGCCGCCGCCAGATCCAGATCGCCGTCTCCATCCAGATCGGCGGTCTGGAGGTCGTAAGGAATATCCGCCAATTCAATCAGGCCCAGAGCGGTGAAGGTGCTGTCACCATCATTGAATTGAATCGCGACCTCATCGTAGTTGGGGTGAATCAGGGTCAGGTCCGTCAGTCCATCGGCATTCAGGTTAGCCGCCGCAATGCTCGGCCACGTCTCCACCTCTTCGGTCGGGGGACCGAAAGCGCGACCGCCGTAATTTGTCATTACCGTTATCGCTCTCCAGCCTACACTGGCCACGGTGAGATCCATATCGGCATCGTTATCAAGGTCAGCCGCTACCACATAGACCGGACCCGGGCCGGCATCGAAAACCGCCGCTGAGGCAAAGTCGGCGCCGCCATTGTTCCAGAGCACCGATATGAAGCTCGAAAAGTAGTCAGCGGTAACAAGATCTACATTGCCATCGCCGTCAAGATCGGCGGCGGTGACCCAGTGCGGGCCGTCGGTCACGGCAAAGTGAACCGGCCAGTCAAAGACTGCCGCGCCGTTGTTCTTCAGGAAAGAGACATTATCGGAATTGCGGTTGGCTACCGCCAGATCAAGTATGCCGTCACCATCGAGGTCCGCAGCACATATTGAGTGAGGACCATAGCCGGCCGTATACTGCACACCAGGCGCGTAGCCGCCGGCGCCGTTATTGACGAGCACGGAAACGTTGTTAGAGCCTTTATTGGCGGTGGCAATCTCCGGGGCGCCATCGCCGTTCAAGTCAGCTGCGCAGATTGAGTGCGGGAGGGCGCCGACTGGGATTCCCTGGATGGTTGCCGAAAATCCCGATGCTCCGTAGTTGACGAGCACGGCTACCGTGGTATCGCCCCAGTTGGCCACGGCTATATCGTAATCGTCGTCTCCGTCGACATCGGTGGCACAAATTGCCAGGGGGTTCAGCCCCCCCGACGGGAAGTCAAAGGTCGAATCGAATATGCCGTTTCCGTCGTTAAAAAGCACAGTGATATCGTGGTCAAAGAAGTTGGCCACTGCCAGATCATGATCACCGTCGCCGTCAAAGTCAGCCTCGCAAATACTGTACGGCTCGTCACCCACGTCGTAATGCACAACGGGCAGGAATGTGGAGTCCCCGTCGTTGATAAGCACCGAAGCATTGTCGTCGTACCGGTTGGCCGTGGCGATATCAATCCGGCCGTCACCGTTCAGGTCGACTGCCACATGCGATCGCGGGGGGTATTCAAGATCATAGCGCTCCTCGAATGCCCGGGAGGGACCAACCGCCACCAGCATGATCCCAACCAACAAAGCTCCGGCGGCAATGGACTTACCTGTCATTCTCATCATTCTACCTCCGTTAAAGAGAACATCTTGTTGCAGATGCGAGGCTGGGAGATGGCTTGGTTTCTGTTATGGAGACACGAGGATGCAGCCATTCGGCGCCGTGGACAGGCGGTACCCCCCTGGCGAGCCGAAGATCAACCTGAAGTCTCATAACTACACCATTCCCAGTGAGGTCCGCGCTTTCGATTCCACGTGTATCGTTTACGCCGGTGCCTGAAGGGTAGCTCCGACCTTCGGTGCTCTACAATAATATTACCATCGAACTCGACTTTTAGCAATCAAAAAACCCAAAGTCATGCCGGCGAATCAGTTTCTGCCCGGAGGCGTCTCCTGCGACGACTTCCCAGCCCGGCAGAAATCACGGGCACGGCGGCATGGCATGCAGGCCGATGAACTGGTAGTCGACCATAATGGCGATGTCGGTGATGTCGAGATCGCCACTGAAATTGAGATCAGCCTCCACGTCGCAGAGCAGAGGTCTCAGGGAAAGAAATTGATTGTCAATCATTACCGAAAGATCACTGACATCGCAACTGCCGTCCTGGTTGACATCGCCGATGTTGGGCGGCAGGCAACAGTCGTCCGGCGGCAGGACCACGGGACCAAAGGTCCGGTCGCCGTTGTTGCGCAACGTCACGATGGACATCCAGGTGACGCTGGATACCGCCAGATCCCGGTAGCCGTCGTTATCCAGATCTGCCGCGGCTATGCTCACCGGGCGATGGCCTGCATACGCTGTCGGCCCGGCCTGAAACGACGGGGCACCTTCGTTCCACAGCACCGATACGAGGCTTGCAGTATAGTCCGCCGTCACCAGATCCAGATCGGAATCGTTATCGAGATCGGCGGCTGAAACCCAGTGTGGACCTTCCTGGACAGCATAATTGTAAGGCGCCGCGAACACAGCCGACCCGTTGTTCTTCAGGAAAGACACGTTATCCGAGTCCCGGTTGGCCACCACCAAATCGAGCTTGCCGTCACCATCGAGATCAGCGGCACAAACCGAATGCGGTCCGTCACCGGCAGCAAAGTCTACGGCCGGAGCCATGGTGCCATCACCGTTGTTAATCAACACCGCGATACTATCCTCCTCGAAGTTGCTCACCGCAATATCGACGTGGCCGTCAGCATCGAAATCCCCGCTGCAAATTGATCCCGCCAGTGCCCCTATCGAACCGGTGGTAAAGGTCACCGTAAAGGCGGCCAGGCCAACGTTGGACAGGATGGTCAGTGTCGTATCCCCCCAGTTGACTACGGCAAGGTCGATATCGAGATCACCGTCGAAATCAGCCGCACAAATAGCCAGCGGCTGGCTCCCGCCGCTGGGGTAGTCATACCTGTCACCGAGAGTATTGTCGCCGTTACCCCGCCGAACCGAAATATCGTTGTCGTCGAAATTGGCCACGGCGATGTCGGGATAGCCGTCGCCGTCAAAATCGCCTGTACACAAGCTGTAGGGCTGTCCGCCCACGGGATACTCCTGGGGCGGCGCGAAAGTGCCATCGCCGGTGTTTCTCAGCACGGAGATGCTGCTGTTGTATCGATTGGAACAAACGATGTCCATGTCGCCGTCGCCGTTCAGATCAACAGCCAGAACTGCGCGGGGACTGACCCCCAGATACACTCGATCATTCAACGCCGCGGCAGAAGCCGCCAGCATTAGCAGCATAGACGCAACCAACAGAACGAACATCGGCATCGTGCTTTTCGATTTCATAAGATTACCTCTCGACTTCCCATAGGTCCCGACCCGACGTTTCAGTAACGTATGTTTTCGACGCCAGTTGTACGCTCTTCGAATTGGCCAGACCAACTCCCTCGTGAGGGAGGGCATTGCAGCAAAAGACTCTCTAGAGGTAGTCGTCGCCGGAAGGGTTAGCGCCCGCCGCGAACTCTATTGAAACATAGTATTGCAGGCCTATTTTAGCAAGGAAAAAGATGCTCCGGGTCGCCCGGTCACAACACTGCCTATATCATTAGCATTGATAGTCAACAACGCAGGGCGTAGTCTCTGCAAAATCACTCCGGACAGACCGGCAGCGGTAGCCCTATATTGACAAACGGATAGGTGAGCATCAGCGGAAGGTCCGTAACACCGCTAGAGCCGGAATAGTCCAAATCAGCCTCTTCCTCGCAAATCAGTGGGTTGAGCGTAAGGAATTGACTGTCGATCAGAAAGGAGATATCGAAGATATCCGAATCTCCGTTCGGGTCAAGGTCACCCAGGTACGGGGGGCGCTAGGCACCACTCTCCAGATTCCGCGCCGTTGTCGGCCAATGGCGTCCGGGTCCAATTTCGATCCCGTCTCAAGTCCTGGGGTGGACTAGTGCATGATTATGACATCGATGCGGCGGTTTTTGGCCCGGCCCTCGGGGGTTTTGTTCGAGGCTACGGGACGGTCGGCGCCGAAACCGATCGACTGTATCCGCTCGGCCGGGATCAGCATGGCCTGGCGAAGATATTGCATGACCGCGAAGGCTCTCTTCTCCGAGAGAGTCACGTTCGAAGCTGCCTCTCCCCGGTCGTCGGTATGCCCCTCGACCACCAGTTGCGAGGTCGGGAACATCTCGATGACCGACTGGACTTTCTGAAGCAGCGGCATGTGTTCGTCTTTGATATCGCTCTTGCTGACATCAAACGACAGCCCGCTCAGGCGCAGGACAATGTCGTTTGAGGAGTTGAACAGCACCTCCCCCTCAGATGGGTTCAGGAGCTGCTTGGCGGTCCGGAATTTCTCCTCCCGCTCCTTGCGCCCCGCCAGTTCCGCCTCAACACCCTCGTGAGCCTGCGAAAGCTGAGTCAGCTGCGAGCGGCTGGTCTGTACCTGCTCGGCCAGACCGGCTTTTTCCACCAGCAGATCAGACAGCTTCTGATCAACCAGTTTGGCCAGAGTGACCGGGTTCTCTTCGGAGGTGTTTACTTCCATGCGGGCCAGGGTAGCTTTTAGCTGACGGGAGACTTCGGAGTGAAGATCCCCCATCTGACCGGAGACTCTCTGTCTGTCGGCCCTGAGGCTGTTAATGTAGTTGATAAGCGTGTCAGCGGCGGCCAAGGGACCCTCATCGAAAGGCAGGTGCTCCATGTCGGCGGCCTCTCCAACCCGGTTCATCTGGATTTCGTAACCGAGCATCAGTTTTTCCCAGGCCTGGTCGTTGCGGTTGAGGGAGCGGACCGACAGCCCGATATTCGAGGCGTGGCGAGCCTCATACTCGGCCCGGGCAGCTTCTTTGGACGCCTCGGCTCGGTTGTAGCGGTCGGCCGTCAGGATAGCGTTGGCGTTGGAACGGGCGGTGCGAGCCTTATCGAGAGTCGACAGCGCAAACTTCCCGGCGTCATCGGCCACCGCCTTTTCGATAAGCTTGTCGGCCGTGCCGAGAATCTCGACGCGTATAGCCTCAAGTTCGGCCGCGTCAAACAGGGGTGTTGCCTTGTCGGCCTCTTTCAGGGCCCCCTTGACATCGCCGGATTCAACCTTCTCCGTTGCCTTCAAGAACTGCGCCTCCGCCTCGGCGTAGAAATCCGGCACCAGGGTCGGAGCTTTGGCGGCGCGAGCTTTGTCGCGCGGAGGGAGATACTCCTGCAGGGATAGCTTGCTCACCTCGGCCGCTTTCAGCGCGTTTTCGGCGTACTCGCGGGACTCGGCGACGTACTTGTCGATCGTCTTCTGATTCTTCCCAAGGTCGAAAGACCGGGTAGCCTCAGCGTATTTCTTGACGGCTTTCTCCCAGGTCTTGGGTGCAAACACTCCGGCTTCCTTGACCTTAGCCGAGTCCATGATCACCGTCAGGGCGTCATAACCGATACGGTCGACCGCCCGAACGTCTGTACCGGTGGTCAGGACAAGGGCCAGAACAACGATGCTGAATATCGCTTTTCGCATAAGAGGTCCTTTTTGGATTGGATGAGCTCTGTGCCCGCAGAATAGCCGATCTTGCCCTATGCGCGCAAGAAAAAAACCGGCCCGAAAGCCGGTTCTGATCGGAAGGCACCGGCCCCGGCCTAAAAAACGATTTCGCCGGTCAGGGCGGAATAAGCATAGAACAGCCTGACTCGACGCTCTTCCCCCTGCTCACCGGAAAAACCCAGCACGTTGACAAGCGCGTTCTTTTTCTCCGGAGTCTGTATTAAGACCCAGTCGCCTACCTTAACCGGCGCAAATTCATTGGTGGCGGTCATGGGGTTCTGCGCCAGTTGCTCACTTACCTGTTCGAACGTCCCTCGAAACGGCAGCAGCAGGAACTTGTTCTTGCGAAGGAACCCGTTCAAACGTACCGGAGAGTTCAGAATATCGGCAAACCGCTTGGAGAAGAAATAAACGTCGTTGTCAACAGCGTCGGCCTTGACGTATTCGTTTTTCTCGAACGAGAAACCATCGTGTTCTCCCTCGTACCGAACGGCCAGTTCAATTGCCCCGCGCGGGCCGCATACGGCCAGGACCTCGTTTGAAGATTTCGATACTGACTTGTCCGGATAGACCACGCGGACGGAGACGTAATACTTCACCCCGTTCTCGAGATTGTTCGCAATGAAGTACTCCACGCCATCGTCAGGATTGGTGTCCCCGGGAAAGGGCTCGTCGTTGTACGGCTGGAAAGTCGGTTTGGCCGCAGCCTCGGGATACCTGGCGGCCAACGGTTCTTCACTGATGTATATGTTATAGCCGGCGATCATGCCTTCGCCCGCTTTTTTCCAGGAGACCGTCATGGTCTCGCTGTTGACTTCGACGTTTACGTCGACCGCCGCGATGGTACGATCGTATTCCACCGGCGGCTTTTTGGGGGCGCAGCCCAGGGCGATAAGCACCAGCACGGCCGCTACAATAACCTTGTTCATCTGACGTTCAACTCCAATTGCCGGGGACACAGGAAGCGTCCGCCTTCTGATGTTACACATATGTCTTCTTCAAGACCCACACAGCCGATACCCGGAAGTGTAATTTCCAGCTCCAGCGTGAAGACGTTGTTTGCCTCGAGTTCAATCGATGGTGTCTCGCCGTACCTCTCCCATCGGGGGCCGATAATCCCGCCACCGTCGTGGACCGCCCTTCCGAGCTGATGACCGAGCGCATGCTGATATTCCGGAAAACCATGATCCACGAGAGTCAGGCGAGCGGCGCTGTCGATCTCATACCCCCTTGTACCCGGCCGGGTGAGGCGGGATGACTCCGTAATTATCTCGTTGACCAGGCCGAAGGCCTCAGTCAATTCGGGGGGGGGTGTCTTTTCACCGGGGTGCGGAATATAGAGAAGTCTTTGAATGTCAGAGCAGAATTCCTCGTATCGAATCCCGAAATCAACGTGCAGAAGATCCCCTTCCTCCAGCACCGCTTTAGTGGGGTGACCGTGTCCGGGGTTGGTTTTGTCACCGGCGTTGACGATAGTCTCGAACGAGGGCTCCCCGCCGGTCTCGCGAATCCGGGAGTCGATCAGGCTGGCGATCTCGATCTCCGACATGCCGGGGGCTATCTGTCCCACAACTTCCTTCCAAACGTCATTGGCCTTAACGGCAGCGACCGACAGCCGCTGAATTTCCAATTCCGTTTTGCGGCTGCGAAGACGCGAGCAGAATTTCTCGGCCGACATTAGCCGTTCGAGATAAGGGGTGCCCGAGAGGTAGTCCTGAAGTTTCAGAAACATACCGTGTGTGAGACCGTCGGAGGCGCTGTCGCTCAGAGAGTAATTGATGGCGACCCGGGAAGGATCGAACCGCTTTATGAGTTCGACAATATCCTGGCGCGCTCCCTGGGTGTACGACCGGACCTCGGTGAACCGTGCGCTGTCTTTGAAGATGTCCTCGTCGAAATTCCCGACAAGAGCCACCGCGTCGCCCTTTCGCGTAAAGACGAATAACGAATCCCAGGTGGCTTCATCTCCGATCACCAGCGGAAGGACGGGATCGGCCTGCATCGATGTTTCGCGGACAAAGACCAGCCACATGTCAATATCCATCTCGTCCAGGAGCGATCCGGCCTGAACGATTTTTTCTTTGATTATGTCCATAGGCGTCAAAATAGGGAGCAATCTGTGGAATAACAACAGCTAAGTCGGCCCCTGGTCGGAAGATACTTCCGACACTGTCCATTTATTGACCATTCGGAAGGTCCGGGGGCCGCCGGGTTCATTTATACTAAGGTCGTGGATGAAAGGTGTCGATTTAACAAACACTTACGGCCCGAATCCGGGCTGATTCAATCGACAGGGAAAACCTTTCAGGAGGTAATTATGTACGAGTACCAGTCGGGAACAGAAGCGGGCCTGGGGATTATCCCGATCCTGGCTTTCGTGGCGATTTACGCCTATGTCGCTTTTACCCAGTACAAGATCGCGCAGAAGTGTGGTTGCCATGACAGCGCCTGGTGGGCGTGGATTCCGATCATGAACACCTTCCTGCTGTTCAAGATGGCCGGCAAACCGGCCTGGTGGTTCATCCTCTGCCTGATTCCGCTGGTGAATATCTTCGTATTCGCCGTGCTGTGGATCGAGACGGCCAAGGCGGTCGGCCAGAGCCCGTTGATGGGGGTCCTGGTTTTGATCCCGGTTCTCAATTTCATCGCCCTGGGCGTCCTGGCGTTTTCCGGCGGTTCGTACCAGGTACCTCCCCCCTCGCACTCGGAGCGTCCCCGCCAGCCCGAGCACGTGGCCTAGACAACAGAAAATCACATGCGGGAGGGATGAGCGCCCGGAACCCGGCCTGACCGGTTCCGGGCGCTTCTCACTGCGAGTTATTTAATGCTTCTCTCCGGGGGACCGTCATACTCGAAAGGCATCGGCCCCAGCTTGCGCATCGGCCTCTCCCGGTTGCGTTCTTCGTAGGCGTGGGCGATCAGGCCCGGCACTCGCGAGATGATGAAAAAGCCCTTGCCGAGCTGCCAGTCGAAACCCATGTCGGAGATGACGGCCGCAATGGCGCCGTCGACATTGATCGGGAGTTTCCGCCCCAACTTCTGCTCCAGCACCTTCTCCAGAGCCAGACACAGTTTGATGTGCTTGCCCGAATAACCGTGCCTATCGGCAATCGCAAACAGCTTGGCCGTTCTGGGGTCGGCCGTGTGGAGCCGGTGGCCAAAACCGGGCATGCGGATTTTCTGCTCCTTCAGCCAGTCGGCCAGTTCAGCGGCGATCTTCTCCGGGTCCGCTCCCGGTTCTTCGAGCCTGACCGCCCACTTCTGCATAATCCTGGCCGACTGCTCGATCGCCCCGCCGTGCCAGTCACCGATCATCAGCACACCGCCGGCCACCGCCGCATTGAGGCTGTTGCCGCCGGAGACGACGGTGCGGGCGCCCAGCACCGAAGGCGGTGAGGCGCCGTGGTCCACCGATGACACCAGGATGGCGTTCATCAGGTCGGCCTCGGCTTTGCTCGGAAGTTCTCCTTTGAGGAGCAGAAAAACCGTCTCGGCGTACGAGAGGTTCTCCATTATGTCGGCGATGTCATAACCCTTGACCCTGATTTTGTTCGGGCCGATATCGGTTATGCCGGTCTTCCACGTTTCGTTAGCCATCTATCTTCTCCAGAAAAAAGTGTTCGTTAGCATTAAGCCTGGAATCGATTTCACTTCGAAGCGGCCGTGTCGGGCGGGACAGTGCGGCGAGCGAACTCAAGCCAACCCGTCTCTAAAGAATCTACCCCAACTCCCAGTAGGTTCGGGACGATCGAGTCAAACGGCCCGGGAGCCTCGTATACGCTCTTGAACTTCGCCGGTCCGTGAGCGGCCAGGATATAAGCCACGAGCGAAGCTGCCTCGGCCGAATAGACCCTCTCCGAATCGCTCACGAATTCCGGAGAGATAGCCAGGTCCTTCAGAGGGACAAAGAGGCTGCTGTCAATCAACTGAAGGGTGCGTTCGTGATAGTCCCGGCCGGAGAAATCGAGGAGAGTGCGAAGACCGTGATGGAATATGTCCCGGGAGGGCCAGGTGCTGCTCCAGCGCCGGGCCATGAAATCGGCCAGCGTAACACCGACAAAACTCGGACGCCAGAAGTGAATGACGCCGTCCTTCACAAAAGGCCAGTGTTGTCCGGAAAGCTCCCTCCCCTGCCCGAACCCGCTGTAGAACACGATGTACAGGGTGTCCTCGAACGGCGGCATGTCGAGCCTCTTGGCGATGCTGTTGGCCGACCTGAGGTAACCCTCGCAAATTGACTCGAAATGTGGTTCCTGAGGGTGATTTTGGGGATGGAGAATGTTCACGCGATCGTGGCTGTAGATCTCCCAGTCCCGGTAATCTTCCTGTGCCCGGAGCTGCTCCAGCGGTCCTTCCGGCCCCTCGGAGCAACCGCTTGCTATCAGCAGACATAGCATCATAACAGAGAGAAAACCGGCCCACTGTCGGCGATAATACCACTTACGAAAATACAAGATATTCATAGATTGATGCATCTTACGGCCAAATCCGGCCTATCCTTATAACTTACTACCCTATAACACTATAATCCAATCATCTGAGGCTGTCAACGGCAACTTTTACGTTATTTTTTTCACATAAGGGCTTGACTTGAGTGACATATCTGGCGATCTTTCAATGAGGACTAAATTAAGTGTATTTTTGTCTTGGATAACCGCATAGCGGTTATCGGACTGCCTCTGACTGGAGACAACTTTGTCGGATATAACGAAATTCGCCTCGCCGCAATTCGCCCACAAGATTATCGTTATTGTCGGCGGGTTCGGCAGTGGCAAATCCGAGGTTTCCGTCAACCTGGCCGCACACTTGAGCCGGTCCTCCACCGACCCGGTGTCTATCGCCGATCTGGACGTCATCAACCCGTATTTCCGTTCACGCGAGGCTGCCCGGGAACTGGCAGCAATCGGCGTCAAATCCCTGATCCCGGCCGGCGAAAACGTCCACGCCGACCTCCCGATCATCATCCCCGAGGTCAAGGGAGCAATCGAGGCCCCCGAGGGACCGCTGATTCTGGATGTCGGTGGCGATGATCTGGGGGCGCGGGTGCTTAGCTCCCTGCGCGATGCTTTCCCCGAGACCGGCTATGACCTGCTGCTCGTTCACAATGCGAACCGCCCGTTTACTTCGGATGTGAAGGGGTCCCTGAAGGTCCTGAGTGAGATTCGGGCGACCAGCCGGCTGGAGTTCACCGGCCTCATTTGCAACGCTCACCTGATGAGCAATACGACGCCGGAGACTGTCCTGGAGGGTCTGAAGCTGACGCGGGAGGTCGGTTCGGCGGCGAAGCTCCCGGTGGTTTTCTTAAGCGTCGTAACCGAGGTCCTGGCCCGCCTGGACCCTGAGTCGATAGATTGTCCCGTACTACCTTTGAACCGGTCGCTGCTCAAGCCGTGGGAACGGAAAGCCCCGGCCGGTGGCAATTGATCTTTGAGGAACCTGTTATGCCCGGTGTGACCATAGACAAGAACCATTGCAAGGGATGCGAACTGTGTGTCCAGGCCTGCCCCCAGCAGATCCTTTCGATGTCGAAAGAGATCACCCTGCGGGGATATTTCTACGCCAAAATGCACGATCCCTCGCGCTGCATCGGATGCCGGATATGTGCGATTGTTTGCCCCGATGCCGCCATCACGGTAAATACTAACGGCACGCAGTTCGTGCTGTTCGATTATTGAGAAGTCAGGAAGCCGGAAGGAATATAGCTGTGGCAAAAGTACTGATGAAGGGAAACGAGGCGATCGCCGAGGCCGCAATCAGGGCCGGGGCGACCAACTACTTCTGTTATCCTATCACGCCGCAAACGGAGGTCGCCGAATATCTGGCCCGTCGTATGCCGGAAGTCGGCGGCGTTTTTCTGCAGGCCGAAAGTGAAGTCGCCGTAGGCAACATCATTTTCGGGGCTGCCTCGACCGGCAAGAGGGTCTTTACGTCCTCATCAAGTCCGGGCATCAGCCTCATGCAGGAGGCCATCTCTTACATGGCCGGGGCACAACTCCCCTGCGTTATCCTGAACATCATGCGCGGCGGCCCGGGTCTGGGTGGTATCCTGCCGGCCCAGTCCGATTACTTCCAGGCCACCAAGGGGGGCGGTCACGGCGACTACCGCCTACTGGTGCTGGCGCCCTCGACTATTCAGGAAGCGGTCGATCTGACCATGCTGGCCTGCCATCTGGCCGACAAGTACCGCAATCCGGTGATGATAATCGGTGACGGCATGATCGGACAGATGATGGAACCGGTGGAATTCCCCGAGAAATATACCGAACCGGAACTGCCCTCCAACGACGAATGGGCGGCCACCGGCGCCAAAGGTCGGAAACCCCGGGTGATCAAATCGCTCTTTCTCGATCCCTATAAGCTGGAAGACAACAGCGTCGTGCTGTACAAAAAATACCAGCAGATGAAGAAGGAGGAAGCCCGTTTCGAGCTGTACAAAACTTCGACCAAAAACAAAATACTCATCGTTTCATACGGAACCATGGCCCGCATTTGTCAGACGGTGATCGATGAACTCGAGGCGGAAGGCGTTTCGGTCGGCTTGTTCCGACCGATCACGGTTTTCCCCTTCCCGGAGGAAGCGCTGAAGAAGGAAGCTACTCGCAAGAATATAGAATCGGTGCTCACGGTCGAGATGAGCATGGGGCAGATGGTGGAAGATGTCGAGAAGGTCATCGCCGGGCAGCGTCCGGTCCTGTTCTTCGGTCGTACCGGCGGCATCGTCCCCACCCCCGATGAAGTCAAAGAGCGGATCAAGAACCTCATCAAGAAAGAACACGGTACCCGAAAGCAGGCTGCCAAAACCGCGAGCAAGGGCAAAACCTCGACCAAGAGCAAAGCCAAGAGCAAGAAGAAAGGCTGAGAGCCATGTCGGAGCAGACCAAGACGATATTTTCCCGCCCGGAGACACTCCAGGAGACAGTGACTCACTATTGCCCCGGCTGCACCCACGGCGTAATCCATCGGCTGGTAGCAGAGGTAATCGACGAGTTAAATATCCGGGAGCGGACGGTCGGCGTGGCGCCGGTAGGTTGTTCGGTGCTCATTTACAATTACTTCAATTGCGATTTTCTGGAGGCCCCACACGGTCGCGCCCCGGCCCTGGCCACCGGTTTCAAGCGGCTGCGGCCGGATATGATCGTGTTCACCTACCAGGGGGATGGTGACCTGGCTTCGATCGGCATGGGCGAAATCGTTCACGCCGCCAACCGGGGCGAGAAGTTTACGACGATTTTCGTGAACAACGCCATTTACGGTATGACCGGCGGCCAGATGGCCCCCACCACCCTGCCCGGCCAGATTACCACAACCTGCCCGGCCGGGCGGATTGTCGAACAGGTCGGTGAGCCTATCCGCATGGTAGAGCTGCTGGCCACTCTCAACACCCCGGCTTACCTCGAGCGAGTGGCGGTCAACTCGCCGCTGCAGATCATCAAAGCCCGGAAAGCGATAAAGAAAGCCTTCCAGTACCAGGTCGAGGGTCGCTGTTTCTCCCTGGTCGAAGTTCTCTCCACCTGTCCGACCAACTGGGGCAAGACCCCGGCCGAAGCAACGCGCTGGCTGGAAGAAAACATGATGCCTTACTATCCTCTCGGTCGGGTCAAGACACCCGAAAGATCGGAGGGTAACTGATGTCACAATATGAAGTTCTCTGGGCCGGGTTCGGCGGTCAGGGCATTATGGTCGCCGGACAGCTTCTGGCCTACACCGGTATCAAAGAAGGCAAGAACGTCGTCTGGATTCCCTCCTATGGACCGGAGATGCGCGGCGGCACGGCTTACTGCACGGTAGTTGTGTCCGACAAACGGATCGGTTCCCCGATTATGAACCTGGTTCAGGCGGCCTGTGTGTTCAATCGGCCGTCGTTCGATAAGTTCTGTCCCAAGATCAAGCCGGGCGGTCTGCTGATCGTCAACTCCAGCTTGATAAGCGCCCAGACCGACCGTACCGATATCACCGAGATTCTCGTCCCGGCCAACCAGATGGCGATCGATGCCGGCAATGTCAAAGCGGCCAACATCGCTATGCTGGGAGCGTTTGTCGGCGCTACCGGCATCATCAAGCCCGACAACCTTCGGGCCGTCATCCACGAAAAGCTCGGCAAAAAAACGGCCGTGCTGGAGGTCAACATGACCGTCCTGGAGCAGGGGCTGGAATTGGGCAAAAAAGGTATCCGTCAGAGGCAAAAAGCATGAAGCAAGAATTCGACAAGATCCCCGAGATAATCAGCAAACATCGGCAAGACCCGGAGTCGATGATCATGATCCTTCAGGACATCCAGCGGGAGTACCACTACCTGCCGAAGGAGGCCCTGGAGAAAACGGCCGCAGCGCTCGACATCCCGCTCTCGAAAGTTTACTCCGCCTCGACTTTCTATAAAACTTTCAGTCTGGTTCCCCGAGGTAAAAACGAGATTCGTGTCTGCGTCGGCACCGCCTGTCACATTCGCGGCTCGAAGTTGATCCTGGAGCAGCTTGAAAACATGCTGGATATCAAGGCCGGCCAGACCACCAAGGACATGGAGTACACGCTGGAGTCAGTCGCCTGCGTGGGCGCCTGTGCCATGGCGCCGCTGGTAGTAGTCAACGACAAATACCACGGATCGGTCAAGGTGAGCGGCTGCAAGAAACTGCTGAGGAACAAGTAGCATGACCATACAGAACCTGCAACAACTGAAGGATCTTCAGAAGAAGGTCACGACCGAAAAAAAGAAATTCCATAAAAAGGTTATTGTCTGCTGCGGCACCGGCTGTCTGGCCAACGGCGCGAAAGCGATCCTGGACGAGTTCAAGAGCGTTCTCAGCAAGAAGAAGATCAGGAACTTTGCAGTAGAGGCCGTCACGGAAACCGGCTGCCACGGCTTCTGCGAGCAGGGACCGCTGGTGGCAATCGAACCCGAAGGGACGTTCTATACAAAAGTCAAGCCGAAGGATGTCGCCGACATAATCGAGGAATCGATTCGGGGCGACAAGGTTATCGAACGCCTCCTCTACACCAACCCGGCTACTACGGAAAAAACCGAGAGCTATCGCAATATTCCGTTTTTCTCTCATCAACAGCGGATCGCCCTGCGCAACGTGGGTAATATCGCCGCACATGACATCAAGGAGTATATCGCGGTAGGCGGTTACCAGGCGCTGTACAAGGCGCTGACGAAGATGACCCCCGATGAGATCATCGAGGAGATAACCAAATCCGGACTCCGCGGCCGGGGCGGCGGCGGTTTTCCGGCCGGGCGCAAGTGGCGCACCTGCGCCGATGTCGAATCGGACGTCCGCTATGTCATCTGTAACGCCGACGAGGGCGACCCCGGGGCGTTCATGGATCGTTCCATCATGGAAGGGGATCCGCACGGGGTGCTGGAAGGGATGATGATCGCGGCTTTCGCAGTCGGCGCCCATATGGGATACATCTACGTCCGTGAGGAGTACCCCCTCGCGGTCAGGAACATAAAGGCGGCTATCGAGCAGTGCGAAGAGTTCGGGCTGATGGGCGATGACATCCTCGGCACCGGCTTCTCGTTCCACATCCGCATCGCCCGCGGCGCCGGGGCTTTTGTGTGCGGCGAATCTTCGGCCCTGATGAAATCGGTGGCCGGCGAAATCGGCGAACCGCGCGCCAAGTACGTCCGCTCGGTGGTCAAAGGGCTTTACGACAAACCGACTGTGCTGAACAACGTTGAAACTTTCATTAATGTCCCGCTGATTATAGGCAAAGGTTCCAAGTGGTTTGCCGCGATCGGCACCCCCAAAAGCACCGGCACCAAGGTCTTTTCTCTGGTCGGCAAAGTGCGTAATACGGGTCTGATCGAGGTCCCCATGGGCACAACGGTCCGTGAGATTATATACGATATAGGCGGCGGCATTCTTGACGACCGGCCGTTCAAAGCGGTCCAGACGGGAGGGCCCTCCGGCGGCTGCCTTCCGGAATCCAAGCTGGATCTTCCGGTCGATTTCGATTCCCTGACCGAGGCCGGCTCCATGATGGGCTCGGGCGGCATGATCGTTATGGACGACAAGACCTGCATGGTCGATGTCGCCAAGTATTTCCTCTCCTTCCTGGTGGATGAATCCTGCGGCAAGTGTGTTCCCTGCCGCGAGGGGCTGTACCAGTTGCACAAGCTGGTCGTCAAGGTCAGCGAAGGACGGGGTGAAGAGGGCGATCTCGAGAAGATGGAGAAGCTCTCGAAGTCGATCGTGATGGGCTCACTGTGCGGTCTGGGGACCTCGGGGCCGAATCCTCTGCTTTCGACTATCAGATATTTTCGAGATGAATATCTCGAGCACATCCGCGACAAGAAATGTCGGGCGGGCGTGTGCCGGGAGTTGATAACCTACCGCGTGAACGAAAAATGCACCGGCTGCCTGGCCTGTATTTCAGCCTGTGCTTATCACGCCATCACCGGGAAGAAAAAAGAAGTGCATGTAATCGACCAGGATAAGTGCACCAAGTGCGGCGCCTGCGTAGCGGTATGCAAGCAGGACGCTATTGACGTGTTTTAGGAGAGGTCGATGGTTACTCTGACGATAAACGGAAAACTGGTACAGGCTGAGGAAGGCGAGATGCTTCTGGCCGTAATCGAGCGGCAGAATATAGACATCCCGTCGACCTGCAATCACAAGGCCGTTGAACCCTACGGCGCCTGTCGCCTCTGCACCGTCGAAATCACTCATCCCAAATGGCCGGGCTGGAAAAAGCACGTAACTTCGTGCCTCTACCCTGTCGAGGAAGGTTTGGTGGTATCGACGCACGCGCCGGAGGTGATCGAGCTGCGGAAAACGCTGCTCGACCTCATGCTGGCCCGTTCGCCGAAAGCCAAGCTGGTGCAGGACATGGCGGCCGAATACGGCGTGACCAGGACTTCGTACGAGGAAGTCCCCGACGGCAACGATTGCATCCTGTGCGGTCTGTGCGTACGGGTGTGCGACCAGATGGGTTTTCACGCTATCTCCGCAGTTGGCCGCGGCCACGGCAAGGAGATCGCGCCGCCGCTCGACGAACCCCCGCCGGACTGCGTGGGCTGCCTGGCCTGTGCCCAGATCTGCCCGACCAATTTCATTAAGTACACCGACGCCGGCAACAAGCGGACGATCTGGGGCAAGGAGTTCGAGTTGATCGCCTGTGAAAGGACCGGTCAGCCGACTATCACCAAAGAGTTCGCAGAATACCTGAGCAAGCATCGGGACATCCCCGAGGAGTATTTCAAACGCAACGATTTAACGCATCGCCGTGAGCTGGCCGCCACCATGGGCAAAATAAGCCAGTGGCAGCGGGAGGAAGAAGAATGACCACCCACCGCTTCGTAGTCAACCCCGTGCTCTGCACCGGCTGCCGGACCTGCGAGCTGGCCTGTTCGTTCACTCATTCGGTCAACGGGAAACCGGGCAAGAGCCGAATCTACCCTCTCGACGGCGGTTTTAAGGACCTCTGGGTGCCGGTAGTCTGCCTTCAGTGCGAGGAGGCCGCCTGCGCCAAGGCCTGCCTGGTCGACGCTATCACGCGCAATCCCGAGACCGGGGCGATGGACCTCGACGAAGACCGCTGTGTCCGCTGCATGGCCTGTGTGGCCGCCTGTCCGTTTGGATGCTCCCTGCACGACAGCCATCACAACCTGGTGGTAAAATGCGATCTTTGCGGGGGGGATCCGGCCTGCGCCCACTTCTGCCCGACGCAGGCGCTGTCGTACAAACCGATTGAGATCAAGAAGTTGAAGTCGGCCTAGCTCAAGGGCTTGCCGACCTGCGAAAAGCCGGCCCGGCGGGGTGTGAACTCCGCCGGGCTTTTTTGTGGCGGCGATTAGCTCAGGGCGAAGCGGGCGGCCTGACGGCGCCCCAAAAACTCCTTGACTTAAGTGCCAATTTCAAGCTCATTAAGGACTTACGGGTATCTATCCGTCCCGGTACGGGGCGAAACATGCACGGGACTTTTGCGTTAGTAACCATATACCCTGCTGGAGGCGAAGCGGTATGAAATTGACTGACCACGAACAGAATGGTATTGTCATACTTGAACCAAGGGGCAAGATAATGGGCGGCCCCGACGCCAGCCTGTTGCACGACAAACTCTACGAATGCATCGAAAGCGACAAAAAGCGAATCGTGATCGACCTGGCACGGGTGGACTGGATGAACTCCACCGGACTGGGGATCCTCATCTCCAGCTACACCACTCTGCGAAACAACGAGGGGGAATTGAAGCTGGCCAACGTTACCGAAAAGATCCACTCGCTGCTTACGATCACCAAGCTGGTAACGGTGTTCGAATCGTTCGATTCGGTGGACGAGGCCATAGGCAGCTTCAAATAGCAAATGCACTCAGGAAAAGCGTAACCTTTAGCACCAGCAGGCAGGCGTGGCAATGTCTGCCTGTTTTTTTGGAGTATCTAACCGCATGAAGAAACCTATCATCTCAGGGAATACCATAAAGGTCCCATCGGATCAGGTTTTCCTGCCCGACGTCGACAACTTCCTCGAATCGGCCCTGAGAGAATACGGCGCCGGCGACTCGGTGATTGCGGATATCGCCATTTCCGTGTCCGAGCTGGTTAACAACGCCATGATGCACGGCAACAAGGCCTCTCCCGACAAAATGGTCTCGGTCACGGTCAGCTTGAATAAGAACGCCGCGACCATCACCGTTTCGGACGAGGGGGACGGCTTCCTACCGGAAACAATCGACGATCCCCTGGCTGACGAAAACCTGATGAAGGAAGTCGGCCGCGGCATTTTTATTGTTCGGTCCCTGATGGACAAAGTTGTTATCGACGCCACCGCCAAAGGTACCTCGGTAAGCGTTACCAAGGCTATTTAAGCGGAGGCGCTCGCGAGATCCGTTACTGTTATGCAGTCTGAGCTTTTACAAACGCTCATATTCTTTCTGACCGGCGGGTTCCTGGTGTTCCTGGCGATCACGATTACCCGGGACAATTTCACCAACCGGGTCAACCGTGCCACCGGCGCCATGATCTTTTTCGCCGGCCTCGGGCCGCTGGCCATCGCTCTCGGTGATATCATCATCTCCCAGGGTCCCGAGGCTGGTGTGGATCTCACCGAGACCACCGTCTACAATCTCTATTACATCTGGGAGCTGTTCTTCCCCTCCCTGCTGGCTTTCTCCTGGGTCTTCCCGGTCGACCGCCTGCGGCGGTTCAAACATCCGCGCCTTCGCTACCTGATAGTCCTCCCGCAACTGGTCCACCTGGCTTTGCTGACGCTGTACTACCGCCTGGTGTCGTTGCTCAACTACCTGGTTGAAAGCTCCGAGGCCGAGGGCCTGACGGGCGACATCCTGAAGCCGATAGCCTGGCTGTTTTCGCAGCTTCTCCTTATGGTGGCCTGGGTTCACGCCAACGAGGAGTTGATATTCGGTGTTGTCAATATCGCCTACGTGCTGGTTGCGCTGTATTTTCTCGAGGCCGGCAAGCGCTATCTGACCAACCCGCGTCTCCTGACCCAGACCCGCCTAGTGCTGTGGGGAACGCATCTGGGGCTGGGCCTTTATATACTGTCCTTCCTCTGCTGGAGCGTCTGGCCGACCACGCTCGGCAAGGCCGCCGGCACATATCTGCTGATTGCAGCGATTCTCACCGGCGGCGGCTTTTTCGCATATGCCATCGTGCGGCACCAGTTCCTGAACGTCCAGCTGGTGTTCCGACAATCCATGATCTATACCGCAACCTCAGTGATTCTGGTCGGCTCCTATATAATCCTGGGCATGCGCTCGAAAGACATCCTTACGCCGCTGTTCGGCGAACGGGCCGAGGTGGTCAGCTATGTCTTTATCCTGCTCATCCTGATCCTGTTCCAGCCGATCAGCCTGTGGGTGGACAATATTGTGCGCTCGATGTTCATGCGCACACGAACGGACTACCGCGGGATTATCGAGCGATTCTCGCGGCAGGTCATCTCGATTTTCGAACCGGCCCTGCTTCGCCAGACGATCGAGGAGACCCTCAAGACGGCCGTGCTGGTGGACAAGGTCTATTTCGTCCTGTACGACGACAGCGTGGGCGAATATGCCATCCTGAAGAGCGATGACTACGGCAAGCGCACGGTGCTTGACCGCGAGGACCTGATGCTTCGCGGCATCAACCTGCTGGATACTCCGACACGATATACCTCGCTGACCGACTACGAAGAGGGCTCGCGCCTGGCCGAGATTCTCAACGAACTGGGTGTGCGGGTAATTCTGCCGATGAAAGACGCCCAGCATCTGCTCGGCTTCCTCGCCCTCACCTCAAAAGCGGCCGGCTACCGCTATACGGCCGAAGATTTCAATCTGCTGGGCGTCCTCTCCAACCAGATGGTCACGGCCCTGACCAACGCCCGTCTCTACGCCGACTCGCTGGAGCGGTTGCGGCTCGAGGAAGAGGTCAACATGGCCCGGCAGATTCAGCTTGACCTTCTGCCCTCCTGTCCCCCGAAGCTCAGGTATTCACGCATCTGCGCTAAGTCGACACCTTCGCGGACGGTCGGGGGTGACTTCTACGACTTCATCCCGCTGAAAGACAAACAGCGGCTGGGGATTGTCATTGCGGACGCCTCCGGCAAAGGCATGCCGGCTGCCCTGATGGTGGCCCAGATCCAGGCAATTATCCGCAGTGAAGTCAACAACGGCAATCCCATCCCGGCCGTCATGAAGAACATGAACACGCAGGTGGCTCTGTCCACGTCCTCGGAGAAGTACGTCACCCTCTTCTACGCCGAGCTGGAGCTGGATACGGGGTTGCTGCACTACGCCAACGGCGGGCACAACTACCCGGTGCTGGTACGCGCTAACGGCGAAATGACCCTGCTGGAGGCCGGCGGGCCGGTGATCGGCGCTTTTCCGTACATTGAATACGACTCGGCCTCGGTTCAGCTGTATAAAGACGACATACTGTTCTTCTTTACCGATGGTTTGTCGGAGGCGATGAACGCCGAGGGACGGGAGTATGGAGAGGAACGCATCCGCCAGTTCGTCATCGACCGCCGGACCAAAGGCCCGGAAGCGATTATGGATGAAATCCTGGACGACGTGCGGCTGCACGATCCGACCAGCCCGCCACAGGACGATACGACCATCATAACGATCAAAATGACAGACGGGGTCGTCGATGAACAAACGTCATGCTGAGTTTGACGACGAAAAGCTGAACGCGCTGAAGGAAAACCACTGCGGCTTCCGCTTCTGCCCCCGTTGCGGCCGGGAGATGGAGCGCGGGGCTATCGAGGGCCTTGAGCGAATGTATTGCCCCGATGAGGACTGTGGTTACATCTATTACCACAATCCGATTCCGGCGGCCGGGGCTATTGTGGTCGAAAACGATCGGATCCTGCTGGTGAAACGGGCCCACCCCCCGCGCATAGGCTGGTGGTGCATTCCGGCCGGCTTCATGGAATGGCACGAGCATCCCTCCGACACGGCGGTCCGTGAGCTGGAAGAGGAAACCGGGCTCAAGGTGAAACTCACCTCCTTCTTCGAAGTCTATTCGGGTAACGATGACCCCCGTATGAACGCAGTCCTCTTGCTGTACCTCGCCGATGTGGTCAGCGGTGAAATGCGGGCGGCCGATGATGCGCTCGATGTCCGCTGGTTCGGTTTTGACGAACTGCCGGATAAAATCGCATTCGAGGCTCACGTTCAGGCTTTGGACGATTACGACCGCCGTATGAGGCGATAGATTTAGCTTTAACCGCCATGAAAGCCTCCTTCCGCAACCGGATATTTCAGCTTCTGCTGATCTTTGCGGTTATCCCGGCTGTGCTGGTGACGATATTCGGCTATTACCTGGCCACCCGGACACCCTTCCCCCACTCTGACGAGACCGGTGAGCAAGTGGTCGGTCTGACCGACTATTACCACGACCTTCTGTACGAAGAGATCGCGAGAGAACTCGATCGTTATCACCGGTCGGGGATCGAGGACTCCGGAACGGTCGACTTCCTTTTCGCCGTCGAAAACGGGCGGCCGCGTGCGCTCGGCAGGTCGGACACGGTAAGTGAAGAAGTCATGACGTCGATTGGACGTACCTCCGAGGAGAAACCGCGAGGGCTGGTGGCACACGGCAATCGATATTTCCAATATGTCAGCTTAAAGACCGGCGCGGACACGACGCTCTTTGCAGGCTTTGTCCACGACGAGTCATTTGGCGACCTTCTCGATCAGCTCCAGCAGAACGCCGCGGCGCAATCGGTCAGCCGCGAACTAAGAGGAAGTTATGTGATCTTCATCGGCGGTCTGTTTCTGACAATCGTGCTAATCACGATTGCCGCCGCCTATTTCTTTTCTTCGCGGGTATCGCGCAACCTGGCCGATCCGTTGACGGCGCTGAGTGATGCCTCCCGCCGCATCGCCGACGGCGATTTCAGGCAGTCGGTGACCGTACGGGGAGAGGGTGAGATTCAGACTCTGATCGAGAGTTTCAATCGAATGACCGCGCGACTGGATCAGGCCACCTCCCGTCTGGCCCAGACGGAACGAGTGGCGGCCTGGCGGCAGGTGGCCCGACGGTTCGCGCACGAATTGAAGAACCCGCTTCAGCCGATTTTGGTTTCGCTCTATCGAATTGAGCAGAAACTGGGCAAGACGGAGGTTTTTGACGAAGTACGGGAGTCGCTGCGGGCGGCCTCGGGAGAAGTCAAGCACTTGACCCTGTTAGCCGAGCGGTTTTCCGCTCTGGCCAGACTCCCCGAACCGAAACTGGAGCCGGTGGAACTGACCGGACTGATCCGGTCGGTGGTCGACCTCTATGCCGAGAATCTCAAACCGTACGCGTTCAGCCTGAACCTGCCCGGGAAGGAAACGGTGGTGAGTATCGACGAGGCATACATTCGCGAGGCCCTGCACAATCTTCTGCAGAACGCCATGGACGCCTGCCGGGAGGGCGACGCTATAACGCTCAGTCTATCGGCCGGTGATGATGCCGTCGAGATAAGCGTAAGCGACACCGGCGTCGGCATGGACCCGGCAACTCTGGCATCCGCTCGTCTCCCCTATTTCACGACTCGGGAGAAAGGCACCGGGTTGGGTCTGGCCATTGTTGAGAAGTCCATAGCCGAACTGGGCGGACAATTGCAGGTTGAGTCCGGACCGGGCGTCGGCACGACAGTCACGATTAACCTGCCGGGGAGGAAAGTCTGATGGCTTCGAGAATTCTCATTGTCGATGATGAGCCCAGCATCCTCTCCTCGTTTGCATCGCTGCTGCGGGACGAAGGGTACCGCCCGGAGGCCGCCGACACGGCAGAGAGAGCTTCTCGACTGCTTGAATCGACCGGCTTCGATCTGATACTGCTGGATCTTCAACTACCCGGGCAATCGGGGCTGGAGTTTCTCCGGGAGCTCCGCGAAAACCCGCTGGCGCCGAAAGTCCTGGTGGTGTCGGGGCAGGCCGATATTGCCGCGGCGCTGGATTCCGTCCGCCTGGGGGCGATTGACTTTTTGGAAAAGCCCGTGCCGCCCGAGAAACTGATCGCCTCGGTTAGCGCCGCACTGGCCCTCGTGACGGCCGAGCGGCAGCGCTCGATGCTGGTCGATGAGCTCGATGACCGGTGTCGGATAGTCGGCCGATCTGCGCCGATTCAGAGACTCCTCAAAACGATTTCCCAGGTTGCCCCGACCGACACCACCGTCCTGATTACGGGAGAGAACGGCACCGGCAAGGAACTCGTGGCCACCCGCCTTTATCTCGAGAGCCAACGCCGCGACAAACCATTTCTCAAGGTAAACTGCCCCGGTATTCCGGAGACGCTTTTCGAATCGGAGCTGTTCGGTCATGTCAAGGGAGCGTTTACCGGCGCCGTGCGGGATCATCAGGGAAAGTTCGTTCAGGCCGACGGCGGGACGATCTTCCTCGACGAGATCGGAGACCTTCCCCTGGCCTCCCAGGCCAAGCTGCTTCGAGTCCTGGAGACCGGCGAAGTCGAGACCCTGGGCCGGGAACAAGCCCACAAAGTCGATGTCAGGGTCGTCTGTGCCACCAATCGGGACCTTCATCAACTGGTCGGCGAACGGAGATTCCGGGAGGACCTCTTCTATCGCATTTCAGTATTTGCCGTCAACGTACCGGCCCTGTCGGAGAGGCTCGATGATGTCCCGCTCCTGACCGGCGAGTTCCTCAGCCGTTTCGATCCGGCCAACCGCACCCGGCTCTCGGCGGCCGCCACGGCTTACCTGGGTACGCTTAAATACCCCGGCAATGTGCGGCAATTGAAAAACATGATTGAGCGGCTGACTATCCTCCATTCGGGCCGGACAGTTGAGATCGAAGATCTCTCTGAAGAAACCTCGCACGCCATCACGACAAACGACCCTGCGGATTCCGCAGATGCTTCCCTGTCGGAGCAGACGGCGGTATTTGAGAAACGGCTGATTGAGAAGACGCTTCGGGAGTGCGGGGGGAACATTTCACAGACGGCGCGGCGCCTCAAGGTCGACCGGGCCAACCTCTCGCGGAAGATTCGGGAGCTGGGCCTCAAATCCGGTGACCTGTAATTGTGCCGCACTGTGTTCAGACAACACAGTTGACAGCCGAACCGGGTCCTAACAGCTTGACAAATCACAACTTGACTTGCCGGCATGAAACTTGTTGTATGCTCGGGTAAAATCGGAGGATTCATGAGAAGCAAGATCGTTGCGGTCGCCCTCTTCTCGCTCCTGACGGTCGGCTCGACCCGATCGCGGGCCGCGGATGAACCATCGACCTACAAGGAATACACCGCCGTATCCGAGCGCCAGACCCTTTTCAAACTGCTCGTAGACGAGCGCATCATGGAAGTAGTCATACCGGGAGAGCCGCACGAAGTCACTACCACCTATTACCTCTCCGACCTGAAAGTGCACAACCAGAGCGCCGAGTTCGAGGGCGCGGTGGTGTTCGACCAGTACGGGCTGACGGCGGGAGGTGTGACTATTGCCTACGATGAGATCACCGATATCCGCGTATCCGAGCGCGACCGGCACCCGATTGTCACGTTCCAGACCAGGGACGAAGACAGCCGCCGAGTCTCCCGCATCCGGCAGGGCAATCTGATAGAACCCAACCGGAAAGTAGTGGTTGACGACGACGATTTCATACGTGGGTTCGTCTTTTCGGTTACCGGAGATATCGAGATATACGGTGATGTCAACAAGGACGTCTTGTCGCTGTTTGGCGATGTATTTGTCGGCCCGGACGCCGTAGTGCGCGGTGACGTCGTCTCGCTTACGGGGCGGGTGGACGTGGCTAAAGACGCCTCGGTGTACGGCGAGGTCTACAGCGGCAAGAAGGGCCGCACCGGACGCTGGCACCGGTTCCGCCGACGCGACAACGAAGTCAGGTTCGACGGCAGCGCATCTTATAACCGTGTTGACGGCGTGGCGGTACAGAATAAGATCGCCTACAGCGACAGCGATTCACTCTTACCGAACGTCTGGGCACAGGCCGGCTACGCCTTCGAGTCCTCGCGCTGGCGGTTCGACCTCGGCCTGGAACAGGTTATCATGCACAGCCCGGTACTGGCCGCAGGAGGCAGTTTCTATCGAAAGCTGGCTTCGGACGACGACTGGCTGCTGTCCGACCGGGAGAATACGGCTTTTGCCGTAGTGGCATGCGAGGATTTCAAGGACTATTACGAAGCCGAGGGCGGCTCCGCCTGGGTCCTGGTGAAGCCGATTCGGGATCTCACCTTCAAGGGCGGGTACACCTACGAAGAGACCCGGTGGTTCGACGCCCAGCCGAATCTCTGGCGGGTGTTTGGCGGCGATAAGAAATTTAGAGACAATTTCTCCAGCGTTGACCCCGTTCTGAGGGAGGTCGGCCGGATGGCTATCGATTCTTTCGATAACGCCTTTATCCACCTGAGGCTGGACTATGATACGCGCGATGAAGACGATCCTTTCGATCGTTCCGCCTGGGCGGCAACCGGAATCCTCGAATGGTCGCACCCTGATATCTCGTCCGACTATGACTACCGTCGCTATACGGTCAACGTCAGACGGTACCAGAAGCTGAACCGTCGAATAACACTGGTCACCCGGGGGATTGTCGGCGGTTCCGACGGGGACCTTCCGATGCACAAGCTGTTCTATCTCGGTGGCCTGGGGACCCTTCACGGGTATAAACATAAGGAGTTTATGGGCCGGCAGTTCTGGATGGTCAACACCGAATACCGGATAGACTTCCCGCGCAGCGATTTGGCCGCCTCCCTGAGCTGGGATGTCGGGCAGATCAGCGCCGACAACGGCTTCGGGCGCGAAGACGAGGTGAGGCATTCGCTGGGCGTTTCGGTGTATTTCGGCAACGATTTCAAATTGACGCTCGCCCGGCGGCTCGATGGGGCCGAGGATGACGACCCGAAATTCTATATCCGCCTGGCCCATGTCCTGTAGGTTTCAGCTGACAACAGCGGGGAGGTAGATGCTTTTCGTTCTCCGCCGGCGGAGGAAATTCGCAGAAGGTCTGGTCCGGCGATGGCTGCCCCTGGCGCTGGCTCTCGGGCTGCTGGCCGAATCCGCCCCGGCCGACGATCTGGAGCTTTCCTACGACCTTTACAGCCGTGACAAACAGCTCACGGTCTGGGTCGACCTCTCCCCGTTCGCGGACGCTTCGACGGTGGCCCGCCTTGAGGACGGGATCGATGTTCTCCTGGAATGCCAGGCCTCGCTGAGCGTCCCCCGCCGATTTTTCGGTGACAAGCTGGCCGCCCGGAAGACGACAACCCGACGGCTCAGCTATCGCAGCGTCACCGAAGAATTCCTGGTCACCGACCTTCAGGGTCAGGATGAAACGACCCTGAGTTTCGCCTCCCTGGCCTCGCTGTTTCAGCATTTCAAGGATTCTATCGAGATTGTTCTGGCCCCGTTGGACTCTCTGAAGGCCCGGGAGAGGTATGTCCTCACTTTAGATATTACGACCATCTCATTGACTGACCTCAACTTAGGGCCGACAGAGGCATCCCGGGACGAGAGTGAGTCGCCGCTTAGATTTCTCTTTCGCCAGTTTCTGGATATCACCGATTACGGCCGCAGCGAGTACAGCACCCGATCGCGTCCCTTTTCGCTCGATGAGATCGAGCCCGAACCCTGAATTCCCCCTCCCAGACATCGGTCCCGGAGAGCGCCTGCACGGCTAAGGTACCGCCTGTTTTGGCCGACAATTAAGCAATAAGAGCTAAAAAAACGACCAGCAGGTACCAATGAAACGGACAGACCGAGAAAACAGCAATCGAACCGCGCCTTCGGGGGTTCTGCCCGATTCGGAGACAAGCGGAAACTCCGAAAGCGTCGCCACCGACGTCTTCGCCGACCTTGAGGCGACCCTGGATCGGGTAGCCGACACCAATCCGCGTATATCAACCCAAGAGGCCGAGGATTCCTCCCGTGATGCCGATCTCAAGGCGTTGCTTGAAGTATCACTGGCTGTCAACTCGTCTCTGGTGCTGGACGATGTACTCCAGCTTGTTATGCACAAGGCGATCGAGTTGATGCAGGCCGAGCGCGGCCTGATTATGCTGCTCGACGACGACGGCGAACTGCACGTGAAAGCCGCTTATAATCTCGACCAGTCGGAAATGGTCCAGGATGAGTTTGTTATCTCCCGGAGTATCTCGCGCGAGGTCGCCCGGACGGGCAAGTCGGTGTATTCCTCGGATGCGATGGCCGACGATCGGTACGCTCAGCAGCAGTCGGTAATCGAACTGCATCTTCGCTCGATCATGTGCGTCCCGGTGATGGTCAAAGAAAAGGTCATCGGTGTTCTGTACCTGGATAATTCGAGCCAGGCCCAGATGTTCCTCAAGTCCGACCTGTACCTGTTCGAGCTGTACGCCCAGATGGTCTCCAACGCTCTGCACAACGCCCACATTTACGACTCGTTGATGCGCCTCAAGCGGTACAACGACTCGGTGGTTCAGAATTCGCCGGTGGGCATCGTGGTGCTCGACGCCGGCGGGGAGATCCTGACGATAAACCCCATGGCCCTCCAGATTTTCGACCTGGACAAAGACAAAATCTTTACGCTTGAGGACAGCCAGGAACCGACCCGCTTCCTGAACGTGCTGCCGTCCAGCGAACAGGCCCAGTGGCAGTCGAAAATCAACATGGTCCTGAGCACGGGCCAGGAGGTCTCCGAGCCCCGGTTTTATCATCACACCAATTACCTCGAGAAAGTCCTGACCCTTAGAATCTCCCCACTGTCCAACCTTCCGGGCGGAGGCGACGGCCTGATCATGGCCATCACCGACATCACCGAAAAGGTAACGATGGAGCAGTACGTGATTCTCTCCGAGAAGCTGGTCGCCCGCGGCGAGATGGCGGCCTCGGTAGCCCACGAGTTGAACAACTACCTGTCGATCATATCGAACAATGCCGAACTGATGGCGCTGAATGTGGAGCGGGAGAAATACGAGAAGGTCAAGTTCAACGCCAAGTCAATCACGGACAATATATTCAAGATCAAACGCTTTGTCGAAAACCTAATGGATTTCTCCAAACCGGAACCGGAGTACATCAGCTATCATATCAAGAACCTGATCGATGATCTTCTTTTCTCACTGCGAGTTCAGCCACGCTTCAAGATGATTCATTTCACGATCGACCTGGCCGAGGATATTCCCAACGCCGAAATCGACGTGGGCCAGGTGCAGCAGGTGCTGCTCAACCTGTTGAACAACGCCTCCGACGCTATTGAATCGGCCGCCACCGAACGCAGCGATGTAAAAGACTTCAAACGCGAAATCGGCATCAAGGCCTGGTACAACGACGCCAGCGAGACCATCTCGGTCGAGATCAGCGACAACGGCACCGGCATGTCTGAGAAGACGCTCAGCCAGATTTTTACGCTGCACTTCACGACGAAAAAAGGCGGGCACGGCCTCGGCCTGTACAACTGCAAGCTGATCGCCGAGCAGCACGACGGTGAACTGACGGCGGAATCAAAACCGGGCGAAGGCACCACCTTCCGCCTGACCCTCCCGCGTTTCCAGAAGAAACCGCAGAGGAATAAAGAGTAGATGTACCAGCCGTCCGAGGATCCCCGGCTCCAGGATATCGAGTCTTTGGGACGGGGCGGAACGGCCGAAGTTGTCAACGCCTTCCACCGCGACCTGAAGCAGCGGGTAGCCGTCAAATACGCCCTTCCCCGAACCGGCGACAATCCAATAGACTTCGCCGCCCTGGCGCGGCGCGAGTACGATCTGATCGGACGATATCGCTTCCCCGGACTGGTTCGGATCCTGGAAGACCCCTCCCCCGACTTCGACCATATCGTCCTGGAGTTGTGCCGGGGGACGACGCTCGATCGGTTCAAGCAGGCCCCGGACATCCCCACCGCTCTCAACATCGTCTCGGCCCTGGCGGTCAACCTCGAATTCCTCAACGCCGCAGGTCTGGTCCACGGCGATCTAAAACCGCACAACGTCTTTCTCACGGAAAACACAGAGTGGTTGCCGGCAGGTCGCCCCGGCTGGATCAAGCTGTCCGATTTCTCGATGGGACGAAGACGCGACGAGCACGATCGTTTTCGAATGGGCCTCGGTACGGTCGGCTTCATGGCGCCGGAGACCGTTGCCGACGGTACGGCGAATCATCGGTCGGACCTTTTCGCTCTCGGCATTATCGCCTACCAGTTGCTCACCGGGAAACACCCGTTCATGAACAAAAACAGCGACCCGGTTGAGGTCAACAGCCGCATCCGGGAGACGTCGCCCCCCCCGGTGGCTTCGCTGAGACCGGACCTTGAGGACGCCGTCGGCAACCTGGTAAACAGCCTTCTGGCCCGGGAAGAGGCGGAGCGCCCCGCCTGCGCCTGGGAGGTTTGTCTTGAGTTGGAGAAAGCCGGAGCTACTTATCCCTTCCGCCGTACTCTGAGGCCCGCCCATCTGCTTCAGAGGCAGGGCAGCTACGAGGCGAACCGGGAGGGCCTCCTTGACCTGAACGAGGTCTCGCAAGGGCGGCTCGACATACTGACGGATGGTTCGGTAGACCGCCTTGGAATTGTCCTGGAGTATAACTTTCGACGAAACAACCTGAGGTACGAGTCGGGGAGGTTCAGCTTCCGGCATGCGGTAATCTGGCCGCACTGTCTCAGACAAAAGGAACTGGCCCGGTTTGCCGGATGGGGCTTCGGCGAAAGAAGAACCGCAATAGTAGACTGCGTCCGCAGGTACAGCCTCGACAGTGATGAGACCGAGAGGGAGGCAGCCTCTGCCCTCTCGCAGCTTCTGGCGCCTTTACTGAAAGTCCGGACGGTAAAACTGGTGGCTGGTCGACTGGCCAAACCGGTCGAAGGCAACAGCTGTTCCCGAGCGGCAGCCCGGCTGTACCTGATGGCCGGTCAACTCACCGAGTCGGAGCGCTGCGCCTATCAGGCGGCGATGGAGCTCAAACGCGACCTGAAGTACAGCCAGGCCCTTCGGTTATTGGCTGAAGTAATCGAATATGCCGAGCTGTCCGAACGCCGTTGGGAGGTGCGACAGCTTCTGATGTTACAGGGGGATAACCGCAAGGACAGCGGAGAGATCGATCTGGCCCGTGCCAGCTATCAGCAGTTGATTGATCTGTACGCCGAGAGACCTAAAGACAAGCTGCTTGCGGTTGCTTACAAGGCACTGGGGGATATTCATCGCATGCGCCAGGACACCGACGCCAGCCTGCAGGCGCTGGAAGAGTCGCTGGCCGTGTTTACCGAACTCGGTGATGAGCTGGAGATTTCCCACACCAGAACCAATATCGGCAACGTTCACTGGCTGCGCGGGGCTAATACCGAAGCTCTGCGCAATTACCGGGCGGCCCTCACTATTCAGAAACGGCTGAAAGCGGCCGCGGACTACGCCTCAACGCTGCACAACATCGCCACCATCTACGGTATCAGCGGTCGGACTCGCCGAGGGTTGTTCCTGCTCGAATATTCTCTGCGGCTGAAGAAGGAGATCGGGCATCTCGGTGAGATTGCCCGGACGCTCAACAATCTAGGCTACATCTATCAGATCAGCGGCCAGCCGGCCAGGGCCGCCGAGAACATCTCAGAAGCGCTGGAGATCAATCGGAGAATCGGGAGCAAAAAGGAACTCGCGTACAATCTCGAGAACCTGGCCGAATTGATGATCTCGGCGGGAAGACTTCGTGAGTCAATGGGAGTGCTTCGCGAAGGCATCCAACTGGCCTCCGACAACGGCTATGTTCGGCACCTGGCCGCGCTGAGGATTCACACGGCTACCGTACAAAAACGGATGGGGCAGTACGGTGAAGCGGCGCGGTCACTGACCTCGGCGCGTCAGAGCCTTGACGGAATCGATGACAAGCCGCTGGAGGTCGCCTGGAAAGTGCAGGAGGCCGGTGTGAAGTACCACCTGGGCAGGCTCGACCATGCCGAAGCAACAGCCCGTTCCGCCTATGCTGAGGCAGAAAGGGCCAAGGACGCCGTCGGCATGCTCAACAGCCTGCTGCTGCTGTCACGCCTGAGTCTGCGCCCGGAAGATTATGAGGAGGCGGTGGGGATCATCAACGAGCAGCATCTCAAGCGGGAGAGGGTCATCCTGGACTTCGGACGACTCGAATACATGGTTGAGAACGAAAGCCCCGATGAAGCGTCCCGACTCGCCGATACACTTTTGAAGCGGTCGTTTCCCGAGGAGCAGGATATTGAGCTGCCGTGGATGCTGAATCTCTGCGCCGAGATGTTTATCCGGAGGGGTGAGATAAAGACAGCATCGGCTTACCTGGATCGATCATCCCGCGCGGCATCGACCGCCGGGCTGGTGCCGGAGTTGATAGTATCCCTGACCTTGCAGGGCAAGCTGGAGTATGCCGAGGGGAATTTCGAGGCTTGCTTTGCCGACTATAAAAAAGCCTTGCAGTTGTGTAAGAAAACTTCCGACAATATCAGCGTACCTGAGGACCGCTCGCTCTACCAGAGCAAACGGATAGTGAGATTCCTGGCGCAGGAGATCAAAGCCCTGAGCCGGCGTCTTGGGGAAAAGCAAAGGGCAGGTTGAAACAACCTGCCCTCGCGTGTGAAACTAAAACCCCGTGGCGACTTACTGGCCACCCATGCTCACACCAGCGGGAGCGATGCGGGCCTCTAGTACCTCCACGGTGAGTTTGTAATCCTTCATTAAATCACCTCCTCTGTTTATAATTCAAGGCTGGGTCTTCCCACCTATGGAATGACCCTCATTCGTCGTTTATCAAGGCGTTCTAATGCAAACCCCTATTCTTCCCCGCCGGTAAGATTCTGATGTCTGCCCTGACACATCACGACTTCAGGTTACTCAAATGTACATATGCACCCTGTCAAAAGGTGGCAGTGGAATTCAATTGTACACCAAAGTAAATTAGTCTGATTTAGTGCAATCCTTTCAGGTCGCTCAACCGACCTATCACACTGTACAATCAAACACTTAATCGGGAAATCGTCAAGAAATTAGGCCGATTATTGAACAGATTTAGAGATCGGCGGTCGCAACCACGGCGAAACCGGGAACTTTTTTCCCACCCTGACACAGTCTGTGCGTGCGGAAATGGCCAGTCGCACAAAAATTGTGCTATGCCACACAGTCGCCGCAAAGGCGTAATATGGACTCAAATGTCAGATAAACAGCGCGGTATGAGGAAGGATCAGGGGACGATCACCACCAGGACCAGAACTCTACCCTTAGCACTGAGTAAAGTTTGCGAAGGGCCAGACCGGCGAGCGAAGTTCTCCCCGTTTCGATCTTGGCGTAACCCGTCATGCCATCGCGGAGTTTTCGCTCGCTGTTGTCAACAACCACAGCGACCGGAAAGATGTTGCCGTCGGCGTGCGAGGCAGCTACCTCGGGCACTCGCACTACCGCGCCATAGAAAGTCTCATCAGGGTAGGATCTCACTTTGACCTGCACGCGTTGATCCCGCTGGATCAGCGAGATATCAAAATCGGATACGGG
>Ga0272444_10000432_pt1 | contig 45403 bp, 27 predicted proteins | sample SSMForm13_FD_201033 | JGI IMG/M metagenome (GOLD analysis project Ga0272444, IMG submission 201033) | Marine sediment archaeal communities from Little Sippewissett salt marsh, Falmouth, MA, United States - SSM-Form-13 | ecosystem: Environmental > Aquatic > Marine > Wetlands > Sediment ... | reverse complement strand
GTGCCGTCCAATATCATCGCGTCCATGTTCGGTTTCAAGGTACGCGAGTTCTTCGAGCTGGAGGATGCGGCTCAGGGCGAAGCGCCCAAGATAGATTTCTCCTAAGATACTGCCATGTACGATGAGATAAGCGCGAACAAGCGAAACTCCTGGCTGCTCGTGGCGGCCGTGACGGCCGTGCTCGTGGTGCTCGGCTATCTCCTGGGCGAGTACTGGGGCAACGGTTATGTCGGCCTGGGCTTCGCCGTTGTGATTGCCACCGTCATGTCGCTCTCCGCTTACTTCAACGGGGCCAGGATGGTACTGGCCATGAGCAGGGCCCACAGGATCGAGAAGAAAGATTATCCGCAGCTTTTCAATGTCATCGAAGAGCTCGCCATAGCGGGCGGCATGCCCGTGCCGGCCATATACGTCATAGACGACTCCGCCCCGAATGCTTTCGCTACCGGCAGGGACCCCGAGCATGCTGCGGTGGCCATAACCACAGGTCTGCTTGAGAAGCTCAACAGGGACGAGCTCCAGGGCGTGATGGCCCATGAGCTGTCGCATGTCGGCAACCGCGATATCCTCTTCGCCACCATGGTCGGAATTATGGTCGGATCGATTGCGCTCATCGCGGATTTCTTCTTAAGAAGTGTCTTCTGGGGCGGGGGCCGGAGAAGGTCGAGGAGCGATAATAAAGGTGGCGGGGGGGCGATACTGGTAGCCGTGGGGCTGCTCTTCGCCGTGCTGGCGCCGCTCTTTGCCAAGATGCTTCAACTGGCGGTTTCCAGGCAGCGCGAGTACCTCGCCGATGCGTCGGCGGCAAAGCTCACGCGTTATCCTGAGGGGCTGGCGTCTGCGCTTGAGAAGATCGCGGGCGACCCGGAAGTCCTCGAAGTGGCGAACCGTGCGACACAGCATCTTTACATCGTAAACCCCATCAAGCCGTTCGAGAAGCGGGCGAAATCCCTCTTCAGCACGCACCCGCCGATAGAAGAGCGGGTATCCCGGCTGCGCGCAATGTAGCTGCGCGCGATTCGGCTGTATAGGAATCCAGGTGTATGAAGCGCGGGGCCGGACCCGCGCGTTAGGCGCTGTTGACCGGCCCCTGCATATGCTGGTTCCCTTGTTCCGGGTTACTACTTAATCAGCTCAACGAACTCATCTACGTCTCCGAGCGACCGCGCCACCGCGTCGTTCCAGAAATCCTGCTTGGTGATGTCGACGCCGACATGCTTCCTGGCGACTTCCTCACAGGTCATCGCGCCCGTGTCTGAGAGTAGCCCCCGGTAGGCGTCGGCGAAGGCTGTGCCTTCTTTCCTTGCCCGGTCGTAGATGCCGCCGGCGAATAGATGCCCGAAGGTATAAGGGAAGTTATAGAAAGCCAGGGCGCTTATGGAGAAATGCTGTTTGGACGCCCAGAAGAGCGGGTGGTAACCGTCCGCGTCCAGGATGTCCCCGAAGGCTTCCTTCTGCGCTTCGACCATGAGCTCGTTCAGGCGGTCCTTGGGCACGGCGCCCTTCTTGCGCTCATTGTAGAAATTGCTCTCGAAAATGAAGCGCGAGCGAATGTCGCAGCACATTGTGAACGACTCCTCAATCTTCTTGTCGATAAGAGATATCTTCATGTCCTTATCGTCGGTCGCATTGAGCGCAGCATCGGTGACCAGGAGCTCATTGAAAGTGGAAGCGGTTTCGGCGAGATTCATCGGGTAGGATCTTGCGAAATAGTCCCGGTTGTTCAGGACATAGGAGTGATAGGCATGGCCCAGTTCATGGGCAAGCGTCATCATCTCGTTGTAGTTTCCGGAGAAGGTCATGAAAATGCGCGACTGCTTAAGAAGCGGCAGACTTGTGCAGTAGCCGCCGTCGGCCTTGCCCGTCCTGTCTTCCGCCTCTATCCACCTTGAGTCTATGGCGCGTCGGGCGAACTCCCCCATGTCCTTGGAAAACCCGGTGAGATGCTCGACTACAAAATCAGCCGCCTCATCGTATGTGAACTTCTTCTCGGCCTTAGCGACCGGAGCGAAGAGGTCATACCACATAAACTTGTCTATTCCCAGGTACTTCTTCTTGGCGTCGATGTACTTCTTCACGGTGCCGCGGTGAGCTTCCACCGCATTCCACATAGATTCCACCGTCTCTTTCTTGACGCGTCCATGGAGGAGGGCCTCGAAGAGGGGATCGTCCCATCCCCGGGCCTTGTAGAGGCTCAGGCGGAAGCCGGCAAGCGAGTTGAGCTGCATCGCAGTGAGAGGTTCTATCGACTTCCAGGCGGCGAAGTACTTGTCGAACGCCTGCTTGCGGACGGCGCGGTCGGGGTCGCTCAGCTTGTTCTTTATCTGCCCCATGGAAAGTTGCTCGGACTTGCCGTCGGCGACAAATTCGGCGCGGAGGTCGCCCGCCATCTTGCTGTACAGCCGCTCCCAGGCGTGGAGGCCGTTTACTGCCAGCTCCGATGCCAGCTTCTCCAGCCGGGGCTCCATCTTGAGGCGCGCCTGCTCGCGGAACTCGTTCCAGAAGAAGGCCTCCCCGGACAGGCGCTTATCGGAGATGATATCTTTCCAGGCCGCGTCGTCAACCGACTTGGCATAACCTTCTATCGCCGTCTGTATGGCTTCTGAAGTCGCTTCGTAAGCCGAGAACTCCTCGAGGATGACCATGGCCTTTTCGTCGCTGACGTCCTGGGATGTCAGGCAGTAGGCGAAGCTCCCGCCGTGATCGATTCTCTCGATGAGCTTCCGGAGGCCCACCATGGTGGCGATCCACTCCTCGGCGGTTGCCTCGTCGCCCTTCTTCTGGAGAAGCTCGACTTCCCGGGCGGCCTTCTCGAGATCGGCGGCAAGGTCCTTGCGGAACTTCTCATACTCGGGTGAAGCCGAGCCACCCTGGAATACGGACTCCATATCCCATCTCAATTTGTTCGTAGATTCAGCCATTCTCAACCTCCATTGTTGGCGTGTTGTTGTCCCACGAATTCTAATGCTTATGCGGGATCTAATCAATGGTTCGGAAGATTGCATGGGGCCGGGGCGTCTGGTAATATTTGGGCCACGGCTGGGAAACCGGCCCGATCGCGAGAGACGGGGATATTCTCCGATTGGCCATCGTAATCAAGCGAAAGAAGGGATGACGTGGAAGAGAACCGACCCAAGCTCTCATCTATTCCATTCGTTATCGCGGGGCTTCACTTTTTACTTCATATCATAACGAATGGGAACTACGGCATGTTCCGCGATGAGTTCTACTATATCGCCTGCGCCAGGCGGTTGGCCTGGGGCTACGTGGATCAGCCTCCGCTCTCGCTGGCGGTGCTGGCCGGTTGGATGCGGGTTTTCGGGGACTCAGTTGAATCCATTCGAGTTGTGCCCGCGGTCGCCGGGGTGATTTCGATCCTGCTCACCTCTCTTATTGCGCGCGAGATGGGCGGCCGGAGGTTTGCGCAGGCTTTCGCCGCGCTCTGCTTTGCGGTTGTTCCCGTCTACCTGGTGCAGACCGGGTTATTCGCGATGAACGCCCTGGACATCCTGTTCTGGACGCTCGTGTTCTATGTGCTCGTCGCTATCGTGAAATCGGGGAACTCGAAGCTGTGGATTCTGATGGGATTCATCATAGGACTGGGCCTGCTCAATAAGATCGGCGTGCTGGTTCTCGGGGCCGGGCTTGCCGTAGCGCTAATCCTCACTCCGGGACGCAAGTACCTGAAGAGCGGCTACCTGTGGGGGGCCGTGCTCATCGCGCTCGTGATTGTCCTGCCGCATGTGTTGTGGCAGGTTTCGAATGACTGGCCCACTCGCGAGTTCATAAATAACGCGAAGCAGTTTAAAATCGCCGCGATTAATCCGGTTCAGTACTTCGTCGGGCAGGTCGTAATCATGCACCCGGCAATCTCCTTCGTCTGGCTGCTTGGCCTGGGCGCCCTTCTCGGGTGGAAGCGCCTCGGGCCCTATCGCATCCTGGGACTCATCTACATTGTCGCCCTGGTCATATTCATGGTGCAGAGAAGCAAGGTCTACTACCTCTCTCCGGCCTACGCGCCGCTCCTTGCAGCGGGGGCGGTTTCAATCGAGAGGATGATATCGAGGCGCGGGTTGCGCTGGGTTGGGCCCGTTATCTTCATTGTTATCGCCATACTGGGCGCGGCTACTTTCCCGGTTGCGCTTCCCATTCTGGATCCCTCCAGGGTGGTGGGCTATCAGCAGAGAATCGGGCTCACGCCCCCTGCGAATGAAGTGAACGATGATATGGGTCCGCTTCCCCAGCACTTCGCTGACCGCTTCGGCTGGGACAATATGGTGAGCACGATAGCTGCGGTGTATCACGGTCTGGACGCGGAGGAGCGAGCCGAATGCGTGATTCTCACGGGCAACTACGGCCAGGCCGCAGCCATCGACTACCTCGGACCCCGCTACGGGCTCCCCGGCGCCATCTCCGGCCACAATAACTACTACCTGTGGGGGCCGGGTGATAAGTCGGGCGAGGTAGCCATAGCCTATGGGGCAAGTCACGACGTGCTGGAAGCCGTATATGAAGAAGTCACCGAGGTGGCCGTAGTTGTTTCGCCATACGCCATGCCGTGGGAGACCAACCAGCCCGTATTTCTTTGCAGGGGTTTGAAGATCGGCCTGAAAGAAGCATGGCGCATGACCAAGAACTTCATATAGAGAAAGGGGGCACCCTTTAGGGGTGCCCCGGTTTCCGTTTCTCTCAACTTCCTGCTTATTTCATGAGCAGCATCTTCTTGGTCGCGTCGAATGTAGCTGTCCGGAAACGATAGAAGTAGATGCCGCTTGCGACCTTCCTGCCGGCCGCATCCTTGCCGTTCCATTCTGCCGCGTAAACTCCCGGCTCGTGGAGGCCCGATGCCAGAGTCGCGACCTTGCGCCCTTCTATATTATATATACCCAGCTCAACCTCTTCGGCCCGGGGCAGTCCGAACCTGATCTGGGTCTGGGGCCCGAACGGATTGGGGCTGTTTTGCGCCAGGAAATGCCTGGCGGGTATGTCGCTCTCCTCGGCGCCTGCAACCTCCGGCGGGAAGGAGAAGCGGAGGCCCCATTCCTCCAGGGTGCCCGTGTCGCCGCTTCCGTTGTCGCTTACCCAGAGTTCCCACTTGCCCATTGCCTGAACACCCACGAAGTCATCCATGCTCCCGGGGCCGTCAGGCGCGGTTTCGGAATCATACCAGGTGGTAATGTTGTCAAGGCCGAGCCCGGTCCTGTTGTGGAGACGGACGGTTACGCCGCCCGGTGACATGACTTCGACAATGAGATCACCGATGTAAGTGTGGGTAAGATCCACATAACATTCCATGCTCGACACCAGGGCGTCAAACGGGATGTCTATCCAGAAACGCTTGCCCAGGGGGTCGTTGTCGGGAATCGCCGCGCCGGGACTATCGAAGTACTCGAGGACCCCGTAAAGCGTGAAGTTAACGTCCGTGACGGCTCCGCCGCCTACGATGTCCACCACCACGGTCGAATCCGCGTATCCCGCTTTGCTGGCGGTCACGTAGTACGTGCCGTTATAGAGGTTCTCAAGGTTCCAGTACCCGGCTGCGTCGGTCGTGTCAGCGCGCCCCGCGCCGTTATCCACGATGGCTCCTGAGTGATCGGTTTCACCTGAGAGATGAACGTAACCGCCCATGCTGCCGGTGGGCGGCGCTTCTTCGGCGAGCAGGTGAACTACCGAGTTCTCGAGCAGGTCCTTGCGGCCGCCTGCATCAGTGACGGCGCTGTAGTTGAATGTGTAGAATATGATCTGGGCCGCCTGGGGATCGGCATTGTCATCGTAGACGAGAACGCCTCCCTGGCCCGCATAGTTGCTCCAGTCGTAGACGATGGTGTTCCCGGCTGCGGGAATCATGGCGTCCTGGTCGCCGTAGCCGCTGTATGTCATGGCCAGCGTAGCCGGGAGCACGTTGGGAGTCGTGGCCACCGGATGCGCGGGCGCCGCCACCGACAGATTGCCGGAAGAGTCATGCTCCCAGTCGATCACGTGGAGCGTGGTGTCGGCGAAATTGGGATAGCCCGGGTAGCTCGCGGCATCGTAGCCTACTTCGCCGCCCTCGACTATGAGCTTGCCACCGCCTGCAGCATACTGGTTGAGGCTCGAGCGGTAAGTCGAGCTCGATACGGGCTGCGTGTCATCGCCCGCGCTCCACACGACGACGTCATAGTTGGGCCACGTGCCGGGGTCGGTCGCCGCAGAGGTCTCCGTCGTTACGTCGTAACCGATGTCCTCGAGGTCGGAGGCGATATCGGCTGCGGACTTGCCCGCAGTCCCGGCGGCCCCAAGGACGCCGTCAAATGCGATCACCTCGCCCTTGTTTCCAAGCTTGGCCGCGGATGACTTCGACCCGTCGTCGTCGTCGATAACGAGAATATTGCCGTCGGTCGGGATAAGCGTGAAGTCGACCGTTTCGGTTTCCTCGTCAACGGTGACGTATTCGCTATGCGTCATGTAGTGGGTGGCGCGTACCCGGAAGAGGTAAGTGAAATAGGGCAGCCCGGACGTCGTATAGGCGCCGCCCATGGCCGAATCCGAGTAGGCGGTATCATACAGCGACATGTCGTCGGAGCGGTAGACCTCTATGGTCGCGCTGATCGGCGTTCCGGTCACGTCCTCGATGACGTCTCCCGAGACCACGCCGGAGGGCGCCGGGGTCATATCGATGTCATGCGTATTGGCGCCGTAATAGACCATGACTGTCGTCGAGTAGTCGAGGTAGCCGAACTCCATCGCATAGATATCGTAATTTCCGACGGCTATGCTCTCGGGGGTGGCGTAGGATCCCCCGGTTCCGCTTGTAACCGCGAACACGGGTGTCGCCGTTGAGGTGTCGGCGCCGGCCGTATACGCTTCGATGGGCACGCCGATCAGGGGATTGGTCGTGACCGCATCGCTGACGGTTCCGGAGAGAGTTCCGTAGACTTCGATTATGGGGACGACCTGGGTGTGCACCCGGTAGCCCGGATATGCGAGTGCCACCGTCATGTCGCCCGTCTCCGTCGGCATCACGTCTAAGAAGACCGAGTCGGTCGCCGATGAAGCGGACGTATCGACACCGCCTCCCACTGCGAACATGTCCATGCCCATATGACCGGAGTAACCGGTAAGCGTACCCGTGTAATGCGGCGTCAGGGCTCCGGTGAGTCCGACCGCGGGGACTTCGGCTTCAACATCGGCCCCGGGAAGCGTCGCCGCGCCGACGACATACAGCACCTCGGAGAAGGTATCGTAACTCACGCCGATCTCGCGCCCGACGACGGATAGTTCCTCCCCGTAAGGCGCGTTGACCATGATCACGGCCTCGCCGTTGATGTCGGTAGTATCGAGCAGCGCGGGGTCGATTCCCCAGCCGCCGATGGTGATTATGACGTCATCAATGGGCTGGGAAAGCGTATCGAGAACCGTGACCGTGACCGCGGTAAGGGTCTCGACCTGTATGGTGTCGGGATCAATGGTGACGATGGCCGGAACGATTACCTGAACCGTCTCGAAGGCCGGATCGTAATTGTGCCGGGTGATGGTGAGCGCCATGTTGCCTACTACCAGTGGCGGCGGGTCGAGAGTCAGCGTCGCCTCGCCCATGGCGTCGGTATACGCGGTCTCATAAACGCTGCCGGGCATCTCCAGGCAGACGAGCGCGTCCGCCACCGGGCCCTTGGCGTCATCAACCAGTACCGAGTAGGTGGCCGCCCCGATCGCGTGCACGCCGTCATGCGTTACCACCATCGGCGCGGGCGTGTCCGTCCAGATATCTATCGACGGGTCACCTAAGATGTTATACATCTCGAAGTAGCGCTGCGTGGAACCGCCCCCGCTATAGTGCTGGTAGAGGCCCCACTTGCCCTGGTCGAGCATGCCGGAGATCCACGTCAGGCCGTCGGCGAACTGCGCTTTGAAGACCTCGCTCTCCAGGACATCGTCTTCATCCCAGTAGGAAGTCACAGACGAGCCCCAGAAGGCTATGCCGGCCTTGCTGTCCTGGCGCGTCCAGGTCTCCCCGAAACACTCGGCCAGTGTATACTGGCCGGTGAGGCATGAATAACTCTGGACGAAGGGATACATGCCGGCATTGGCGAGGCCCCTGACGTCGCTCTGGGAGAAGGCGGGACCATCGGCCCAGGAAGTCGTGGCGCCGTGGCCCGAGTAGATGCCCAGCACGCGGCCGTCGTTGAAGGCGTCCCTGACCTGCTGCGTCGTGGCATTGTAAGTGTGCATGTAGAGCTTCTGGGACGTCATTCCGGCCGGGTCCAGATAGGTCGATATCACGTGGTTGTGAGTTCCTTCGGTAATAGAGTAGTTGTCCTCGGACGCCATGAAGACGGCCTTCTTGAGCCAGGCCGTGCTGCCGAACGTCCGCTTCTCATACTCTACGGTCTTATCGACGAGGTAGGTGACTTCGGCCTCGGCTGCAACCGAGAAACGCCCGATGCCCAGGTCCGGGATGTAATCGGGGTCTGTCATAGTGGCGTAGTAGAGGTCGGTGGCCGGGTTATTGCTGCCCACGCCGGTCCAGTTCGGAATGTCGGCGACGTCGCCTACGAGCAGCACGAAACTCGGCGGGACGGTCCAGTTCTGCCAGGCGTCCTTGATATAGTTCTTGATCGCGGTTGTCGTGGCGCCGCCGGGAATATCCGATGTCGAGGTGACAGTCGAGAGATATCCCTTGGTGGTCTTCCAGTCCGCGAGCGGCTGGATCTCATCGGCGTAGGCGGGGTCGGTGATAATCAGATAGCCCACCGGGAGCGGCGGGACGGCCTTGGCCGCAGGCGCCTGGTAGTTGAGAAGGGCCGCCGAAGCGGACTTCTCGAAGCGCGGTGACGCGTATCGCTCTATGGTTGCCCGGGTGAGGGCTTCGTCCGCGCCGGTATACTTGAGCCTTATGACGAGGCGCGTGAGCACCTCGACGCGGCCCGCTGCGGGCCTGTAATGAACCGGGGCGATCTCGACCGTGGCGAACCTGTGGCCGCGCATCTGCCCGATCTCGGAGATATAGGCCTCATAGGCCGGATATGCCCTGGTCGATGCGTAGAAGTCCCTGGAGTACTCGAATTCCGCGGCTTCCATGGCACCGGGGATCTTCTCCACCGGCCGCTGCGCGGGGTATATGGCCATGGGGACATCGAGGTCCGCGAGGTCATAAGTGGCGACGGTCCTCTCGAGGACTTCGAGCTCCACGACTGCGCCCTGCGGGATCTCCACTGCTCTTCTCAATATGGGCAGGGTCGCCTTTCCGATATCAGTGGTCCGTCCGCAGCCTCCGATCTCGAGACGGGAGAAATAACCTCGCTCGGTTTCTGTTTCGCCGACGCTGAATCCGGGAACCTCGATTTCGATTACAATCTCATCGAGAGAACTGGAGACAATGTCCGCCTTTACTTCAGACGCCTCTTCTCCATGCGCGAACGGAATGAATCTCTGTTCGGCGGTGAAGACAGGCGAAGTGAGAATCAATACGAGCAGGACTACGAGTGGTAGCGCTCTCCTCACGACAAACCTCCCTGTTAACCGGTGGGAAGCAATGCAGGGCGGGGTCTCAACAATCACCCATCCCCATCCGCATTGCCGGAATGCTGGGCATTATAACAGATTTAGCGCACTAATGCTAGGGTTGATTGTTACTGCGCTAGGATGCCCGTTTGAGGTTTGCGAGGCGCTCCCGGGCCTCTTCCACTACCGCAATGCCGGCGTCCGGCTCACTCCAGATGTCGAGGAAGGTCTCATACTGCTCGATGGCCTTGTCGTTCCAGCCCGACATCTCGTACGCCTTGGCGAGGTGATAGTGGCACTTCACGGACCAGATGGGGAGGGCCGCCCGCTTCTCGCCGTAGACGGCGAGTATGCCCTCGAATTCCCTCACGGCTTCCGAGAGGCGCCCGGCATCGAGGAGAGTCATGCCGAGTAAGTACCGGGAACCGAAGTCGACGGTGCTCCGGGGGCTTGGAAGGGCGTCAAATGCCTGAGTTATCAAATCCGCTGCCGCTTCCGCGTTCCCGTTCCCGTACTCCTTGAGGGCCCTGGCGATCAGGACTGAAATCTCATACAACCCGCCCTTATCCTTGAGGTCTTTTTCCAGCTTCTCGAACACCGCGTTGGCCTCTTCCGTCCGCCCGTCGAGGAGAAGCAGGTATACGTACATGTCATTATAGGACATTTCGGCCTCGGGGTTTATCTCGCGCGCCACCTTCATGCCGGCCTCGAACTCCTTGATGGCCCTGTCCATATCGTTCTCTTCCATGTATATCCTGGTCTTCTGGAAGAACTTCTCGGGGTGTGTCGTTTTGCCGGCCTGCTCCATCCTGTCCGCCGTTATGGCGGCGTCGATAACCTCCAGCGCCTTGCCGAACTTTCCCTGGTGCATGAAGATCAGGGCGATACACTCCCGCCCCGCGGCGCGCCATTCCTGGGAGCTGCTGCCCGAGAGCATGGAGTAATATTCCGCCGCCTTCTCGTATTCCCCCTTATAAACGTACATATGGCCCAGCTTCTGAACGGAGTAGTAGAAGTCAGGCTTGATTTCGACAGCCATGCGGTATGACTCGATGGCCTCGTCCAGCTTGCCATTTGAGGCCAGCAGGTCCCCGCGCGAGTCATAGGGGTTAGCCTCGTCGGGGGCGAGCTGCACGTATTTGTTTATGGCCCAGAGCATCTTCTCGAAGTTGCCGAGGTCATTATAATTGTAAGCCATCATGTTGTAAGCGTTCTTATAGAGCGGGTCCACAGCGATAGCCCTGTCATAATACTCGGCAGCCCTCTCGGCGTCGGCGTGTAACGACCTGTAATAGGTGCCCAGAGTCGTCAGGGCTTCCTTCTCCTCCGGGTACTCGGCTACGAGCTTCTCCAGAATGCTGATAGCCTCTTCATGCTCGCCATCGAGGACGGCCTCGAACTGCCTTATATACATCGCCTCTCTCTTGCTGGCGCGGTCGGCGTATTTGACGGCCTTCGCCGCCATGTCTTTGCGCGTGTCACCCATGGAGATGTTGGCAAGGCGGTAGTAGGCCATGGCGAAAGTCGTGTCAAATGCAATCGCTTTCTTGTAGGACGCCTCGGCCTCGCTCCAGTAGAGCTGCTCGCCGTACTCCAGGCCGTCCAGGTAGAAACGGTAGGCGTCGGGCGAATGCGTCGTCACATCCGCGACCGGCCGGTCTATCTCGACCGTGGCGTGCTCGGGAAGCGCCAGGCTCGCCTTGATCTCGGCGCTCAGCCTGTCGACTACCGCGAACAGGTCCTCTCCTTCCTCGCCGTCGATACGGTGGGTCGTGAGAATCTCGCCCGTTTCGCTGACGGACACCTCGGAGGTGAGAACGATGGTGGGTTCGATCTGGAGGATGTCCCCCGTGAGAATCCATTTCGCTCCGGCCTTCGCGGCCACCTCCGTGGCCACGCTCCTGTCTATCGTCGCGGCGTCCTCCTTGCCGATGAGTTTCAGCAAGTCGTAGAGCCTCTGGCGGCTCACGACCTGGAGGTACTCCGACCCCGAGAGGTCGGTTATAAGAAGACTGGTGATCATCTTGGAGTATTTGTTCGAATCCGCCGGGTCCGGCATGTTGTCGAAGTACATGACGGCGAGCGAATTTTCCGTGGCCATGGCCTCCTGCCCGGGACCCATCTCCAGCCGGAAAGGTTCGAAGACGAAAAACATGACGATGACGGCGCAGACGACCGCCGCGGGTACGAGGAATGTGAGCAATTTGCGCCTGGAGTCCCGCGCGTGCCCGGCGGTGCGGACCCGGCCACTATCGCTGAACTCGAGGCTCTTCCTCATGCGCCTGAGATCGGCTACGACGTCGTCCATGTGCTGATATCTCTCGGCCCTCTCTTTCTCCAGCGCCTTGTCTGTCAGGTGCTGGAAGCCGTCCGGCACGCCGGCCTTGTATCTGGCGAGCGGCTCGGGTGTCTCGTTGAGGATGGAGTTTATGATGGCGGCGGCATTGTCGCCCTTGAAGGGCTGGTGCCGCGTGATCATTTCATAGAATACGACGCCGAAGGAGAATACGTCCGAGCGTCGGTCCACGTCTTCGCCCCGGGTCTGTTCGGGCGACATATAGGCCATGGTGCCGAAAGTCGATCCGCCGGTTGTGATCTTCGAGCCGCCCTTCACCTTGGCCAGGCCGAAGTCGGCTATCTTCACCCTGCCGTCCTTGTCGAGAAGCAGATTCTGGGGCTTGATGTCGCGGTGCACGATACCGGACTCATGCGCCGTGTTGAGGCCGTCGCCCGCCTGTATTCCTATGTCGATGATCTCTTTGAAAGTGAGCTCGCGGCTGGCCATCAGGTGCTTGAGCGTTCCGCCCTGCATATACTCCATGGCGATATAGGGGCGCCCCTGGTATTCAGCGACCTCGTGAATCGTGATAATATTGGGGTGGTTGAGCTTGGCCGCGGCCTGGGCTTCCTGCGTAAACCTCGCCTTGATCTCGGGTTCGGAAGCGTATTGCTCCAGCAGGAACTTGAGAACCACTTTGCGCTGGAGCCTGGTGTCCTCGGCGAGGTACACCTCCGCCATGCCGCCCGCGCCGATCTTCTTTATCACCTTGAACTGGGATATCCTGGTTCCTGGCGAAAGCACGCTGAACGACTGCGTTTCGTCTAGATGTTTGCTGTCTTCGTCCGACATAGTAAGTGTCCTCGGCCGGGGCCTGTTTGCCGTATCCACTATGGATACGCCCCTATTACATTAAAGGTTTCACTGAAAAGCAAGAAAACTTTAGGGGGGCTCATATGCAGATCGACGCTCTGCTATATTATACCCAATGCGCCGGAGATGTTCCCGTCTTTTTTATGTGGATTTCGATGTCGCCCTAAATCCCGGTTAGATAAGCGCTCAGGCTTGCCTGCTATCTCACTATTACGAGTTTTGCGGATTCTGACACCAGCGGCGTCACCAGCCGCACGAAATATGTTCCGGGCGCCAGGCCCTTAAGTGACCTCTCGATGTCTCCCGGCTCGACAGAGTGGGCGCCTGCCATCAGGTTCTCATCGAGCAGCGTGCCGACCTTCCTCCCCGTCACGCTGAAGATCTCGATGCTCGCGCGCCCGCCCCCGGGGGCGGCGAAGTCGATCCGGTAGCCCGCTCCGCTTCCGGGCAGGGATATGACTTTGAGATAGGCTGCCCTGGAAACCAGCCTGCTCTCGGGCGCTCCGGGCCCGGCGGGCAGGCCAAGATTGTCCATGGAATAGCCGCACATGGCGGGTGAATCGAAACGCTCGCCGAGTGTGCCCGTATGCGCCGAGACGACAAAACAACCCTGGCACCTTTCGGCGTTTATGGCGCCGCAGGAGGTCGGGGCGATGTATGTGTACGCGGAACCGGCGACGGCCGGCACCTGGCCGATCATCTGCCACAGCGGGCCCTGCTCGGTGAGCTCGCGGCGGTCGGCGGGCCTTCGCGCGGCGCCGGGATACTCGTCCGCGGGCGTCCCGAAGGTTATAACCGGCTGGTTCACCTTGCGCCATATCTTGTAACGCTCTATGCCGCCCTCGAGCGCGGGGCTGTCGTAGAAACTGGGAAGCCATGATATCTCGACATACCCGCCGTCATCCGAAGGGATGTCGGAAACCTGCTGTATCTGGGGGCACCCGCCGGCCGGGGCCAGCGCCGCGAGGAAAGCGTCACCGTCCCCGGTGCCCATGGAATAAGTCCAGCCGCATATCATGTACCCCCCTCCGGCTATCTGCTCGGCGGAGTAACCGCAGTCGCTGCTTGCGCCGCCCAGGGTCTTGGTCCAGAGCGTGTCGCCCGCCTCATCGCAGCGCACCACGTAAGCGTCGCGCCCGCCCGCGCCGAAGGAATCCGTATAGCCCGCGACGACGAAACCCCCGTCGAGGGTCTGGTCCACGGAGTAAGCGTGGTCCATCGCCGCTCCGCCGTAAGTCCTGGTCCAGAGCGTGTCCCCGGCGGCATCGATCCTGACCAGGTACATATCGTGAAGGGGCGGATTGAAAGAGTTGGAGCGGCCGGCGATTATGAAGCCCTTATCGGCGGTTCGCCTTATGTCCTCGCCGCGCTCGTCTACCGCCCCGCCATATGTCCGGGTCCAGACGGTATCTCCTGCGGCGTCCAGCCTGAGGAGCCAGATGTCGCGCCCACCTGCGCCGTAAGATTCGGTGTACCCGGTGGCGACATACCCCCCGTCGGCCATGGCTGTTATCCCGTATGCCTCGTCCTTTCCCCAACCGCCATGGGCCCTCGTCCACAAAGTGTCTCCGCCGGCGTCCGTCCTTATGAAATACGCCGACCTCCAGCCCTTCCCGAATGAAGACGTCCTGCCGGCGATTATGAATCCGCCGTCGGCAGTCTCCTCGACCGAATAGCCGTAATCGTAATCGATTCCCCCGTAGGTTTTCGTCCACAGCGTATCGCCGCCGGCGTCGGTCCTTATGAAGTAGACATCGAAGTAACCGGCCGTGTTGGTCGATGTGTATCCGACGGCCGCGTATCCCCCGTCCGAAGTCTGCACGACATCGAAGACTTCCTCGGTAACGGCGCCTCCGTAATTCCGGGCCCAGATGACGTGCCCGGCCGGGGTGGTCCTGACCAGGTAGGCGTCGGTGTCTCCGGGGCCGGGCGAGCGGGTCGAGCCGCAGACGATGAAGCCCCCGTCGTCGGTAGCCCGGGCCCTGTAGGCTTTCTCGACATCGCCGGCATCATAGGTCATCGCCCACAGCGTGTCGGGCGGGTTGGGGAGCGAAGCGTAAACCGAAGCAGGCAGAAAGACGAGCAGAACTAATATGAAATAACAGGGCTTCAACAGCGTTCACCTCATCCGGAGCGCTACGCCGCAACTCTACGGCAGCGACATATTATACCAGAGAATACGCGGGTTTTCAAGGCCCTGTGACGCTTCCGGATACTACCCGCGGCAAGCCGTCACTTACCGCCCCGGGTTGACAAAAGAGTCAAAAACAACCAATATGAACATATTCCCGAGTCCTTGTGGAATCGGAGATTCGACGCTTACCGGGCAGTATCACACCGTTCACGCCGGGGCATACAACCACTTAAGGAGGTGGGTTTGTGATTGATAACTTTTTGCAGTTCGTGAAGGGCAGTGTGGCTATTTACGGGGTCAGGATAATCACCGCCGTCATTATTTTCCTCATAGGCTGGTGGATAGCCAAGGCCATAGCGGCAGGTGTGGCCAAGGTCATGCGCCGGCGGGATATTGATGAGACCCTGGTGGGCTTCATAAGAAGCCTGGTGTATTTCGGCCTGCTGGTTTTTGTCATCATCGCGGCAATCGACCGGCTGGGTGTGCAGACGACGTCCCTGGTCGCCATCCTGGGAGCCGCAGGCCTGGCCGTCGGCTTCGCCCTCAAGGACACGCTGGCCAACTTCGGAGCGGGAGTTCTCATCATTGTGTTCAAGCCTTTCCGGGTCGGTGACTTCGTCGACGCCGGCGGCCAGATGGGGACGGTCAAGAAGGTTTCGATCTTCAATACGGTCCTGGGAAGCCCCGATAATCGCAAAGTTATGTTGCCCAACTCCATGGTACTGGCCTCGGCCATTACCAACTTCAGCGACGTCGACATGCGGCGGGTCGACCTCGTGTTCGGAATTTCTTACGAGGACAACATCAAGACGGCCAAGGACATCCTCATGAAGATCATCACTTCCGACGAGCGCGTGCTCAAAGACCCGGCCCCCGTAGTGGCCGTGTCGGAGCTCGCCGACTCGAGCGTCAACCTCGTCTGCCGCCCGTGGGTGAAGCCCGGTGACTACTGGGGCGTCCACTTCGACACGCTTGAGAAAGGCAAGGCCGAACTCGAGGCGGCCGGTATAACCATACCCTTCCCACAGACAGACGTGCATCTTTTCGAGGAGAAGAAAGCCGCATAGGCAAGTTGGAGAAATAAGACAGGGGTCAGGTCTCCAAGTGCACAGTCGCCTCGCCGGACAGCAGGCCTTCTCCGTGGCTTGGTTTCTTAAGAAGCCACGGGGGGACTGCCGGGGTCCAGCTGTGCATTCGGAGACCTGACTCCTCCATTTAGCGGCATCCCCGCATTAGAACCCTGTTACGATTCCAAGCACCACCCGGTTCTTGTGATCAATGAAGCTGTTGGTCCACTCGGCAGTCAGCCGGACATTCCGCGAAAGCAAATAGGTGTAACTCGCCGTGAGCGTTTCGTAATCCAGGGTGTTGAGCTGCGAGTTGACATTATTGTAAAGAAGCGTAAGGTAATTCCGCGACATCATGCGGTCGCGGGCGCATACGAGCTCGGCCACGACGCCATTGGTTTCGATGTTCTGCGCTTCTTCCTGGGCAATGGGGTCGGTGTCTTTGCGGAAGAGGTACTGAAAGGTCAGCTCGAAAGGACCGCCTGCGGTGTTGAAGTCGACGCCCCAGTAGGTGACGCCGTTCGTTATGGTCTCGTCATCGACCTCCGCTGCCTCCTTGCCGCTGTAGTAGTACCCGCCGATGGCCCCGTACCCGCCGACTGCCTGGTAGAGCCTGAGCGCCCAGTCCTTGTACTCATCGCTGTCGAATTTCTTCATCTCATCATCCGCAGCCGGCTTCCCGTTGCCGTTTACCACCATGCCGAAGAGGTCGGTGCCAGTGCGGGCTATGCCATAGGTGAGCATGACTCCCCGGTCATAAGTGAGGTTTATGGAGGAGTAGCCGATCCGGGTGGTGTAGATCATGTAGTCTTCAAATGTGAGCCGGAGCTCGCGTTTCATGAGAGGGTCCGACGTCTGGAACTGTCCCACCATGATGTCGAAGGGGACTCCGCCGATGTCGTTGAAGTGAATGTAGGCGTCCTCGATCCCCGAGACCTCGCCGCGCTCGCTGAGGTAGAAGTAGAAGTAATAGCCGATGTTCTTATATACCGATCCCCCCGAGAGGATCTTTATTCCCCACGGAATCTGCAGGTCAGTCTCGGCCGTCATGCCCTCGTCGTAGACGCCGTAAGCGTCGAAGCGGATGGCCAGGGGGAATTTCCTGGGCAGCCAGAGGAGGTCGTCGCCTGCGGTTACGTAGTCGCGCTCCTTCTCCTCCTCCGGAATATAGAAACCGTTGCCGGCGAACTCTTCGCCGAAGTCCTTGAGCTTGGGGAAGGGCGCATGGCAGGTAGTGCATGAGATCTTGTAACGCCTGGCGAACGCCGGGATCGCGTTCGCTTTCGGCGGCTTAAGGAGCATCAACGCGGTAAACGCGACGGCGGCGACCAGTAGCGCTGCGAGACACCTCTTGAGAAGCATGGCCTAACCTCCTGTTCCGATCATTTGCCGGCCGCGTGTCAGTCGTATATCTCAATCCATGTCGAGGCCCGGTTTATCTCTATTACTTCCGATTCCTCTTCGGGGACTTCCAGGAAGTCGGCGACGGGCTTGACGAGCTTCTGGTAGTTGAGCACGGCCGTGAGCTCGACGCGCCCCAGCGCTATGTCGTCCGGGAGCTCCCAGGTGAAGTCCTCTATCTTGGTCTCGCGCGGGCCTATGCGGTAATCGACGCCGAGCGACTTGGTGTTCCATTGCATTATGGTCATGCGGCCCTGCGGGTCGAAATAGGGCATGCGGAAGATGCGGTCGCCCACGGGAACGCCGTCGCGCCCGACGCCTTCGAAGCCCGACATGCCGAGCGGCAGGCCCATGTCCTGGTAGGCGAGGACGTCTGCTGCGATGGTGTATTCCTCGCCCTCGAATCCCTTGGCGTCCACCGGCAGGTGATACGTCTTGCCGTCGGCGTCGGTCGCCGTCACATGCAGCCAGACTATGCGGTCTTCGACCGACCCGGTCGGTATCTTGTGGCCGGCCTTGGCGTTGAAGAGCTGCACCTTGACGAGGACGGCCTCGCCGAGTTCGATCTCGCGCTCGTCCGGATGCATGCGGAGCTCCACGGCGCTGGCGAGCTTGCCCGGGTCATGCGCCCCGTGGAAGAGGTGCTGCCCGACGATGTCCTCCTGGGCCATCTTGGCGCTCCGCCCCCGCGCGCGCGGTATGTGGCAGCGGTGGCATGGCACGCCCTCTTTGGCATAGGGCCCCTCGCTCCACTCGAGTTGTGTGGACTTGACCCAGATGCCGTAGGGGCTCATCTCGTTATGGCACGTGCCGCAGAACTCGGCGGTCTGGATGAATTCGCTGTACTCGGTGTCATGATGCGGCGATGTGCGCCCGGGTTTGGGGCCGTACTTGACCCGCCCGGGACTCGACAAGAAGTTAAAGTTGTAGGGAATGTCGCCCTTGAAGCCGGTGATGGTATGGCATACGTCGCAGGAAACCGACTCGTTGGCCCGCGAATTCTCCGCGGGCAGGGGCGGCGGCACGTCCCCGGCGAGGAAAGCTATGGGCGTATGGCAACCATTGCAACCGGCCTTGACGCCTGCGACCATGTCGTCCATCTCGGCATGCGGCACGGCGAGCTTGAAATACTCGATCTCGTCCCAGTGATGCGTGTACGCCTGGGACATCATGGCCTGCGTCCACTGCTGGTAGAAGTCGGTGTGGCAGCTTTTGCATACGCGGGGTTTCTCGAAGTCCTCGTACTTCCGCGTGCCGAGGGCCTCGTCGCCGGCCGGCGTATGCTGGGACATGATGATCGAAGCGGTGAGCAATGTAGCGAGCAGGATGATAGGAACGATGCGCATAGTGCCTCCTCGGTCGAATTCCCGAGAGAGCATAGCACCGGGCCGTGGCGTGTTCAACAGCGGAAATTGCAGCGGCCGGGGTTTCCTAAGGCGCGGGTCAGCCCTTCTTCTTCCGGCGCTCTTCTATGATTTCCTCTGAGAGGCTGAAGGGCACCGCTTCATAGTTCTCGAAATGCATTGTGAATTCGCCGCGGCCGCTCGTGATGGTTCTAATCTCTGAGGCGTAGCCGAACATCTCGGCAAGGGGGACGCGCGCGCGCATGATGGAGGATCTGGCCTTGGTTTCCATTTCCCCGATCTTGCCGCGCTTGGAACAGAGGCTGGCCGTAACCGCTCCCACGTAATCCTCGGGCGCGGAAGCTTCGACGCACATGATGGGCTCTAAGAGCTCGAGACCCGCCTTCTTGCAGGCGTCCCGGAACCCCGTTCGCGCGCATACGCGGAAAGCCATGTCGGATGAATCCACGTCATGCGAGGAGCCGTCGAGCAACACGACCTTTATATCAACCATGGGGCAGCCGGCATAGGGCCCCTCGGCCATGGCGTCGACTATGCCGCGCTCCACCGCGGGTATATACTGGCTGGGTATGCGACCGCCCTGGACCTTGTTCTCGAAACGGAAACCTATTCCCGGCTTGCCCGGCTCGACGCGCATGATGACATGCGCGTACTGGCCGTGGCCGCCGGACTGCTTGACATGCTTGTACTCGTGATCAACCGGTCCGATGATGGTCTCGCGGTATGCCACCTGGGGCCTGCCCACTTCCACTCCGACGTTGAACTCGCGCTTGAGGCGGTCGACTATGACTTCTATGTGGAGCTCGCCCATGCCCGAGATGATGACCTCGCCCGTTTCCTCATTGGTCTTGACCGTGAACGTGGGGTCCTCTTCGGACAGGCGCCTCAGCGCCTTTCCCAGCTTGTCGCGGTCGGCCCGGCTGACCGGCTTGACCGACATGTCTATGACCGGCGCGGGAAATTCGATGGACTCGAGCATGATGGGATGTTCCAGATTGCATATGGTGTCGCCCGTGTAAGTATCCGACAGCCCCACGACGGCCGCCACGTTACCAGCCGGGAGCTCGTCTATTGCCTGCTGCTTATTGGCGTGCATCAGGAATAGCCGCCCGATCCTCTGTTTCTTATCCCGCGTGGAGTTATAAACCACTTCGCCGGCCCTGAGCGTCCCGGAGTAGATGCGCACGTAAGTCAGTTTTCCCATGTGCTTGTCCGACATGATCTTGAACGCAAGCGCCGCCAGCGGAGCGTCTTCATTGGGCTGGCGGACGAGCTCCTGGTTGCTCTCCTTATATGTGCCGATCACCGGCGGGAGGTCGATCGGGGAGGGCAGGTAGTCTATGATGGCGTCGAGGAGGTGCCTTACGCCCTTGTTCTTGAAGGCGGCCCCGCACAGGACGGGGATGATGCGCCCGTCTATGGTGGCCTTTCGCAAGGCACTTACCATCTCGTCATGCCCGGGCCTCTCGCCCTCGATGAACTTGCCCATGAGGCGGTCGTCCTGTTCGCTTATGCGCTCGATCATCACGGCTTCCGCCTCGCGCGCCCGCTCCGTGTAATCTTCAGGAATGGGCTCTTCGCGCATTTCGATTCCGTCGGGCGTTTCGTCGTAATAGATTGCCTTCATATCCACGAGGTCTATGAGCCCTTCGAACTCATCGCCTTCGCCGATGGGGATTACGATAGGCACGGCATTGGCGCCCAGCTCTTCCTTTATCTCCTTCACCACGCCTTTGAAGTCGGCTCCCACGCGGTCCATTTTGTTGATGAAGGCGATGCGGGGCACGAGGTACTTCACTGCCTGGCGCCAGACCGTCTCGGACTGGGGCTGGACTCCGCCCACCGCGCAGAATAGCGCCACCGTCCCGTCGAGCACTCTCAGCGAACGTTCGACTTCGGCTGTGAAGTCGACATGGCCCGGCGTATCGATGATGTTAACGCGATGGTCATTCCAATAGGTCGTGGTCGCGGCCGAAGTGATGGTAATGCCGCGCTCTTTCTCCTGCTCCATCCAGTCCATCGTGGCCTGGCCGTCGTGGACCTCGCCCATCCGGTGGCTCTTGCCCGTGAAATAGAGGATGCGCTCGGTTACGGTGGTCTTGCCGGCGTCTATATGGGCCATGAGCCCGATATTCCGGATCTTGCTTATGTCGAACTTCGATGCCATTACCTTGCCTTGTCCTTAACCAAAGAAGCCCCCTCGCAGGTAACCGGTAAACTATAACCCATCGGGGCATAAAGCAACAAGAACTCTACGGCCGGGGGATTATTCCTCGACTGGGGCGGCGCATGAGTCGCCGACCACCGCCAGGTCGCGGTAGTGGGGGTCGAATTGGACCAGAACCGCGTGGCGTTCTCTTCTGGCGCAGGCATGGCAGAGCCAGCCGCCTTCTACAAACTCCGCGCACTCCTTGCAGAGCGGCATACCGCAAATGTCGCAGTCCATGCTTTTGGGGCGTTCGTGTACTTCACAATACATATCAAATACCTCTAGCGGGACTGGATTCATCATCAGCTCTCAGCGGTTTCCTGCTCAGGTCACCGGTCTATATATCGGCTGAACCGGGGCCGGACTTTAGGAGGCTTCCCGGGAGAGCGATGGGCGGGTGTTCCCCGATGCTGCTAAGTGGTTGGCGTTAAAGGCCTAAGAACTGGATGGCGAGTCCGCTCAGGCATATGGTCGCCCCGGCCAGGGCATGCGAATAGCGCTCGAGTCGCTTCATGGGAAGCCGTGATATCCCCAGCGTGGAGACCATGACGACGCCGAGCATGGTGGCTATCGTAACCAGGCCGAACACCCCGGCCACGAGTGCCACGCCGCCGAAACTGCTCTTGGCGGCAGGGTACATGAGGAGAGGTATCAGGGGCTCGCATGGCCCCAGCACGAATATGGTGAAGAGCACCCAGGGCGTTACGGTTTTCTTGCCTTCCTCTTCATGGGGATGGGCGTGGTCGTCCGTGTGCGTGTGCTCGTGGCTGTGGGCGGCGCCGCAGGCGTGGAAGTGCCTGTGCTCATGCGGGCGGTTTCTGATGGCCCTCCTCAGTCCCCAGGCGAAATAGACCAGACCGAAGGCGATCAGGAGCCAGGCGGCGAGGTTGCCGCGGACAGACTCCAGGGCCTCCAGGCGCGTGACGCCGATGCCGGCCGCGATGCCGATCATACCGAGCAGTATGGAACCGGCGATATGGCCGACGCCGCAGAGGGCGGTTATCCATGCAGTCTTCGGGAGAGACCAGCTCCGCGCCCGCCCCATCACTATGAAGGGCAGATAGTGGTCCGGCCCGAAGAGCGTATGGAAAAAGCCGATGGATGCGGCCGTTACCAGGAGAATAGTGAGTTCCTGTGACACGCGCTTAGCCTCCTGAGAATACTTACCCGGGGGCGCCAGCCCGCCCGGCGATCTCATGCGCCGGGCTCGTAGCCGGGACATTCATACTCTATGCATGCGTCGGCCGGTTGGCAAGGAGTTTGGCAGAGAAACCGGGTATGCCCCTGCCTACACGACGACATCTCTTATATCGAAGCCTCGGAGCCGCGCCTCTTCCACGATCTTGTGACCCGTAACCGCAAGTTCCACGGGTACGACGCCCTTCTTCACCTCGCCCCTGACGGCCAGGATGGCGATTATGGAAGCGTGCCAGCCGGTGAGGCGCTGCATGGCGCTCAGGCCGGTCGCCTCATCGTAGCGGTCGATGAGCTCAATCGTCGCCGAAGCTTCCCTGCCGCCTTTCTTGCCTTTCGACTGAACGCGCATGATGCAGATGTCGCGGATATCGGGATCGGTGATCTGCGGGCCGAGGAGCGCGTGAAGTACATCACGGGGAACAACCTTGTTGCCGCCGACCTCTATGGGCTCCTCCTCGAAGAGGCCGAGCTGGTCGAATGCCTGCAGTTTCTCGAAGTGGCCGGGATAGCGAAGCGTCCTGTTCTCGAGGCGGTCAATCTTGCCCTCGAAGGTCCACGGTGATGTTGAAAGGCCGCCTGAGGTTATGAAGGCCTCCAGCCTGCCTAAGGGCTCGGGAAAGTCGACGGTCTCGTAGCCGCTCAGGGCCTTGAACTCGGTAACCTTGCCGTCCTTGAGGAAGTAGGCGTTGCCGTAGTATTCATTGGTCAGGCCGTCGATGTTGAAAGTCATGGCGTAATTCCAGGGCGGCCTGGGGTCCTGGGGAAGACCGCCGTCCCATATAATGGCCTCGCGGGGCTCGTCGAGAAGTTCCATGGCATAGACGGCGAGCGAGATATTGAGGCCGGGGCCCATACCGCAATCGGGGACAACCGTGATGCCGGCCTTCCCGGCCTCGGCGTCGAGCGCAAGCTGCTCCCTCACGACATCGGTGTTGCCCCCGAAGTCGCACATATTGGCGCCCAGCTTTATGGCGAGCCTGGTGAGCCCGGGATTATTGGGAAAGTGGACGCCGCTTATGAAGGAATCGACGCCTTTCAGGATTTTCTCGAGCTCCGCCGTTTCCGACGCATTCCCCTCGACGGCGCGCGCGACTTGCCGGCCCAGGAGTTTGTTGATCTTCGCTGCAGCCTCTTCTGCGGCTGCGAGGTCTATGTCGACGAGGATGATCTCGTCGGCGTCGCCGAACTTGCCGAAATCATAGGCCGACGCGATGCCCTGCCTGCCGGTTCCGACGATTGCGTATCTGTAACCCATGGCTGCTGCTCCTCTTGTCTTTTTCGGTCGCGATTGGGGTTCGGTAAGCATGCGTGATGCTTGAGTCTAGCCAATCCGGTTTCATCCCGCAAGTGAGCTCCACAGGCGCCTTTAGAACCGCGCCTTGAGCTGCCGGGTCCGGCCCCGGGAGCGCCTTAGCTCCTCTAGCCACTTTTGGTAAAGATTCGCACTCCTCCCGCCGAAGAATGGAGTGAGGGAACAGCGCTATGGAAAAAGGACGCATACTGGCCGTCGGAGACGAGAGTCTCCTCGGTAGCAGACTATTCGGCGCACTGGAGAATGCCGGTTTCGAGATAGCCGGTGTTGCGCCCTCGTCCCATGAGGGTTTGCTCCAGGCTTCCGAGCTCCAGCCCGACCTCGTGCTGATGGACGCCGGTGTCGGCGGCAATATGACAGCCATCGAGGCCGCCAAACAGATACGGGCGTGCTTCGACATACCCATACTCTATCTCGCGGCTCCCGCGGACAGGGAGGCCCTGGAAGAAGCCGGCGTTCCGTCACCATTCGGATACGTAACCAAACCTTTCGGCGAGAGAGACCTCAATACGGCCATCGATGTCGCCTTATACACCTTCAAAATGGAGCGGAAGATAAAAGAGCGCGAACAGTGGCTGGAGACGACTCTCAATAGCGTAGATGATGCCGTGATCGCCACGGACATCAAGGGCCATATAACCTTCATGAATCCGGTCGCCGACACTTTGACGGGCTGGGCCGAGACCGAGTCCCTGGGAAGGGACGTAACGGACGTTTTCCACGTGATCGACGAAGCCAGCCGCCGCCCCGCGGAGAACCTGGTCGCCAGGGTGCTCATGGAAGGCAAGCCGGTCGGGGCGGGCAAGCCCGGACTTCTCGGGGCCAGAGGCGGCGCCGAGGTGCCGATAGAAAACAGTGCCGCCCCCATGGTCGACGAGCAGGGAAACCTCACGGGCGTCGTGCTCGTCTTCAGAGACATCACCGAACGCAAGCTCGCGGAGGAGGACCTCAAGAAAGAACGTGATCGCGCGCAGAAGTACCTGGACATCGCCGGCGTGATCATGATCGCGCTCAACCGTGACGGCATGGTCACGCTCGCCAACCGCCGCGGGCTGGATATACTCGGTTACAGCGAGGGCGAGCTTCTCGGCCGGAACTGGTTCGAGACCTGTGTGCCCGAGAACATAAGAGAGAGCAGGAAAGCATATTTCGACAACCTGGTACGAGGGGAGGTCGGGGCCGCGGGACACGATGAGAATCCCGTGGTCACCAAGTCGGGCGAGGAGCGGGTCATATCGTGGCATGACACCGTGATCAGAAATAGAGACGGCGAGGTGGTCGGGACGTTGAGTTCCGGTGAGGATATCACGCAGCGCAAACTCGCGGAGAAGGAGAAGGAAGGTCTTCGCTCGCAGCTCGTTCAGTCCCAGAAAATGGAAGCTATCGGCGTCCTGGCCGGCGGCGTCGCTCACGACTTCAATAACCTCCTCACCGTAATCCAGGGCAATTCCGAGCTCGCGCTGATGAAGGGCGGCGATGACGAGTCGCTGGCCAAACACATCGCCCAGATTCAGCAGGCAGCTGAGCGCGCCGCCAATCTCACCGGTCAGCTCCTCCTGATGAGCCGGCGGCAGCCGATGGAGTTCGCCAACGTCAGCGTGAATGAGTCGGTGCGCAATCTCTTAAGGATGCTCGAACGCCTCATCGGAGAGGACATAGCCGTCGGCACCGAACTCGCGACCGACCTGTGGAAGATCAGGGGCGACTCGGGCAATGTCGAGCAGGTGATTATGAACCTGGCGGTCAACGCGCGGGATGCAATGCCGGGCGGAGGAAATCTCACGGTAAGTACCAGGAACGTCACGCTTACCGAAGATGACGCCAGGAAACTGCCGGACTCGAAACCCGGGGAGTTCGTGCGCCTCTCGGTGGACGATACGGGCACGGGCATGGACGATGCGACCGCCGGGCGAATCTTCGAGCCCTTCTTCAGCACCAAGGAGGCCGGACGGGGAACCGGACTCGGCCTCTCGGTAGCCTACGGTATTGTGAAGCAGCACGAGGGATGGATCAATGTCCACAGCGTCCCGGGGCAGGGAACGCGCTTCGACGTGTTCTTCCCGGCTCTGCTCGCCGCGGTCGATCCCGACGCGCCGGAAACTGCTCCGGCCCATGGCGCGCGGGGGAGAGGAGAGCGCATATTGCTGGTCGAGGACGAGGCCGGCGTGCGGGACTTCGCCGGCCTGGCGCTCCGCTCAAGCGGCTACCACGTCTCCGAGGCGGCAAGCGCCGAAGAGGCCATCGAGCTCTTCACCAGGAAACAGGGCAGGTTCGACCTCGTGTTCAGCGATGTCGTGCTCGCCGGCAAGAGCGGAGTCGAACTGGCTGAAGAGATATCGTCACTCAGCCCATCGACACCCGTCCTTCTCACCAGCGGATACACTGATGACAGGTCGCAGCTCGTTGAGATAAGGAAGCGCGAACTGGCGTTCCTCCAGAAACCCTACGCCCTTGGCGACCTGCTGGTCGCAGTCGGCGAAGCCATCAATGCAACAAGAGAAGTCGCAAGCCACGCAGAATAGGTGTGACTGCGCATTGACCATGGACTCCATTCCACGGATTGCAGACGATCACCAAGTTCGGGTCGATTCGCAGTTGGTCGCGCGAGGATTGCGGTGCTACTCTCTCTCGAACTCCGCCTTGATCCCGCCCCAGGTACCTGGCCGGGTGGCAACCGTGCAGTCGATTGTCGCGACGAGAATATCGTAGAAGAGCGAGTCGCCGTTATCGGGATCGGTTGCGGTCATGGAATACGGGTAGGCCCCGGAAGTGAGGTCCACGCCGTCGTCGTCGCTCCCGTCCCAGATGATGCTGTGGTATCCGGCCGGCAGAACCCCGTGAACGAGGGTCCGCACCACGACGGTCGTGTCGGGGCTCCAGATTTCAAGTAATACTGCCGCCTGCTGCGGCATCATGAACTGGATCTGGGTGACGCCGCCGTCATCTGTGGGGCAGAACGGATCGGGGAAATTCTGAAAGAGCTCGAAATGATCCGGCGGCTGGGGCGGGTCGGCCGGAGCCGCACACGGAATCGCCAGGACCAGCGTCAGCGCCAGCAAGATAAGACCTGTTTTCATGTTCATACCTTCCCCATTACGTCATAAGTCATTCCTATTATACCACATCATGGGGTGCTGTTTAAGCTCTAACAAAAAGGCTGGCCGCAACCGGTGGTTTTGTTCGGGGCCCGGCGCCTACTGGATGTAAGCGCTCATCACGTACTGCTGTACCATGCGGTGGGTGTTGAAGAACGAGCCGTTTATGGCTATGCATAGCTGCATGATCTCTACCCACTTCTCGCGGTTGCCGTAGAAGGTCGGGATAATTTCGTTTTCGAGCTTGTCATAGAGCGACCGGGCGGATTCGCTGTCGGTCGAGGGCTCCCTGTCCAATGACCCGATGGCCCAGCCGGTCATGCCCTCGATGCAGCCCTCTATCCACCACCCGTCTAGCACGCTGAGACTGGGGACTCCATTGATGGCCGCCTTCATGCCCGAAGTTCCCGACGCCTCCTGGGGACGTCGCGGCGTATTGAGCCATACGTCCACGCCCGATATCATGAGCCTCGCCAGTTTCATGCCGTAGTTTTCGAGATACACCACTTCGATCTCGCCGGCGAGCTTCGCTGCGGTTTTCAGGATCTTCTTTATCATCTTGTGGCCGTCGACGTCCTGCGGGTGGGCCTTGCCGGCGAAGACGAACTGGATTTTTCCCGCATTGCGCGCGATCCGTTTGAGCCTGCTGATATCGCTGAAGACGAGGTCCGCGCGCTTATAGGCGGTCGCCCGCCGCGCGAACCCGATAGTGAGCACGTCGCGGGCCATCTCGGCATCTGTCGTGGCGTTGATAAGTTCGATGAGCTTATGCTTGGCGGCGACATGCGCCTTCCAGATGTCATTTCCCGGGAGGCTTATGGCGTAGCGCAGGCTGGTCGGTTCGTTCTTGCAGCCCGGTATGAAGCGCGCGAAGAGGTCGCGGAAGGAATCGGCCGTCCACGTCCAGGCGTGAACGCCATTGGTGATGGACTCTATGTGATAGCCCGGAAACATTTCGCTTGAGATGCGCTGATGCTCCTTCGCGACTCCGTTCACGTAATGGCTGAGGTTGAGGGCGAGCCGCGTCAGGTTGAGGCTGTCCTCTCCGCCGAACGCCTTTATGGTGGCCAGGGGCAGGAAGTCGGCCACCACCTCGCCGACGAGGTCATAGGAAAACTTGTCGTGGCCGGCCGGTACGGGCGTATGCGTCGTGAACACGCACATTCTCCTGATGTCGTCGACGCGATAGGATTCCGGGTCGATAATGTCCCTCTGCCGCAGGAGCTCTAGCGTCAGCAGGCTGGAGTGGCCCTCGTTCATGTGATAGCGCGTCAGGTGGCGGTACCCGAGTTCCTTGAGCAGCCGCACTCCTCCTATGCCGAGTATAGCTTCCTGGGCGAGCCGGTACCTTTCGTCGCCGCCGTAGAGCTGGTAAGAAAGGCTCCGGTCGTAATCGCTGTTGCCCTCGAAGTCGGTGTCCAGGAAGAAAACCGGGATGTTAAAGCCGGTCGCGCCGCGAACGCGGTACTCCCATGCGCGCACCGTCACGGGGCGGCCCTCTATGCTGACGACGACTTTCTGGCGGCGCAGCTTCATGAACTTCCGCGGGTTCCATTCATAGGGGAGTTCGCGCTGCGCTCCCGCGGCGTCGATTTTCTGGCGGAAGTAGCCCTTCCTGTATATGAGGGTCACCGCCACCAGCGGAACCTTGAGATCTGCGGCCGACTTGATGGTATCTCCCGCGAGCACGCCGAGTCCGCCGCTATAGGTGGGCATCTCAGGTTCCAGCCCTATCTCCATGGAGAAGTAGGCTATCCGCCTCTCCTTCTTGCGAATTCTCTCCTGGGTGGGCCTGTCTGGTGCGATCTGATTTTCCATGATGGGGGAAACATAGCAGATTACGAACCCAACATCAAACGCCCCGTCGAATTTCTTTGAATGCCCCCCCCCGCCGCGCTAATATTGCCGGCGGGGCACTGGAGTCCCGCCTGCGTGTTTCGTGCATATTTCATATCAACGCTCAGGGGGCCGATTATGAGACCGGCATGTGTATTTATCGTTGTTGCGGCGCTGTTGATGTGTTCATGCGGCGGGTCGGAAGGCGAAGCGCAAGATCTTCCGGATTTCAACGCCATGTGGAATTACGACAATCCCGCGGCTACCGAGGCCGAGTTCAAGAGCCTCCTCCCTCTTGCCAGGGAGTCGGGGGACGCCAACTACTATGCCGGACTTCTCACGCAGATAGCGCGCTCCCAGGGATTGCAGCGGAAGTTCGATGAGGCGCATGTCACGCTGGACGCCGCCCGTGAGGCCGTCGTGGATGAGGAGAGCGTCGGCATGGCCCGGTATCTCCTGGAGCGCGGCCGCGTCTACAATTCATCGGGCGACCCCGAGACGGCGAGGGACTATTTCCTGAGGGCCCGCGACGTCGCGACGGAGATAGGAGCCGATTTCTACGCCATCGACGCCCTGCACATGCTGGGCATTGTGGACCCGCCCGAGAAGCAGATGAAGTGGAATCTCATGGCGCTGGACCTGGCGGAGACGTCCGGGGATGAGCGCGCCCTGAAGTGGCGGGGCTCGCTCTATAACAACATCGGTTGGACGTATCATGACCTGGGCGAATACGAGCAGGCCCTCGCGATGTTCGAGAAGTCACTCGCCTTCAGGGAAGAGCAGAACGATTCGGCCGGCGTCCTTATCGCCTCTTGGACCATAGCGCGAACCAACAGGTCGCTCGGGCATATAGAGGAAGCCCTCGGGATGCAGCTCCAGCTCGAGAAAACCATCGAGGAATACGGCCTTCCGCCGGACGGATACGTCTACGAGGAAATTGCCGAGTGCCTGCTTCTCCTGTGCCGCGAGCAGGAGGCCAGGGCGTACTTCGGCCTCGCCTACGGGTTGCTCTCCAGAGACGAGTGGATGACGGCCAATGAGGCCGAGCGCCTCGAGCGCCTCGACCAGTTGAGCCGCTGAAACCTGCGGGCGCCTGTTTGCAGATAGCGGTTGTTTTTGGTGGATTTTGACAGTGGCCGCGCCTCCCCAGGCGCCCAACGTCTATCGCAATCACCCTTTCGATAAGCAGTTAGCCGATTGCTTCATATATCCCGCAACAGCTGTGGTATAATGAAAGCGGAGATCGGAGCCCGGCCTGGAGCAGGGAAAGGGCCGGCCGATGCGCTTGCAGCACCATCTCGTTCTCATCCCCTTGTTATGCCTGGGTTTGTTCGCCACCGCGGCTGCCACAGACGCGCCGGACACGCTCTGGGTCAAGACTTATGGCGGACTCCTGGCCGACTACTGCGGCTACTCGGTCGAGCAGACGCCCGACGGCGGCTACATTTTCGTCGGCGCCACGGAGTCGCCCTTTCAATATATGTACGACATCTGCCTGGTCAGAACCGACAGGGACGGTGAGGTCGTCTGGAACAGGACCTATGTCTGGGACGCGGCCGACGTCGGCTACTCCGTGCATCCCACCAGGGACGGTAGCTTCATTATCACGGGCTGCAGCACTTCATTCGGAATAGGTTCTCATGACATCTATCTTCTCAAGGTGGACGGGTCCGGGCGCGTATTATGGACTCGCGTGTACGGGAGCCCGGCCCTGGACATGGCCTTCTCGGTTCGGCAAACCAGTCCCGACGGCGGCTACGTCGCCATAGGCGTGACCAACCGCAACCCGGCTCTTCTCAATGATATCCTGCTTCTTAAAACCGACGAGTCGGGCGACTCGGTATGGTCGAAAACTTATGGCGGCGAGAAGGACGATGTCGCGCGCTCGGTCGAGCAGACGGCCGACGGCGGCTTCATCATCGGCGGCACCACCGAATCATTCGGAGCGGGCGGTCTCGATCTCTACCTTATACGCACCGACGACATGGGCGATACGCTCTGGACCAGAACCTTCGGCGGTCCCGATGACGAGATGGGAACCTCGGTTCGGCAGACCGTCGACGGCGGCTTCATAGTGGTCGGCACAACGGCGTCCTTCGGCGCCGGCTGCGACGATGTCTTCATGGTGAGAACGGACGGCAACGGGAACCCTCTCTGGACGAAGACTTTCGGCGGCCCCGGGTATGAGACGGGGCTTTCCATTATTCAGACAGCGGACGGCGGCTTCATTATCACCGGGTCGCTTTACCCGCTTCCCGATGGTCCCAACCAGGTCTACATAGTAAGGACGAACCCGGACGGGGCCTGCCTCTGGACCAGGACTTACGCCGGGGCCGTTGTCGAACGGGGCAATGCCGTCACGGAGACGGCGGACGGCGCATACGTGATTGCCGGGAGAGGTTCTTCTGTCCCCACCGGCGAGCGCGACATGTGTCTTATGAAGCTGGGGTTTAACCGCTAGGCTGCTCCGGACGTCCCGGTCAAACTTATCTCAAGACTATGAGTTTGCGCGTCTGCGTATCCCGGCCGGTGTTCAAGACTACGAAGTAGAGGCCGGGCGACAAAATCTCGGCGTCATCGCCGCGCCCGTTCCACTCTATCGAATGGTGTCCCGGTCCCGGAGCCGCCGTGCCGAGCCCTGCGACTCTCCGACCGCTTATGTCATACACCGCGATGTCGACGCGCGTAGAAGCTGTGAGGATGTAAGTTATGGTTGCCCCGCCTGTCGTCGGACATGGCGCGACGGGAAGGAGCCTGGTCCCATGTGTGTACTCCCGCTCCGGGTCGTCCGAACCCCTGCCAGGCGCGCCCGAAGCGTCGAGCGGGAAGTAAACATACTCCCCGGCATCCAGATTGGCGTCTGCGTTCCCGGACGGAGCCTGAACGGCGAGCGCTCCCCCGTCGGGAGAGTCATAAGCCGCCATCGCGAGATACACCCCCGTGGGCAGCGGGTCGCCGAGGTAGTCCGCGAGTCTCACTGTGCCCTCGAGATAAGTCCCGCTGGCGCAGTCGACGCCGCTCGAAAGCAGCGCCTCGCCGTCGTCAAACCACCCGCACCAGTTATTGGAGTCCTCGTTACCCATGAAAAGAACCTTGTCCGCGACGGTACCCGCCTTGGCCCAGGGCGAGGCAACCGGCGAGGCGAGGTCCGCGCCGATCAGGACGAAGTGGTCCTTCCCGGACGTGGCCGACACGGGGGCGGTCGCAATGTAGAGGAAGTCGCCGTCCCAGTCGGCATAGAGATCGATGCCGCCATTCGAAGCGACGAGTGTCGAGACCGAATCGAGGTCGCCGTCGATGACATGGGCCGGGCTGGAGTTGGACGCGCCCACATATACGTGCTGGATCGGGCTCCGCTTGATATTGCCCGGGCCGTCTTCGGCTTCGACATAGTAATCGATGAGCGCCTCGGATAGCCCGGCGATTTGCGCATAGTATTCGTCGGCAATGTAATCGGGCAGCACCGAAAAATCGATCGCGGGGTCTGAGAAGAAGTTGCCCGTGGGGAAAGCGCGATAGGTCATGGCGATGGTCTGCCATGCGCCGACTTCGGCGCCTCCCGCGTAAGTTTCGTTGTGATCGCTCGTCATGGGATTTACGCCGTCGGAGTCGATGCGGTACTTGAGGTCGACGCGCGCGAGCCCCGAGACGTCATAGACGAAAGTCCACACCCAGAAATCGCTCGTCATGTCGGCGCCGTCGCCGCCGGGATAGCCCCAGAGCGCGCCCCCGCCCTTGCCGCCGGGGTTATATGGCAGGCGCTGGGGGATCCACACCGTCGGAGCCACGTCATCCGTGCCGCCTCCTGAAATCACGGCGTCGGCGTAGAGCGCGGCCGCGTTGGCGGCGAGGGTCGGTTTGATTTCCATGTCGAGCGCCGTTCCGTAATACATGTAGCCGCTCTCGTAACCCGCCAGCAAATGATGCCAGGCCTTCTCTACATTGTCGGCGCCCGTCGTCGGGTCGTAAATCTTCCGGGGGTCGGGTGCGCCGCCGTCATATGCTTCGGCGGTCTCCACCCTGTTCTCGGCGGCGGTGAGCACGGCCCAGTTGCGCTCGTCCTCGGCCCAGCCTCCCGGTATGTCGAATTCGCCGTACTGGTTTACGAGCGGCCAGTTCCAGTTAATGAATTGGGGCGAACCGAAGTCGCCGTCGGCGTTTACCCAGCCGCCGTCCTCGACATGCACGATGTCGTCCGCCGCTACCGGATGGTCGGCGAGATACTCGGCTATGGTAGTGGGCTCGTAGCCGTTGGCCGCTGCCGCATGCGAGAAGCCCGACACGTTTTCATTGTAGTACGAGTAGCCCCCCGACCACGCGTTGTCGCCGTCATGGGCGAAGAGGATGAGCATGGGCCGGGCCGGGTCGTTGTAGGCTGCGATATTGTCTATCTCCCCGGTGCCGTAGGTGCCGTAGCCTTCGTTCCAGCTCTCGGCATTGGCAGCCGGCACCACGATGATGGAACTGGGCGTACCCGTGTCGGGGTCGACATAGAGGGCGCGATGCGGCCGGAAGCCGAAGGGTGGCGGGGTCTTAACCGTGACGCCACGGCTTATGGATATGGCGTCATAGTGGCCCTGCGCCGGGTTCAACTGGTCCGCGGCGTTCGGCGGGTCGCAGTTGTCCTGGTTGGCGGCGTAAGGATAGTCTGCGCAGGCGCGCGAAATATGCACGTCGGCCACGATCACCCACTCGATACCCATCTCCGCCAGCACGGGTATCATGCGCTCGGAAAAGCATGTTTCGGCAGGGAAGTAACCGCGCGTGAAGCTGGTGTCGCCCCAGGCGTCGGCGTAGGCCGCCTTGGCGACCTGGATGTCGCGCCTGAGGGCGTTCTCATCCATGAGGGGGGCTATGGGATGATGGGCCGCCACCAGCACCTGGTCCAGCCTGGGTCTCCCGCCCGACGTTGTCCACCACGAACGGGCCGTGCGATAGTCGGCATACCAGTCCGGCGCATACCTGCCACCGTTCCACCCGGCGTCGGCCAGGCTCGTCACGTTCTCGATAAGCGCGCCGGCGAAACTCACCTGCGCCCCGGCGTCGGCGAGGTCGAGAATCGCGGAGATTGCCGCCCCGGGATAGTCCTGGTAGTCGTGGACGCGATCGTCCTTGTTGAAGATGCCGAAGACGTCATTTTCGGAGTGGCCGAGCGTGATGGTCTCGTAAGCCGTCTCATATCGTGCAGGCGTCCACGTGCTGGCGTCGGGCCAGTATATGGGCTGGTGCATATGCCAGAGATAGGTGGTGTGGACGGGAGCCGCATGGGCCATCCCGATAAGTCCGGTGAGCACGAGCACGATGGCAGCCGCCGCGACAGTGTCAGACCGCAAGATGTGTTTTCCCCTCTCTGAGAATACGGCGAAGTCCCCTCTTCCCTTATTATACAACGATTGCGGCGCCTGAGCAAACTGCGCCCGTACCCACATACTTCTTCAAATATCTTGTTTTTCATGATATAGTGAACGCCGTGGAGCGTGATCCTGTTCATCTTAAGAAGGGGGCATAACATGAATGCTGCGAAGATTCCCGTTGTGATTATCCTGATCGTCATCTGTTTTGCCGCCCCGGGCTATGCCGCCGCGCCGGACAGCCTCTGGATGAGGGCATATGGAGACACCCACCACACTTATATACGCGCCATAGACCAGAACTCGGACAGCGGCTACATATTCACCGGGTATATCTGGATCGATGACGCCTTCGTCCCCGGACACGCCGAGGTCTATACCGGGAGGCTCGACGCGGATGGCGATACGCTCTGGACAACCAATTACACCGCTTTCGGATATGCCGAGGGCCATGCGGTCAGGGAAACGCCCGACGGCGGCTTTGTGACAGCCGGCCTGACCTCGTCGCCTGTAGCGGATGACAGGAATGTCTATCTCGTCAAACTCAATTCGCTGGGTGGCATTGTCTGGGAGAAGCAGTACGGTGGGCCCTCATATGACGAGGCCCGCGACGTTCAAGTGCTGCACGGTGACAGCGGTTTTGTCGTGACAGGCTACACGCGTTCCTTCGGTGTATATGGCAGCGCCGTATACATGCTGAGGACCGACTCATCCGGGGACACCCTGTTCACGAGCTTCTATGACAAGACCATCAATGACAAGGGCCAGTCGCTCTGCGAGACGGCCGACGGGTACGTGATAACCGGCCACTCGCAGACTCCCACGGAGTACAACCTCCTCCTGCTCAAAGTCACATCGCATCTCGACACGGTGTGGAGCAAAGTCTATGGCGCCTCCGGCACTGACGTAGGCTTCTCCGTGAAGGTGACGCTGCCGGATTTGGGCTTCATAGTAGGCGGCGGGACTGATTCATGGGGAGCTGGTGGCATGGACGGCTGGGCGCTAAAGACGGACATGAACGGAGACACGCTCTGGACCAGGACCGTGGGAGACTCGCTCTATAACAGGTTTTTCGCGGTTGATACCGCGCTTGACGGAGGGTATGTGTTTGGCGGTCAGTACGGGAGCGTCCCCTTCGAAGATCGCAAGTTCTATGCCGTCAAACTCGCTGCCGATGGAGCGCTGGAGTGGGAACAGACATACGGGCTGCCGCGGGACGAGTGCGTGTGTCTTGACATGGTACAGACTCATGACGGCGGCTACGCCATGGGCGGCTACATCAAGTGGACTGCGAGCGGCTGGCGGAACGGCATGGTAATAAGACTCGGCGATGACAGCGGATCGGGCGTCGGGACAGCCACATTGCCGGCCGGGCTCACAGTGACCGCCTCCCCCAATCCCTTCACCGGCTCGGTGAGAATACAATTTACGCTGGATGCGAAGAGCTCACCGGAGATCGGTATATACGATGTGACCGGAAGGCTCGTCCGTGACATCCCCAGCGGGACGCTTCACCCCGCGCGCCACTCATACGAATGGGACGGGAAGGACCGGAATGGCGCAGACCTCCCTCCGGGTGTATACTTCTGCCGCATCTGCGCCGGCGGCGAAGAGGCCACCGGCAAGATGGTGCTTGCAAGGTAAGAACAGCCCAGACGCCTGCGCTATGGCAGGCAAAACAGGGAGACGGACGCGCGCGGTGCCGGCAGATTATCCCCACCCATCAGGGCAGAATATAAGTTCGATTACGCCTACAATATGTGATCTCATGGGCGTCCCCCGCCCGGAGTTATCCGGCTCCGGTCGGCTCGAGGAAGTTCTACGCGCAGGTGAGGCTGCCGGGATCTCAGAAGTTGAAAGGTGCCTCATCTACGCTCCCGACGCGGTCGGCAAACATGTATTCGATAGATGTCCCGGGCTTCTCGCGAAGACGCGCGGAGTGGCCCCGGTTATCGAGCGCCTGCGATCCGTCTTTCCGCCCAAGACGCCCGTGTGTTTCGCATCCATGTTCACGGGGGCCTCTCCCGAAGCCCACGGCATACGCGCTTACGAGCGCCCGGTGCTCGAGTGCGACACGCTCTTTGACGCGCTTATCCGTGCCGGCAAGAGGCCGGCCATCGTGAGCGTTGAGGACGCGAGCGCCGATGTCATTTTCCGCGGGCGGAGCATGGACTACTTCAGCGAGCCATCTGACGGCGACGTTACGTCCCGCGCGATCGAACTCATCGAGTCCGACCGGCACGACTTCATCCTGGCCTATCATCAGGAATACGACGATCTCCTGCACGAGTCGGAGCCTTTCGCCGGCGACGCCCTCGCCGCTGCCAGCCGTCACGCGGCGGCCTTCGCGCGGCTCGTGGAGGTGGCGCGTGAGCGCTGGGCCGGCAAGCCGTACCTCGTCGCCTTCGCGCCCGACCATGGCGCCCATGTCGACCCTGAGACCGGCAGGGGAACACATGGCGACGACATACCCGGGGACATGGAAGTGCTTCATTTCTTCAGCTTCCCGCGCTGACGCGGCATCTTATTCTATTGGCGACGAGCGGGATCGCGGGTATAATCCAGTCAACATCCCTGCTTCGAACGACACTGACATCTATATGCTGAAAGGAGCGCGGAATGCCGAAGCGAAAAAAGCGGGTGATAACGGCGGAGGACCTCTACCGGTTCCGGGTGATGGATTCGTGCAAAATCTCTCCGGACGGGAAGCACATTGTGTTCGACCTCCAGCGCGTCGACAAGAAAACGGAGAAGAAGTATACCAATCTCTATGTAGTTCCAACCCGGGGCGGCAGGGTGAAGCAATTCACTTACGGCGACCATGTGGACGGCCAGCCGCAGTGGTCGCCCGACGGCAGATATATCGCCTTCCTCTCAAACCGTAAGGACGAGAAGCAGTCGCAGATATATGTGATCCCCTTCGAGGGGGGCGAGGCCAGGCAGGTAACCGACCTCAAGGGCTCGTTTGCGGAGTTCGTGTGGTCGCCCGACGGCAAGCAATTCGCGTTCGTGTTCCGCAAGAAGGACGCCGATGTGATCGAGCGCGACAAGGATCCCCGGAAGAAGAAGCTGGGCGTTGTCGCGCGCCACATAGAAAGGGTCTTTTTCAAGCTTGACGGCTCGGGCTTCCTTCCCAAGGAGCGCTGGCACATCTGGACGGCCGGCGTCGCGAGCGGGAGCGCGAGGCAGATTACCGACCACCCGGTGTATGACGACATGGAACCCGGCTGGTCGCCCGACGGCAAACACATAGTCTTCGTGTCCAACCGGTCGGATGACCCGGACCTCGACCCGGATGCGATTGACCTCTTCGTCATCCCCGCTAAGGGCGGCCGGGCGAGGCTTCTCAAGACCCCTCCGGGCTCGAAGGGAAGTCCTTCATACTCGCCCGACGGCAAGTGGATCGCCTTCCACGGGGTCGAAGGCAAGATGGCCTGGTGGCGCAACCTGTCGGTGTTCGTAATCCCGTCCGGTGGAGATGGCGCGGCCAGGAATGTCACGGCCAGGTTCGACGTGCACACCGCGGCGTGGACGATCAATGACCTCCCCGGCCACCTGCCGCTGGTGCGGCCCACATGGTCCGTGGGCGGCAAGAGGATTTACTTCCAGGTTGACCGTCACGGGGACACGGTGCTCTGCTCCATCGACCGCGAAGGCAAGGACAGGGACCTCGCCATCGAGATAGGCGACGCGGGCGCAGTGGGTTCCTTTACCTTCGACGCCGACCAGACCAAGATTGCCTACTTCCATGGCGACATGACGGAGGTCGGCGACATCTGGGTCATGGACACGGAGACGCGCAGGTCGAAGCGGCTCACCCGCGTCAACGACGCGTTGCTTCGCAATGTCGACCTGGGTTCGGTAGAAGAGGTCTGGTTTAAGGGAGCCGCGAAGAACGACCTCCAGGGATGGATAATGAAACCGCCGGGGTTCAATCCTAAGAAGAAGTACCCTTCGATACTCGAGATACACGGCGGGCCGCGGGTTCAATACGGCAACTACTTCATGCACGAGTTCTATTGTCTCGCCGCCCAGGGTTATGTCGTATTCTTCTGTAATCCCCGCGGCGGCCAGGGATACGGCGAGAAGCATTCCAAAGCCATACATAATGCCTGGGGCACAGTCGACTACGACGACCTCATGGCGTGGACCAATTACGTCGCCAGGAAACCGTATATAGACCGCAAGCGTATGGGAGTCACCGGCGGCAGCTATGGCGGCTACATGACCAACTGGATTATCGGCCACACCTCGAGGTTTGCGGCGGCCGTTACGCAGCGGAGCGTCAGCAATCTCATCAGTATGTGGGGATCCAGCGATTTCAACTGGGGCTTCCAGGAGGAGTTCGGCAACCGGCCGCCCTGGGAGAACCATGAGAACTACTGGCGTCAGTCGCCTATGAAGTACATGGGCAAGGCCAGGACGCCGACGCTCGTCATCCACAGCGAACAGGACCTGCGTTGCGCTATCGAGCAGGGCGAGCAGGTATTCGTGGCGCTCAAGAAGCTCGGCGTGGATACCGAGATGGTGAGGTTCCCGGACGAGCCCCATGGCCTCTCGCGCGGCGGCCGCACCGACCGGCGCGTAGAGCGCCTCGGGCACATCCTGCGCTGGTTCGGCAAGTACCTGAAATGAATTGAGGGGTCAGGTCTTAAAATGCACAACCCCCCCGGGGTCAGGTCCCCCGGGGTCAGGTCTTGAGATGCACAATGGGCCCCGGTAGTTTCCAAGGGGCTTCTTAAGAAACAAAGCCTTGTGGGACCGCCTGCGGCCCGTCGACGGGACTGTGCATTTTAAGACCTGACCCCATTTATGCACTGACCCAATTTCTGCATGCCCTAGAACAGGTCGCGGAGCTTGAGGTTGATATGCTTGATTTCCCCCTCTCGCTCCACCTCGAACCGGTACTCCGTACCGGCTTTGGACCGGAGGAGTTCCCTAATGGCAATCACTCCGTCCATGAGGCCGACCGGCACGTTGTTCACCGACCGGACAATGTCTCCCACCTGTAATCTGGCGCGTTCAGCCGGCGTACCTGGGGAGACGTAAAACACTTCGATGTCGTCGTTTTCGTTTACGGTGAGGGCCAGGCCGCTCTTGTCCGAAGGGAAGTCCTTGCCGAAGTCGGCCCCCTCTTCGAGGATGACCTGCTGCTTCTCGTAATCCAGGTACAGCACGAAGTGGCGCAGCACGCTGTTACCTAAGTTCCCGGTGCCTTCCGTGCTCCCGAGGGCGCCGCCGGTCTGAAGCGGTGCCGAGATCAGGGGCTCTTCCAGCGTGAAGCCGCCGATTTCCAGTGTGTTGAACTTGAGGACCATGCTGGGCCGATACCCCCCGGCCCCGCCGGAGAGATACTTAACGCCATCACGTTTGAGGAAGCCGTGCTCCTCTGCGAACGGGAAGAAAAAACTCGATCCGCCGGCTCCGATGTCGAGAGTCCAGTCGCCCGAATACATCCCGTCAACCGTTATAGGCACCACGAAGAAACGATCTTTGAGCGGTCGGTCGATGACAGTTCCGCCACCGGCGTATTCGAACAGGGCCGGATCATGAAATGACATGAGCTCATTGGCATAGTCGATCTTCACGACGAAGCGCGACAGGAAGTCGTACCCCAGTATGCCCACCACGTCCAGGCCCGCTCTCTTCAGGAGGTCCCTGAGGGCCAGCACGGCTACCTTCTGTGAGTCAAACTCGATGCCCTCGAGATTGAAGGGCGGCAGCTCGGTGAAGGTCGCTTCAACGGTCGACCCCGCCCCGTAGCCCTTCAAATTGCCGGCGGTCTCAAGGCCGAGTTCGGCGGCGTAATGGGCGTCTATCACCGTGACGCTCGCCCCGGTGTCGATGAGCCAGGTGCGCCTGTCACAGTTGATGGTCACTTCGATGAAGAGGTGGTCTGCAATATAGTCGAAATGTATGTTCTCGGCGCTCGTTCCGGATGTGAACCTGTAGTCCTTGGGGCCAGCTCCGGGCGGCTGAAAGAGCGCCTCGTCGACCTCGGGATTGGACTCGTACTTGATGATCCTGGCGGTCTGCTTCTGCCCTAGGGGCAGGAGCTCGATGTCCTGCTGGAATGCGATCGTGAGGCCGCCGACGTCCCTGAAATCTGAGAACACGGTATGGGATTCGTGGTCGGCTTCCCTGGTGATGGACTTATACATGCGGAAGTCATCTCTTCCTATATAGTATGTCCGCGTGTTCTCATCGATCGTATTGGCGAGATTGACTACATAGCAACCCGTCCCGTTCACGTCCTCGGTCCCCTCGAAGGTCAGAACGAAGTGCTTCGAGTCCCGCTTGAGGTGTTCGAAGTCGGCAATAAGCTTGTCCACCTTCCTCTTATTCAGGGTCACCTCGTCCTTCATAACCTGGAGTTTGCCGTTGGAGTCTACCATCCAGGCGTAGTCGCCCGTATCGCCGGTGGTCTGCTTGATGATGCCGAGGTCGACTTCCTGGCGCTGGCGTATGGGTTTCTGCTGCCACTCCTTGATGTGGCCCTCGAGCCCGAAGAGCTCGAGCGTGGCTTCGAAATACCTCGTCTCTTCCGCCTTGAGGAGTTCGAGTCCGCCGATGGCTTCATAATGGGCTGCGAGAATCTCAAAGGGGTCTGTGAGGCCCTCCTGGGCCGGCGCGCCCGCGGCGGCCGCTAGCAATATGCCGGCCATGAGCCAGCTTGCCGCAATTATACGCAATTTCATTTTTGTCCTCCTTACGCGTGAGTCTTTCCAGTGAGTCTAACCATAATTTAAGCGATAGTCCAATGCACACTTCGCGGCCGGTGAGTATTGGCTTGAACGCGGGCGGGCCCCTTACTATAATGGTGTGCCCCCTGGGAGTGAAACGATGGCATACAGAATCCTGACCATGGAAGAGCGTCCCGACCTCAAGCCGCAGGTCCACAGGCTCAACCCTGCGGTCTGGCCGGGGTTTATGCTGCATGACGCTGTCTCGGCCCGCTACTGGAGGCAGCTATTCAAGACTTTCGCGGGCTTCCAAATCGCCCTCTGCGACGAGAACGACAATGTCGTTGGCGCTGGCTCATCTATTCCGATCGCCTGGGACGGAAGCGAGGGCGGGCTGCCGGACGGCTGGGACGCGGCGCTCGAAGGTGGCTTCCGTGACCTCGAGGACGGCCGCCAGGCCACGGTTCTGTGCGGCCTGTCGGTGTCGATTTCCCGGGCGCATCAAGGCCAGGGCCTGAGCGGCATCATGATACGCGAGATCAAATCGCTGGCCGCAGGGGGAGGATACACCGGTTTGATCGCGCCGGTCCGGCCGACGCTGAAGAGCGCGTATCCACTGATTCCCATGGAGAACTATATCGGGTGGAAGCACGCGGACGGTTCGCCCTTCGATCCGTGGCTGAATGTTCACTATAAACTCGGTGGCAGATTTATGAAGATAGCGCCGGTCTCCATGGTCATCTTCGGCAGCGTCGGCGAGTGGGAAGAGTGGACCAATATGCGCTTCCCGGAGACCGGCAAGTATATCGTGCCCGGGGCGCTCAGCCCGGTGGAGATCGACTGCGAGCGCGACGAGGGCCGTTACGAAGATCCCAATGTCTGGATGAACCACCGTCTGTAAACGTATCCCGGTCTGCCGGAACCCAATCGCCTGGCCGCGGGTTATATCGTGTGTACGGGAGTCCCGGATCCGTTCAGCCAGGGAGGAGAGTCATGAAAAAGTATAGCCTGTTCGCGCTTCTTGTGGCCGCCGGCGGTCTTGCCATCTTTACGGGCGGCTGCTCCGACGCCAGGGGTCCCACCCTTGATGAGGGCGTCGCGGTCTTTCTCGAAAACAATCTCGACGGGGCCGAGCCCATGCTCGCCGGCGTGGCGGAGCGCGAGCCCGGCAATGCCGACGCGCGGGCCTGGCATGCGGAGTGCCTGAGGAGGCAGGGCGAGCCCGACGACGCCTATAAAGAGGCGGCGGCCGCGCTGGCTATGGATCCCGATCACGCTTTCGCCCACACCGTACTCGGCGACCTCTTCAGCCCGCGGCTGAGCTCATGGGCGAGAGTGGACGCCGACAGCGCGTGGCACCACTTTCTCCTGGCTGTCGAAGCGGACCACGCCGACGGCAATGCCTGGTCGTCATTGTGGGTTCACTCGATGATGCGGGACAACGCTGACCTGGAACACGAGGCCGCCGTCGCCATGCTCGACAGCGGCTTTCTCACGCCGGCGGTGCTGGCCTATAACAGGTGGCAGCTCGAACACCTTCCGCCCAATGCGATACTTCTGACCAATGGAGACATGGACACGTATCCCGCGGTCGCGCTGCAGGAGGCGGAAGGCCTCCGGGAGGACGTGGCCGTCATAAACCTCAGCCTGCTCAACCTGCCCTGGTACGTTCGCAACAGGGCGGCGAAATACGACCTGCCCCTTCCCCTGTCCGATGACGAACTCGACCGGTTCGAGCATTACAGGAACATCGATGGCGACGTGGTGACCCGTAGCGGCCGGATTGTCGCCGGCTGGCTTGAGATGCAGAGGCTCCGCGAACTCGACCGGCCGCTCTGCGCGGCGGTGACCGTATCATCTTTTGACTTCAGCCGTGACGCCGTCGGCAGAATGATCTACTGCGGCTCATACTACGAGTACATGCCGCGGGCCCCGAGGGACGACGCCGATATCGACGAGATCGGGCACAACCTGGCTATGGTAAGGCCCGAGGATTTCGAGGGTCCGTTTGCCTCTGCGATCGACCGCAGCCCGGTAAGACGTAGCCAGACCGACAGGATCGCGCAGAACGTAACGGCGGCGATGCTTCGCTATGTCGACCTGCTGGTGCGCGCAGGCAGATTCGACGAGGCGATGGATGCCTTGTCCGAGGCGGAGTACTTCGATTCGAGGATTTCGGCGGGCGGCGCCTTCGAAGCCAGATTCGACTCGCTCAGAGAGACGATCGGCACTACAATCTAGGGCCGTAACAGCAGGCCATCGACATTACACCAATATCCGGAGAGGTAAACCATGCCCGAACGCAAAGCGCCGCGCAGAGCGAAGCGAAGTCCACGCGTCATCACCGCCGAGGACCTCTATCGTTTCCAGCTCATCACCGATAGCCGCATCTCTCCGGACGGCAAGCATGTCATCTATTCGGTAGAGCGCGTCGACAGGAAGACCGAGAAGAAGTTCACCAATCTCTGGCTCGCCCCGGCCGGGGCCGGACGGCCAAGGCAATTCACTTACGGCGACCACGTGGACAGCCATCCGCGCTGGTCGCCCGACGGCAAGTCCATCGCCTTCTTATCCGACCGCAAGGACGGCAAGCGCTCACAGATATATATAATTCCGGCGGACGGCGGTGAGGCGAGGCAGGTTACGCATCTGAAGGGAAGTTTCGCCGGCTTCGAGTGGTCGCCAGACGGCCGGACCATCGCCTGCGCCTTCAGGAAAAAGGATAAGGACGCCCTGGAGAGGGAGGCCGACGAAGGCAAGAAGAAACTCGGCGTGGTCGCCCGGCACATAGACCGGCTCTTTTACAAGCTGGACGGCGGCGGGTTCCTTCCCGAAGAGCGATGGCATATCTGGACGGTCAGCGCCCGCACGGGGAAGGCCAACCAGCTTACCGCCGGCGACCGGCACGACAATTCCGGGCCGTCGTGGTCGCCCGACGGAAAGCATATCGTGTTCATGTCAAACCGGAGCGCGGACCCCGACCTCTATCCCGACCACATAGATCTCTTCATCGTGCCGGCGGAGGGCGGCCGGGCCAGGAAGGTCAAGACGCCCGTCGGCATCAAGTGGTCTGTCGGGTTTTCTCCCGACGGCAAGTGGCTCGCCTACTATGGAATCACGGGCCAGGGCCAGTGGTACAAGAATATGCAGCTCTGGGTCGTGCCGGCCTCGGGCAAAGCCGCCCCGAGGAATCTCACCGGCAGGTTCGACGTCGAGGTCCTGGGCGGAGTCACGAACGACCTGACCGTGGAGCCCCCCGTCGGGCCTCCCGTGTGGTCGGGGGACGGGAGCAGGATTTATTTCACGATAGGCAGGTACGGCCGCAGCACCCTTCATTCGATAGCTCCCGGCGAGCGCGCGGGCGAACTCCAGACCCATATAAACGAGTGGGGCGCGGTGCTCCAGTTCAGCCTCGACAGCGCTGAGTCGAAAGTGGCGTATCTTTACGGCGACATGGGCCATCCCGTGGACCTCTACGTCACGGATCTCGACTGCGGCGCGCCGCGGCGCATCACGCGCATCAACGACAAGGTGCTGGGTAATGTCGACCTCGGGGAGATCGAGGAGATCTGGTTCAAGGGCCAGGGCGGCAACGCCCTTCACGGCTGGATACTGAGGCCCCCCGGCTTTAGTCCTAAGAAGAAATACCCGGCAATACTCGAGATTCACGGCGGTCCCATGACCCAGTACGGCGAGCTTTTCATGCATGAGTTCTATTACCTCGCCGCAAACGGCTACGTCGTTTTCTTCTCCAACCCGCGCGGCAGCCAGGGCTATGGCGAGGCGCACAGCAAGGCCATATGGGGCTGCTGGGGCAAGGCGGACTACGACGACATCATGGCCTGGACGGATCTCGTAGCGCGTAAGCCCTATATCGACCGCAAGCGCATCGGGGTCACGGGCGGCAGCTACGGCGGCTTCATGACCAACTGGATAATCGGGCATACAAAGAGGTTCGCGGCAGCCGTCACCCAGCGCTCCATAGTCAACATGATCAGTAAGTACGGAGCCGGCGATTACAACTGGCTCCTGGAATACCGCTTCGGAAACAAGCCTCCCTGGAAAGCCATGGAAGCCTACTGGGACCAGTCGCCCCTCAAGTATTTCGGGAAGGTGAAGACGCCGACCATGGTAATCCACAGCGAGGAGGACCACCGGTGCCCTATCGTGGAGGGCGAGCAGACCTTCGTCGCTTTAAAGAGGCTGGGCGTTGACACCGAAATGGTGCGATTCCCCGAAGAGCCGCACGGGCTCTCGCGCGTGGGCCGCACCGACCGGCGCATCGAGCGCCTCCGGCACATATTGAGATGGTTTGACAAGCACCTCAAATAGGGCGCCCGGGGCCTGCGCGCCCGCCCCTCACTCCGCTAAAGCGATGCTCTCTTTCTGACGAGCTTATTAAAAAGGCCTTGTTCAGAGGGAGGAGAGCAAATGATAGCCTTACTAGTCATCGCAGGCATTCTGGTACTTTTCGGCGTCGGTATGTATAACGCGCTGATCGGCAAGAAGAACGCAATCAAGAACGTGTTTGGCGCCGTGGACACTCTTCTCAAGAAGAGATATGACCTGATTCCCAATCTCGTCGGATCCGTCCAGTCCTACATGAAACATGAGCAGGAAATCCTCACCGAAGTCACGAGGCTGAGAGCCGAAGCCCTTTCGGGTAATCTCAGCGACGATGAGAAGATGGAACTGGACCAGAGGATGAGCAAGGCCATAGGCGGCATCATGGTAGCAGTCGAAAACTACCCCAACCTCAAGGCCAACGAGCAGTTTATGCAGCTGCAGAGAACTCTCACCGAGGTCGAGGAGCAGATATCCGCCGCACGGCGCGCCTATAACGCCGCCATCACGGATTACAACAACGCCGTCGAGATGTTCCCGACCAAGATGATGGCCCAGATCATGAATTACCGGACCAAGCGCGTCTTCAGCATAAGCTCGGCCGAGAGAGAGAGCGTGGACGTCCACGAGCTCTTCCAGAGGTAAACCCCGAGGGCAGAGAGGGGCAGCCGGATGGCGACATCGCAGAGGTCTGATTTCGCGCACTTCTACGTGACCGTACTCCTCAAGGACCTCAAGCAACTCGAGGCCGTACGGAAGCGGGTGGTGCGAAAGCTGAA
>Ga0272444_10000431_pt1 | contig 45440 bp, 36 predicted proteins | sample SSMForm13_FD_201033 | JGI IMG/M metagenome (GOLD analysis project Ga0272444, IMG submission 201033) | Marine sediment archaeal communities from Little Sippewissett salt marsh, Falmouth, MA, United States - SSM-Form-13 | ecosystem: Environmental > Aquatic > Marine > Wetlands > Sediment ... | reverse complement strand
GGAGAGTTGTTGAAAAGCGTTGACAAGGTTATCGGTTTAGCCAAAACCATGAAATGGAAAGGCAAGGGCCCCATCGTGAAAACTATGGACAAGATTTACAAAACCGGTATTCGGTTGTCAAAGAGCGTAATGAAGAAATATGAGAGCATGCTGAATCGGCTCTCGGGCATAGAGAATTGGTTTTTTGATATTCAATGCTTCGGTAGTTAATGGCTTTTTTATTTAATGCCGAATCCCTAAGGAGAGGAGACTGACTCCGCCGATTCCGAGGGCGCGCCGGGTTTACTTTTTCACCCTTGCCCAGCGCTACTGAAACCTCCAGGCTGTTCACCACAGTCTCAGCATGGGGTGCTGTCAAACCTGCGCCGTGGAATTTAACAGCATTTTCAAGGATGTCTGCCGCTGGCTGGTATCCTGATTGTGGACCGCCATCGCCAATGCCCTCCGGGTTCCCACCAAAACCGCCAGTTTCCTGGCTCTTGTCAGTCCGGTGTAGATCAGGTTCCGAAAAAGCATTTTAAAATGCTGGGTGCAAACCGGGATAATGACCGCACCAAACTCGCTTCCCTGGGACTTGTGGATCGTGATGGCATAGGCCAGGTCCAGTTCCGGGATATCATCGCGTTTATACTGAATCTCTCTTCCGTCGGGGGAAAATGAGACCCTGCAGGTCAGCTCTTCATTGTCGATTTCCTTGATGACACCGATATCGCCGTTGAAAACCCCAAGGTCATAGTTGTTTCTCCGGTGGATCACCCGATCTCCCACCCTGAAGGTTCTCTCTCCCACCAGTAACTGACTTTTTCCTCTCTGCGGCGGATTGGCCGCTTCCTGGATCATCCTGTTCAAACTGAGGGTTCCCAAGCTTCCCCTTGTCATTGGGCTGATCACCTGGATTTCAATGTCGTTCCCAAAATATTTGGGTATCCATTCCAGGTAAAGCTTCCGGACCACATCGGAAGCGGCCAGAGCATAATGCAGCGACGACCATGGATGGACCTTCTTCAAGACCGACAACAACTCATCGATTCTGGTATCCGCCGATAAAACCCGATCGATATCAACGTGTTGAAATTTCTTGGGGATGGTTAATTCGGTTTCATACGGGCTGATGGGTTCATTTGTCCTGAATTCATAGAGGCTGGAATCCGGTTGGGCATCCTTCGGGATTTTCTGGATTTCATGGTACCTTTTCACCTGGGCGATGAACCCCAACTGTTCCGTGGTGGCCTCGTCCGAGTCTATGAACAGGCAATCAGATCCATTTTTCCAGATTTCGGGTTTTTTAAACGGCGAATCGATGTGGGGCATCTCCCCCTGGTTGATCTTGTGGGCATACTGGATGATCAGCGATGCCTGGGCTTGCCGGAAGACCTTCGACAGGCTGAAACAGGGAACTTTTTCAGAAGCGATGATATCCCGCAGCACATTGCCGGCGCCAACGGGCGGCAACTGGTCAGGATCGCCGATAAAAAGCACCTGGCTTCGATCTGGAACCGCCTTTAACAAAGATGCGGTCAGGTTGATATCCAGCATGGAGCATTCGTCTACAATCAGGAAATCCACATCGAGCGTGTTTTCTTCATTCCTGTTGAACCGGCCGATTTGCCACTCCAGCAGACGATGAATGGTCTTGGATTCCCTTCCGATCACATCCGTCATGCGCTGGGCAGCGCGGCCGGTAGGGGCAGCCAGGAGAACCTTCAGCCGCATGGCCTCAAGCAATTTCACCAGCACGAGTGTGGCGGTTGTTTTGCCGCAGCCAGGCCCTCCCGTTAAAATCGAAAACCTTTCGCAGACAATCCCTCGGACGGCATCGGCCTGTTCCTCGCTCAAGGACATGTCCTTCACCTGGCAGTATTGATCGAGCCAGCGGGTGATCCGCTCTCTATCCACCAGCGGCGGGGTTTTCATGCCGGCAATTTTCTTCGCCACATACAGCTCATCAAAATACAGGGACTTGGAATAGTAGCAGGGCTCGGTCGATCCCTCCGGCGTAACCAGTTCCCTCACCATGACAAGATTGTCCTGGACCATCTGGTTCAGGAAGCCCGGCAGGCGATCCATGATATCCAGCTGGATCAGCTCTTTGACCTGGGAACCAATCTGGGATTGGGTCAGGTAGCAATGGCCAAATTCCCTGCTGGCGGATAGAACGTGTTTAATGCCGGCCATGATGCGCTGGGGACTGTCGCTGGCAAGCCCGATACTCAGTGCGACCTTGTCAGCGGAGAAAAATCCAATGCCGTAAATGTCGTTGGCCAGGCGGTAAGGGTCTTCGGTCACATAGGGGATGGCGTTATCCCCATACTCCTTGTAGATCCGCACTGCGAAAAGGGTGCTGATCCCGTGGGATTGAAGGAACATCATCACTTCACGAATCGCCCGATGCGCCGTCCAGGCCTCACTGATCATTTGCAGCTTTTTTTGGGCAATCCCCCGAATCTCCTCAAGCCGTTCGATTTCCCCTTCAAAAATATCGAGTGTTTTGTCCCCGAAATACTTGACGATCTTTTTCGCCGTTTTGGGGCCTACGCCCTTTATAAGACCTGACCCCAGGTATTTTTCCAGTGCCGCCAAGGTTGCCGGTTTCCTCTCAAAGGCTTCCGTGGCTCTGAACTGCCGGCCAAATTTGGGATGGACCGTCCAAGACCCGTGAAACTCCATGGTGGCCCCGGCAAAAACCTTCGTTTGATGGACAATCACAGTTTCCTGCTGCTGAAGATTGTCAAAGGACAGCACCCGCAGCACAGACCACCCGTTGTCGGGGTTGTAGTAGGTGACACGGTCCACAATCCCACGAATTTTTTCGGTGATCCTTCCTGGGGGCTGGCATTTAATATTTTTCATATGGAAAAAGGGTAGGTGAGAAGTGTGTTTAATCGGTGGTTTTGGCGGTGCATTTGAAACCCGCAACCCCAAATAGCCGCTGGTTCAGTTGACCTTTCCTCTCAGGCACCCTGAGAATTTATTCTTGACGACATTCTGCGGTTCAAGGATCATGTTCTCTTTCGAGGCTGGAATTCGGTTTTTACGGCTGGCTTTTTTCTTTCACTTCAAATTTTCCAAAACCGCTGATAAACGAGTCCCTTGCCGGATTCGAGGGGCTCTTCGATGATCTCCAGAGTTTCTCCGTGACCCCCAACGCCTGATTTTTCGGGTATCCCAGCGTTTTCGTGGTGGCCTTGGCGATATCGATCTTGGTCATTGCCATTTCAGTGGTCCAATGGAAGAGGGCGGAAAGCCAATTTTGATTGGGAGTAGATCATTGGCCCCTAAAGAAGCCGATCGCGGATACAAAAGCGGATACAAAATGTGGAGAATAGATGGTCGTTTTCGTTACCGGATGAATGACAAAATTGTACTTTTTGAAAAGATTTGTTCGCTGGGCGGTGCCGAAGCTCGTGCCGGCTGGCGGCCTAAAGTCTTTCACGGAGTGGAGGGCCGAAGCGGCGGAAGGGCCGCTGCGCCTACGCGGAGATAGTCCCGCAGGGCATCGCGGGTGCTGGAAAAGGCCAAATCCTGCCAGGGAATCTCCGCCGGCGCGAACAGGCGGGCATCCAAAGCCTCGTCGGCTGCCTGCAGGCGGCCGCCGATCACCTCGGCCTGGTACACCACCACCACGGTGGTGACCTGGGGATAGGAGTAGACTCCCACCAGGGGGCCGATGGCCACCCGCAGGCGCACTTCCTCCCAGGCTTCGCGAGCCGCGGCCTGGAGCACCGGCTCCCCGGCGTCCACAAAGCCGCCGGGAAGCACCCAACGGCCGTAGGCGGGCGGGATGGCGCGCTGGAGCAGCACGATCCGGTCGGCCACCCGGATGATGGCGCAGGCGGCGATCTTGGGGTCCAGGTAGAAAACGAAGCGGCACGCCCCGCAGTGCAGGCGCTGCGGCTCGCCGGGTTTCAGGTTGGCGAGTTGCAGCGGACCGCCGCACTGGGGGCAGTAGCGGTAGGTTCTGAGGCGTTCCATACGTTGGGCGTTTTCCAGTCCGTGGTTCAGGGTGGCGGCCGGCAGCCGCATTGAAACGGCGGCATCATACACTCAGAAAAGCATCGATTGCAAATTTGACGGTTCCGCAAAAAGCATTTTACCCCCGCGGCGTGGTGTTATTCCGGTATAGGAAATGGGCCGTGATCAGCCCACTTCCTTAGAAGTCCAATCTCTGCGTTGCGCTGCATCTCGAAGTCGCTGCGGCGTAAATTAAGTACGCCTCACGCCGCTGAGATTTACGCGCCGTAAATTGAATTTTTTTCGAAGCCGTCTGGCTTTTGACTTTTTATCGGTTCATCAGATTTGACTTGCAGCGTTTCGCCCGCTTGGACAATTTTTCACCGCCCACAATGGGACTGATGCCGGGGCCGTCACTTCCCGCTTGGATCCGACCTTGCGTCCTGAGTCTCAGGCTTGCATCCCACCGGCGGGGGGTGATATGAGCCCTTGCGCGGTGCATATCGGCAAGGGACTGATTTTAAGCCCCGCCCGGTTTAAATTGGGTGCCGGCGGACTTACTATATTTTTTCGGTTGAACTGAACGGCGGTGCCGGGGCGCCCGCCGGCACATTTGGGGGAAAGGGCTCATGAAAAACAACCCGCCGGAGCTGCCCGCAGCTCGTGGGCCGCAGCCTTCCAGCCAAGGGCCGTCCGGGGTGGGCCTGACCGCCTTGCGCGACCAGATAGACGCCATCGACCGGCGGATCGTCGGGTTGTTGAAGGAGCGTCAAGCCGTGGTCGAAAAGGTGGTGGCCCTCAAGAAGGCCGCCCACCTGCCGGTCTATCATCCCGCCCGGGAGGAGAACCTGATCTCCGGGCTGCGCGCCCAGGCCCGCGCCCAGGGGCTGGATCCCGATTTTGTCGAGGAACTCTACCGGCGAATCATCCGGCAGTCGCGCGTGGCCCAGACCGCCAGGCTCTCCCGGCGGGGGGTGCGCCCCGGTGCCCGGGTCCTGGTGGTGGGCGGCGGCGGTAGCATGGGGCGTTATTTCGTGCGCTGGTTCGGGGATGCTGGCTACCGGGTGCGCAGCCTGGATCGCAACGACTGGCCGACGGCCGCCGAGCGCTGCCGGGAAGCCGATCTGGTGCTGCTCTGCGTTCCCATCGATGTCACCGGAACCGTCGCCCGCCGCCTTGGGCCCTACCTGCCGCCCCAGTGCGTGCTGGCCGACATCACCAGCCTCAAGGCCGAGCCCCTGCAGGCCATGCTCGCCGCCCACAGCGGACCGGTGCTGGGGCTGCATCCGCTCTTCGGGCCGACCACCTCCAGCATGGACAAGCAGATCGTGGTGGTCACCCCCGGTCGGATGGAGGATGCCTGCCAGTGGGTCATTGACCAGTTTGCGGCCTGGGGCAGCGTTCTGGTGCAGGCCACCCCGACCGAACACGATCAGATCATGGGCTTTGTCCAGGCCCTGCGCCATTTCGCGACCTTCGCCTTCGGCCAGTTCCTCTGCCGCCAAAACGCGAGTCTCAACCGCTCGCTGGAATTCTCGAGCCCCATCTATCGCCTGGAATTGGGTATGGTGGGACGGCTTTTCGCCCAGGATGCCGAACTGTATGCTGAAATCATCTTCGCCACCCCCCAGCGACGGGCGATGTTGAAGGACTATATCCTGTCCCTGGGCAGCAACCTGGAGATGCTCGAAAAAGGGGACAAAAACAAATTCTGCGAGGAGTTCAGGCGGGTTTCCGAGTGGTTCGGCCCCTTCGGCGAGCAGGCCATCCGTGAAAGCTCCTACCTGATCGACAAGTTGATCGAAAGGTTTTAAACCAACCCTGCGGCCGCCGGTCCGGCGCCGCTTGCGGAATGCAAACGGAAATTCAAACATGACGCCAACCGTTTCACCCCAGGCCCTGCGCAACATCGCCATTATCGCCCACGTCGACCACGGCAAGACCACCCTGGTGGATGCCATGTTTAGACAAAGCGGAGTGTTTCGTGAGGGCCAGCAGATCGACGAACGCATTATGGACCGGATGGACCTCGAGCGCGAACGGGGCATCACGATCGCCGCCAAGAACTGCGCCATCGTCTGGCAGGGGGTCAAGATCAACATCATCGACACCCCCGGCCACGCCGATTTCGGCGGGGAGGTGGAGCGCGCGCTGTCCATGGTCGACGGGGCCCTGCTGCTGGTGGACGCCTCCGAGGGCCCCTTGCCCCAGACGCGTTTCGTGCTCAAAAAGACCCTCGAGGCCGGTCTCAAGGTCATCGTTGTGATCAACAAGATCGACCGCAAGGACGCCCGCCCGGAGGCGATCCTGGATTCGGTCTACGATCTGTTCATCGACCTGGATGCCAGCGAGAGCCAACTGGATTTCCCCTATCTTTACGCCATCGGGCGCGACGGGGTGGCCATGGCCGCGGCCGACGCGCCGGGTCGGGACCTTCAGCCGCTGTTTGAAAAAATCGTCGCCGAGATCCCCCCGCCGGCCTGCAATCCCGCGGCCCCTTTCCAGATGCTGGTATCCGATCTGGGCTACTCGGATTATCTGGGGCGCCTGGCCATCGGCAAGGCGGTCAGCGGCGTGATCCGGCAGCGGGATAATCTGGTCTGCCTGGGGGAGGACGGTGCTGCCCAGCCGCTGAAGATCTCGCGCCTGCAGGTCTATGAAGGGCTCGTGCTCAAGGACGTCGCCGAAGTGGCGGCGGGCGATATCGTGGTTATGGCCGGGATCGAGAACGTCAAGATCGGCGACACCATCTGCACCGGCGAAAACCACCGCCCGCTGAAACGCCTGCGGGTGGACGAGCCCACGGTTTCCATGCGCTTTTCGGCCAACACCTCGCCCTTTGCCGGCCAGGAGGGCACCATCGTGCAGGCGAGCAAGATCCGCGCCCGGCTGTTTAAGGAGACCTTGCGCAACGTGGCCCTGCAGCTGGAGGAGACCGACGAACGCGACACCTTCCTGGTCAAGGGCCGGGGCGAGTTTCAGATGGCGATCCTGATCGAGACCATGCGCCGCGAAGGATTTGAACTGGCGGTGGGGCGCCCGGAGGTGATATACAAGTACCAGGATGGCCGCCAGCTGGAGCCCATCGAACATCTGCTGGTGGACTGTGACGACCGCTTTTTGGGGGTGGTGACCGAAAAACTGGCGATCCGCAAGGGGCAGATGACCAATCTGGTCAATCACGGCACCGGGCGGGTGCGGATCACCTTTTCGGTGCCGTCGCGCTCCCTGATCGGCTACCGCGACGAATTTCTGACCGACACCCGCGGCACCGGTATTCTGAACAGTTATTTCGCCGGTTACGAGGCCTTCCGGGGGGAGTTTCCCTCGCGCTTTACCGGCTCGATCGTGTCCGATCGGATGGGCAAGGCGGTGGCCTACGCGCTTTTCAACCTCGAGCCGCGCGGTCAGATTTTTATCGTGCCGGGCTGCCCGGTCTACGAGGGCATGATCATCGGCGAGCACAACCGCGACAACGACATCAACGTCAACCCCTGCAAGGAGAAGAAGCTGACCAACATGCGGGCCGCGGGAAAAGACGACAACGTGATTCTCTCACCGGTCAAAGCGATGACCCTGGAGCGCGCGATTCACTTTATCCGGCGCGACGAGTTGGTGGAGGTGACCCCCCACAGCATCCGGCTGCGCAAGGCCGTTTTGACGGCCCAGCAGCGCTACCAGCAGCGGGGGGTCCAGCTCAAAAAGGAAAACGGCCTCTGAGCTCCTGGGAGGTCAGCGCCGGCGGCCCATGCGGCCGGCCGCTAAACCGGAAATGGTTTGAAATGAATCATCTTTTGGGTAGATCATCCCGCCTCTGGCTGGCGCCGCTCGTCCTGGCGACCGTCCTGCTGGCGTCCGGTCCGGTCGCCGCCGCCAGCGTCGAAGCCGTGGCGACGGTTTTGCGCGATGTGCTGGGGCGCTCGGAGGACAGCCGCAGCCTGTGGGTCGGCTGCGAGCGCATCCATGCCGGCGGCGATCTGGTTCGGTTCTACCGCAACCGCGGCTTTGTCCCGGTCTGGGTCCATGCCGGCACACCCAGTGTGCAGGCGCGGGAGTTTGCGCGGGTTCTAGCCGATGCCGGCCGCCACGGCCTGACCCCTGCTGATTATCACTACGGCTGCATCCGGGACTGGCTGGCCTATTTTCGGCGCGGCGGCAGCGACCAGGCCCTGGTCAGCGATCGGGCCCTGGCCGGGTTTGACATCGTGATGACCGACGCCTTCATCACCTTTGCCTCCCACCTGGTGGGCGGCAAGGTGGACCCCGAAACCATCTACCCCCAGTGGGTGGCCCGCAAACGCTCCCTGGAGGTGCTCGAGGTGCTGAGCGCACTGGACTCCCACGGCAGCGTCGTCCGCCTGCTGGCGGCGCTGTCCCCGGCGCATCCCGACTACCAGCGGCAGGTGGCCGCCGCCGAAGAGCTGCGCCGCATCGTGGATGCCGGCGGTTGGCCCAGCCTGGACCCCGGCAAAACCCTGCGGCGCGACGACTCCGAGCCCGAAGTCCGAAAGCTGCGCGAGCGGCTGGCGATCAGCGGCGATCTCAGGGACCGCGGCCTGCGGGAGGCCGATTTTGACGCCGTTCTGGCCGGGGCCGTCGCCCGCTTTCAGCGCCGCCACGGGCTGGAGCCGGACGGGGTAGTCGGACGGGCCACCCTGCGGGCGCTGAACGTCCCCGCCGATCAGCGTCTGCGGCAGCTGCTGCTCAACCTGGAGCGCTGGCGCTGGATCCCCCATGACCTCGGCCGGCGTTACATCCTGGTCAATGCGGCCGATTTTTCGCTGGTGGCGGTGGCGGACGGCGCGCAGCGCCTATCGATGCGGGTGATCGTTGGCGAAGCCTACCAGAAGACCCCGGTTTTCAGCCGGGAAATGCGCTACCTGGAGATCAACCCTTACTGGAACGTGCCCCACTCGATCACCGTGGCCGAGTATCTGCCCAAGATCCGCCGGGATCCCGCCTATTTGGCCGCCAACCACTTCCAGCTGCTGGCCGACTGGCGCCCCGACAGCGCCGTCATCGACCCCGCCGGGGTTGACTGGGACGCGGTCTCCGCCGAGCGCTTCCCCGGCCGGCTGCGTCAACTGCCCGGCCCCTGGAACGCCCTCGGGCGCATCAAATTCATGTTCCCCAATCCCTTCAATGTCTACCTGCACGACACCCCCGGGCGCAGCCTTTTCAACCGCCGCCAGCGGGCCCTCAGCCACGGCTGCATCCGGCTGGAAAAGCCGCTGGAGCTGGCGGCCTTCGTGCTCGAGGGAACCCCGGGCTGGGACCTTGCCGACATCCGGGCGGCGGTCGACGGCGGACTGCGGCAAACGGTGCGCCCGCTGAAAGGCTGCACGGTGCACCTGCTTTACTGGACCGCGTGGGTGGATGCGGACGGAACGGTGAATTTCCGGGAGGACGTCTATGAACGCGACGGGGTGTTGTGGGCGGCGCTGAACCGGGAGCCCTTGGAACAGCTGGGTGCCCCACTGCGGCTAAACGGTTCGGCGGCGATCTTGGAACTGGTGGCCGAGTTGCCTACCAGGAGCGAACCGGCCCCACATCGACGTGAATAAAATCGTCGTAGTGGCCGACACCGCCGGCCTTCAGCCGCTGGGCGGCCTGGTGGATGCTGGTCAGGGGAACGCCCTCCAGGCGGATATCGGCGGCCATGCCCAAGAGGTGGTAGCTCTTCTTGGCCACCTGGCTGCTCTTTTGGCGCAGCAGGCGGTTGTAGTCTTCGGAGCGGAACCCCGAGACGAGCTCAAAGCGGCGGCTCTGGGCGCCCAGACTTTGGCGCAGGCGGTCCAGGAGCAGGTATAGGTCCGGGTCGATGGGGTGCACCTGATTGGTGTGGTGGCAGCGAAAGAAGTGATTCAAGCGCCTGAGGGCTTTGGGTTCGAAGGCGCCGCGGCGGTCGAGGTAACGAATTTTGAGGGCTTCTTCGGTGTGGAGGTTGTAGAGCGCCAGGCGCCCCGAACAGGATTGCGGCGTCAGGGCCGCGCGGGCCGTCAGGGCCGCAAGGGGTGCCACACTGGTCGCCATCGCGCCGGCAATCAGCATTTTCAGGGCTTTGCGGCGCGTGAGGCCGCCGGGACCGGGTCCAGGTCCTTGATGGGCACAATTCTCCTTGTCTGAATGCATAGGCAAGCTCGCTAACCGGGGATCATTGGGGTTGGGGGATTTTAAGGACAGGCTGTATTTCATTTCGCTTTAAAAATCAACTGCCGATTTTTTCCGGCGGGGCCTTTACAGCGCCTCTGTCGGTTATCCCCTGCTATCGTCCGGTTTCCACCCGGGCTTGAGGGCTTGGCTTAAAAAACCGTGGCGCCGGCCGTCTCCCGTCGATCCCGCGCCGCCCCGCCGGCGCGGGCGACACCTGCCGCAGTACCCCGGAGAATGTTATGCCGCTTTACGATCTCAACGAGTTTCTGAGGCTCTCGTCGGGCCTCAACTACAACCTCAGCGCCGCCAGCTTGAACCGCTACAACATCCTGACCTTCATCATCCGCGGCCAAAAGCTGGACCCGGAGGAAAAGGCGGACCGCGATTACAAGGCCATCGTCATGGAGGCCCTGAGCTATCTGTTCGCGGCCTTCGGTCAGAAGCGGCGGCGGCTGGGCCCCATGGCGGTCCTGCACCCCCTGCGGGCGACGGCCCTCTTTGCGCGCTCGGAAAACACCCTCAACCCCGTCGGGCTTCTGACGGCGCTCTTTCACGACATCTTAGAGGACGTGCAGTCGACCGATTTTGCCGGGCCCCGCTGGCGCCAACTGGAAGCCCAACTCTACGCTCTCCTGGAGCGCCTGCCGCCGGCGGCGGAGGAGACCCTGATCCGGCGCCTGGTGCACCTCACCCGCCGCAGCGACGAATCCTATTTTCACTACATCGGGCGCCTGCTGGAAAATTCCCGCGGCGATCTGGAAACGGTCCGCGTGAAACTCGCCGACCGGCTGGACAATACCCTGGATATGCACATCGTGATGCAGGACCCGCTGGAGGGCATCGATTTCTTCGAAACCCTCTTTCAGCTTCTTTTCGTCAACAATTTCGGCGGTTACCGGCCCGACCAGGCCCACAACCCGCCGCTGGCGCTAAACGGCGCTAAACGGCTCTACCAGCTTTTCAAGAACGCCGTGCTGCTGTCGCTGATCCGTCAAAACGGCGTGGTCCGGGACGACCCGGTGGCCGAGAACATCTTCGAAGCCCTCTGTGCCGCCAGTCTGAAAGAAGCCCAGCGCAACTTCATGCACGTGGTCGGCTACCATTTCACCGATCTTCGCCAGCAGCGCGCGCTGCTCCTGGAGGTCATGCACTATTGCCAGGGTGGCGGCAGCGAGCGGGCCACCCTGCCCGACGAGCACCATATTCTGGACGGCCTGTTTTCGACCTACTTCGGTCTGGAGGTCAAGCCGCTCCGCGACCAGCGGCTGGACGAACTCTACCGCAACAAGCCGCTGATGATCTCGGCGGCCATCGCGTTTATCGTTGTTTTTCTGAGCTTTTTGAACGACCAGCGCTATTTCGTCAAGGGCGTCAGCAGCGAGGGGATCAGGCCCCTTTAGGGCCGTCGCGCATGGCCTGCTCCAGGTCGGCGATGATGTCCTGGGGGGCCTCGAGCCCCACCGACAGCCGGATGAGGCCGTCGGAAATTCCGGCGGCCTGACGCTCCGCCGGAGAGTAGGTGGCGTGGGTCATGGATGCCGGATGCTGGATCAGGGTCTCGCAATCCCCCAGGCTCACCGCCAGGGTGCACAGGCGCAGGCGGTCCATCACCCGCTTGCCCGCCGCCAGGCCGCCCGTGATTTCAAAGGCGACCATGCCGCCGAAGGCCCGCATCTGGCGCTTGGCGATGGTGTGTCCCGGGTGGGAGGCGAGACCCGGGTAGAAGACCCGGGCGATTTTTGGGTGGCCGGCCAGCCAGCGGGCGATGGTCAGGGCGCTTTCGCTGTGGCGGTGCATGCGCAGGGCCAGGGTCTTGATCCCGCGCAGCACCAGCCAGGCGTTGAAGGGACTCAGGCAGGGGCCGAAGAGGTGTGTGTAATCCTCCCGGATGCGCGCGGTCAAGGCGCGGCTGCCGGCGACGATGCCGCCGATGATGTCGCCGTGGCCGCCGAGGTACTTGGTTGCCGAGTGCACCACGGCCTCGGCCCCCAGCGCCAGCGGCCGCTGCAGCAGCGGGCTGGCAAAAGTGTTGTCGACGATCAGGGGAATGCCGTGGCGCCGGGCGATGCCGGCCCAGAGGGAAATGTCGACGATGTCCAGGGTGGGGTTGGCCGGGCTCTCGATGAAGAGCAGGCGGGTCTGGGAATCGATGGCCGCCGCGATGGCCGCCGGATCCTCGAAGCGCGCCGCCGGCAGGAAGCGCGCCGTGACGCCCCAGCGCTTCAGCCGGCTGTTGAAGAGCGCAAAAGTGCCCCCGTAGAGGGTCGCGGCGGCCACGAGGTTTTCACCGGGGGCAAGCAGGCTCATGACCACGGCCGCGATGGCGGCCATGCCGGAGGCGGTGGCGACGGCGTCTTCGGCGCCTTCCAGGCGCGCCACTTTCTCCTGCAGCAGGTCGACGGTGGGATTGCCCATGCGGGAGTAGATATAGCCCTCCGCGGAGCCGTCGAAAAGGCCGGCGCCGTGGTCCACGTCCCGGAAGCGAAAGGTCGAGGTCATGTGGATCGGGGGGACCAGGTCGAGGGTGGGCAGGGGGGGCGTACTGCTGCCGTGGACGGCTTCGGTTTCGGGCGACTGCGGTGGGTGCATTCAGACCTCCGTTCCTGATGGCGGCGCTTTTGCTTTTCAGACCCTCATCGTGCCTGTGGGGGTGATCAAACCAGCGACTGCCTATAGATGAAGAGCCGGTAAGTCAAAAACCAGAGGGTTTCGAAAAAAGTTCAATTTACGGCGCGCAAATCTCGGCGGCGTGAGGCCTACTTATTTACGCCGCAGCGCAACGCGGAAAGTGGGCTTTTTGCGGAACCTTCATAATAGATAGGGCTTTATGGGTCAGAAGGCAAACACCAAAACGCCGGCAGGGCAGGGTGCGGCTGGCGCCGCACTGATCGCCGCCCTGGGGCTGACCCGCGTCTACAGCCTGGGGGCCACCCCGGTGGTGGGGGTCGACGGTATCGACCTCCAGATCGGCGCCGGGGAGCTGGTGCTCCTCAAGGGGCACAGCGGGTCCGGCAAAAGCACCCTGATTTCCCTTCTGGCCGGTCTGGACCGCCCCAGCGGCGGAGAGCTCATGGTGGCCGGTCACGACCTCAACCGGGCGACCGCCGCGCAGTTGACCCGCTTCCGGCGGGAGGTCGTGGGGGTGGTCTTTCAATCCTTCAACCTGCTGCCCACCCTGACCGTCCTGGAAAATGTCAGCCTGCCGGCGCTTCTGGCCGGCCGGCCGTTTACCGCTACCCGCAGGCGGGCCGAGGAGCTGCTGGTCTGGCTGGGCATGCGCGGCCGTCTGGACCATCTGCCATCCCAGATTTCCGGGGGCGAGATGCAGCGAACGGCCATCGCCCGGGCGGTGGTCAACGACCCGGCGATTGTCCTGGCCGACGAACCCACCGGCAATCTCGACAGCCGCAGCGGCCAGGCGGTGCTGGATCTGCTGGTGGATCTCAACCGCCGCTGGGGGCGCACCGTCGTCATGGCGACCCACAGCACCATCGCCGACCCGGCCGCCACTCGGCAGATCCACCTCCAGGACGGCCGTATTCTCGACCCGGCCTCATGATCCGTCTTTTCTGCCACCTATTGCATGTCTTCAGCCTGCGCCATCTCTTGCGCCACCGGGCGCGCACCCTGGCGGTGGTGGCCGGGGTGGCCCTGGGGGCGACGGTTTTCACCAGTGTGCGGCTCTCCATCAACGCCGCCGTCGGGGCTTTCGACCGCAGCATGACCCTCATCGCCGGGGCCGCCGACCTGACCCTCGCTGCACCCGGCGGGCGCGTGCCGGAAACCCTCCTGCCCGCGCTTTTGCGGGACCCGGTGGTGGCGGCGGCGTCGCCGTTTTTGAGCGTCTATGTCGCCCCGGTGGACCCCGCCGGGGCGTCCTTTCTGCTGATCGGGATCGACCCGATCCTGGACCGCAGCTTTCGTGCCTGGGAGGCCGGTGGGGCCGAGGATGCCCCGGCCGAGCTGTGGGCCGATCTGATCGCCGTTCCCGGAAGCCTGCTGCTGGCCGAGCGGCTGGCGCGCGAGCTGGGGGTGAGCGCCGGGGACGCGCTTTCCCTCGGCAACACCCGCACTACGGCCCCTTTTCGGGTTCTGGGCCGGATGACCCTGCGCGGCCTCGCCTTGGTGGAGGGCGGGCGGGTGGCCGTCACCGACATCGCCACCTTCCAGGAGTTTGCCGGGGTCTTCGGCGCGGTGGACCGGATCGACGTGCGGTTCAAGCCGGGCCGCCAGGGGCTCTCGCTGGACCTGCCGCCCGGGGTGCGGGCCCTCGCGCCAAGCCAGGCCCGGCAAAGCGGCCAGGCGATGATCCGCGCCTACCGTCTGAACCTCTCGGTCTTGAGCTTCGTCTCCCTCTTCGTGGGCATGTTTCTGGTCTACAGCCTGGTGGCGTTGAATGCCGCCGCGCGCCGCCCCGAGCTGGCGACCCTGCGGGCTCTGGGCGCTGCCCCGCGATTGATATTTCTCCTTTTCCTGGCCGAAGGCGCGCTTTTCGGCGTCGCCGGCTGGCTGCTGGCGCTGCCGGCCGGCGCCCTGATGCTGGGCCATCTGCTGCCGGGCATCGCCGGGACGATTTCGACCCTTTTCGTGCGGGTGCAGGTGGACGGCCTGCAGCTGGCCTTCTGGGAGCTTGCGCTCTCCTTTCTGATGACCGTGGGGGTGGCGGTTCTGGCCGCCTGGCAGCCCGCCTGGGAGGCCATGCGCGTTGCCCCGGGTGAAACCCTGCGCACGGGCCGCGAGGCCGGCAACCGTCGGGGCGCCGCGGCCCGACGTCTGATGGGGGCGGGCGCGGCGGCCATCGCGCTGGTCTGGCCCCTTTCCCGGGTTCCCGCCGTGGAGGGCTTCCCGCTGTTCGGCTACGCGGCGACCTTTCTGCTCTTTGTGGGGTTTTCGCTTTTCTCCCCGTGGGGGCTTCAGCGACTGGGTGCGCTGGCGGCGCCCTTGCTGCGGCGTCTGGGCGGCCAGCCCGGCTACCTGGCGGCGCGCTATCTGCGGGATACCGGTACTCGCACGGCGATCTCGGTGGGCGCCCTGATCACGGCGGTGGCGCTCTTCACCGCGCTGGTGGTGATGGTCAACAGTTTTCGCACCACCGTTGAGCTGTGGGTGCACCAGACCGTCAGCGGGGACCTCTTCACAGCCGCCCGGATGGCCGAGATCAACGACTATCGCGACCCGCTGCCGGCGGCGACCACCCGCTGCCTGCAAACCCTGGCGGTGCCGGCCGACCGGGTGGGGTTCCGGCGCATTTTTCTCGAGCACCGCTCGGTGCCCTACCAGTTCGAGGCCATCGATTTCGCCCCTTTCCTGGCCAAGGGCGGGTTTTTTTGGCTGCAGGGGGATCCGGTTCAGGGGCGGCGCGATCTGCTCGCCGGCCGGGGCGTCGTGATCTCCGAGGTCCTCGCCAACCGCAGCGCCACCCGGGTGGGCGACCCCTTCGAGGTCCACATCGGCCCCGCTGTTCTGACGGTGCCGGTGGTGGGGGTGATCCGCGACTACCGCACCCGGGGCGGGGTGGCGTTCTACTCGCTGCCCCATTTTTTCGAGCGTTTCGGCGACCACCGCCTGTCGGGCATCCGCTTTTTCCTGCACGCACCCGGGGCGGATGGCGAGGCGCAGGTTCGCCGGCTGCAGGCGGACATCCTGCGGGAATGCGGGGACGCCCTTGACACCATCAGCGGCCGTGAGTTGCGCGGGGCGATTCTCGAGATCTTCGACGAAACCTTCGGTGTCACCACCCTGCTGCTGCTGATCGCGCTGGTCGTGGCGGCCCTGGGAATCGCCACCACGCTCACCCTGCTGGTGCTGGAGCGCTCCCGGCAGCTCAACACCCTGCTGGCCGTCGGGGGCAGCCCGGGCCAGATTCGGGCCATGATTTTCTGGGAAGCGGCGCTGATGGTGCTGATGGGGGAGGCGGCCGGCCTGCTCTGCGGGTTCTACCTCTCCTATCTGCTGGTATTCGTCATCAATCGCCAGTCCTTCGGCTGGACCTTTTTCTACCACGTGGACTGGGGGGTGCTGACCCTTTCGATGCCGCTGATCTTCCTGGCGGCGCTGGCGGCGGCGCTGCCGGCCGCACGCCTGGTCCTGCGGCAGTCTCCGGCCGCCCTGCTGCGGGAGTCGTAGCATGAAAACGGCGTCGTGGTGCAGACTGGTGGCGGCGGCGGCGGGTGTGCTCTGGCTGGGGCTTGTGGGCGGGGCGGGGGAGTTGCGCGCCGATTCCGGGGCCTATCCCGCCATCAGCGGGCCCTGCGATCTCGCCTTCCCGCGGGACCACGGCCCGCACCCGGCCCACCGCACGGAGTGGTGGTACTACACCGGCAACCTGGAGAGCGACAGCGGCCGCCGCTTCGGCTATCAGCTGACCTTCTTCCGTTCGCGGCTGCGGCCCGCGGACTCCGACGGAAGCGTCGCGACGGCGTCGGCCTGGCGCACCCCGCACCTTTTCCTGGCCCATGCCGCCGTGTCGGATCCCGCCAGCGGGCGGTTCTGGTACGCCGATCGCCTCTCGCGCGCCGCCCTGGGCATGGCCGGCGCCAGCCGGGCGGGGGGCAGGGTGCGGTTGGTGCTGCGGGACTGGTCGGCCGAGCTCCAGCCCCGGACCCATCGCCTCAAGGCGGCCAGCGATGATTTCCGCCTGGACCTGACCCTGGTGCCGGCCAAGGCGCCCGTCGCCCACGGCGATCGGGGATACAGCCCCAAGGGGCCCGCCCCCGAGCAGGCCAGCTGCTACTACTCGTTCACCCGGCTCGAGACCACCGGCCGGCTGGAGGTCGGCGGTGAGCGCTGGCAGGTCAGCGGTCTGAGCTGGATGGACCACGAATTCAGCTCCGCTCCCCTGGCCGGCGGGCTGGTGGGCTGGGACTGGTTCAGCCTGCAGCTCTCAGACGGCAGCGAGCTGATGCTCTATCTCCTGCGCCAGGCCGAGGGCGGCTTCAGCCCCTCATCCGGGGGGACGTTCGTGGCGCCGGATGGCAGCTCCCGGCGGCTTTATGCGGCCGATGTGCTCGTCACCGCCCTTGCCACCTGGAAGAGCCCGGCCAGCGGGGCGCTTTATCCGGCCCGCTGGCGGGTGCAGGTGGCGCCTCTGGCCCTCGATCTGACGGTCACCCCCACCATGGCCGCCCAGGAGCTCCAAACCCCCGAAACCACGCGCGTGACTTACTGGGAAGGCAGCGTCGACGCCGTCGGCCGGATCGGACGGAAGCCTGCGCAGGGCCGCGGGTTCGTTGAGCTGACGGGCTACGCTCGGCCCTTCGACGCCCCTCTTTGACGCCGCCGGCCGGCGGCCTTTAAACCGAAACCCGGCCCACCAGCCCCTTGACCGCCTGCAGATAAGCCTCAAGGCCGCGCAGAAAAATATCGTTGTGGTTGGCGGCCGGGATGGGCAGGAGGGTTTTGTCGGCCGCCGGCGAGGCCTCGAAGAGGGCCCGGGCGTCGCCGAAGGGGATGATGTGGTCACGCTCGGCGTGGATGATCAGGGTGGGGCGCCGGACGGCGCGCATCATGTCGATGTTGTCGAAGACCCTCAGGTTTTGGGCGCCGATGCGGGCGGTGTCGACCCCCAGCAGACGCAGCAGCGGCTCGGCGTAGGCAAACCCGCTTTCGACGATCAGGCCGGCGATGGCATCGCCGTGGCGGGCAGCCAGTGCCAGCGCCGAAGCGCTGCCCAGGGAGCGCCCCATGGCCAGCAGGGGGCCGGTCCAGCCCTGGCCCTCCAAATAATCCCGGACGAAGGCCAAGACCGCCTGGGCATCCGCCATCATGGCGCTGACCGTCGGGCGGCCGCCCGAGCGCCCGTAGCCGCGGTAATCCACCGCCAGAAAATTGATCCCCAGCCGGGCGTAAAGGGGGCCCAGATCGTCGTAGTCGGCCACGATTTCGCCGTTGCCGTGGAAGAAGAGCAGGGTCGCGGCGGCTGCGCCGGCGGGATGCAGACGGGCGCCGAGGGAAACTTCGGGGGCCACCGGGACCGTCAGCTCAATGCTGCCCGTCGGTGGGGTCGCGCCGGGGGGCTCGGGGCGCGGGTGAAAGAGGTGCTGCAGAATTTCGGGACGGTCCAGGGGGTCGTAATTGACGGATGCGGAATGGGGCATTGTAAACCTCCGGGGGGTAGTGGCGTGAGGAAGGCGTTTATTCCAGAGACACCCAGCGGTGGGAGATGCGGCCGTCCTCCAGGCGCACCAAGGCGAGCGAGGCGGGCTGACCGCCGCGGGGCAGGGCGGCCGAGCCGGGGTTGAGCAAGAGGACGCCGGCGCGGTTCTCGGCCGCCGGCCGGTGGGTGTGACCGCTGATCACCAGGCGAATGTCGGCCGCGGCAGGGTCCAGGTCGAGGCTCATCAGGTCGTGGAGCAAATAGACCTGCAGGCCGGCCAGGGCCACGATTTCAGCCGACGGCAGGTCCGCCGCCCAGCGGCCGCGGTCCATGTTGCCGCGCACGGCCACCAGCGGCGCCAGACCCTGAAGGGCTTGGAAGACCGCCGGGGTGTCGATGTCGCCGGCGTGCAGGATCACATCCACCCGCCCCAGGGCGCCGACCGCCGCCGGCGACAGGTGGCCGTGGGTGTCGGAAATCACGCCTAATAGAAGCCGGCGGCGGTTTTTGAGGGCGGCGAGCATGGGATTACCTCCGTGACCGGGTGCTGTTGCGGCGGCGACCGGCCCGTTGACCGTTTTTTCCGGTCCCTGGGGCCTCAGCGCTCCCGGCGATGCAGAACGGTTTCCAGACGCGCCAAGGCCAGGGAGCAGGTCAGCGTCAGCAACAGGTAGAGCAGGGTGACCGTGATCCAGACTTCGAAGGTCATGAAGGTCGCCGACATGAGCTCCATGCCCTGAAATGTGAGCTCCTGGATGGAGATCACCGAGACGATGGCCGAGTCCTTGATCGTGGAGATGAACTGGCCCCCCAGGGGCGGCAGGATGCGCCGCATGGCCTGGGGCAGGATGACGTGGCGCATGAGCTGCCAGCGCCCCATGCCCAGAGCACGGCCGGCTTCCCACTGGCCGCGCTCGATGGACTGGATCCCGGCGCGGACGATTTCGGTGATATAGGCCCCCTCGAAGATCGCCAGGGTGATCAGGGCCGAGAGAAACGGGGCGATCAGATCCGGCGGCGCCAGGAGGAAGGCCAGCAGCGCCTGGGTGGCCGGAGAGCTGCCGCGCACGAAATCCTCCACCCCGAGGATCGGCATGATCTGGTCGCTGACGAAATAGTAGAAGATGAAAATCAGGACCAGGGGCGGCAGGTTGCGGCAGATCTCAACGTAGCTGCGACCCATCAGGCGGTAGAAGAGGCTGTGGCTGACTCGCCAGAGCCCCATCAGCAGGCCGATCAGGCTGGCCAGGAGGGTACCCCAGATGCTGAGCCGCACGGTGTTGAAAAAGCCCTGCATCAGCAGGTTGGGCACCCAGCGGGCGGCCTCCGGATCGTAGCGAAAAAGAAACTGGGGCAGAACGCCCCAGTTCCAGTTGTAGTGCAGACCCACCTTGACGCGGTAGGACAGGTAAAGACCGGCTGCCGCCAGCATAAGGAACACCACCAGATCCAGCGGCGTGATTTTGCGCTTGAAGATGACCAACGGCACGTCCTGTCAGCGGGCGGCGAGAGGTGTTTTCATCGAGGCCTTTACTTTAAAAGCGTCTCCCAGTCCTTGGTTTCGAACCAGTAGTGCTTGCGTTCCTTGAGCCAGCCTTCAGCGGTCACCAGACGGATCCAGTTGTCGAAGAAATTCAGGGTGTCGTGATCGCCCTTGCGCACGGCGAAGCCGATGGGCTCTTTGGTGAAGTTCTCGGCCAGCGGCATGAAGAGCGTGTCGGGGTGCTCCACGGCGTAAAATGCCGGGGTCGGGGCGTTGCCCACTGCCGCGTGGACCCGGCCGTTGAGCAGCTCCTGATAGACCTGGGCCTCGGAGTCGAACTGGCGCAGCTCGGCCTGGGGCATGAGCTTCTGGGCGGCCATGACCGAGGTGGCGCCAAGCTTGGCCGCCAGCATGACCTCCGGGCGGTTGAAGTCCTCCAGGCTGCTGAAACCTTTGGCCTTCTCCTTGTGTGCGACCATCGACATGCCGGTGTAGTCGTAGGGGATGGTGAAGTTGACTTTGAGGTTGCGCATGGGCAGAATTCCCATGCCGCCGATGATCACGTCGAATTTGCCGGTGATCAGGGCCGGGATGATGCCGGACCATTTGGTGGGCACGAATTCCACCTTGACGCCCATATCCTTCGCCAGGCGGGTAGCCACGTCGATTTCAAAGCCGATCAGCTGGCCGGTCTTGTCTTTCATCGCCCAGGGGACGAAGGTGTCCATGCCCACCCTGAGCGAACCGCGCTTGAGCACCGCTTCGATGGTGCTTTCGCTGGAGAGTTTTTGTTGCAGTTCACCCGCCGAAGCCGCAGTGGCGACCCCCACCAGGAGTGCGGCGGCGGCCAGCAGGACGGTGGCGCGCAGTACCCGTGTTTTCATCGTTGCCTCCTTCCGTGATCGTTGATGTGTCAAATGACCCATCCGCCGGCCGGACCGGGCAATGGTGCTCAGGTCCTGATCTGCAAACGGGCCTCCATAAAGTTGACCACCGCGGACAGGGCGATGGTGATGATCAGATAGACCGCCGCCACCACAAACCAGACCTCGAAAACCATGAACGTCTCGGAAACGATGGCCTGCCCCTGCATGGTGAGGTCGTAGATCGCGATGGTGCTCACCAGGGCGGAGTCCTTGACCAGCGAAATCGCCTGGCTGGTAAGGGGCGGCAGGACCCGGCGCAGCGCCTGGGGCAGGATGACCAGCCGGTAGCAGTAGAGGGTTTTGAGGCCCAGGCTGCGGGCGGCTTCCCACTGGCCGCGCTGGATGGAGACGATTCCGGCCCGCAGAATTTCAGATGCGTAGGCCCCTTCAAAGAGGCTGAGTGCCAGTACGGCCGAGGTGAAGCGGCCGAGCCCCACAATGGGCGCAAGCACGAAATAGATGAAGAAAAGTTGCACCAAAAGCGGGGTGTTGCGCACGATTTCCAGGTAGGTGCGGGCCACGAAGCGGGCCATCAGGGAATCGGAAAGGCGGAAAAAGGCTGTCAGCAGCCCGATTCCAAAGGCCAGCACGAGGCTTACGGCGGTGATCTGAAGCGTGACCAAAAGGCCCGTGATCAGCGGGCCGGCGATCAGGCGACCCTCCTGCAGGACGAAGAAATAGCGGGGAATCTGATACCATTGCCAGTTGTAGCCCAGCTGCTGCGAGCCACGGGCGATCAACCAGACGAGCACCGCGACCACCGCCAGAAACTTGAGGCTGTCGCCGAGGGTTTGACGGGTCGGTTTGAAACCGGCCCTGGTTCCTGTGTTATCGGCCACCGGCATTGTCTCGGGTCTCAGAGCGTCATCTTATAACCCCCGTTGAAGGGTTGCAGCCAAGGCCGCCAGGGGGTGTTAGGCCTTATCCGGGGGCGCGTCCGGGAAACCGCGAAATATCATAGGCCGCCCGCATCGAAGCCGCCGCCACCCGCTGTGGCCGGGGGGTTGCTCCCGCCGACCGTGAGCGGCCAAAAATCTAACATCTCCCTCCGGTCTTGTAAAGGGGTGCCGGCACGCCGGCACCGGCACCGCTGCGCGGTGGCGCCGGCCCTTTTCCCGGGCGACTCTTTACAACTTCAAAAACCGGTGCTTATTATATTGGAAATAAATCAACGGCCCGAGCCGGACACGCCCCGCCGGGGGTCGGGCCAAAGCTTCTGCAGCCGGGGCGACGGCGGGGGGCAGGACGCACCAACCGCTGCTTTACCCGCCGGTTCTCACCGGACTTCGGGCAGCGACCTTCCGAGGAGGGGACATGAGTGCCAGCAATCCTGAGATGGAGGAGGGGGTGGCCACCGAAAGCCGTGAAGAGGTGACCGAGCCACCTTTGTACAAAGTCCTCCTGCACAACGACAACTACACCACGATGGAATTTGTGGTGGAAATCCTGATGCTGATCTTCAACAAGCCTCCCGAGGAAGCCGCCCGCATCATGCTCAACGTGCACCACAACGGCATCGGCGTCTGCGGCGTTTACACTTTCGAGGTGGCCGAAACCAAGGTGGACGCCGTTCACAGCATTGCCCGCGAAAAAGGATTTCCGCTCAAGTGCAGCATGGAGAAAGAATGATGATCAGCAAAGAACTGAGTGCCACATTGGGATTTGCCGTACGTGACGCCAAAAAGCGGCGCCACGAACACGTCTGCCTTGAGCACGTGCTGTTTGCGATACTGCACGACTCCGAGGGCATCGACATTATCGAGAACTGCGGCGGCAACGTCGAAACCCTGAAGACCGAGCTGGAGACGTTTTTCAGGGAGCGCATGGAGCCCGTCGCCGAGGGCACCGAGTACGTCCTGCAGCAGACAATCGGCTTTCAGCGGGTGATCCAGCGGGCGGTCAACCACGCCCGGTCCGCCGAGAAGCCGGAAGTCGTGGTGGGGGACATCCTGGCCTCGATCTTTCAGGAGAAGGACTCCCACGCCGCCTTTTTCTTGCAGTCCCAGGGGATCTCGCGCCTGGATGTGCTCGAGTACATCTCCCACAGCCTGACCAAGCCGGCCTTCGATGACGGCCCGCCGCGCTCGTTGAAGCAGGAGCCCGGGGAGCAGAAGAAAAAAACCGACCCGCTGGAGGCCTTTACCGTCGATCTGGTGCAGCGGGCCGCGGAGGGTAAAATCGACCCCCTGATCGGCCGCGAACTGGAGCTCGAGCGCACGCTGCAGGTGCTCTGCCGCCGGCGCAAGAACAACCCGGTCTTTGTGGGCGACCCCGGCGTGGGCAAGACCGCCATGGCCGAGGGGCTGGCCACCCGGATCTTCGAGGGACGCGTCCCCGAACTGCTCAAAAATGTCCGCATCTACTCCCTGGACCTGGGCGGGATGCTGGCCGGCACCAAGTTCCGCGGGGATTTCGAGCAGCGCCTGAAAGGGGTCCTGGCCGCCCTGCAGAAGGAAAAGGACGCCATTCTCTTCATCGACGAGATTCACACCATCGTCGGCGCCGGGGCCACCAGCAGCGGCTCCATGGACGCTTCCAACATTCTCAAGCCGGCCCTCTCAACCGGGGAACTGCGCTGCATCGGCTCCACCACTTACGAGGAGTACAAAAACCACTTCGAGAAGGACCGCGCCCTGTCGCGGCGCTTTGAAAAAATCGAGATCGCCGAACCCTCGGTGCCCGAAACCGTCCAGATCCTGCGCGGGTTGAAGTCGGTTTACGAGGAGCACCACGGGTTCGTTTACACCGATGCCGCCATCAAGGCCGCTGCCGAGCTTTCGGCCAAGCACATCAACGACCGCTACCTGCCCGACAAGGCCATCGACGTGATCGACGAGGCCGGCGCCTTCATCCGCTTGAGCGGCAGCCCCAACCGCCGCAAGATCCACATCGCCGACATCGAAAAAATCGTCGCCAAGATGGCGCGGATCCCCACCCGTAGCATCTCGGCTTCCGACAAGGGCAAGCTGGAGAACCTGGAGGCGCGGATCCAGGGGGTGGTCTTCGGCCAGGACGATGCCATCCGCTCCCTGGTGACGGCCATCAAGCGCTCCCGGGCCGGGCTGCGCACCCCGGGCAAACCGGTGGGGTCCTTCCTGTTCACCGGCCCCACCGGTGTGGGCAAGACGGAGGTTGCGCGCCAGGTGGCCGCCAAGCTGGGGGTGCACTTCATGCGCTTCGACATGAGCGAGTACATGGAAAAGCACACTGTGGCGCGCCTGATCGGCGCCCCGCCGGGTTATATCGGCTTTGACCAGGGCGGCCTGCTGACCGACGGCATCCGCAAACACCCATACAGCGTTCTCTTGTTGGACGAAATCGAGAAGGCCCACCCGGACCTGTTCAACATCCTGCTGCAGGTCCTGGACTACGCCACCCTGACCGACAACAACGGCAAGAAGGCCGACTTCCGCAACGTGATCGTCATCATGACCTCCAATGCCGGCGCCCGCGAGATGAGCGTGCGCAGCATCGGCTTCGGGGAGGACAAAAAGGACACCGCCAACAAGGGGCACAAGGCCATCGAACGCTTCTTCAGCCCCGAGTTCCGCAACCGCTTAGACGGCATCATCACCTTCAACGCGCTGACGGTGGCGGTGATGGAGCGCATCGTGGACAAGTTCATCGACGAGGTCAACGGCCAGCTGCTGACCCGCAAGGTGGCCCTGACCCTCTCGGATGAGGCGCGCACCTGGCTGGCCAAGAAGGGCTACGATCCGGTTTACGGCGCCCGACCGCTGGCGCGCCTGATCCAGACCGAAATCAAGGACGCTCTTGCCGACGAGATCCTCTTCGGGCGCCTGGCCAAAGGCGGCGGGGTTCTCGTGGAGATCGAAAAAGACCACCCGAGCTTCGTCTTCTCCTGAAACGGGCCGGTTTATCGCGGATTCCGATTTGCAACGACGCAGGCCACCTCCCCCCACGGGTCGGTGGCCTGGGTTGTTTGGAGCGCCCCATGCCGGTCTTCCTGCTCTCGGAAAAGTTGATCTTTCCCTCGCCGCGGCTGGCGCGCCGGGACGGACTGCTGGCCGTCGGGGGCGACCTGCGCCCGGAGCGGCTGCTGCTGGCCTACCGGATGGGGATTTTCCCGTGGTTCACGGCCGGTGAGCCGATTCTGTGGTGGTCGCCCGACCCGCGCCTGGTGCTTTACCCCGGGGAGCTCCGGCTGTCGCGTTCGTTGCGGCGCAGCATCAGGCGCGGGGTTTACCGGGTCACCGCCGACCGGGCCTTTGAGCGCGTCATCCGCGAGTGCGCCGTGGTGCGCCTGGAAAAGGGCGAGCCCACCTGGATCGTGGAGGAGATGGCCACCGCTTACTGCCGTCTGCACCAGGACGGTTACGGCCATTCCATCGAGGTCTGGCAAAAGCGGCGGCTGGTGGGCGGCCTTTACGGGGTCTCCCTGGGGGGCTGCTTTTTCGGTGAATCGATGTTTTCCCGGGCGCGTGACGCCTCTAAAGTCGGCCTGGTGGCCCTGGTCGACTTTCTCCGCAAGCATCGGTTCACGATCATCGACTGCCAGGTGACCACCGCCCACCTGCTGTCGCTGGGGGCCCGCGAGGTACCCCGCGACCGTTTTTTAAGCGACCTGCAAAAGGCCCTGGCCGCCCCGACCCTGCGGGGCCCCTGGCGCCTGGAGGCCCCGCAGGGCGGCGCTTTCTGACCGCACCGAAAGGAGGAACACCCCGCCATGACCAGCGACTGTCTTTTCTGCAGGATCACCCGGGGGCAAACGGACACCGAATTTCTCCTGGAAAACGAGACCCTCGCCGTCTTCCGCGACATCCATCCCCACGCCCCGGTGCACCTGCTGATCGTGCCCAAAAAACACATCCGCAGCATCAACGACCTGGCCCCCGGGGACGGGCGGATCGTGGCCGACTTGATCCTGGCGGGCCGCGAGATGGCCCGGCGGACGGGGATCGCGGAGTCGGGCTACAAGCTCTTTTTCAATGTGGAGTCCGGCGGCGGCCAGGTGATATTTCATCTGCACCTGCACCTGGTGGGGGGCTGGCGTTAGGCGTTGCGGCCGGATAACGGTTGATAAAGTGGTAAAAAGTAAATAACCAGGCAGTTTTGTAAAAAGGCCAAGTTCAAGGCGCGCAAATCTCGAGGAGTGAGGAGTACTTATGTGCGCTGCAGCGACTTCGAGATGCGGCGCAACGCAGAAATTGGCATTTTTACGGAACTGTCACGGTTGAAAAGCCGGCCCCGCTTCCCTTATAGTTGGGCGGCAACCGGCCGCCAACCCCCACACGAGGGTGTGCATGTACACGACCTACTTCGGTCTCAAGGAAAAACCCTTCAAGCTGGTGCCCAACCCGGCTTATCTCTTTCTGAGCCGCAGCCACGAGGAGGCCCTGGCGCATCTCGCCTACGCCCTGGCCGAGGGGGACGGCTTTCTGCTGATTACCGGTGAGGTGGGGACCGGCAAGACCACCCTCTGCCGGGCTTTCCTGGAGCGCCTGGAGCCTTCGGTGGAGGCCGCCCTGATCTTCAACCCGCGCCTGGATGCGGTGCAGCTGCTCAAGGCGGTTAACGACGAGTTTGAGATCGACGCCTCGGCCGACACCGTCAAGGGTCTGGTGGATGTCTTCAACGCCTTTCTGCTGCGCATGTGGGCCGCGGGCCGCAAGGTGGTGGTGTTGATCGACGAGGCCCAGAACCTCAACCGCGAGGTCCTCGAACAGCTGCGGCTGCTGTCCAATCTGGAGAGCACCCACAGCAAGCTGCTGCAGATCATTCTGGTGGGCCAGCCGGAGCTGGAAACCCTGATGGCGACCCACGGCCTGCGCCAGCTGCGCCAGCGGATCAGCCTGGCTTGCCGGCTGAGGCCCCTTGGCCTGGAGGAGACGCGGCGATACATCGCCCACCGCCTGAGCCTGGCCGGCGGAAGTCTCGCGGAGCTCTTCTCGCCGATCGCCATCCGGATGATTCACCGTTTTTCAGGCGGCGTCCCGCGGTTGATCAACATGGCCTGCGACCGGGCGCTGCTGACGGCCTTCGGGTCCGATCGGCCCCGGGTGTCGGGGCTTGTCGCCTGGCGGGCGCTGGGCGAGATACGCTTTGAACCCGGTGGGCGGCGGCCCCTGGGCGGGTGGGCGCGGCGCCTGACGGCGGGGCTGGCGGGTGCACTCCTGCTGGCCGGCCTGGTGGTGGGGGGCGCCTATCTGGGCGGCTGGCAGCAAAGCGGCGGCAGTCCGCCCCAGGCAGCACCGCCGGTGCCTGAACCACGGCGCGTGGCGGTGGCCAAGCCGCCGCAGCAGCCGCCGCAGCAGCCGCCGCAGCAGCAGCTGGACCGCCAGGCGTTTGCCGCGCGCCTCCAGGTGCTGGATCCCACCGGCAGCCGGCGGGATGCGCTGGCGGCGACCCTGGCACGCTGGGGCGGGCCGGTTGAGATTCAGGGGGTTTTCGAAATCGCCGCCGAGGATGCCGGTTTTTTCCGCCTGGCGGCCCTGCGCAACGGTTTCAGCTTGCAGCGGCTGGAGGGCGCGCTGACCGGGGTTCAGCATTTCGATCTGCCGGTGATCCTGGGGCTGCGCCTGCCAGAGCGCGACGGGCTGCGCTATCTTTCCCTGACCGGCCTCACGGGGCGCATGGCGGTCTGCCGCCAGAGCCCCGAGCGCGCCCCCTTTCTGGTGCCGTGGGTCGATCTGGCCCCCTTTTACGCCGGGGTTTTTTACCTCGCCTGGAAAAACCCGCGGGGTTATAGCGGCGTGGTCAGCGCGGACTCCCCCAGGGATAAAATTCTGGCGCTCGCGGAGCACCTGCGGGCGGCGGGAATCATCGACGCGGACTCCGAGACGGCCGATGGGCCGGCGCTGGCAACCGTGGTTCGCGCCTTCCAGCGGCGCCAGGGGCTCTCTCCCGACGGGCTGGTGGGCCCGATGACCCAGCTGGCGCTCTACCGCGCAACCCCGGGCTACCCCTGGCCGCAGCCGGACCCCCTGGATGGCCGTCCGGAAGAGGGCGCCACCCCGATCGGAGGCGATTCGCCATGAGCTCCATTCTGCGGGCCATGAAAAAAGCCGAACAGACCGCTGCGGCCGGCCGGTTTTCCGGTCCCCGGGCCGACAGAGGCCCCGTCCCGGGTGCCGAAGCACCCCGACGCCCTAAACTTTCACCGCGCCGCACGGCCGCTGCGGCTGCGCTCCTGGCGCTGGCGGCCGCGCTCGGGGGCGGGATCTATTTTTCACGACCGGCGCAAACCCCGGAAACAACGCCTGCGGTGGACATCCTGCAGCCGGCGGCGCGGCCACCGGTTGCGGGTGGTCAGCGGCCGGAGCTTCCGCGGGAGGCGGCACCCCCCCCGGCCGCGCCGCTGGAAGGCGCGGGACCGGCGCTGTCGCCGCAGTCACCCGCTGCCCCTGCGCGCCGCGCTGCGGGCGGCCCGCAGGGGCCAGCCTCCGAAAGCCGCCCGACGGTCCTGCCGCAGCCGGAAGCGACACCCTCGCTGGGGGATCACGCCGCCCCGCCGGCGGCCGCGGAGGGCGCCCCGGGCCCCCCGTCGGCGCCGGGAAAGCGGCCCGCGCTGACCCTCGAGGGCATCGTCTGGTCGGACGACCCCAAGGGGCGCATGGCGGTTATCAACGGCAAAATGGTTCGCGAGGGGGACTTCATTCTGGGGGTCAGGATCCAGACCATCGGCGAAAACGATGTCGCGGTGGCGGCCGACGGCGACCGCTGGATGGTGCGCTTCTGAGTTGCAGGAATCCTTACTGCAGGTCGTGCTCAAAGATCAGGCCGGGCTCCGGAGCCTTCCCGCTCTTGGCGGCGGCCTGGTTGGCCAGCGCTGTGACCGCCCGCTCCAGCTGGTCGGTGCGCTGCTGCAGGGTTTTGATGCTGGCGCCGTAAAGATCGGCCATTTCGGCCAGGCGGCTCTGGAAGCGCTTGCGTTCGGTGGCCACGGCGGCCTCCACGGTGCTTGCCAGTTCCCGCCGGTCGAGCTGGGCCGCCGACAGGGCGGCCAGGTCTTGGCCGAGCTGGGCGCTGCTTGCCTCAACCGATTTCAAGCGCTGGTCAAGAGCCGCGAGGGCCTCGACGCTCTCCCGGTTGGATCGGGTCAGGGTGGCCAGGGTGCCCTCAACGGCCGCGACCTGGACTGCCAGCGGGGCGAGTTGGGCGGTGATCTCGGAGAGCGCCTGCTGGAGGGCCGCCGTGTCGGGCAGGGCGGCGCCCAGGGCGGTGAGCCGCTTTTCCAGGTCGCTCTGTTTGGCGGCAAGCGCGCTTCCGGTTTTCTCAAATTCGGCCAGCTGCCCCCGGAGGGTTTCCTCGAGCTTGGCGGACTGCAGCGAGAGCGAGGAGAACCGCGAGTCCAGATCCTGCGAGAGCTTCTGCACGTCCCCTTCTTTGACGGCCGCGAACTCGGTTTTGAGGTCGACGTAGGCGTAGGCCACAATCGCGCCGATCACCAGCGGCACCAGGATCGCAAAGAACGTCAACCGCCGGTTGGGTTTTTCCAGACGCTGCTCCTGGCGCTCCTCCTCTAAAAGAAGGCCGCTGTCCTCGTCGTTGCGCCCCAGTTTAAAACTTTCGCGATCTGCCATCGGTTTTCATTCCCATTCGATGGTGCTGGGGGGTTTGGAGCTGATGTCGTAGACGACCCGGTTGACCCCCCGAATTTCATTGATGATCCGGTTTGAGATGGTGCCCAGGAGGTTGTGGGGCAGCCTGGCCCAGTCGGCTGTCATGGCGTCCTTGCTGGTGACCGCGCGGATGGCCGCGATGTTCTCGTAGGTCCGTTGATCGCCCATGATGCCGACGCTTTTGAGAGGCAGCAGGACCGCGAAGGACTGCCAGAGCTTGCGGTAGTAGCCGCTGCGGCGGATCTCCTCCAGCAGGACGGCGTCCACCGCGCGCAGCAGGCGCAGCCGGCTGGCGGTCACCTCGCCGATGATGCGGATCGCCAGGCCCGGGCCGGGAAACGGCTGGCGCCAGATCATGGCCTCCGGCAGCCCTAAAGTCTTGCCCAGCTGCCGGACTTCATCCTTGAAAAGATAGCGCAGCGGCTCCACCAGCTTGAGCTTCATCTTCTTGGGAAGCCCGCCGACGTTGTGGTGGGATTTGATCACCGCCGAGGGCCCGCCGAAGGCCGACACCGATTCGATCACGTCGGGGTAGAGGGTGCCTTGGGCCAGGAATTCGGCGTCCGCGATCTTGAGCGCCTCGGCTTCGAAGACCGCCATGAAGACCCGCCCGATGATCTTCCGTTTTTTTTCCGGGTCGCTGACCCCCTTGAGGGCGTCGAGGAATTTCTTGCCGGCCGCAACGAAGCGGATGTTGATCTGCAGGTGCTCCTTGAAGAGCGCCTTGAGTTTTTCGGCCTCGTTGAGACGCAGCAGGCCGTTGTCGACGAAGATGCAGGTCAGCTGGCGGCCCACCGCGCGGTGCAGCAGCAGGGCGGCCACCGAGGAATCGACGCCGCCGCTGAGTCCCAGGATGACCTTTTTGGCGCCCACCGTTTGCCGGATCTCGGAGATCGCGTCGGCGGCGAAGGATTTCATCGTCCAGGTGCGCCGGCAGCCGCAGACGTCGAAGAGAAAGGCCTTCAATATGTTTTTGCCGCGCGGGGTGTGCACCACCTCCGGGTGGAACTGGAGCCCGTAGAGACGGCGGGCCACGTCCTGGGCGGCGGCCACCGGGGTGTTTTCGGTGGTGGCGGTGACCGCGAAGCCGGGAGGCAGCTGCGCAATGGAATCGCCGTGGCTCATCCAGCAGGGGGTGGTGGGCCCCAGGGTGAGGAAGAGGGGCTCGGGGTCGGTGATGGTCAGGGTCGCCAGGCCATACTCCCGCTTGCCGGCCTTTTGGACGCTGCCGCCGAGGGCGTCCACCATGAACTGCAGGCCGTAGCAGATCCCCAGGACCGGAATGCCCAGGTCGAATACGCCCGGATCCATTTTGGGGCTGTCGGGTTCGTAGATGCTGGAAGGCCCGCCGGAGAGGATGATCCCCTCGGGAGCCATCCGGCGCACGGTCTCGAGGTCGATGCCGGGCGGCTCGATGCGGCAGTAGACATGGGCCTCCCGCACCCGGCGGGCGATCAACTGGTTGTACTGGGAGCCGAAATCGATGATCAGGATCATGGGCATCCTTTGCCGGGAACGGGTCCTTTGCGATTGAAAAGCTTTATTTTTCAGGGACCTACCATGCTGCCGGGGGGCGGAACGGTTTGCTAAAACGGATCGAATATGGTAAATAGCGCCCGAATTGTCAATCCTTGATGGCGGCGTAAAAAGCACAATTTCCGCGTTGCGCTGCATCTCGAGGTCGCTTCGGCGTACATAAGTAGGCCTCACTCCTCGAGATTTGCGCGCCGTAACCTGAACTTTTTCACCACCATCTCAAATTTTGATTTTTTACCGGTCGATCAATCCTTAACCGCCGGATAAAATGCTAAAAACGCCCCACCGCTGCGCCATGCGGCTCAGCGCGGAATTCGTTATCGGGCAACGGTCACGCAATAGAGGGTCTGCGGGTGATTGTCCAGATTTATGAAATTCAGACCCCGGGCGAAGCCGAGCAGATGATCACTCTCGGGGTGGATCATGTCGGCAGCGTGCTGGTCTCGCGTGAGGCCTGGCGCCAGCCCGCGATCCGGGATACCGTGCGGGCGGTTCAGGCGGCGGGCCGGGTCAGCAGTCTGATCCCCCTTTTCAGCGACTTTGACGGCCTGGCCCGGGCGTTGGACTATTACCGGCCGGATATCGTTCATTTCTGCGAGGCTCTCCCGCTGGGGGCCGCCGGCCGGGGGCGGCTGGCCGCCTTGGTCGCGGGTCAGCGGCGGGTTCGCGAGGCTTTTGGCGAAATTCGAATCATGCGCTCGATTCCCGTGCCCGCCGACGGGCGCGGCCGCAGTGCCGACATCCTGGGGCTGGCTCAGGCCTTCGAGTCCGTTTCCGACTATTTCCTGACCGACACCCTGCTCGCCCCGGAGGCCGGCGGGGCCGGAGAAAAGGAGCCGGTCAAGGGCTTCGTGGGCATCACCGGGTGCACCTGCAGCTGGGAGATCGCCCGCCGCCTGGTGGCCGCCAGCACCCGGCCGGTGATCCTGGCCGGCGGCCTTTCGCCGGAAAACGTCGCCGCCGGCATCCGCCGGGTGCGGCCGGCCGGCGTGGACAGCTGCACCTTGACCAATACCGCGGGGGCCGACGGGCGGCCCGTGCGCTTTAGAAAAGACCGGCAGCGGGTGGGGCGTTTTGTCCGGCTGGCCCGCCAGACCGCCGCGGTGGTGGCGCAAGATGGGGTCTGACGGCCTGTCCGCGTCCTTGGGCCTGCGCCAGCGCTTCGCCCCGGCGGGTTTAATCCCAGAGGAGAAACCAAAAGATGCTTGAAAGCGGCGATTTGAAAAAAGGCGTAAAAATCGAGATCGACGGCGATCCCTACGTCATCGTGCAGTTTGAGTTCGTCAAACCCGGCAAGGGCCAGGCGCTTTACAAGTGCCGGCTCAAAAACATGGTGACCGGGGCCCAATTCGACCGCACCTACCGCTCGGGTGAAAAGTTCAACGAGGCCAACCTCGAAGAGCACGAGATGGAGTATCTCTATAACGACGGCGAGAGCTACTGCTTCATGAACACCGCCACCTACACCCAGGAATTTCTGAACAAGGAGCAGGTGGGCGAGGCCGTCAACCTGCTCAAGGAAAACACCGTCTGCAGCATGCTCTTCTTCGATCGCAGGCCCATCGGCCTGACCCTGCCCAATTTCGTGGAGCTCAGGATCGAACACACCGACCCCTGGGTCAAGGGTGACACCGCCTCCGGGGATTCCAAGCCGGCCACCCTGGAAACCGGCCACGTGCTTCAGGTGCCGCCCTTCGTGGAGGAGGGCGAGGTGATCCGGATCGACACCCGCACCGGACAGTACGTGGAGCGCGTCAAGAACTGACGGTTCCGCAAAAAGCATTTTACCCCGCGGCGCGGTGTTATTCCGGTATAGGAAATGGGCCGTGATCAGCCCACTTCCTTAGAAGTCCAATTTCCGCGTTGCGCTGCATCTCGAAGTCGCTGCGGCGTAGAGAAGTACGCCTCACGCCGCTGAGATTTGCGCGCCGTAAATTGAACTTTTTTCGAAACCGTCTGGATTTTGACTTCTTCTCGATTCGTCAAGAATTAGCCCCGCCGCCGCCGCAACGCCCTCGGCTGTTTGGGCCGAGGGCGTTTTCCGGGCGGTTATTTTTCCCGCCGGCTTTTCAGCGCCGCATGCGCCGCCGCCAGGCGCGCCACCGGCACCCGGAAAGGCGAGCAGGAGACGTAGGTCAGCCCCAGCTCGTGGCACAACGCGATGGATTGGGGCTCCCCGCCGTGTTCGCCGCAGATCCCGATCTCCAGCTCCGGTTTGACCCCGCGCCCCTTGGCGACCGCAATCCGCATCAGCTCCCCGACCCCCTCAGGGTCGATGGTGGCAAAGGGGTTGTTGGGCAGGATCTGGCGCTCCATGTACTCGATCAGGAAGCCGGACTCGGCATCGTCGCGGGAGACACCGAAAACCGTCTGGGTCAGGTCGTTGGTCCCGAAGGAGAAGAACTCCGCGTACTGCGCCAGCTCATCGGCGGTCAGGGCCGCCCGCGGGACCTCGATCATGGTGCCGAACTTGTAGTCGATCTCCAGGCCCTCCTCGGCCATCACCTGGCGCGCCTCGGCCTCCAGCAGCTGCCGCTGGATTTTAAGCTCGTTGCGGTGGGCGGCAAGCGGGATCATCACCTCGGGGTGCACGCTGCCGCCTTCCTTGGCCACCCGGCAGGCGGCTTCGAAGATCGCCCGCACTTGCATGGTGTAGAGCTCGGGCACGTGGATCCCCAGGCGCACGCCGCGCAGGCCCAGCATGGGGTTCTGCTCTCGCAGGCTCTCCACCCGCTGCAGAATCCGCTCCTTTTTCTTGTACTGGTCCAGCAGCGTGTCCACCTCTTCCAGGTTGGCGGCGTGCTGCAGGCGGATCTTGAGGTCCGACAGTTCGTGCAGCAGCTCGAAGTGGTTGGGCAAAAATTCGTGCAGCGGCGGGTCCAGCAGGCGGATGATCACCGGCAGGCCGTCCATGGCCCGGAACAGGCCGATGAAATCCTCGCGCTGAAAGGGCAGGACGGCATCCAGGGCCTCCTGGCGCTCGATGGGCAGGTCGGTCATGATCATCTTCTGGACGAAGGGCAGGCGCTCGGCCTCGAAGAACATGTGCTCCGAGCGGCACAGACCGATGCCCTCGGCGCCGTACTCCCGGGCGCGCTGGGCGTCGCGGGGGTAATCGGCGTTGCACCAGACCCCGAGGGTGCGGAATTCATCCGCCCAGCCCAGCAGTTTCAACAGCCACGGGTCCTTGATGTCCGATACGGTGGTGGTCAGCTTGCCGTTGAAGACCTCGCCTAAGGTGCCGTCGATGGAAATCCACTCGCCCTCCTTGATGATGGTGTCCCGGAACTTGATCCGGCGCTTGTTCATGTCGATTTCCAGCTCGGCCACCCCCACCACGGCGGGCTTGCCGAACTGGCGGGCCACCAGGGCGGCGTGGCTGGTGCGGCCGCCGCGGCTGGTGAGAATGCCCTCGGCCGCCAGCATCCCGTGGACGTCGTCGGGCTTGGTTTCGGCGCGCACCATGATCACCTTCCGGCCCTCCTCCTTGGCCCAGACCTCGGCCACATCGGCATCCAGCGCCACCACCCCCACCGCGGCCCCCGGGGAGACGTTGAGGCCGGTGGCCAGCAGGTTGCCCATCTCTTTGGCGGCCTGGATGGCCTCCAGGCTGAACTGGGGGTGAAGGTAGAAATCCACCTGCTCGGCGCTGACCCGCAGGACGGCCTCCTCGCGGCTGATCAACCCCTCCTCGGCCATGTCCGCCGCGATGCGCACCGCCGCCTGGGCCGTTCGTTTGCCGTCGCGGGTCTGCAGCATCCAGAGCTTGCCCTTCTCGATGGTGAACTCCACATCCTGCATTTCGCGGTAATGGCCCTCCAGCAGCTGGGCGATTTTTTCGAACTCGTCGTAGGCCGCCGGCATCTCCTCTTTAAGCTGTGAGATGTCCTTGGTCATGCGGATGCCGGCCACCACGTCCTCGCCCTGGGCGTTGGTCAGGTAGTCGCCCTCGATGTGTTTTTCCCCGGTGGAGCCGTTGCGGGTCATGGCGACGCCGGTGGCGCTGTCATCGCCCATGTTGCCGAACACCATGCTGACGATGTTGACGGCGGTCCCCAGGTCGTGGGGGATGTTGGCGGCCTTGCGGTAGTCGATGGCGCGCTTGCCGTTCCAGCTCTTGAAAACCGCCTCGGTGGCCAGCTGCAGCTGCTCCAGGGGGTCTTCGGGGAAATTGCGGGCCGCGCGCCCCCGGAAAATGCGCTTGAACTCGGCGGTCACGTTCTGCCACTGGTCGGCGGAGAGCTCGGCATCGGTCTGCACGCCGGCCCGGCGGCGGGTGGCGGTCAGATACTCCTCGAAGACCTCGTCGGGAAGTCCCATGACCACGCTGCCGAACATCTGAATCAGGCGCCGGTAAGCGTCGAAGACAAAGCGCGGGTCCCCGGTCAGGGCCACTATGCCCTCGGCCGTGGCGTCGTTGAGGCCGATGTTGAGCACGGTGTCCATCATGCCGGGCATCGAAAACTTGGCCCCGCTGCGGCAGGAGACCAGCAGGGGGTTGCGGCGGTCGCCGAATTTTTTGGCGGTGCGCGCTTCAATGGCCGCAAGCGCCGCCAGCTGCTGCTCCCACATGCCGTCGGGAAAGGCGCCGCCGGCCTCAAGGTAGGCGTTGCAGGCTTCGGTGGTAACGATGAAGCCCGGCGGCACCGGCACCCCGATGCGGGTCATTTCCGCCAGGTTGGCCCCCTTGCCGCCGAAAAGGCCGCGCACCGCGTCCCAACTGCCCCCCGCGTATTTCTCCGCTTCATCGACCTCATCGAAGAGATAGACCCATTTTTTGGACATCGCTGTAACCCCTTTCATTGACGGATTTTGGTTTGGCATCGGCCGGGTGGACACCCGGATTTCTCAGTCGCCCAATGGCTGGCCCCACTGTTCGACAAAAAGAATCTGGTCCAGCGGTTTGCGGTTCCTGCGGGACGGCGGCGCATCGGCCGCGTAGCCGATTGCCAGCAGGGCCGAGACCTTGATGCGGCGGGGGATCTTTAAGATGGCCTTGACCTGGCGCTCGTCGAACCAGCCGATCCAGCAGGAGCCCAACCCCAGCTCGGTCGCCTTGAGGACCATGTGCTCCATGGCGATGCCGAGGTCGATGCGGTAGTATTCGATGCCGGTGACCGTTGACCCGATCCGGTTGCTGATGATATCCAGCTGGGAGCAGCCCGCGATCACCAGCGGCGCCTGGGCCAGCCAGCGGTTGGGGACCACCGGGCGCATGGCCTGGCGGCAGAGGGCCTGGATCCGGCTGCGGTCCTGGACCGCCACGAAGCGCCAAGTCTGGCTGTTGCAAGCCGAGGGCGCCCAGCGGGCCGCCTGGCAGATCGCCAGGAGATCTTCGCGCGCCACCGGGCGCGGGTCAAAGGCCCTTACCGAACGGCGTTTTTCCAGGATGCGGTCAAAGGTTGTCATGGCGCTGATGGCGGCCATGGCCGCTGTTTTGTGATGGGATGCTGGGTTCCCGGCCCCTTAAGATGGACGGCCGCAGTTCCCGGCGCCACTATAATGGATACGCAGAATTTTTCAAGCCTTTGAAAACTTCGGGAAAACTAGGGGAGTACATCCACGCGCTGCTCAACTCCGACCGCTTCCGGGGTCAGGTGGCCCACCACGGGGTGCTGGCGCCGGTGGCGGCCCAGTGGGGCGCGCCGGCGCATCCCTGGCCGGCGCCGCTTACCGCCGCGCTGAAGGCCGTGGGCATCGAGCGCCTCTACAGCCACCAGGCCCGGGCGCTGGACCTGGTGCGCGCCGGGCGGCACTGCGTGGTGGCAACCCCCACCGCCAGCGGCAAGTCCCTGGTCTACAACCTGCCGTTTTTGGAGCGGGTTTGCCGCAACCCCAATTCCCGGGCGCTCTACCTTTTCCCCTTGAAGGCCCTGGCCCAGGACCAGCTGCGGGCCTTTCGCCGGCTGGCGGCCGCCCTGGGCGGCGGCGGCCCCCGGGCCGCGATCTACGACGGGGACACCAGTGCCTGGCAGCGCAGCAAGATCCGGCGCGACCCGCCCCACGCGATCTTCACCAACCCCGAGATGCTGCACCTGGGGATTCTTCCCCACCACGGCCGCTGGGCCGATTTTTTGGCCGGCCTGGAGATCCTGGTGATCGACGAGCTTCACACCCACCGCGGGATCGCCGGCGCCCACATGGCCCAGTTGCTGCGGCGTTTGGGGCGGGTGTGCGCCCATTACGGGGCGGCGCCGACCGTCGTCCTCAGCTCGGCCACGGTGGGCAACCCGGGGGCCCTGGCGCGGCAGCTGACCGGCCTGGAGGTCCACACCGTCGGCCGCAGCGGCGCCCCCCGGGGGCCCCGCCACCTGGTGCTGATCGATCCGCTGGAGAGCCCGGCGCGGGCGGCCATCGCGCTGCTCAAGGCCGCCCTCCACCGGGGCTTGCGCACCATCGTCTACACCCAGTCGCGCCGGCTGGCCGAACTGATCGCCCTCTGGGCCGCCGAGCAGGCCGGCGGCTTCGCCGGCAAGATCAGCGCCTATCGCGCCGGGCTGCTGCCCGAAGAGCGCCGCGAGATCGAACGCCGGCTGGCCGCCGGGGACCTGCTGGGGGTGATCGCCACCAGCGCCCTGGAGCTGGGGATCGACATCGGGGACCTGGACCTCTGCCTGCTGGTGGGCTATCCGGGCTCGATCGTCGCCACCTGGCAGCGGGGCGGCCGCGTCGGCCGCAGCGGGCAGCCCTCGGCCCTGGTTCTGATCGCCGCCGAAGACGCCCTCGACCAGTACTTCCTGCGCAACCCGGCCGAACTGCTCAACCGGCCGCCGGAAGCCGCGGTGGTCAACCCGTTCAACCCCGGGGTGCTCGCCCGTCATCTGGTCTGCGCCGCGGCCGAGCTGCCCCTGCAGGTCGGCGAACCCTATCTGCAGGCGCCCGGCGCAGCCGAAGCGCTGGAGGAGCTGGAACAAAGCGGGGTCCTGTTGCGCAGCGCGGCGGGCGATGTTCTGTTTGCCGCCCGGCGGGCGCCCCACCGGAAGGTGGATCTGAGGGGCGGCGGCGCGCGCTATACCATCGTCCACGCCGAAAGCGGCCAGATCCTGGGGGAGATCGACACCTACCGCGCCTTTCGCGAAACCCATCCCGGGGCGATCTATCTGCACGGCGGTCGGAGCTTCCGGGTGGAGGCCCTGGATATCGCCGGTCGCACGGTTACCGCCGCCCCCCTGCGGGTGGACTACTTCACCCGGGTGCGCGCCAACAAGGAGACCTGGATTCTCTCGGTGGCCGAGGCCGGGGCGGCTTGGGGGCTGGGGGCCTTCACCGGCCGGCTGCGGATCACCGAGCAGGTCACGGGCTACGAGAAGATCCGCATCCGCGGCCAGGAGAAGCTCGCCGTCCTGGCGCTGGACCTGCCGCCCCAGGTCTTTGAGACCGAGGGCGTCTGGTTTGCGGTTCCCCGGGAGATCCAGCGCGCGGCCGAGGCCGACCAGCGCCATTTCATGGGGGCCCTGCACGCCCTGGAGCACGCCGCCATCGGGGTTGCACCGCTGATCGTGATGGCCGACCGCAGCGACCTGGGCGGGCTTGCAACCCCCTTTCACCCCCAGGTGGGCGGGCCCGCGGTGTTCATCTACGACGCCGTTCCGGGCGGGGCCGGGCTGAGCCGGGAGGCCTTCCACCAGGCGGAAGCCTTGCTGGCGGCAGCCCGGCAGGCGATTGCCGCCTGTCCGTGCGACCACGGCTGCCCTTCCTGCGTGCACTCCCCCAAGTGCGGCTCCGGCAACCGGCCCATCGACAAGGCCGGTGCGCTTTTTCTGCTCTCCCGGCTGCGCGCTGCGCCAGCGCCGCGGCCGGCGCCGGCCGCGGCGCTGGCGAAACCCTTGGCGGCGCCCCCCGCCCGCAGCCGTTCGGCCGGCAGCGCCCTGCGCTACGGGGTCTTCGACCTTGAAACCCGGCGCTCGGCCGAGGAAGTCGGCGGCTGGCACCGCGCCGATCGCATGGGACTCAGCTGCGCGGTGGTCTACGACGCGGGCCAACAGGCGTATCTGGAATTCCTGGAGGACCAGGTGGACGAGCTGCTGGCCCTGATGCGGCGGCTGGACCTGGTGGTCGGGTTCAACAGCAAACGCTTCGACTACCGGGTGCTCAGCGGCTACACCGATTTCGACTTTCGCCGGCTCCCCAGCCTGGACATCCTGGAGGAGGTCAAAACCCGCCTGGGCTACCGCTTGTCCCTGGATCACCTGGCCCACGCCTCGCTGGGCGCCCGCAAAAGCGGCGACGGGCTGCAGGCCCTGCGCTGGTGGAAGGAGGGCCGGGTGCGCGAGGTCATCGACTACTGCCGCACCGATGTCCGCCTCACCCGGGAGCTTTTCCTGCTGGGCCGCCGCCAGGGCCACCTGCTGTTTCACAACAAGGCCGGTTACACGGTGCGCGTGCCGGTGGACTGGCGGCGCTTTGCCGTCGGTTCCGATGGCGACGGCCACGCGCCCGACCGCGAAAGGGAGCCGCGATGAACTGGGAGGAGGTCTACCGCAATTTTCCGGTCAACACCGAATACGTCTGGCTCAACAACTGCGGGGTGGCACCGCCGGGCGGGCACATTCTGTCGGCCATGGGCGACTTTTTCGGCGACTACGCCCGACGCTGCATTCTCGGTGAAAGGGAGACCTACCCGGCGGTGCGGGGGCGCATCAAGGCAATTCTGGCCGGCCTGCTGGGCTGCGCGCCCGAGGAGCTGGCCCTGATCCACAACACCGCCGAGGGGATGAACTTCATCTCCCACGGTCTGTCCCTGGAGCCCGGCGACGAGGTGGTCCTGCTGGAAAACGAATACCCCAGCAACGTCTACCCCTGGCGGCACCTGGAAAGCCGCGGGGTGGCGCTGCGGACGGCGCCCATGGCGGAAAGCCCCGAGGAATTCCTGGACGGGCTGACGGCCGTGATCACCCCCCGCACCCGGGTGCTGGCCCTCTCGGCCGTGCACTGGTGCAGCGGGATGCCGCTGCCGCTGGAGGCCGTCGGCCGCCGCTGCCGCAGCGCGGGGATCGACCTGGTGGTGGACGGCGCCCAGGGGGTGGGACTTCAGCCAATCGACGTGCGCCGCTGGGGCATCGGCTTCATGGCCTTTTCGGCCTGGAAATGGCTGATGGGGCCGCTGGGGCTGGGGGTCCTGTATGTCGCCCGGGAAAACCTGGAGCGGCTGGCGCCGGTTTTCCGGGGCAGCGAGTCGGTGGTACGCCCCCGCGAATACCTGCCCTACCGCCGGGAACTCGACCCCACGGCCGACCGCTTCACCTTTTCCACCGCGAACTTCAACGACTGGGTCTACTTCAAGGCCGCCCTGGAGTATCTCCAGCAGATCGGCTTCGACGCCGTCCGCCGGCGCATCTTCGAGCTTTGCGAAACCTTGAGCGCGGGGCTGCGCCGCCACGGCTACCGCCTGTGCGCGGACCGCTTTCCCGCCTGGCCCACCGGGGTTGCGGTCTGCGAGCGGCCGGGAAGCGACACGGCCGAACTGATGGCGCGCCTGAAGGCCCACGCGGTGGTGGCGGCCGAGCGCCTGGGGCGGGTCCGTTTCGGGCCGCACATCTTCAACTCCGAGGAGCAGCTGGCGCACGTGGTGCAGATCCTCGCGCCGCGCTGAAAAAAACCCGCGGGCGTGAACGCCCCTTAAAGGAGACTGCCGTGCAGGAAAGCCCCTATGCGCGCATTGTGCGCACCAATCTCGAGGCCCTGTTTCAAGATCCCCCGCCGGATCTGGCCGCCCGTCTTGGGGGCGCCCCGCTGGAGGCGGGGGTCGCCCTGCGGGCCTTCGGCGAGGACTGCGAGCTTACCCCTGGGGGGATTTTGCTGGGCGGGCGTCCCCAGCGCGGGGTGGTGGGCATTCTGATCTCTCTCTACGGCCGGCATGCGCACCCGGCCGCTGCGCGGCGCGAACCTTTCCGGGCCTTCAAAGAGCTGCCCGGGAGCATGCCCTATGCCGGCGCCTTTGCGGCCAACGCCGAGGGGATCCTGGTGCCCCACGTCGCCCGGCTTGAGGACAGCCTGGCGGCGGTGGTGGCGGCCCTGGACGGCGGGCTGGCCCCGGCCGCGGTGGGCGGGGATCTGGCCTTTTGCGTGCGGCCCTTGCCGAAGATCTGGCTCTGCTACATCATCTACCGGGCGGATGAGGAATTCCCCGCCGCGGTCACCTGTCTTTTCTCGGCCAACGCCGGGCTTTTTCTGCCGCTGGACGCCCTGGCCGATACGGCCGAGGCCGCCACCCGGCGGATCATCGCCCTGCTTGCCAACCCCGCCGCCTGAGGGCAGCCGGGGTGCGGCCTCGGGCGCTCAGGACGGAATCAGGCTTTCCCTGGCGGCCACCAGGGTTGCCGCGTAAAACGGCCGTCCGCCCTCCATCAGCAGTGCTTCTCGATAGAAAAGGATGTGCAGCGGCAAAAAGGCGTGCAGCAGTTCGTTGGACCCCAGGAGGTAGTCGCGGCAGGACGGGGCGCAGTAGTCCGGGCCGCTGCCGGCGAGATAGGATTCGAAGATCAGCAGGCCCCCCGGCACCAGCCCGGCGATGATCTGGGGGAAAAGGCGGCGCTTGAGAAAACGGATGTTGACGATCAGGCTGTAGGTCCCCGGCCGGATGTCGAAGGACTCCAGGTCCGCGCAGACCGGGCGCAGGTTCGGGGGGCGGTCGGTGATGCTGCCCAGGGCCACGTCCGAGATGTCGACGGCGTCCACCCGGAACCCCTGGGCGGCCAAGTAGCGGGCGTTGCGGCCGGTGCCGGCTGCGATGTCCAGCGCCCGGCCGCCCGGGGCATGGCGCCAGAAGCGGCGGATCACCGCCGCCGGGGCGGACCCGCCGGTTTTTCGGCGGTGTTTGGCGTTCCAACGGGCGCGGTCGCGCTTCATGGGGGTGTTTGGCCCTCCTTAGGAAAAGCCCGACTGGCGCCGCAGCAGGCGGCGGGTGGCGGGGTTGACCGGCAGCTCGGCCAGTTCCGTCGCCGACACCCAGCGGGCGTCCAGGGCGTCGTCCCCCGCCCGGGGGCTGCCGCTGACGTACTCGGCGGCGAGATCGACGATCACGTAGTGGAAGCGCACCGCCCCGCGGGGGTCGCGCTCCACCACCTCAAAGGTGTAAATCGGGGCCCCGGCGCGGACGATGACCCCGGTTTCCTCGAAGGTTTCCCTTTCGGCCGCGGCTCTCAGGGACTCGCCCAGGCGCACGCTGCCGCCGGGAATGGCCCACGTGCCGCGCGCCGGGGGGCTGCCGCGCAGCACCAGCAGCACCCGGTCCGCCCGGAACACCACGGCCCCCACGGCCACCCGCGGGCTGTCGGGGTAGACGTTGGCCGGTGCGCTCACTGCGGCCCCCGCGCCGTCGCCTCCGGCTCAGCCCATGGGGGCCAGGGGTTTCGCGGCCGCCAGGCGCTGGTCGTACATCTTGCCCACGCCGTAATCGCGGCGCCGCATGAACTTCTCCCGGGGCGGCCCGATGATCTGCATCTCCGGGTATTTGAGCTGGACTTCGAGGGCAATGTTCATCTCCTTGGTGCAGCCCGTGCTGTAGGTGGCGTCCTTGCCCACCCACTCCGGCGGCACCTTCTGACCCAGCAGGTCGAAGGCCCGCGCGATGTCCTCATAGGACTGGAAGCGCCAGATGTCGATGTGGCCGCTGCGCTGCACGATTTCCCACATGTACATGAGGTCGTCGGCGTCCATCCCGGACTCGAAGTACTCCGAGGGGTTGATGATGAAGGTGTCGGCCAGCTGCTCCTTGAGGTGGGCGATGAAGACCGACATGATCTTTTTGGCCACCCGGAGCTTGCCGGGGATCGAGCCGATGATGCCGCTGTAGAAGATCACCGTCATGCCGGCGGCCTTGGCCGCCGCAATCTGGTTGATGATGGCGCGGGCCTTCTCCTCCAGGTCGGCGTGCGAAAACTTGATCACCGCCGGGTGCCGCGGCTTGAAGGCGATGGCCACCGCGCCGCTTTCGTCGGTGCGGATGTTGAAGATGTCCTGGGTGAACTGGAAGTGGGTGTCGAACAGCCGGCGCTGCTGGTCCGCCCCGCGGGAGACGACGCCGTCGACCTCCTTGAACACCCGGGCGAAGGTGGTGCTGGCCAGAAGGAAATTGAGGTTTTCGCGGGTGCCGTCGGAGAGCACGAATATCGGGTGGTCGCTGCGCAGCACCTGGGCCAGCTGGTTCTTGGCGAGACCTGCGCCCTCGATGTGGTAAGCGTCCTGCAGGGATTTCTGCAGAATCGGGTCGGCGCGCACGTCGTGGATGTCCACCTTGGTGAACAGCGGCCCCTCCTTGAAGGCGATGATCACCTTGTGGCCCAGTTTGGTCAGGTTGCCGATGATCAGCAGATCCACCAGGATCTCCCCGGCCTCGTCGGCCAGCCAGAGGATCTTGCGGCTGCGGATGGCCTCGCGCCGTTCATGGAGGCCGATGCCGAGAAAGTTGAAAAACCGGTCGGCCCCGTTGCCGGTGATGCGGCGCCGGAAGATCCGCTCGAAGTCCCCGGCGCTCGGCTGGGTCTCGCGCTCCTGCCGCCAGAGGGCGCTTTCGGCCGACAGGGCGATCAGCCGCCGCAGCGCGATGGTTTCGGCCAGCTTGCGCACCTGGCCCAGGGTGGGCGGCGGCGGGGTCATCTCCCGGGGGTCCAGCCGGTTGAGGGCCTGCTGAAACCCATTGCCGGCAAGGACCTTGGCGGCCAATTTGTTGCGCCGGGCCTTCTCGAAGAGGTAGGGGTCCTCGATCTGGGTGCGGTTGATGAAGATGTTGAGCAGGCGCTTCTGAAGGCGCGACGGGATCATGATCTCGTCCCGGATTTCGTGCTGGTACTTGATGCGGATCAGGGCTTCGAGAAATGTTTTTTCGGGCGCCTCCTCGATCAGGTCCTCGATCAGGGCGAGGGTGCTCTGGTAGACCGCGAGATATTTTTGCTGGATCATCAGGGACGGGTCGCGGTTCATGATGGCCTTGAACATCTGGTCCGAACACGGGTAGTAGCGCTCGTTTTCCTCGGTGTAGACCATGAAGCGCACCTGCTCGGGGGTCGCCACGTGGTCCGGGTAGGCCAGGTGGTCCAGGTGGTTTTCCAGAAAAAAGGCCGTGAACCAGGCATCCTCCTCGGGGTCGCGCCCGGGAACGTAGATGGGGGCCGCCGGGGGCGGGGGTTCCGTTGGGGTCATGGGCTCCATCCGTGGGGGCGCCGGCCGGGCGCCGCCGGTCGAAAATCCGGTGCGGCCGCCGGCCGGCGGCCGGAGTTGGGTTCATCTACCCGGCTGGTCGGCCGGTCCTGCCGGTCAGGCAGCGGTCGATCAACTGGGGCAGTTCCGTAATCACCAGGTCCGGCCGCACCCCGCGGCAGGCCGGGTCGTCCTCACGCAGACGCAGCGAGCGGCGGTCGCCGGCAAACAGTGCGGTCTGGAAACCGGCCTGCCGGGCGGGCCGGATGTCGTTGCAGATGTCGTTGCCGACGTAGAGCACCGCCGCCGGGGGAAGCCCTTGGCGCTCGCAGGCGGCCGCGGCGGCCTGGAAAAGCCGCGGCGACGGTTTGGCCACCCCCCAGCGGTAGGAGTAAAAGACCAGCTGCGGATCGAAGCCGAGGGCGGCGCTGTCGGCGCCCAGAAACCAGCTGAAGAGCAGCGGGGTGTAAAACTGGGCGTTGGAGATCAGCCCCAGTTTCAGGCGGGCCTCCCTGAGGGCTGCCAGGGTTATGCTCAACCCGGGCATGGGGGCGACCGGGTTGGCGAGCAGCTCGAAGGCCAGCGCGAAATCGCGCGCCTTGCTGCGCGACTCCCAGCCCAGGACGGACTGCCAGATGCGCTCGATGATCACCTCCGGCTGGTCCACACCGGCAGCCTGGGCCCGGCGGTGATCCGCCGCGATGGCGCCGAAAAAACGCGCCAGCACGGCCTCGGGCGCCTCTTGGATTCGGAAACGGGCCAGGAGCTGGGCCAGCGCGGCCCCTTGGGGGCTTTCGCTGCGGGCAGCGGCGATGTCGCCCGAGGCGCTGATGAAAAGGGTGCCGTAGATGTCAAAAAGAACCGCGCCGATCTTTGCCCGCAGGGCGCCCGTAGGCGCAAGGGCGGTGGGGATCGGGGCCAGCGGGCGCAGGCCGGGGACGGTCGGCTCAGGCCCCATGGGACCCCCATTTCAGCAGACCGAAGGTTTTAAGGTCCAAAAAAGCGGCCAAAAGCACCGCCTTGTCCACCCGCTGGCGCACCGCCGTTCCGATGACGCGCCGGTAGGTGTCCACGAGTTGGTCGCGGTAAACTCTGCGGTTGTAGCTCGCCAGGACGGCCGCGCGGTTGCGCCGCACCAGCTCCGGGGCATCGGGCACCCGGCCGGGGTCCTGCAGAAAGGTGTTCGTGGCGGCCAGCCGCTGGGCCGCCTTACGCTCGGCGTGGACTCGGGCGATGACCCGCTGCTGGGCGCCTTCGTCCAGCAGACCGAAATCCACCCGGTTTTCGCGGGTGATGTGGTCGAAGGCCGCCTGCACCTCAGCCGGATCGGGCGCCAGGCCCAAAGAGCAGCAAACGTTCCGGACGCACGCGCGCCAGCGGGCTTCGAAGGCCTCGGGGTCGATCCACGCCAAGGGCACGTCCAGGCGGCTGTAAAGGTGCCCGAGGGAAATCCCCCGGTCCTCGAAGTCCCGGCAGATTTCCGGCAGGCGCCGCCCCCAGACCAGTTTGCCCGCCGCCCAGGGCTCCAGGAAGGAAAAACCGAACCCTTCCATGATGCTGGTGGTCAGGATGAAGCG
>Ga0272444_10000428_pt1 | contig 45603 bp, 43 predicted proteins | sample SSMForm13_FD_201033 | JGI IMG/M metagenome (GOLD analysis project Ga0272444, IMG submission 201033) | Marine sediment archaeal communities from Little Sippewissett salt marsh, Falmouth, MA, United States - SSM-Form-13 | ecosystem: Environmental > Aquatic > Marine > Wetlands > Sediment ... | reverse complement strand
CGCGCCTATTTCCGGCAGGTTTTGCCGACCCTGCCGGAAAACTGGGAAAGCGGAAACGCGGCCAAAAATGTGCGGCACCGCTATGTGGTAAGTGACCCCGTGACGATCGACGGGCAATTCGGCTATCTCATGGCGCAGCAGGTCCTGCCGTGGAACTATGACGGCAATTTCGATCTCGGGGACGGGCATGTGAATGTCGCCTTTCGGAGGCTGGACCGTGGCGACCTCGCTGCGGCAGTAGATCGCCTGAACCTCTCGGGCTTTCGCGCCAGCACGATTGCGGACGCACCGAACCAAGCGGCACGTCTGGATGTGCCCGACGCGGAGGGTTCGCCGGCATTCGCGCTTCTGTGGGACCAGCCTGATCCGCGCACGATCATTCTTTTCTCTGTCCTGCCGCTGGGCGTCGCCCTGAGTTCGGCGATCACGGCGCTGCTCGCGATCATGCTGCGCCGCTACCGTACCGCGCTTTCCGAACTGGCGGCCAGCGAGGAGCGGAACAGGCGCATGGCAAACCACGATGCGCTGACCGGCCTTGCCAACCGCGCGCAGTTCGACGCTCGTCTCGACAAGATGATCGAAGACGAACCGAGCGAAGGTTTCGCGGTGATGTGCATCGATCTCGACAAGTTCAAGGCGGTCAACGACACCTACGGCCACAATGCGGGCGACGCGGTTCTGGTTGCCGCGGCCAGCCGCTTCGCCGAGCGGGTCGGGTCCAGGGGGCTTGTCGCCCGTGTGGGCGGCGACGAGTTCATCGTGCTGGTCACCGCCGGGATCAAGCCGTCGATGCTGCAGACGCTGGGCGAGGAACTCATTGCCGACGCCTGCGAACCGGTTGTTTTCGAAGGTGCGGAACTGCAGATCGGCGCGTCGATCGGCGTCTCCATCTGGCCCGCAAACGGGCGGGCGGCAAAGGACATCATCCATGCGGCGGACGAAGTGCTCTACGATTCGAAACGGGCGGGGCGGGGCCGTTGCACGCTTGCCGGACAGCCCGGCGCCAAGGCCAGCGTGACTGAAGCTGCCTGACGGCTGTTACCGCCGATGCGCGGCGCGGCGTTTGTTATTGTAACGCGTTTCTGCCAGTAGCTAACGGATGAGGTTGCCTCCGTTCCTGCGCGACAATGCCCGCTGGCTTGCCGGCGGATTCTTGCTGACTCTGTTTTCCAGCTACGGCCAGACCTTTTACATCGCGCTGTCGAGCGGCGGTATCCGTGACGAGCTTGGGCTCAGTCACGGCGACTTCGGCTGGCTCTACATGTGGGCGACGCTGGCAGGTGCCGCGACGATTCCGCTTGCCGGCCGTTTCGCCGATACGGTGCAGATAGAGCGCTATGCCGCGACCGTCATAATTGGGCTCGCGGCTTCGATGCTGCTGCTGTCGCAAGCGCGCACTCTTCCCCTTTTGTTTGTTGCGATCGCCGGTTTGCGCCTGTTCGGTCAGGGGCTGATGAGCCACGCGGCGATGACGGCGATGGGCCGGTGGTTTTCCTTGAACAGGGGCAAGGCCGTATCGACGGCGGCGATGGGCCACCAGTTCGGCGAAAGCGTCATGCCGGTCAGTTTCGTGGCGCTTTCGGCGGTCGTCGGCTGGCGAAATGGCTGGATCGTCAACGCGGCCTTCTTTCTTCTCCTTGTTTTGCCCGCGGTCTGGCTGTCGATGCGCGTGCCGCGCGAACCGCATGCAGCCGAGGCGCAAAATGCGCGCGAAGGCCGGCAATGGACGCGGAGCGAAGCGCTGCGCGATCCGTTGTTCTGGCTGCTGATACCGGGATTATTGGCGCCGTCCGTAATCGGCACGACGGTGTTTTTTCACCAGGTCTACCTTACCGAGATCCGCGGCTGGGCGCTCGGCCAGTTCGCGGGGTCGACGCCGGTGCTCTCGGTGTTCGCCATAGCTGCGACCGTAGCCTCTGGCCTGTTGATCGACCGGTTCCATTCGGCCGTGCTGCTGCCTGCCATGTTGTTATGCGCGGCGCTCGCCAATCTGACGGTCGCCTTCGTGTCTCCGGCTTGGGCGATCCTGGCCTACATGGCCGGGATGGGGGCGTCCTTCGGTCTCTATGCGGCGGCATTCGGTGCCATCTGGCCCGAACTCTACGGGACGAGGCATCTCGGCGCGATCAAGTCCGCAGTGACCGCGATGATGGTCTTGTGCACGGCGCTTGGGCCGGGTGTCAGCGGCTGGCTAATCGACGCCGGCGTCGCCTTTCCGTCGATGATCGCGGTGATGGGTTGTTACGCCGTCGCGGCGGCACTGCTTATGGTCGTCGTCGAAAGGTTCGCACGGCGGCGAACGGGCCGCGCAGCCTGACTTTAAGATTTCATTCCATCTAATTGAAATCTATTCTATCTTCTTTTCCATGTTTCGGTTCCGACCTGGTCCGAGCCGCCATAGGTCCAGACCCCGTCCCATGTTCCGTCCGGCTGCTCGACATAGAAGGCAATACCGAAGCTGCGGCCCGAGATATATCCGACGGCCAGCGTGTCGTCGCCCGAATCCGCCGGCCCCATCACAGAACCGCCCTTGACGGGCGCGGCGCCCAATCCGGAGCCGGTAAAGCGTGTTCCGGCGATATTCCAGACAATTTCGTAGGTTTCGCCCACGCGCTTGACAGTCACCATTCCCTTGTAAGTGCCGCTGCGCCCCGGATTTGTGCCTGTGACGGAATATGTGCCTTCAGGCCCCGCCAACGCGGTTGCAACCATTGCCAGAACGATCGTGCCCGCTGCCAGTATCGATTTCATCGCGAATCCCCATTCAGCATGATTTCCGCAAGACAATCGCATCGCAATCGTCGCGCTGCAAAGCGCAAAACCGTTCGCATGGCCAGGTCAATCGTCTGTTCAGCTTTTTGTCCTATGGTCCGGGCAAAGAGGGGATGAGGGCATGGCTTCTTCCGATTTGTCGAAACCGGCAGCGAGAAGCGGCGTGGCGCGCCGCGTCTATTTTGCGGCTGCCGCGATGATCATCGCTTTCGTGGCGACGGTTGTTTTCGTTATCGAACTGTCGAGCCGCGAGGCGGACAAGTTCGCGCTCGACGCGGAAATGCGTTCGACGCGGCTGGAATTCGACCGCTTGAGCGGCGAGGTTATTCGCGAGTTCTCCGATACCTCCTATTGGGACGATGCCGTCGAGGCTTTCGCCGACAATGATCCCGACATGGAGTTTGTCGAAGAGGAAATCGTCGACTGGCTGCTTCCGGAGTTCGATTTCGCCTGGACGGCGGCGGTGAGGGAAGACGATGAAACGGCTGTCGCGGTGATTGGCGAGCAGGTGCTGGAGCGCCCGGAGAATCTCGGCGTGGTGCAGGCCAATGCCGATCTGATCGGCAAGGCGCGCGAACTCTATCTGACCAGGCGGGTGCGCACTGGCGGCGGCTTCGTCGTGCCGGCGGGGCACGGCAGCGTAATCGAGGGCGTGCAGGCGACCGCCTATCGCATGTGGAACGGAACGCCCGGCCTGGTCATCGCACAGGTTATTTTGCCGGAGACCGCCGACTACGCCATTGCGGAAGGCGATGCGACGGTGCTGGTCGGTTTCAAGCCGATGACGCCGCAGATCATCGCCGATGTCGGCGACCGCCTGGGATTGCGGGCGCCGCATATCGTTCCGTTCGATCCGCGCAAACTGCCGATCTCGCATATAGACCTGCCGAACGAAGGCGCAGCACCGGAACTCGCTTTCCAGTGGCATCCGCGCGCTCCGCGGCCGGCGATCCTCGGTGCTGTGGCGCCGTTTGCCGCCGTGTTGTGCGCGCTGATCTGCGCTGCGACGATCTACATCGTGACGCGTCACGGCCGCGCTCTGAAAGCTCTCGCGGCGAGCGAAGAACGCAACCGCCTGATGGCGGCGCATGACGCGCTCACGGGCCTGCCGAACCGTCACCAGTTCGATGCCGTGTTCGAGGATTTGATCGCTAAGAGCGATCCGGTCGCCGTCATCTGCATCGATCTCGACCGCTTCAAGGTCGTCAACGACACGCACGGCCATGACGCGGGCGATGCGGTGCTGCGGGCGGTGGCCAAGCGGTTCCGGGACCGGCTTGGCGACCACGGCATCGTCGCGCGCATCGGCGGCGACGAATTCATCGCAGCGGTGACGAAACAGGTCGACCGTGACTATCTGCAATGGCTTGGCGACAGCCTCGTGCAGGACGCCTCGCAGCCCGTGACCTATCACGGCCATGAGCTTGTGATCGGCGCCAGTGTCGGTATCGCGATCTGGCCGCGCGACGGAGAAGCCGCGCGCGAGGTCATCACGGCAGCAGACCAGTTTCTCTATCGCTCGAAGGGCGAGGGCAGGGGCCGCACGACGATTGCCGATGCGGGTAAGGCGAAAGCGGAAAAGCTGGCGAGCTAGACAGCCGCGCCGGCCCAGTCGCGCAGCAGATAGCCGATGGCATAGGCCGCAAAGGCGGCGAAAAGCCCGATGACGAGCGTCTCCAGCCCGGAGGCCCACCAGCGCGTCAGCGACCACAGGCTTTTCATCGAGCCGATGGCGAAAAACACCACCGACGTCATGGAAAGCGCGATCGGCATGGCAAGGCCGTCCGGCACGGCCAGGTAGGGGATGAGCGGCACCGCGCCGCAGATGACGAAGGCGGCGAAGGTCGCCAGCGCCGATTTCATCGGGTCGCGTATCAAGCCGCTCTGGCCGTGCTCCTCGTAGAGCATCGTCGCAACCCAGCGTTCGCGATCCGACGTGATCGCTTCGACGGCATGTTCCAGCGTATCACCGTCGAGCCCCTTCAGCGCCATGATCTGGCGGATTTCCTCGCGTTCGCCTTCCGGATCGAGCGCGATGTGGCGGTATTCCATCGCCCGCAGCTTCTCCAGCTCGTCGACCTCGGTCTTGGTGCCGGAGTAGTTGCTTGCGGCCATGGAAATGCCGTCGGCGAGCAGGTTGGCCAGCCCCAGAATGATGACGATATGCGCCGACAGCGACGCGCCGACCACGCCGGCGACGATGGCGAAGGTCGTCACCGCGCCGTCGATTCCGCCATAGACGAAATCGCGCAGATAGTTCGGCTTGGTGCCCGCGGTCAGGCGGCTGCGGATTGCTTCGGCGGTGTGTTTGTGCTCAAGCGTCGACATGGCGCGATTCCGGTCCTTCGTCGCAACATTATCGCCGAGGACGTGCGCAAACAACGATTGCCGGGCGGATGAGTCCGGATATCCCCGACAGCAGGACCAGGCATGACATTCATCAGGTTCATGATTGGCAATGCACGCTGGCTCGCCGGCGGATTCCTGCTGACGCTGTTCTCCGCCTTCGGCCAGACCTATTTCATCTCGCTGTCGGCCGGCGACATCCACGCGGAATACGATCTGACCGATGGCGAGTTCGGCCTGCTCTACATGGCGGCAACGCTTGCGAGCGCCGCGTCCCTGCCCTGGGTAGGGCGATTGGTCGACCGGTTTTCGCCCTTCCGGGTGACGCTTATCATCATACCGCTTCTGGCGGCGGGATCGGTTGCGATGGCCTTGTCGCACCATCTCGTCCTGCTTGTCGGCGTCATCTACATCCTGCGCCTGTTCGGGCAGGGGATGATGACGCAAAACGCGCTCACCGCCACGGCGCGCTGGTTTGCCGCCAATCGCGGCCGCGCCATCTCGCTTGTCGCGCTCGGCCAGAACGCCGGCGAGGCCGTTTTCCCGTTCGCCTTCGTCATCGTTGCCGGGATGATCGGTTGGCGGATGGCCTGGGTCGTCGGCGCCGGATTTCTGGTGTTTTTCGTTTTGCCGGTGATCGCGGCGCTCTATCGCCAGGAGCGCGAGCCGAGGGCATCCGATCCCGAACCGAAGGCGACCGCGCCGCGCGAATGGACGCGCGGCGAGGTGGTGCGCGATCCGATATTCTGGCTGGTGCTGACCGGCACCATGGCGCCGCCCTTTATCGGCACGACGATCTTCTTCCACCAGGTCTATCTGGTCGAACTGCGCGACTGGTCGCGCGAGGCGTTCGCGGCTTCCTTTGCTTTGATGTCGGCGATGACCATCGTCTGCGCGCTGATCAGCGGCGCGCTGATCGACCGGTTTTCCGCCGTCCGCATGCTGCCGAGCTTCCTGTTGCCGCTCGCCGCCGCCTGTATCGTGCTCGCCGTCATCCCGGCCGGCTGGGCGCCGTTCGTCTTCATGAGCCTGCTTGGCATCTCCTACGGATTTTCCAGCACGCTGTTCGGCGCGTTGTGGCCGGAGATCTACGGGACCCGCCATCTCGGCGCGATCCGCTCGCTGATCGTCGCCTTCATGGTGCTCTCGACTGCGGTCGGACCGGGCCTGACCGGCATGCTGATCGACCTTGACGTGTTCTACACTGCGCAGATCTTCGTGATGGGCGTCTATTGCCTTGCCGCCAGCTTTGTCCTGTTCTTCGCTTCGCGGCGGCTCGTCGCGCGCAATGCGGCTACAGTGGACGGCTTGCAATGATGCCGGACGAAGGCTAACCGCTGACCTGCAAGCATTCACTCGAGAACCGAAGCGATCCCATGTCCGTCACAGTCCGATTCGCGCCGTCGCCCACCGGTAATATCCATATCGGCAATGTGCGTACCGCGCTGTTCAACTGGCTTTATGCGCTGAAGCATTCCGGCCGGTTCATCCTGCGCTTCGACGATACGGATGTCGCGCGTTCGAAACAGGAATATGCCGACCAGATCGCTGCCGATCTCGACTGGCTGGGCGTCAAGCCGCATCGGGTCGAGTACCAGTCGAAACGCGGTACGGCACATGATGCTGCCGTCGAAAAGCTGAAACGGGCGGGCCTTCTCTACCCCTGCTACGAGACGCCGGAAGAATTGGAGAGGCGGCGCAAGATCCGCCTGTCGCGCAAGCTGCCGCCGGTCTATGGCCGCGAGGCGCTGAAGCTTTCCGACGAGGAAAAAGCCGCCTACGAGGCCGAGGGCCGTAAGCCGCACTGGCGGTTCCTGCTGCCGAATTTCGGGGACAGCCCGTTCGAGACGAAGCGCACGGAAGTCCACTGGGACGACCTGGTGCGCGGGGCGCAGACCGTCGATCTCGCGTCGATGTCCGATCCGGTGCTGATCCGCGAGGACGGCAGCTATCTTTACACGCTGCCCTCGGTCGTCGACGACATCGACATGGGCGTGACGCATGTCATCCGCGGCGACGACCATGTGACCAATACCGGCGCGCAGATCGCGCTGTTCGAGGCGCTGGGCGCAAAGGCGCCGGCCTTCGGCCATCACAATCTGCTGACGACGACGACAGGCGAGGGGCTGTCGAAGCGCTCGGGCGCGCTGTCGATCAAGGCATTGCGCGAGGATGGCTATGAACCGATGTCGGTCGTTTCGCTCGCGGTGCTGATCGGCACGTCGCAGGCTGTTGCCGCCGCGCCCTCGCTGGAGGCGCTGGCCGAGACGTTCGATCCGGCGTCGAGCTCGAAATCGGCGGCGAAGTTCGACCCGGCGGAACTCGACGTGCTTAACAAGCAGATCGTGCATGAACTGCCCTATGTAGCGGTGTCCGACCGCCTGGCTGCCGCCGGAGTCGATACGTCCGATCCGCGCGCTGAAACGTTTTGGACGGTGATCCGCGCCAATGTCGAGAAAGTCCGCGATGCCGGCGCATGGTGGAAGATCGTCACGCAAGGCCCGGCAGGCGAGGCTACGCTCGAGGGTGAGGACCTGGACTATGCGCGGCAGGCTTTCGACCTGCTGCCGGACGGCGATGTCGACGCATCGACCTGGAGCGCATGGACCTCGGCCGCGAAGGACGCGACGGGGCGCAAGGGCAGGGCATTGTTCATGCCGCTGCGCATTGCGCTCACCGGACGGCCGTCGGGCCCGGAGATCGCAGATCTATTGCCTCTTCTGGGTCGGGAAGGAATTGTGGCCCGACGACCCTGATCTTGCGCCCGCTGTCGGCGGAGCGGACCTCGCCGACGGTTACCGCGCCGGTCAGTTCGCGGATGCGCTGCCTGGTCAGTCCGGTGGCGGCATTCATCTGGCTTTCAGGATCGGCGAGCCCGTCGTTCGGCTTGTATTCCGGCGTCGGGATCGCAGGGCCGGCGTCCGGTTCGATGATGCTCGATTGCCCGGGTTGCGCATGCGCGGTCATCTGCGGCTTGCCGCAGGTGCAGCTCGGATCGGCCGTCTCGGTACGGCGCTTGCGATAGAGGAATGCCGTGGGAAGCGCCGTGTAGGGCTCGCCCTGCAGCGAGATCATCGCCTCGCTTTCCTCCTCCGGCACGCGGTGAAAATAGAGCCTTGTTTCCGCAGCCGGGCACATCGCGGCGCAGGTCTCGGCATCCCGTTCGAAGAACGACGATGTCGTGGAGAAGGAAACCGGAAAATAATAGCCGTCGCAGGTGCGCACGCACAGGGTGCGGAATGTTCCCGTCAGTCGCGGAATGCCGAGCGCGTCCGGATTGTCGAAACCCGTAAAACTGTCCTGCGGGACGCCCAGGATACGGGCGGGACCAGTGCCGTCGCGGATAATGACCCGATTTGAGCCCGAGGGATTTTGCGGCACCAGCGTGATCGAGGGGCGCTCACGGCTGCGCACGACCTGCTGGCGTTCGTCGCAGCGATAGCTTTTCAGGCGAGCTTCTATCGTGCGCACGCGGCTGGTGTTGCGGCTCGCATTGAGGCGGTTGAGCTGACGGTTCAGCGCCGACAGGTTGTAGCGCATCTGCCGGACGGTCTGCGCTAGTTCCTGGCAGGCGGCGTCGGGATCGCGGTAGCAGCCGCGCGCTTCCTGAATGGCGATGGTTTTCTCGATTTCCTCGGCCTGGCGGCGTGCCGCGTCCGAATAGCGCTGAATTTGCGAAATCGTGCCGCCGGCCGCGTTTCTCGCGGCCTGCAGTTCGCGTCTTAGGTCGGAGCACGCATCGGCGGCGGCGGGCGTGACGCTCATGACCGGAAGAAAGACCGCGCATGCGATGGCTATGACGCGAAATCGCGCCATCAAACCCGTCAAGCGGCTATGGTGAATCGAGCCCGGCAACGGTTCAAGCTCCCCAGCGGCAGTCCCTTCTTTGCAAGTCTAGCCGCAAATTGTGTCAAAGCGCGGTTTATTGGCGTGGTTTTCCGCTGCTTCCTGCGCTTAACGTTAACTGCCGTTACTCGGCGGCAATGGCCTTTTCATCGCGTTGCGCCGCCTCGACGACCGCAAGCGCCGTCATGTTGACGACGCCCCGCGACGTCACCGAAGGCGTCAGGATATGCGCCGGCTTGGCTGTGCCGATCAGGATTGGGCCGACATGCAGCGCCTCGGTCATCGACTTCACGGCGTTCAGGGTGATGTTGGCAGAGTCCAGATTGGGGAAAACGAGCAGGTTGGCTTCGCCGTTGAGGACCGAATTCGGGTAGACGCGCTCGCGCAATCGCGCATCGAGTGCGGAGTCGGAATGCATTTCGCCGTCCACGCACAGGTCCGGCGCGATGCGGTGCAGGATGCCGGTGGCCTTGCGCATTTTCATCGCGGACTCGGAATCGCGCGAGCCGAAATTGGAGTGCGACAGCAGGGCGGCCTTGGGCTCGATGCCGAAACGGGCGATCTCGCGGGCCGCGAGCACGGTCATCTCGGCGATTTCCTCCGCGCTTGGGTCGACCGTGACATAGGTGTCGGAGAAGAAGGTGACGCCGCGCTGGGAGATCAGCATCGACAAGGCAGACAGATCCTGCGTGCCTTCCTCCATGCCGACCATCAGGCGAACATGGCGCAGGTGGCGTTCGTAGCGGCCTTCCAGCCCGCAGATCATCGCGTCGGCCTCGCCGCGTTGCAGCGCCAGGGAGGCGATCACCGTGGTGTTGGTGCGTACCAGCATCTTGGCGGCGTCGGGCGTGACGCCACGGCGGCCAACCAGTTGCACACAAAGATCGACATAGTCGCGATAACGCGGATCGTTTTCCGGATTGATCAGGTCGAAATCCTCGCCCGGCCTTATTTTCAGGCCAAATCGCTCGAGCCGGCTTTCGATGACCTCCGGCCGGCCGATCAGGATCGGCCGGGCGATGCGGTCTTCCAGCACGACCTGGGCGGCGCGCAGGACGCGCTCGTCCTCGCCATCGGCATAGACGACGCGCTTGGCAGTCGCATTCTGCGCCGCAGCGAAAATCGGTTTCATCACCAGGCCGGAGCGGAAGATGAAGCGGTTCAGCCGGTCCAGATAGGCGTCCATGTCCTCGACCGGGCGCAACGCCACACCGCTGTCGGCGGCGGCCTCGGCGACGGCCGGCGCGATACGCAAGATCAGGCGCGGATCGAACGGTGAGGGGATCAGGTAATCGGGGCCGAACACCGGCGTTTCGCCTGAATAGGCGCGTGCGGCGATATCGGACGGTTCCTCACGGGCGAGCTGCGCGATGGCGCGCACGGCGGCCGCTTTCATTTCCTCGTTGATTGTGGTCGCCCCGGCATCGAGCGCGCCGCGGAAGATGTACGGGAAGCACAGCACGTTGTTGACCTGGTTGGGGAAATCCGACCGGCCGGTGCAGATCATCGCGTCGGGGCGCGCCTCGCGCGCCACGTCGGGCATGATCTCCGGCACCGGATTGGCAAGCGCCATGACCAGCGGCTTTTCGGCCATTTCCTTCAGGCATTCCGGTTTCAGCACGCCGGCTGCCGACAGGCCGAGAAAGACGTCGGCGCCGGGAATGACGTCGGTTAGCTTCCGCTTGTCGGTCTTCTGGGCATAAACTGATTTCCAGCGATCCATCAGCTTCTCGCGGCCCTCATAGACGAGGCCTTCGATGTCATTGACCCAGATGTTCTCGCGTTTCGCGCCGAGCGAGACGAGCAGATTGAGGCAGGCGAGTGCGGCGGCACCCGCACCCGAGGTGACGATCTTTGCATTCTCGATCGGCTTTCCGGCCAGTTCCAGACCGTTGAGGATCGCGGCGGCGACAATGATCGCGGTGCCGTGCTGGTCGTCATGGAAGACGGGGATGTTCATCTTCTCGCGCAACTGGGCCTCGACCTCGAAACACTCCGGCGCCTTGATGTCTTCCAGGTTGATGCCGCCGAAGGTCGGCTCCAGCGCCGCCGTGACCGAAACCATCGAATCCACGGTTGACGAGTCGATCTCGATATCGAAGACATCGATGCCGGCGAACTTCTTGAACAGGACGGCCTTGCCTTCCATCACCGGCTTGGAGGCCAGCGGGCCGATATTGCCGAGGCCGAGGACGGCCGAACCGTTGGAGACGACGCCGACGAGATTGCCCCGCGCGGTGTAGAGCGCGGCGGCGGCAGGATCTTCGGCAATGGCGAGGCAGGGCGCGGCGACGCCCGGCGAATAGGCCAGAGCAAGGTCACGCTGGTTGCCGAGCGGTTTGGTTGCCTGGATTTCCAGTTTTCCGGCACGCGGATACTGGTGAAAGAAGAGGGCGGCCTCCTCAAGACTTGGCGTCGGTGTCGTCGCCTGGTCGGGCGTTGCGTCGTCCTGTTGCATGCCGTGTCCTCCCTTCCCGCGCAACCGCGCCGGTCCTGTCCTAGAATGCGCTCGGATAGAGCCCGCCATCGAGGCGGATGTTCTGGCCTGTTATGTAGCCGGCATGGGCCGAGCACAGGAAGGCACAGGTCTTGCCAAATTCCTCCGGCGTGCCGAGGCGGCCGGCCGGGATCAGCTTTTCCTGGCGGGCGCGCTCCTTGTCCATCGTAATTCCCTGCTTGTCGGCGCCGAACTTGAAGGTGTCGCGGATGCGGTCGGTGTCGAGCTTGCCCGGCAGCAACTGGTTGATCGTCACGTTCTTGTCGACGACCGAGCGGGCGATGCCGGCAAGGAAGGAGGTCAGGCCGGCGCGGGCGCCGGATGACAGATCGAGCCCGAGGATCGGCTGGTAGACCGACAGCGAGGTGATGTTGACGATGCGGCCGAAACCGCGTTCGGCCATGCCGTCGATCACCTTCTGGATCAGTTCGATAGGCGTGACCATGTTCTGTGTCACACCGTCGAGAATCGCCTGCCGGTCGAGTTCGCGGAAATCGCGCAGCTTCGGCCCGGCATTGTTGTTGACCAGAATGTCCGGCTCAGGGCAGGCGGCGAGGACTTCCGCTTGGACCGACGGATCGGAGATGTCGCCGAGAACCACCGTTACCTCGACGCCGAACGACCGCAATTCGTCCGCCGTCACGTTGGTGACGTCGGGATTGCGGCCGTTGATGACGAGATCGACGCCTTCCTCGGCGAGTGCCATGGCGCATCCTTTGCCAAGTCCGCGGCTTGCCGCGCAGATGATCGCCGTGCGGCCCTTCAGTCCAAGATCCATGATTGTCTCCCTTTGTTCGGTCCCTTTATAGGGCGCGAAGGTTGTGCCCGGAAGGGCGAAGCCTGTTTGTGTTGTTGTGAATTCAGCCCCAGAGCTCCGCACGCGGGGGCGACACGGTGCTGTCGGCGTAATCGAGGCCGGGATGCCGGTCGCGCGCCAGGAGCAGCGGGCCGTCGAGATCGATGTAATCGGCATCCTGGGCGAGCAGCACGGCCGGTGCCATCGACAGCGATGTGCCGACCATGCAGCCGACCATCACGCCAAAGCCGAGTTCGCGGGCGCGGTCGCGCATGCGAAGCGCCTCGGTCAGGCCGCCGGTCTTGTCGAGCTTGATATTGACCGCGTCATAGCGCGTGCGCAGCGATTCCAGTTCTTCTGCGGTGTGCGCGCTTTCATCGGCGCAGATCGGCACCGGATGGGGCATTTCGGCAAGAATTTTGTCCTGGCCGACGGGCAAAGGTTGCTCGATCAGCGCTATGTGCAGGCGCGTGGCCTCGCGCATCAGTGCCGGCAGATCCTCGGGCGACCAGGCTTCGTTTGCGTCGATTATGATGCGGCTGCGCGGAGCGGCCGCGACGATGGCATGCATGGCGGTAAAATCGTTCGGGCCGCCGAGCTTGATTTTCAGCACCGGACGGCGCGATGCGCTGCGGGCGGCGTCCGCCATGACGTCGGGTTCATCGAGCGAGATGGTGAATGCGGTCTCGACCGGTCGCGGCGGCTGGCGGCAGACAAGCAGGTGCACGTGACGGCCTGTCAATTTGGCCTCGAGATCCCACAATGCGCAATCGAGCGCGTTACGGGCGGCGCCTGGTTCGAGCACGGTATTCAGGGCGTCGTGTTCGAAATTGCTGCCAAGGTCCGCCGCCGCTTTCTCTATTGCCGCAAGGACCGAATCGACCGACTCGCCGTAACGTGTGTAGGGCACGCATTCCCCGTAGCCTGCGCGCCCGCCGGCGGTAATGCGGCAAACGATGACTTCGGCCTCTGTCTTGGAGCCTCGGGATATGCGGAACTCGCCGCGGATGGGGAAACGTTCGGTCCATGCTTCCACGCTGCAGTTGGCGAATTCCACTTTTTTCTCAACTCCTGTGCCGCTGCGAAATATCCGTTGATGTGGCGCGCGTGCCGCAGACTCGCCACGGCACGGGCGGTATTAATAGACCGATGGCGGAAGCGATGCATATGGAAATCGACGCGGGGAAGGGATCTGTACCCAGGCCGCCGCAGGTCGATGCCTCGTCCAGCGAAGGAGCGCTTCAGCTCAGGCTTTCGGGCTCGTGGGCGACACATACTGTCGCCGCGGTCGATCCGGTGATGCGCGGGCACGAGCGAGGGATCGGCAACCGCGATCTCGTGGTTGACATGTCCGATGTCAGCTATCTCGACACAGCCGGCGCGTGGCTCGTTTCCCGCATTGGACGCGCCGTCGAGGCGAGCGGACGGAAATTCCGTCTCGAAGGCGTGCGATCGTCGCACCAGGTCCTGCTCGACGCCGTTGCTCACGCCATGGATGAACTGGCCGAACAGGAGCCGGCGGACAAGCCCGATCCGCTATACATACAGATCCTGGTCAGGGCCGGCGCGTGGACCTACGCTTTTCGCGACGACCTGCTGATGGCGCTTCATATCATCGGCGCCGCGGTGCGCGGTTCGCAGATGAAACTGGGCCACGGGAGCGGGCTGTCGATCGCAGCCGTGGTCAATCAGCTCGACCGTATGGGCGTCAGGGCGATCCCCATCATCGCGCTGATGTCGACGATCATTGGTGCGATCATCGCCCAGCAGGGCGCGTTCCAGCTGCGCTATTTCGGCGCCGAGATATTTGTGGTCGACCTCGTCGGCATTCTCGTTCTGCGTGAAATCGGCGTGCTGCTGACCGCGATCATGATCGCCGGCCGTTCCGGCAGCGCGATCACCGCCGAGATCGGCTCGATGAAAATGCGCGAGGAAATCGACGCGTTGACCGTAATCGGCCTCAATCCGGTGGGGGTTCTGGTGTTCCCGCGGCTGGTCGCGCTCGGGATTGCGCTGCCGCTGTTGACGGTTGTTTCCGATCTCACCGCGCTTGGCGGCGCGATGTTCGTTGCGCAAACATATTCCGGTATCTCGCCCGACGCCTTCATCGCCCGCGTGCGCGATGCGATCGACCTGACCACGCTGTTTGCAGGCTTCATCAAGGCCCCCTTCATGGCCTTCATCATCGGCATCATCGCTTCGGTCGAGGGGATGAAGGTTGGCGGCAGCGCGGAGTCTCTCGGCGAGCGGGTGACCGCCTCTGTCGTCAAGTCAATCTTCGTCGTTATCGTTGTCGACGGCCTGTTTGCCATGTTCTACGCCGCGATCGACTTCTGATGGAACAGGGCAAGCCCATCATATCGGTGCGCGACATCCATGTGCAGTTCGGCCGGCATGTCGTGCTGCACGATCTCGATCTCGATGTTTATCGCGGCGAAATCCTCGGCTTCGTCGGTGCGTCCGGTACGGGCAAGTCGGTATTGCTGCGCACCATCCTCGGCCTGAACAAGAAACAGGCGGGCAGTATCGTCGTGCTCGGCCGTGATCTTGACAAAATCAACGAGGAAGAGCGGATCCAGGTCGACATGCGCATGGGCGTGCTGTTCCAGCATGGCGCGCTGTTTTCCTCGCTCACGGTGCGGGAAAACATCCAGGTGCCGATGCGCGAATACCTGTCGCTGCCGAAGGCGCTCATGAACGAACTGGCAATGCTCAAGATCGAGCTCGTCGGGCTTTCGCGCAGCGCGGCGGAAAAATATCCGTCGGAACTGTCCGGCGGCATGATCAAGCGTGCGGCGCTCGCTCGGGCCCTGGCGCTCGATCCGGATATCGTCTTCCTCGACGAGCCGACATCGGGGCTCGATCCGGTCGGGGCGGCGGAGTTCGACGAGCTGATCGCCAAATTGCGCGACACGCTCGGGCTGACGGTCTATATGGTGACTCACGATCTCGACAGCCTGTTTACCGTGGCCGACCGGATCGCGGTGCTCGGCGACAAGCGGGTGCTGATCGAGGGGACGATCGGGGACATGCTGCAAAGCGAGGATCCCTGGGTTAAATCCTATTTCAGGGGCAAGCGGGCCCGCCGCATTGAAACAACCGAACAGGAACCCGCGCGGGCGGGCGTCTGAAACATGGAAACAAAGGCAAATTACGTCACTGTCGGTGCATTCACGCTGCTGATCCTGCTGGTGGGCTTTGCCCTGGTTTACTGGGTCGCCCGCATGGATACGGGCGGGCAGACGACGCGTCTCGACGTGGTGATCGAGGGGTCGGTGACCGGGCTCGGCGTCGGCAGCCTCGTCAAGTTCAACGGTATCGACGTCGGCAAGGTGACCGGACTGAGCTTTGATGAACTCAATCCGCGCACCGTCATCGCGCGGACCGTCGTCAGCCGGAACCTGCCGATCTCCAGCGAGACCAAGGCAGTGCTCGGCTTCACCGGCCTGACCGGCATCGCCCATATCGAGCTGGAGGGCGGCAGCATCGACCGGCCGAACATTTTCCAGTTGGCCGAAGAGCAGGGGATTGTCGCGACAATCGAGGCCGATCCTTCCGCGGTGAACAATTTGCTGGCGACGGCGCAGGACATCTTCGACCGCACGGACCGGGTCCTGACCGAACTGGAAGGCTTCGTGTCGGAGGCGCGCAAGCCGCTCGCGACGACGCTGGACAATGCGGCGGTCTTCTCGGAAGCGTTGAAGGACAATGCCGAGAATATCGACAATTTCCTTGAAGGTATCGGCGGTGTCGGCGAGGCGCTGGCGGACGTTTCGGGCAAACTCGACGGGACATTGAAGGGTATCGAGCAACTGCTCGCAGCGGTCGACCCCGACAAGGTTTCCTCCATCGTCGACAATGTCGATGTCTTCACCGCCGACATGCGGGACGTCTCCGCCCAGATCCAGGGCGTTGCGGATTCGGTTTCCAAGGTGGTTGCGGATCTGGAAGGTGTCGGCACGCGCATCGATGGCACATTCGACAAGGTGGATTCGCTGCTCGACGCCGTGCCGCCGGATCAGGTGGCGACCGCGGTCGAAGACCTGTCGATAGCCGGAAAATCCGCCCGCACGTCACTCGCCGAGATCGAGACGCTTACAGAAGGGCTTGGCGAACGGCAGGAGGATATCCAGACGATCATCTCCAATACGCAGGAGATGGCCGAGCGTCTGAACGCCGCCTCGGAGCGGGTCGATGGCATTCTGGCCAAGGCCGACGGCCTGCTCGGAGCCGACGAGGGCGAAGGATTGATGGCCGAAGCGCGGACGACGTTGCGATCCTTCCGCGAAGCGGCGGAAACGCTCAATGCGCGGATTAATTCCGTTTCCTCCGGTCTCGAGCGTTTTTCGGATCGGGGCCTGCGCGACGTTCAGGCGCTCGTCAATGAGACACGGCGCTCGGTTGCGCGTATCGAACAGGCGATCAGCGATCTGGAGAAAAACCCGCAGCGGCTAATCTTCGGTGGAGATGGTGGCGTCAAGACCTATGACGGTCGCGAGAGGCGTTGACAGTCCATGGCCAGCCGATATCAAACAGGTATGTGTGCATGCGGATTGCGGGACGTGAACGCTTTCCGCCAACGGGCTGGCGAGACGTAATGGGATATCTGCGTGCCGGATGTTTGGTGATGATGCCGCTCGCCCTTGCCGGCTGCGCGGCCATCGGCGGCGTCAAGACGACGGCGGATACCTATGAGCTGGGCGTGCCGACCATCAGCGACGCTTCGCCTGTTCGTGCCGGCACGCAGATCCTGATTGCCGAGCCGCAGGCGCTCAAGGCGCTCGACTCCCAGAATATCGTCGTCCAGACCGATCCGCTGACGATCCGCTACCTCGACGAGTCCCAGTGGAGCGACCGGCTGCCGCGGCTGGTGCAGATGCGCCTGGCGCAGGCGTTCCAGAATTCCGGTCGCTTCAAGGGCGTGGGTTTGCCGGGACAGGGACTGGCGATCGACTACCAGATCGTCACGGAAATCCGCGCCTTTGGCGTCGAGGCGGGAAGCGGCACCGCGGTGGTGGCTTTCGCGGTAAAAATCCTCAACGACCGCAACGGCGTGGTCGCCAGCGAGCGTGTATTCGAGGCGCGTACCGTTACTGGCGGGTCGAGCAATACCGCTTATGTGGCGGCCATGGACCGCGCTTTCGAGACAGTCGCGCGCGAAGTCGTTGCCTGGGTGACGGACCGGATCTGATCAAAAAAAAGCCGCCGGAAACTCCGGCGGCTTTTTCGATTTCAACAACAGTGATCGATCAACGCAGTTTCCCGGCGGCGTGGGCAAGCATGGTGTAGACCTTGCCGGTGTCCGAAGTCAGGTAGGTCTGCGTCATGATGTTGTCGCGGTCGTTCTTGGCGATATCGCGCAGTAGCCGTTCGAAGTCGCTGATGTAGCGGTCTACTGAAGCACGGAACGTCGAATCGCCTTCATATTTGCGCTTGATCTCGTCGAAGGTCTGCTGGCCCTTCAGCGTGTAGAGGCGCCGCGTGAAGACGTTGCGTTCGCCACGCCGATAGCGCTCCCACAGATCGATGGACGCTTCGTGGTCGATCGCACGGGCGATGTCGACAGAAAGCGAGTTGAGCGACTCGACCGTGTGCAGCGGTTCGCGCGGCTGGTCGACACGCTGCGGCGCGCGGGGTGCCGGCTCGTCGTCCTTGGAGGCACGGCGCAGCAGATCGCTGACCCAGCCGCTCGAGGATTGCGCCGGAGCGGTCTCGGCCATCTCGAAGCCGCCACGCAGGGCGGGGTCACGCATAGCTGGTTCACGCATGGCTGGCTCACGCATGGCCGGCTCGCGCGGAGCGGGAGCTGCGGGCTGGCGCGGCGCCGGCTGTTCAGGCGCCGGTTGCTTGCGGTTGCGGCGCGCATCGCCATTGCCGAGATCGAAGGCGCGGCCCGAATTCTCGACGATGCGCGACAGGTCCTTCAGCGCATTGATCTGCTCGGAGACCGCGCGGCGCATGGCGTTGGTGGATTCGCGCGTTTCTTCCGGCAGGTCGAAGATGCCGCGGCGCATTTCCTCGCGCGTTTCGCTGAGTTCATGGCTCATGTCGGATGTGATGCGACGCATTTCCGTCGTCGCGCCCTCGAACCGCTGCAGGGCAGTCTCGATGGCCTTGCCGACATTGCTGGTTACCGATTCCGCGGAGGTGCGGGCGGCGCTTTCCGCTTCCTTGGCGGTCTGGCGCAGTTTCGTCGACATTTCGTCGGCAGAGCTGCGCGTGCGCTCTTCCACGGCGTTGAAGGAATCGACGACCATCGATTCGAAGGAGCGCATCAGCTTGCCGATCTCCTCGGACTTGCCGATCAGACCCTTGGACAGTGCTTCCAGCGCCTCGCGGCGTTCTTCCAGCGTGCTGGAAAGGCCGGACTGCGCCGAGCCGAGCAGTTCGGAGGCTTGCGAGAGTACCTTGCCGTGTTCCTCGAAACGCGATGCGATGGACGCAACTTCGTGTAGCGTACGGCTCGAGACGTCGCCGAGGCGGTCCATGTTGGAGTCCAGCATGCCGACAGAAGCGGCAATCGATTCAGCGGCGCTGCCGGTCTTCTCCGCGAAGTTGGATGTGGTGTTTTCCAGCCGCTCGTCGAGCTGGCCGAGGCTGGTTGCGGCGGTGTTGATCAGGTCGCCGAGGCCGCTGCTGGATGCCGCCAGGCGGTCGATCATCGTATCGACTTTTTCCGCGAGGCCGGTCTGGGCCTGTTCGACGGCGGAAACGGTCTCCGCGGTGCGCCGCGCCATTGCGGTAATAAGGGCAGCGTTTTCCGCTTTCAGCCGCTCGGTTGCAGCGGTCGTTGCTTCCTCCAGCCGCTCGGCAAGCTTGCGGCCGTCGCCGGTCAGGCGCTCGATCAGCGGGCGCGTGGAGTTTTCGATCAGGTTTTCCATGTCCGTCGTGTGGGTGGACAGGAGGGTCGACAGTTCGTTGGTTTGCGCCATGAAGGCTTCGACCGCTTCCTGTGCCTTGCCGCCCATGAGGGAGGTGGCGTCGGTTGCGCGGTTCTCGAAGGATTCCAGCATCTCGTTGGTAAGGCGCCGGATCTCGCTTGCCTGTTCGGCCAGCCGCGTTTCGTTGGCGGCCAGCTCCTCGGACATACGCGTGTGGTTCTGGCTGAGCTGTTCCGACAGCCGCTCGGCGAATTCCTTGCCGTGTCCGCCGATCGACTCGCCCGCCTTGGCCGCTTCCTGCTCGAGTTCGGTGCGGGCTGTGGCGACGCTGTCACGCAGCGTGCGCGCGACGACGCCGGCGCTGTCCTCCAGCGTCTTGCGGACGTTGTCGAGGCCAAGCGAAAGGGCCTTCTGCATCGTCTCGGCACGCTCGTCGATAATGCCGGTGTTCTGCGCGAACAGGTTTTCCAGCGCTTCGGTGCTGCGCGACAGAGCGACGATCGCGGAGTTCGACTTGTCCTCGACCGAGCCGGTCGCCTTGGCGATTTCCTCGACGAGGGCGGCGGAACGCTGTCCCATGGAATCGATGAGGCGTGCGGTTTTTTCGTCCAGAGAATGCGAAAGCGCATTCACGTTCTCATCGAGACGCGCGGTACGTTCCTCGAATTCCGCGGCGCGCTGCGACAGGCGCTCGGCCACGGACTCGACCCGCGTTTCAATGGATTCCTTGAAGCTGGATGCGCTGCTGTCGAGCAGCTTGGCTTTTTCTTCCAACTCGGTGGAAAGGTGTGTCGCATGTCCGCCGACCCGGTCGATGAGCATTTCGGCTTGTGTGTCGAAAGCTTGGCCGAACTGGGTCGCGGTGCGGGCGAACTCGTCGGTGCGCGTATCCAGCGTTTCGCCGAATGCCTGCGCCTTCTTGCCGAGCTCTTCGGAGAGGGCGTTCGTACGCGCATCGATGGTCTCGCCGATCCGGGCGGCTTCCGTGTCGATGGCCGTCGTGAGCTTTTCGGTGGTGTGGCCGACGGCGCCGTAGATGGCAGAGGTTTTCTCGTCGAGTTGCTTGAGGAAGTCGCTCGACTTGCCGGAAATCGTTTCCGAGGCGTTGGCGGTGATCTCGCCGATCTTTCCGGCGAATGCCGCGGAATTCTGCTCCAGCACCTTGCTGATCGACGTCTGCATGGATTCGGTCTGCTCGGAGAATGCCTGCTGGGCCTTGTCGGCGATGACGCCGGCCTGGGCATTGCCATGCGCGTAGGTTTCCGCGATCGAACGGGTGCGTTCGAGCAGCGTCTCGTTGATCTGGCGCGCACGCGCGTCGAGCGCCGTGTTGAGCTTCTCTGTGCCCTGGTTGATCGTCTGGATGCGGGTTTCGAAATCGGAAAGAAGCTGCTGGCCGCGGTCGGCGAACATCTTCTTCATGGCCCCCATGCGCTCGTCGAACTCGTCCGTCATGTTGGACGTGGTCGAAGAGAGCAGCGTCACGAGATTGGTCGCTCGCGCTTCCAGCGTGTCGGACAGCCGGCGGCTCGCCTCGTCGGTCTGTTCGCTCAGATTGGCGATGCGCATGTCGATCATGCTGGCGAAGGCCTCGCCGGAATTCGAAATACGGTTGGACACCTCGTCGAGACGCGCGGCAATCGTCTCGTTGACCTGGCCCGAACTCTGTTCCAGCCGGTCGATCAGCGACTGGCCGGATTCGTTCAGCGACATGGTCAACTGCGTCGAGGCATTGCGGACGTTCTCGCGGATGAAGTCGGCCGAGCCGGTCAGCTCGTCACGCAGCTGTTCATGCGCGCCGGCGATGGAGGCGCGCAGGCGCTCCGCATGGGTGATGATGCCTTCGCGCTCATCGCCAAGATCGGTGAGGAGCGAGCGCACGCGTGTCTCGTTGTCGCTGTAGGCGCGCTCCAGTTCGGAGACTTCCGACTGCATCAGCGCTTCCAGTTCGCTGGCACGCGCGATGGTGCGCTCTATGCCTTCGCCCATGGCGGCCACTTCGCGGCGCACAGCCTGTCCGACGGTGACGATACGCTCCTTGGCCAGGTTTTCCGGTTCGGCGAGGCGCAGTGCGATTTCGCTCATCGAATGCGCGGTCATGCGCATCTCGTGCGTCTTGCGGATCATCGCCGAGGTGGCGAAGAACAGGAAGACCGGCACAACGACCGAAACGAGGATGGCGATGGCGCCAGGCAGTTCGCGCAACTGGTCCAGCGAGCTAATTTGCCAGATTTCCGGGGCATAGAGAACATGCGCAAGGATCACGCCGCCGAGCGCCCAGCCGATGCTGGCGATCAGCGCGGTGCGGTGCGAGCCGGTTTGCGCATTGCGGTTCAGGCGCGCCAGAAGGGCGGCGTAATCGCGCTGGGAGTCGTCGTCATTGGCCGGCTTGAAGCTGATCGGAGCCGCGGTAGGAGCCGGCATCGTATTCTGCGCGGTCGAGAAATCCGGTTTGGCGGCGTCGGTTTCCGCACGCTGTTCCAGCTTGGGTGCGGCGGCGATTTCCTTCGCCGGCTTTGCCGCGGCAGGCACGTCCTTTTTCACCACGCGGTCGTCTTCTTCGGCCTCTTCGGCCAATTCGTTGGCGGCCGCGGCGACCTGGCTTTCGAAGTCGTCGAGCGACAACTCGTCGTCTAGGCTGAGATCATCGTCCAGACCGGCCTCAAGTGCTTCCTCCAGCGCCGCTTCCATATCCTGGTCGATATTTGCAGCGTTCTTGTTCACAGCCATTGCCGCCTCACTCAACATTCCGGCCCGCCCTTCGGGCGGCCGTACCCTCGAACCATCTCTCTGACACACCACAAAAGGGGCGCAACTGTGTTCATGCGCGCACCAGAGTGAATGCGTATCGTAACGGGACAGGTATCTAATTGGAACTCGCGAATGCGCCAATCCGCAAAAGTTTAAATATAAAGTTAACGCGCTTCGAACTATCGGGATTCTTTTTCGGCGACGCCTGCCCGCCGCGGTCTGCGGTTAACTCCCCGGCGACCTTTCAATGACATCCTTTTGGCAGGATTAACAGGCTTGCGGGATGGTTATGACCGATACTCCAGTTTTTGCACCACCGGACTCATCAAGCGGTTTGCGCGGCGACGAGCGGCCGGTGGACCTTGTATTCCTCGCTCGCCAGACAGGCGGCGACAGGGCTCTCGAGGAAGAAGTGCTGCGGCTTTTCGCCAAGCAGGCGGCCATGCTCGGAAAAGAGTTGCGCAGTCAGCAGGATGCCGATTTGCGCAAGCGCAACGCGCACACGCTGAAAGGTGCGGCGCGCGCGGTGGGGGCTTTCGGGCTTGCCGATTGCGCGTTGCAGATCGAAACGGAACCTGAAAATCCCACCCCGGTGACCGCCCTGCTGCGCGAAGTCGAGACGGTGCGCGATTATATCGCATCGCTGCTGCGCTAGGGAATCCGGGCAAAAACGTCCGGATTTCGGGATGTATACAGGTTGACATTGCCTGTCTTCCGGGTAAGTCGCAGGGCAGTTGTCCTGTTGCTTTTCGACCAGTCCCGGAGACCACAATGCCGAAACTCACCGTCGTCGCGTTTGACGGAACGCGATTTGAACTCGATGCCGAGGTCGGTTCGACCGTCATGGAGAATGCGGTGAAGAACAGCGTTCCGGGCATCGAAGCCGAATGCGGCGGAGCCTGTGCCTGTGCCACCTGCCATGTCTATGTCGACGATGCGTGGACCGAAACGGTCGGCAAACCGGATGTCATGGAAGAAGACATGCTGGATTTTGCCTACGAGCCGAAACCGGTTTCGCGCCTGTCCTGCCAGATCAAGATGACGGATGACCTGGACGGCCTCGTCGTCCACGTTCCCGAAAAACAGGCCTGATCGGTTCCGAAACGGAAAAAGCGGCCGATGGCATTTTCCGCCAATAACGCCTTTTCGGCCCGCGAATGGAGCCTGGCGCATTCAAGAAGCCTGACACTGGGTCCGGCCGGTTTGCTGATGGGCATCCTCAATGTGACGCCGGACAGCTTCTCCGACGGCGGACAACTGGCGTCGCCGCGGGACGTCGTCGCGCAAGCGCAAGCGATGTCGGCCGCCGCGGCGGCCATTCTGGATATCGGCGGAGAGAGTACGAGGCCGGGCGCCGACCCGGTGGATGCCGGGACGGAACAGGCCCGGGTGCTGCCGGCCATCGCGGCGCTGCGCGACGCCCTGCCTGAGGCGATCCTGTCCATCGACACCTACCGGGCGGATACGGCCCGCAAGGCTGTCGAGGCCGGAGCGCACATCGTCAATGACGTCTGGGGGCTGCAGCGCGAGCCCGATATCGCCGAAATAGCGGCCTCGAGCGGGGCGGGGCTGTGCATCATGCATACCGGCCGGGAGCGCAGGAAGCTTGCCGACGTCATCGACGACCAGCTTGCCTTTTTCGACACCTCGCTGGCGATTGCCGGCAAGGCCGGGGTGCGTGACGAACAGATCGTGCTCGATCCGGGCTTCGGTTTCGCCAAGGACGCTGACGAGAACTTCATGCTGATGGCGCGCTTCGAGGCGCTGCACGGTCTGGGTTTTCCGATCCTCGTCGGCACCAGCCGCAAGCGATTCATCGGTCACGCGACGGGCCGCGAGGCGGCGGCGGATCGCGACGCGGGAACGGCAGCGACGACAGCGCTGCTGCGGGCGGCGGGCGCTGCGGTTTTCCGCGTTCACGATGTCGCAATCAATTACGACGCGCTGGCCGTCGCGGATGCTATGATCGCCGCGCGACAACGCGCATAACGGGCTGAAACCAGGAAACCGACCCCCGATGTACCAGATCCGTATGATGAACTGCGCGTTCTTCGCGCGCCATGGCGTTTTCGACCAGGAAGAGTTTCTCGGCCAGCGTTTCTACGTCGACGCCGTCTTGACCGTCGATCCGGGCGATGCGCTGGAGGCCGACAGCATCGAGGGCACTGTCGATTACGGCGTCGCCTTCCAGGAGATCGAAAAGATCGTCACCGGCAAGCGGCGTTCCCTGATCGAGGCGATCGCGCTGGAGATCGCCAAGGCGCTGTGCGCGCGCTTTCCGCAGATCGCCACCGCGGATATCACCGTGCGCAAGCCGAACGCTCCCGTGCCCGGCGTCCTCGACTATGTCGAGGTGCGTGTCGTCCACGAAGCGAAAGCCGCAAACGGTGGCTGATCGCCTCACCGCCTATCTCGGGCTCGGGGGAAATGTCGGTGACGTGGCTGCTGCCATGCGCGGCGCGCTGAAAGCCATCGATACGCATCCCGCCTGCCGCGTCATCGCCGTTTCGCGGGTGTTTCGAACGCCGCCCTGGGGGCCGGTCGAGCAGGACTGGTATCTGAACGCCTGCGCGGGCATCGAGACGGATCTCGGCGCGCCGGATCTGCTGTCGTTAGTCCTGGAGACGGAGAAGGATTTCGGGCGGGTGCGTACCACGCGCTGGGGGCCGCGCACGCTCGACATCGACATCCTGCTCTACGGAAACACGCCGGTATCGCTGGAAAACCTGACGATCCCGCATCCGCGCATGATCGAGCGCGCCTTCGTCATGGTGCCGCTGGCCGACATCGCGCCGGACATCATGCTCGACGGGCGCAGCGTGCGCGATCACGCTGCCGCGTTCGCGGATGAGGGGCTGGAAGTGACGGATATCCGGTTGGACGTCTGAAAGGCGACTATTCGACAGCGCCGACAGCCACTGAATCGATCCGGTCGAGCTTCATGCCGATAACGGGCACCAGCGTTTCGCCGACATTGACCGAAACTGTGATGTTGAGCTGGTTCTTGGAAGCCAGCCGCGCCAGCATCGCGCCGTCCAGCTTGTTGCGTTTCAGAGTCAGCACGGCGCGGCTCGGCGTGACGGAGCCGGCGATGACATCGAGGCCTTCGCCCGCCGCGCCGTCGAGGAAATGACCGGTATAGGAGCGCCCCTTGCGCTTCACCGTGGCATTCATCTTTTGCGAGAACACGCCGACGCGGCAGCCGCCGTCGAGGGTCATGCCGAGCTTGTTGTCCGGTGTCAGGCCGGAAAACTCGCAGGTGAACTTCGTGCCCTTGTACTTGCCGGCCACGATTTCGCCCGGCCCGCGCCACTTACCTTCGATCTGGCGGAAAAACCGGGCTTCGCGCTCGCTGGCGCTCACCGTGTCAGCCGCGAAAGCTGTGGCTGCGAGGGCAAGGGTCGAAACGGCCATAGAGCGAAGAAACATGGCGGGCGGCTTTCCTGGTCGGCGATGCGATGCGCGCATCATTGGCGGGAATGGTTAACACATGCTTTGTATGATGCACCAGAGTCTGTGATCCGGCGCTCACGATGTGTTACAAACCGCGATCAATCGGGTTTTTCTGTGTCGGCGCGGGCGGTCAGCGTTTTCAGGACGGCCGAGAGCTTCGGCCGTGCGACCGCGTGAAAGGGAGCCGGGCGGCATACTTCCATCGCCGAAATTCCGACGCGCGCGGTCATCAGCCCGTTGAGTACACCTTCGCCGAGACGGGCCGACAGGCGCGAGGCAACGCCGTGGCCGATGACTTGCTGAACGAGGCCGTCGCCAATGCTGGCAACCCCCGTGACGGCGAGATGGCCTAGCACCTTGCGCAACAGGCGGACACTGCCGAAAGCGCCCGTACGCCCCTCGTAGAGTTCGGCCATGCGGCGCACGAGGCGGAAGTTTTCGTAGACGACATAGGCCATGTCGAGGAAGGCGCGCGGGCTGACGGCGGTAACGACCGAGACGCGTTTTGCCGCGCCCATGACGAGGACAAAGGCGTCGCGGTCGAGGCTCCTGAAGAGTTCGCGTTCGGCGAGCGCGTAATAATCCGCGGCATCGACGATCTCGCCTTTTTGCTGGGCGAGAACAGCGCGTCCGGCCGCCGATTTCGGGTTTCCGGCCATGTGCTGGACGAGTTTTCGCGTGGCGCGCGACAACGCCTTGTCATCCGGCCCGGCGAGCGCTTCTTCCAGTTCTCCGCGCAGGTGATCGACCGAGCGCAGGCGCATTATCGCGGTGATTTCGCGCAGAACGACGATGACGACTGCCAGCCCGATCAATCCCGCCAGTCCGAGCGACAGCCAGCCGAGCCACTCGTTGCGCTCGAACAGTTCCCGGATCACGGAATCGAACCACAAGCCCGCGGCCAGGCTGATGAACAGGCCGATTGCGCCAATTGCGATGGAGGCGAAGGACAGGCCGCGCCGCTGGCGCTCGACCTCTTCGATCACCGCGCTGTCGGCGGTCATGTCCTCGCGCTCGAAAAAGTCTTCCGGCTCCATTTCCAGTGCCGGGCCGGGCGCAATCGCGCGCGGCATGCGCGGCGGCGGCGCTTTCTCCTCCGCCGGCTCGACGGTTTCGGGTGAGACGGCGAAGGCGCGCGGCTTGCGGCGGGGCTTGTCGTCGCTCATGTGAAGCGGTCTCCGAGCAGGAACTGCAATGCCTTGTCGAGACGGATATGCGGCAGGGACAACGTCACGCCGGCATCGGTCGTCTCGAGTTTCGGCGGGCGGAAGCGTACGAAGCGGTGTGCTCCGGCGATATCGTTTTCCTCAAAAATAGCTTCAGGAGTTTCCGGCAAGTCTCCGGGAAATATGGCTGTTTCCGTCTCCCCATCGAACAGCGTCCCGTCGATCGCCTCGCCCTCGATGGGGGTGCCGACGATCACCGGCAGGCGGTCCTTGCCTTCCTGGACGGTGGCTTCCCGGGTCGCGCGCACGGCGGCCAGTGCCAGGATATCCACCTGCGCGCCGGTCGATCCGGCCTTTTCGATTGCTCCCTGCACCAGTCGGCGGACGATTGCCTCCATTTTCCGGTGATCCTCGTGATGCAGGTGATCGGCCTTGGTTGCGGCCACAAGCACGCGGTCGATGGTGCGCATCCACAAGTTCTTCAGAAGATTGCCGGTGCCGGGCCTGAAACAGGACATGATGTCGCCGAGCGCGCGCTCGAGATCGCGGACGGCTTCGGGGCCGGCATTCATTGCATGCATCGCGTCGATCAGGACGATCTGCCGATCGAGCCGGGTGATGTGCTGGCGGAAGAAAGGTTTCACGACCAGTGACTTGTAGGACTCGTAGCGGCGCTCCATCATCGCCTGCAGGGAGCCGGTCTTCGCCTTTTCGCTCAATTGCGGCAGCGGCGCGAAGGTCAGCGCGGGCGAGCCTTCGAGATCGCCGGGCATGAGAAAACGGCCGGGTGGCAGTGTCGACAGCGCTAGGCCGTCGTCGCGGCAGGCCTGGAGATAGGCCTTGTAGGCATCGGCCAGCTGTTCGGCGAGCACCTCGTCGGCCTCCGCGTCAGGATCCGCCTTTTCCGCTAGCTTCAGATAGTCCCTTGAAAGCCCGGCGCGGCTGCCGGCACGGGCGAGCTCCGTCGCATCCGCCGAGAACTCTTCGAAGTTCTTGCCGAGCAGGGGCAGGTCGAGCAGCCATTCGCCCGGATAGTCGACGATGTCGATATTCAGCTTGCCGCCCGACAGAATCCGTCCCCAGCCGCTCGCCGTTTCGTATTCGACGGTCAGGCGCAGTTCGGAGATCGCTCGCGTGGAATCCGGCCATATGCGTTTTTCGACCAGGTCGCGCACATGGTTCTCGTAGGCGAAGCGCGGCACGCCGTCGTCGGGCTGCGGTTCCAGATAGGCCCTTGCAAGCCGTTTGGAATGGGCGAGATCGAACAGCGGCAGACGACCGCCATGAATGAGGTTATGCACCAGCGCGGTGATGAACACCGTCTTGCCGGCCCGTGACAGGCCGGTCACGCCAAGACGGACATTGGGCGCGAACAGCCCGGAAGCCCGGTCGGCGATCGTGTCGATGGCGATGAGCGCCTCGTCGCCAAGCGATACCAGTCTGGTCAAGAAAGACAGCCCCCACGCAGTGTTGTCGTTGCCGCGATATAGGTATTGCCGCCCGTGATACCAAAGCCGGGCGCCGGATCAGGCGTCCGCAGGCGTCAGATAGGCTTCCAGATAGCCGGTGCCGGTGGTGAAGACCGATGTCGGGCCGTCGAAGCGGATGATAGCCAGGCCGGCGGTGCGGAAGCCCATATGCAGCGTGTCCAAAGCTTCCGGGTCGCCTTCCTTGGCCAGCGCGAGCGCCGCATCCTCAAGCATCGGATTGTGGCCGACCAGCATGACGTCGCCGTCGAAGTCCGTTGCCGCGGCGATTTCGAGGTAGCCCGGCGCATCGGTGGCGTAGAGGTTCTGCTCGTAGGCCGTCACGTTTTCCAGGTGCAGCGCGGCGTTGAGACCCTCCAGCGTCTCGACGGCGCGGGCCGCGGTGGAACAGATCACGCGATCGGGCAGGAGATTGCGTCGCATCATCAGTTCGCCCATGGCGCGGGCTTCCTCGATGCCGCGGTCGTCCAGCTTGCGGTCGAAATCGCGCATGCCGGGCTCGGCCCAGGCGGCTTTACCGTGCCGAAACAGGAAAAGACGGCTCAATCGAAAACTCCCCGCTGCGCATGTCACACCGCGATTACCCCGATGCGCGCGCCATCGCAAATGAAACATTGGTGGGAGATGGCCGCATCTTCGGGCAGGCCTTGTGCATTTGCGGGCAAATTCAAGGGTTTGATCACTTCCTTGCGAATTCGGCGAAAGGAAACTTGCCGCTCGCGCAAGAGGCGATTATAGAGCGCGCAAAGGTACCATGCTGGGAGTGATTCAGTGGCAATCGACGACCTTCCTACCAATTACGTACCCGCAGAGGACGAGCCGTTCATGAACGAACGGCAGCGGGCCTACTTCCGAAAGAAGCTTTTGGCCTGGAAATCCGACATTCTGCGTGAAGCGCGTGAAACGCTGGACCATATGCAGTCCGACAGTTCGAACCATCCGGATCTGGCCGACCGGGCCTCCTCGGAAACCGACCGCGCCATCGAGTTGCGGGCACGCGACCGCCAGCGCAAGCTGATCAACAAGATCGATCTGGCGTTGCAGCGGATCGACGAAGGCACTTACGGCTATTGCGAGGAAACGGGCGAGCCGATCGGCGTTAAGCGTCTCGACGCAAGGCCGATCGCGACATTGTCGCTCGAAGCGCAGGAGCGCCATGAGCGACGAGAAAAGGTCTACCGCGACGACTAAGCAAAACGGCCCGCTGGAAAGCGGGCCGTTTGCATGTTGGCGGGTGTTTCCCGGTTATTTCTTGCGGGTCAGCTCGTTGAGCAGTTTCTGCATCTCGTCTTCGAGGGATCCGTCATTGGCGGGGGGTGTCTTGGCGGTTGTCGCCTCTGCCTCGGCAATGCTTGTCTGCACGTGATCCTCGAAACCGGATGCCGGTTCCTCCGCCTGTGCGTGGGTTTCAATGGCGGATTCCGGGTGGATGTCGAAAGCCGGCTCGTGTTTCATTGCCTCCGGCTCGATATCCGCGTGTTCGGCGTAAGCCGCGGGGATACTCGCAGCCTGCAGCGGCGCGGATTGAATCGTCTGGCGCATCGGCGGCTCTTCCAGGACTTCCGCATAGTCTTTCGGCAGATCCTTTTGCGGCGGCTCGGGGGCGGCAACGGGCTGCGATTGCGTGTCTTCGATCCGCGGAGCGGGCTGGGGAGCGGGTTGAGGCGCGGGCTCGGATTTCGCTTCCGGGGCAGCCGGCTGTGGCGGCGGCACTTTCTTTTCCACCGGTTTTTCGGTCTTTGGCGGTTCGTGGGCTGCCGCCGCCGTCACCTCGCGGCGGCGTTTTCCCCTGGCCGGGGAAGGAGCTTCCTTCGCCGGCGAAGCCGGTTCTTCCGCCTGCGCCGGCAGATCCGAGCCGATTCCGCGCTCGATGACGAAATCATTGTGTCCACCGATCATCACGAGGTGTTCGACATCGTCGCGGCGCACGAGTACGACTCGGCGGTGGCTGTCGATCGCGGCGGCATCGACAACGGCGAGGCGCGGCTTGCGGCCGCGGCCGCCATGGATGAACACGCCGCCGGATACCCGGCGGGTCCAGAACCAGAGTACCCAGATCAGCAGCAGGACGCCGACCGCGCCAGCGCCATAGGTGACGTACAAAGCGTTTTGTTCACCGAAGGTCTCGATCAACCAGGCATACATCGAACAGTTCTCCATGATGCGGCGTTCATGCCGCATGTATCACGCGAAGGTGTTAGCAATGACCGAAAGGAATGACAAATTTTGAGAGCGGGGCTTTCACCGCGCAGTGGATTGTGATTCAAACCAGACGGATGCCGCGATGCGGTGAACAGGGGATTCGGGGCGAAAGCCGGGAAGTCTGCGATGGCAGGTGAGTACAGGGCGCTTGGTCACAGTCGAAATCGTCCGAGCGCGGCTGTCCGGTTATTGATCCTGGGCGTCGCCTCGCTCGGAGCTGCCGGGTTCCTTTTCTTCTACCGGGAAAAACTCGACGAAACCTTTCTTCTGGTCATGCTCGGCCTGCTGGCGATGGTGGGCGTGTTCTACCTGTTCGCCTCGGCCATCGGCTTCGTGGAATTTGCCCAGACCGGGCGCGCCGAGGATATCGGCCGCAGCTTCGTCGACCAGATGTCCGACGGTATCTGCATCCTCGATGAGAAGGGCTCCATCGTCTATTCCAACAAGGCCTATGGCGAGATGACCGGCATTGCCGGCGCCGAGGATCTGCTGACGCCGGAAGCCGTGCTGTCGCGCCACGACGATGCGGCGAATGCCGTCTACCGCCTTGCAAACAACGTCATTCGCGGCATGGAGGCGGACGAGGAATTCCGCCTGCCGACCGGATTGCGCGCCGAAGACGAGGGGCCGCGCTGGTACCGCGCCTCGACGCGGCTGCTGAAAATGCCGGGCAATGGCGAGGCGCTGCGGGTGTGGCGCCTGGCCGACATCACGGAAGAGCGTGACGACCAGGAGCAGACATTCCTCGAGTTGCAGAAGGCGATCGACTATCTCGACCAGGCGCCGGTGGGTTTTTTCTCGGCCGACGGGAACGGGCGCATCCAGTATATCAACGCGACGCTTGCCGGCTGGCTCGGCATCGACCTGACGACCTTCGGGCCGGGATCGGTTGCGGTTTCCGACATCGTCGCCGGCGACGGCATGGCGATGATCAATGCCGTGCGGGCGGAAGCCGGCATGACGCGCACCGCCATGATCGACGTGGAACTGGCCAAGGCCGACGGCGTGGGCCTGCCGATGCAGTTGATCCACCGCGTTCACGCCGACCGCGACGGTCTGCCTGTTTCGACCCGCACGATCGTGCTCAACCGCTCAGAGGCCGGCGAGTCTGCGGATGACCTGCGTCGCTCCGAGGTCAGGTTCACGCGGTTCTTCAACTCCACGCCCATGGCGATTGCCGCGCTCGACAAGGACGGGCGCGTCCTGCGCACGAATGCACCGTTCCTGACGCTGTTCGGCGGGGTCGCCGATCCGGACTCGCTGGAAGGCCATATCCGCTTCGAGGCGTTGCTCGAGGGCGATGCCAAGGATCGTTTCGACAAGGCGTTCGAGGCGGCCCGCGCCAGTCAGGCGAAAATCGAGCCCTTCGATACCGTGCTGAAGCCGGGACCGGAGGAACGGCATCTGCGCGTTTTCGTCAACGCCATCACCGGGCAGGGCGGCACGGACGGCGCGGCGGAGGAAGCGGCGATCGTCTATGCGATGGATACGACCGAGCAGAAGGCGCTGGAAGCGCAGATGGCGCAGAGCCAGAAAATGCAGGCGGTCGGTCAGCTGGCCGGCGGCATCGCGCACGACTTCAACAATGTACTGACCGCGATCATCATGGCGTCCGACCTTCTGCTTGCTAACCACCGGCCGTCCGACCCGTCCTTCCCGGACATCATGAACATCAAGCAGAACGCCAACCGAGCCGCTTCGCTTGTGCGCCAGCTGCTGGCGTTCTCGCGCCGGCAGACGCTTAGGCCCGAGGTGCTGGTGCTGACCGATGTGCTGGCGGATCTGCGCATGCTGCTGTCGCGCCTCGTCGGCAATTCGATCCATCTGCAGATCGAGCACGGGCGCGACCTGTGGCCGGTCAAGGCGGATCTCGGCCAGTTCGAACAGGTGATCGTCAATCTGGCGGTCAATGCGCGTGACGCGATGCCGGAAGGCGGCGATCTGACGGTGCGCACGCGCAACATCACTCCGGAGGAATGCGACAGTTTCGGCTATCGCGGCTTCCATTCGGGCGAGTATGTGGCCATCGAGGTCGAGGATACGGGCACCGGCATCACGCCCGAGGTGCTGGAGAAGATCTTCGAGCCGTTCTTCACCACCAAGGAAGTCGGCAAGGGCACAGGGCTCGGCCTGTCGATGGTTTACGGCATCGTCAAGCAGACGGGCGGTTTCATCTATGCCGATTCCGAAGTCGGCAAGGGAACGACGTTCCGCATCTTCCTGCCGCGCCACATTCCCGCCGAGACGGAAAAGCCGGTGGAGAAGATCGGTGAGCCGGAAGCCGAAAAGAAGCGCGACCTGTCCGGCACGGCCACCGTTCTGCTGGTCGAGGACGAGGATGCGGTGCGCATGGGCGGCGTCAGGGCGCTGACCTCGCGCGGCTACACGGTGCACGAGGCCTCGAGCGGCGTCGAGGCGCTGGAGATCATGGAAGAGCTCGACGGCAAGGTCGACATTGTTGTGTCAGATGTGGTGATGCCGGAGATGGACGGACCGACGCTCCTGACCGAGCTGCGCAAGACGCATCCCGACATCAAGTTCATTTTCGTGTCTGGTTATGCAGAGGACGCCTTTGCCAAGAACCTGCCGGAAGACGCGAAGTTCGGCTTCCTGCCGAAGCCGTTCTCGCTCAAGCAACTGGCGACGACGGTCAAGGAAATGCTCGAGGACGGCGCCTGATCGGCAGCGGCGCGGTCGGTTATCGGTTCTGAAAAATCAGGCTGCGTGAAGGGCGAGGAGCGGAAAGCTCCTTGCTTTCTGTGCGGCGATGAACGTGCGCAACTCGCTGGCGCGCCTTTCCATGCCGTCTGCCTGGGTGGTCCGCCCGGCTTTGCGGAGCAGGCTGGCCTGCTGGCTGATTGCCAGGGCGATGCTTTCAAGTTTGTTCGATTCGACCATCATGGCTTCTTCTTGTTCGTCCGATTCATTTCGGTCGCATGACCGTATGGCGACGAAGCTTGCGTGAAACTTGTTTCACGTCCGCCGGGACGCAGAAGGTGATGGCTGATTGCTGCCCTAACGGCGGCGCTGGTTTTTCGCGCGCACCGGTACAGGCTGCAGGCGCATGGCGGCATGGCCTGCGTGGTCGAACTCGATGGCGCGGCGCGCGACGGCGCGGGCTTCCGCCAGCAGGCCCTGTGCCTTGAGCATTTTCGCCTGCTTGATCATTGCCCGGGCGAGATCGAGAAGCATGTTGGACCGGGTGGACATGACGGGATCTCCTTTGCCTGTCGTCCGTTTCCAGAAGCGCCTGGCGGCTGTATTCCTGAAAAGGTGGGGGCCGTTCGACGCCTTGTCAACGCTCCACCTTTTAACGCCGCCGCGCAAGCAACGCCTGTTCACGTCTGTGTGACGCAGCGTCGCATCGCTCCTGTTTACGCTCGTTTAAGTCGATCGGATCACCTGAATCCGCCGCGTTAAGGCCATGTTAGCCTCAACGCGAAGGGGCGCCCCGTTGCCGGAGCGCCCCTTCATTACGCGATATTGTGTCCGCTGGCGTCAGGCGCGGCGGAGCAGGCGAGCGGCCAGACCGCGCTTGGCGCGGCGTGCGCGCGGTGCGGCCGGAACGTCGTCACGGCGTGCAGCGACATTGAGCATGCCGTTGTAGGCCGCAAAGAAGCCGAGGTTGTTCATTGTTTCTATCCCGTCATTTCGTTGTGTTGCTGGCTGCCGCCGCTACAGGAACTCGGGGTTCCCGACCAGCGTCATTGACGCATCCCTGACATGCGAGCAGGGCATGGGTCGTGTCACTTGCGGACATGCGCTGTTTTGAAAACGACGCCGGGTCACGCAACGGGCGCGGAACAATCGGGTTTCGGCAGGCCGGAGCCCTGGCGCACACCGTTCCAGGGAAATCGCTCGCTTTCTCCTGTCCAGTACCCGTCGAATCGCGCACCGCCGGCCGAAAAGAAAAAGCTGGCGGAGCCGGTGCCGTAGATATCGGACCAGAGAAAAGTGATGTCGTTTTCGCCGTCGCGGGAAACAAAGGCGAGCGTGCCCGGTACCCAGCGGCCCGGTGTCTCTATGAACACATAGGTGCCGGAAAGCGTATCGCCGTCGGCGGTCAGCGTCGTGGCGATCGGGACCCATTCGTCTCCCGATACGGCGCAACCGACATATTTTCCGGCAAAACTGGAGAGATCTCCGGCCCGGGTCGGATTGGCGACGGCGAGCAACAAAAGGGAAAGGGCGAAGCGCAGCATGGCGGCAAGGCTGGCACGATCACCGGGCGTAAAAAAGACAAGGCGCGCCGCGGGTCTCCCCGCGCACGCGCCTTGACGCTGTCTTTCGCGACAGATCAGAAGCCGCAGAACTTGCCGCGGTCGATTTCCTGCATGCGACGCTCCAGATCGTAGATCGAGGTCGCGTTTTCGAGATAGTCGTTTTCGACTTTCTGGCGCGACGGGCCGCCGATTGCGTTGGCGATACGTCCGAATGCCCTTGCGAAGCGATTGTGAGCCATTTCCGGTCTCCTTTCCGTTTGACGTCAACATAATGCTGCGACGCACAAATTTGCAGGCACAGGATTGCAAACCAGCCATGCGGAAAAGGCATGGCGGGTTAATAACGTCCTGCGAAATCAGAGAAAATCGTCAAGCGCGGCAAGCGTCTCGGCAGGCGCTTCCTCGGGCACGAAATGACCGCCGGGGACGGCGTGGCCGCTGACATTTTCGGCGACCTCGCGCCAAGTTGCCAGCACATCGTAGGAACGGGCGACGACGCCGTCGCGGCCCCACAGCGCCAGAAGCGGCATGGCGATCTTGCTGCCGGAGTCGGCCGCGTCGTGTTCGAGATCGACAGTCGCCGCGGCGCGGTAATCCTCGCAGGATGCGTGGATGGCGACGGGATCGGCGAAACAGCGCAGATATTCGTCGCGCGCCCCGGGCCGTATCGCGCCCGGCGTCTTGCACCAGTTGTCGAGGATCCAGTCGAGATAGAAGGCCGGATCGGCGCCGATCATGCGCTCCGGCAGGTCGTAGGGCTGAATCAGGAAAAACCAGTGATAGTAGGCGGTGGCGAAGGCCATGTCGGTCGCCTGGTACATGAAGGCGGTCGGCGCGATGTCGAGCACGGCGAGCTTCTCGACGCGGCCGGCGTGATCGCGCGCCATGCGATGCGAAACACGGGCGCCCCGGTCGTGTCCGACAACAGCGAAACGGTCGAAGCCGAGCGCGGCCATCACCTCCACCTGGTCGGCGGCCATCGCCCGCTTGGAATAGGCGGCGTGGGCCTGGTCGGAGGCCGGTTTTTCGCTGTCGCCGTAGCCGCGCAGATCGGTCATGATCACCGTATGCGTCTGGGTCAGCCTCGGCGCAATCTCGTGCCAGATCAGATGTGTCTGCGGGTAGCCGTGCAGAAGCAGGACGGGCGGGCCGCTGCCGGCTGTTTTCACGTTGATCGTCGCGCCGGATGTTTCGATACGGCGGGTCTCAAAGCCTTCGAGCATGGTGTCCTCGTTGCTGGCGGGCGCAATCGGCATTTCTTCGTCCCTGTCTTGACGACGGTCAAGGTGTCGCTGCGGCAACGATGTTCTGGTTTAATGGGATTGGAAGCGCTTCTTCCGGGCGCATCTGGAGGACGAAATGGAAAGTGTTGTGACTGTTTTCGAAATTTCGGAACGGCTGTTTGTCATCCTGTTTTTTCCGAGCATGTTCATTTCTTTCGGGATCTTCTTCTGGGGCGTCAACTGCCTGTGGCGGACCTCGATCGAGAATCGCGAACTGAAGCGCAAGGCCGGCTCGTAGACCGAAGCCTAGCCGCATTGCAGCGGACTAACTTCCGCAATTTCCACCTTTTCCCCGTGGTCGTCCGTCGCGAGGAAGCGCGGCGGCGTGCCGCCGTCTTCGTCCAGGACCGCGCAGGTCAGGTGGCCGGAATAGACCGCGCCGGTATCGATGGCGATGCGGTTGGCATGCAGTTCCGGCAGAAGCGAATCCGTTGGCGTGTGGCCGTGCACGACGATCTTTTCCAGCGGGCCCCTGTGATCGAGAAACCTGCCGCGGATCCACCGCGTGGTTTCGGGGTCCTGACGGGCGAGCGGCAGGGCCGGATCAATACCGCCATGGACGAAGCAATACCGGCCCGCCGTGACCATCCAATCCGCGCGATTTAGCGCCTCGACATGGGCGGAGAAATCGCGCAGGAAGCGATTGGCGATGGTGTCGATTCGGTCTCGTTCATCGAATCCGTAGGATGCCAGCGTCGCCAACCCGCCATTGGCGAACCAGTTTCGCGCGATTTTTTCGCGGGTCACGGTATCGCCAAGAAAGCGCAGCAGAAACTCTTCGTGGTTTCCGAGGATCAGCGCCGAGCCGGGGCAATCGCGTATCGTCTCGATGACGAGGGCAAGCGCCTGACGGCTTTCCGGTCCCCGGTCTATCACGTCGCCGAGAAAGACGATGCGCGCTGATACGCCGCCTGATGCGGCATCGGCGTGTATCGCCGCCAGCAACGGTTCCAGCAGGTCATAGCGGCCGTGGATATCGCCGACGGCATAGATGCGGGGCATGCGTGCTCCTTCGGGCTTTCGAGGCGGGATCAGTGTGGCACGGGCAAAGGGGCTTTGGATTGGGGATTCCCGATCCGTCGATCTTGTATTAGTTTACGCAACGGAAAGTACCCTATGACCACGATGCGAACCTCTGACGGGACCGAACAACAAGTGGCGCTCAGGCGCAAGCTGGACAGCAGTGTCGGCTGGCTGATTACCACGCCCGGCGCCTGCCATGGCGGGCGTTTCTTCGGCACCGACGATCCGGAGCTGCTCGGCTGGGACACGATTTTCGACCATCTCGCCGAGGACGGGCTCTTCGGCTTCCGGCTGCTCGCGACCGAGGACCTGCCGCAAATCGAGGCGCGGCTTTCGGAGCGTGGCTTCCGGATCGACTATTGGAACGTGTTTTCGGCGAAGGCCAATACGGTACGCGAGGCGCTGCGGGCGCTCGATCTTTCCCTGCCGGAGGGCTACCGTCTCATCGACGCCGAGACGCTGACCTATGAGGACACGATCCGCGAGGCGCAGGCCTTCATGGCCGGCAACGGGGTGGCGCCAATGTCGGTCGCGATGCTGTCCGGCAAGCACGGGCCGTGCGTCTTCATCGCGATCACCGGACCGGACGGGGGCATCGTCGCCACCGCTTTCAGCTATTTCCCGCACAATGTGCACAGTCCGCATGACGACACCGCCTGGGGCGGCCTCGTCGCCGTCGATCCGGAACACCGCGGCAAGGGGCTCGGGGTCATCGCCAACGCGCTGGCGCTGCGCGGCATGATCGAGGAAAAAGGCGCGCGGGCGGTCTACGAACTTGTCGCCGAAGGCAACGAGCCGTCGCGGCGCATGGTGGAACGCTGCGGCCTGTCGCTCGACACGAGCGTGAAATCCGGGCTTGCCATGGCGGAGGACGCCGAGCGGTTCACCCGGTGAGGGGAGCGGGAACCGGCCGCCCTGTTCAGGGCTTCCGGGCAATCCCGGTCTGACCGCGAAACGCTTGCTCCACCTCGCCGAGCAGGCGCTCTTGCTCTCCGGCATAGCGCGCCGAAAAGTGAAAAGGCACGACGCGGGCGGTACCGGCGAGGCGGGCCAGTTCGCCGGCCTGCGCCGTGGTCAGATGGGCGCGCTCGGCGGCGAGAGCCGCATCCCCGGCCGAAAAGGCCGCCTCGATGAACAGCGTGTCGGCTTTGCGAGCGAGATCGACGATGGCGCGGCGATTGGCCTGTGAGTTCGCGACGTCGGTGACATAGGCGATCTTCTGGCCGGCGGTGATGGTGACGAGATCGCGGCGCAGTTCGCCGAGGGGACGCGTTTCCTCGTCGCCGGAAACAAGCCCGACGCGCATCGGCGTGTCGTCGGCGCGGCGCTCGAAGATCGCCGTCTTCAGTTCCGCCAGCCACGGCCCGGTGGCGAAGCCGCGTTCGTCCAGCCGGTTCTTCCAGACATTGATGTGCTCCGGTTCGGCCAGCGCGAAGGCGAGGCAGGGCGTGCGGTGCTCCAGCATGGCGGCGGTGACGGTGAGCGAGGGTTCTTCCAGCAGCACGCCGTGCCGCAGCGCGCGGCGGCCCAAATCCTCGCGGTCGAAGCGCCGCGTCAGGCGCAGGCGCGCCACGCGGCAGCTTTCCGCGTCCTCCAGTTCGATGACGTCGAAGACGAGATCGTCACGGAAGGTTTCGGCGAGGTTCCAGGTATAGGCGGCAAGCTTTGCCTCGACATTGGCGATGAAGCCCGGCGGGCCATAGATGCGCAACAGCTTGTCGCGGCCGACGAACAGGCGCAGCAGACGGTCGAAGCCGGCGAAATGGTCGATATGGGTATGCGAGACGAAGACGTCGGTGAGCCGCAGGATCGAGCGTGCGGGCAGCGCGTGGATGTCGCCCAGATCGAACAGGATGGCGCGGCGTTCGAGCAGGAATTCGACAAAGACGGCGGGGTCGCCGTAGCGGTCATTGACGAGCGAGGGATAGAATTTCGGCCGCATGGCCGCAGGTTAGCGGGGAGAAGGGGGCGGGGAAAGATGCCGGTTCGTGGCAGTGTGGATTGCGCGTCAAGGGGACGGGCGGCGCGAAATAGTCCGACAAATTCGACCGGGCGGGGTTGTGCCGAGGCCGCCGGGGACGCACATAGCGTGCACACCGCCGCTTCCGGCGGCTTGCCGCACCGGCATCAGGTCCAACCAGGGACGAATATCGTTTGAAAAACCAGTCACACACGAACTTCACCGATCGCCGCCAGGAAGCGGCGGAAGCCAAGAAAAAGCTTCTGGAAAAATTCAAGGCGGCGCCGAAGGCGGACGATCCGGAAATGATCGCCAAGCGCGCCGAACGCGAGGCGATCGCGAAAGCGCGCGAAGAACGCCGCGCCGAACGCGAGCGCCTGCAGATCGAAGAGCAGGAACGCAAGGCCGCCGAAGCCGCGGCCGAGGCGGAAGCGGCCCTTGCGGCCGCCAATGCGGAAGCGATCGCCCGCGAGGCGGAAGAAAAAGACCGCATCGAGCGCGCCGTCGCCGAAGCCGCCGCAATGAAGGCGAAGCGGGATGAACGTTACGCCGCGCGCAAGGCCCGGCAGCGCTGATCCCGATAGCGATCCGGCTCAGCCCGGTTTTACCGCGATCCAGATGACGTGGCGCGCGCCGCGCTTTCCGCGCGCCCGCGCCGCGATTTCCTCCACAGCATAGCCGGACGCGCGCAGCCGCCTGGCGAAGCCCGGACTGCGATGCGACGACCAGACGGCGAGGACGCCGCCGGGGGTGAGCGCGCGGTGCGCGGCGGCGAGGCCGTCATAGCCGTAGAGGCTGTCGTTTTCCTCGCGGGTCAGCCCGTCGGGGCCGTTGTCGACATCGAGCAGGATGGCGTCCCAGCCGCCGGCGGCGATGGCGTCGCCGACATCGCCTTCGAGGACCAGCACGCGCGGATCGTCGAGGCTGCCGGCGAAGACCGGGGCGAGCGGCCCGTACGCCCAGTCGACGACCGCCGGGACAAGCTCGGCGACGGTGATCTCGGCGTCGTCTCCCGTTTCCGCCAGCGCGGCGCGCAGGGTGAAACCCATGCCGAGACCGCCGATCAGCATCTTCGGGCGCTTGCGGGTGCGGATTTTCTCGCAGGACAGCCGCGCCAGCGCCTCTTCCGAACCGTGGAGGCGGCTGTTCATCAGTTCCGTGGCGCCGGCCATGATGGAGAATTCGTCGCCGCGCCGCTTCAACCGCAACGGCGCGCCGTCGCCGGGAACGGTCGCGGTGTCGAGTTCGATCCATGGCTGCATGCGGCGGGCTCCTGTCTGTTGCGTTCTTATCTTCGCGTTGTCAGGAGAGAAAGCAAATGCTCGCGAAATCGCTTTCTCGCCCGCGCGCGGGCGGATAGGGATGGCGACGGAGGACCGGACATCATGCAGGACATCGCGAAAGCCGCGCGGCCGCAGGCGATCACCGGCATCGCGCTGATGTGTGCCGGCGTCGCGTGCCTGTGCGTCAACGACGCCATCGCCAAGACGCTGACCGCCGGATACCTGCCGGTGCAGATTCTGTTCGTGCGCAACCTGATCGCGCTGCCGATCGCCGCGCTGATCGCCTGGCGAATGGGCGGCGTCGCGGCGCTGCGCTCGCACAAGCCGGCGGCGCATCTGTTGCGCGGCGCGATCTGGCTCGGCGCGGCGACGCTGTTCTTCACCGGGCTTTCCTATCTCGGTCTCGCCGAGGCCACCGTGCTGATCTTCGCCGCACCGGTCTTCATCACGGCGCTGTCGGCGCTTGTCCTGAAGGAGACTGTCGGCTGGCGGCGCTGGGCGGCGGTGCTGATCGGTTTCGCCGGCGTCGTGATCGTCGTCCGGCCGGGCAGTTCGGCGTTCCAGGCGGCTTCGCTTTTCCCGGTGGCGACCGCGTTCTTCTACGCCTTGCTGATGATCAGCGCGCGCTGGGTCGATCCGCGCGAGAGCGTATGGACGCTGATGCTCTATCTGACCGGTGCGGGCGCGCTTCTCTCGGCGCTCGCCATGCCCTTCGTCTGGACGCCGCTGCGCGCCGAGGACCTTTGGCTTTTTATCGGCATCGCGCTGTTCGGCACCGCCGGCATCACCATGATGACGCAGGCCTTCCGCTTCGCGCCGGCGGCGGCGGTCGCGCCGTTCGACTATACCGCACTGATCTGGGCGACGCTGATGGGCTGGCTGTTCTGGAACGAGATCCCCGATCTGATGACCTATCTCGGCGCGGCGGTGATCATCGCCAGCGGGATCTACATCGTCTGGCGGGAGAGCCGGGTGGCGGGGCCAAGGTAGGGCGACCGGATCGGGTGATCGCCTCCCCCTTGTGGGGAGGCCGGCGAGTGGCGAGCGAAGCGAGACAGAGCCGGGTGGGGGTAATAACCGCCATGCGCGGCGACTTGTTACCCCCACCGGATCAGCTGCGTTGCGCTTGCTTCTCCCGCCTCCCCACAAGGGGGAGGCAGGGCGCACGCGATTTCCTCCGCGCTTCCTTTCAGAAGTCGGATTTCCGGGCGTATTGATGCAGGTCTTCGTCACGACGTATCCAGCCGCATCGCCTGAAGCGCCAGCGCGTGGCAGTCGCGCAGCAGGTCGTCGACCGCGTGGGACGGCAGTCTGCGGTGACCCGGTGGGTGGCCTAACCGCAATATTTGTCTTCGGTTCGCGCCCTTAAGCTTCGCTTCTTCCCCGTCGTAAGCGGCAAGCCGCTGTCCGGTGCTCGCAGTCGCAAGATCACGCCGCGCCTGCCGTCGGGCGAGGCGTCTGGCGTGGGTGTCGAGATCGTCGAGTGCGCGCTTCAGCGCCACGATGCGGTGGCAGAGATGGCGGGCGTCGACGTCCTCGTCGGCGTCGGCAAGGTCGAAGCCGTCCTGCGGGAAGGGGCGTTTGTCGTCCCACGCTTTCGTGTCGAAGCGGCGGGGCGGATCGGTCAGCGGGAAGGTGGGGAGGACGGGCGCGGATTTCTCCGGCCTGGCGGGTTGTGATTGTGGCGCGCGGGCAAGGCCGAGATTCACTTCGTGGAAGGTCAGAACCCCGGCTGCCACCAGCCGCTCGATGCCTGTGAGCGGTTTTTCCGGGCGGGGTTTCGGCGGCGCGACCTCGATGCCGCGCGCGGCGACGACGATCAGCCTCCGGGCGGCGGCCTCGGCCGGGCGCAGCAGCCGCAGGATCATCCGCCAGACCCGGCGCGGCACCGCATCAGCGCCACCTTCGTCGAGTCCGGCATAGGCGAACAGCACCGCGACGATGCGCAGGAGCGCCGCGCGGTTGCGGGCGACGGCTCCGGGCCAGTCGAATGTGTGTCCTTGCGCGGTTGTCATCGGGCAAGGGTAGGGGAGGTTGGTTGGCGGTGGATAAGCTCGGCGGCATGCTCCGGAAAACAGGGCTCCGTGCGTTTTCCTTTCCTCCGTCATCCTCGGGCTTGACCCGAGGACCCATTCCGTGAAGCTCGAACGATGGGCGGCTATGTCTACATGCTGGCGAGCAGGAAGGGCGGCAATGGAAGATCGACCTGATCGAGTCCATCAATCCGGAATGGTACGACCTCTGTCGCGGCGCGGGATGGTGAGAGTTCTGCGATGCCTTGCCGGGTGGCGGCTTCACGGAATGGGTCCTCGGGTCAAGCCCGAGGATGACGGAGTGTGGGATGAGCTTTGAGGCTAATCTCGAACTTCGGAGACTTGCATGATTAATACCCCCCAACCCGTCATCCGTGGTCCTCGGGTTAAACCCGAGGATGCCCCGAGGATCCACGGCAAGGAGGCTCGGTGGTCATGGCGGGCTATGTCTACATCGTCACGAACCACAAGAAGGGCACGCTCTATATAGGCGTGACCAGCGACCTCGAAGGCCGCATCTACGAGCATCGCGAGGGGCTGACGCCCGGCTTCGCGTCGCGCTACGGCTGCACACGGCTAGTCTGGTACGAGCAGCATGAGAGGATCATCGACGCGATCCAGCGCGAGAAGTCGCTGAAGCGCTGGTACCGGCAATGGAAGATCGAACTGATAGAGTCGATCAATCCGGGCTGGAACGATCTCTATCTCGATCTGAACAAGTGAGTTCCCCGACCGTGGATCCTCGCAAGCGACGACGGCGCTGCGCTTGTCTCGGGTCAAGCCCGAGGATGACGGAGGAGGGGGCGGCGCAGGGCACGTCATCGCCAACGAATATGCAGGCCGCCTGTCATTAAGGTTTTAACGACCTCATGACATTATTCGATTCCAATCGATCGAATATCCTGCCGATTGAAGCTCTTTTCCAAGCTCAGTTTTCCAGTCCGATTCCATAGCTGTCCATAAAACACCATCGTAATCTGACGGGAGTTCAATATTGCCCTTTTTCAAGGCGCATACATTAGTCCTTCCGAGTTTACCTACGAAGTAGCCAAGTTCGAGCAGTACGTTCTGTCTGGCGCGGAATGCGTCTTTCCCGTCCTGAGTATACGCATCATCAGGCGTCAGAAGAACTACGGCGAAATTAGCGTCCGCGGATTCTTGCTCAAACTTCTCGATGATTGTGCGCCCTTTATTTGGCCTTTCGTGTAATATTATGGGCGTAAGGGACAATTTTTCCAAAAACCTAGCTACTTCTTGTTTCGCTGCTTCGTCATGCCCGTGAACCACAAAAATATTTTTACTGGTAGTATTTGAACGGCTGATTTTTTCGACTTGTGGAAACTCGGTCGCGTCCTGTAAATCACTTTGCAGGTCTTCCCGTAATACGCGGTACTTTGCTAAAGCTCGTTCTTTGTTCTTTCTGATGGTTTCTTGAAATTCATAAACCGGAGTCTCATACAGGGCATTATAGGGGCCATCATCGAAATGGAAATCAAATACGCCTTTAGGCTGATTATTATAGTTCGCTAGCCGATTCGCGCTGTTCTCAATAGAAGTCCGAATTCCTTCGATCTCTGCAGAGCTTTGTTCTCGGATTTCATCCGGTTCGACTTCTTCGAGCTTAGAAATCAGGCGGTCTAAAATTTGGATGCTACGAATCAGATTCTCCGAGGCCACTTTTCCTCTCCGACGAAATAGATGATCCGCACCCTATTATAGGCGCGGATCACATTTTAATAGGCTTGCTTGCCTCCAGCCCTCAACTACAGCCTGACGTGCTCCCACAGGTGTCGCACTTTAAACACGTGCCGTTGCGCACCATGGTGAAGTTGGAGCATTCCGGGCACATGTCGCCTGTGTAGCCCTGCATCATCGCTTTCATGCGGCGGTCGGCTTCGAGCGCCTTCAGGTCGGCCTTGGCCTCGCGCTCGGCGAGCGGGGAGAGGCCGGTGGCTTCGGCCTTGACGGCCTCGGCGTGGGCTTCGGCTTCCGTCTCGGCCTGGAAATCGGCCTGGCGCTCGGCATAGTCGCGCTTGAAGGCCGAGGTTTCCTCGAACAGTTCGCCGACCGGCTTGGGCGCCAGAGACGACTTGGCCGATGCGCCGGCGACCGCCGTCACCGTGTTGGCGTTGGACGCCTTGGGCGCGGTGGCGCGGGCGGGGGCGCCGCCGGCGGAACCGGCCGGCTCCGAACCCTTGCCGGAGACGACAGACAGCTTGTGGCCGCGCGTCCAGCCGGTCGAGACGGGCTGCGTCTTGCCGTCGGCGATGCCGCGGCCGATCTGCGTCGAGGAGAATTCCGACTGGTCGACATGGGCGAGGTCGTGGCGGCCGAGATAGGAGACCGCCAGTTCGCGGAAGACGTAGTCGAGGATCGACGTCGCCGACTTGATGGCGTCGTTGCCCTGGACCATGCCGGCCGGCTCGAACTTGGTGAAGACGAAGGCGTCGACATATTCCTCCAGCGGCACGCCGTATTGCAGGCCGAGCGACACCGAGATGGCGAAGTTGTTGATCAGCGCGCGCAGCGTCGAGCCTTCCTTGTTCATGTCGAGGAAGATCTCGCCGAGGCGGCCGTCGTCATATTCGCCGGTGCGCAGGAAGACGGTGTGGCCGCCGATCTTGGCCTTCTGGGTGTAGCCCTTGCGGCGGGTCGGCAGCTTCTCCTGCTCGCGCGACACCTTCTCGATGACGCGCTCGACGATGCGCTCGGTCACCTCCATCGCGCGCTGCGCGGCGGGGGCCTCGACGATCGCCTCGATCGCGTCGTCCTCGTCCTCCTCGTCCTCGATCAGCGAGGCGTTGAGCGGCTGCGACAGTTTCGAGCCGTCGCGGTAGAGGGCGTTGGCCTTCAGCGCCAGTTTCCACGACAGCATGTAGGCCTGCTTGCAGTCGTCGACGGTGGCGTCGTTGGGCATGTTGATCGTCTTGGAGATCGCGCCCGAGATGAAGGGCTGGGCGGCGGCCATCATGCGGATATGGCTGTCGACCGAGAGGTAGCGCTTGCCGATCTTGCCGCACGGGTTGGCGCAATCGAAGACGGCGTAGTGCTCTTCCTTCAGGTGCGGGGCGCCTTCCAGCGTCATGGCGCCGCAAATGTGGATGTTGGCGGCCTCGATGTCGGCCTTGGAGAAGCCGAGATGGGTCAAGAGGTCGAAGGCCGGGTCGGAGAGCTTTTCCTCCGGCACCTCGAACCTGGCCATCTGCTCGTCGCCGACCGTCCAGCGGTTGAAGACGAACTTGATGTCGAAGGCCGATTTCAGCGACTTGTTGATCAGGTCGATGGTCTCTTCCGAAAAGCCCTTGGCGCGCAACGAGCCGGGGTTGATGGCCGGCGCCTGGTCGAGCGTGCCGTGGCCGACGGCATAGGCCTCGATCTCGGCGATCTCGTGCTCGGAATAACCGAGCGTGCGCAGAGCCTCGGGGACGGCGCGGTTGATGATCTTGAAATAGCCGCCGCCGGCGAGCTTCTTGAACTTGACCAGCGCGAAGTCGGGCTCGATGCCGGTGGTGTCGCAATCCATGACGAGGCCGATCGTGCCGGTCGGCGCGATGACGGTGGCCTGGGCGTTGCGGTAGCCGTTCTTTTCGCCGAGCTCGAT
>Ga0272444_10000427_pt1 | contig 45682 bp, 30 predicted proteins | sample SSMForm13_FD_201033 | JGI IMG/M metagenome (GOLD analysis project Ga0272444, IMG submission 201033) | Marine sediment archaeal communities from Little Sippewissett salt marsh, Falmouth, MA, United States - SSM-Form-13 | ecosystem: Environmental > Aquatic > Marine > Wetlands > Sediment ... | reverse complement strand
GATTGGAGATAAGACGAGTCGATGAAATATATCAGGTTTCTTTTTATTACGGCGGGTGTCTTAATGGTATTGAGTTTGTTTCTTTATCGGGTATCTCTAGACCCAAAAGACCAATATATCGAAAGCTTGCCAAATCGGTTTTTCTCAATTTCAACACCGATTGATATTTCTTCTAGAGGTGATTTTACCGAGGATTTGGATATCGTTTCTCTAACAAGAGAAATTGAAATGATCGTTCGTGGATATTATGAAGATGCAGTGTTAGAGGGATTGTCGTTCGGTAAGAGAGCGAAAGACGGAACATTTGTCTACGACGAAATTATAGGTTTTGATTTTTACGCAACAAATAATATGTCAACATTGGAGAAGGAAGATTTGGAAAGCGGTATGCGATATCTTTCGATTTCTGTTATTGTGAATATGGAGAAGAGTGCTATAGTAACCTTCTATTGTATGACAGTATCCAACTCTCCGGAGGATATTCCTAATTCCATGAAGATGTTTAAGGCATGGCCTTTAACGCATGAAGAAGCTCTTCGGTTGGCATTTGAAAACGTAACTGCTCCTATCAGGGCTATTGGATTTGATACTGTAAATGATTACGCACTAAGCAAGTCATATTGGTTCATTCATATAATTATGAAGGATGATAGATACATTGATTTTTTGGTGGATCCATATACAAAGGAAGTTATTCCGAAGTCTAGGACTTATTGATCTATGATCACGCTGATCGGACCGGGGTGTCCTTGTTTCGCTATGATTTTACTTCGGTAATGGAGAGCATCTGAATAAGAAAGACGCATGTTCTTGTTTCGCGCTCATTGCACCGGCGTGAGCGGTGGAGGATCTCGACAAAACAAGAATTTTCGATAATGGAATCGGCGTAGATTGGAAGGGTAATATAGGGTCTGGGGTCTAGGGGCTTGGGTCTAGAGAGTTGATTCTTCAAAGACAAACAGAGCAGTACCAATCGAAGGTGTCGGCCATAATGAAAATTGCAGGCGAGGACGCCCGCGGTACTCTTTCAAGAATCACCCCCATCGGTCAGGCTCTCAAACCTGCTTTCCATAGTCGGCTTTTGGCCGACTCCCTCTTAGCACCCGGCTTTAGCCGGGGTGTCGAAGGACGCCCTTCTCGGTTGCCTCGATGCGGAGCGCGCTTCAGCGCGGCTTCTCGAACAGGGATTCCACGCATTCCAGCACCTCGTTGAGCGTCCCCTTTTTGTGATGTTCTTTTTGATTCGCCACATCGTTCTCGACCGTTTGTCGATTTGGTTTTCCTCCTTCGAAAAGCCACCCTCAAGGGCGCTTCAAGAGGAATAATCCAACATCCTTTTTTTCACCCCGGCTCAAGCCGGGTGCTAGGAAGAGCCTGCTCAAGCAGGCTAAAAACTGAGCGTAGGGTGGGTGCCAACCCACCTGTTGATTCTCCTTATGTAAACATGCAAGCGAGGACACCTGCGGTACTCTTTCAAGAATCACCCTCATCTTGCTGAGCGCTGGGGGGGCGCTTCCCTTACGCCTGAGGCGCATCTTCGACCTCGAAGGGGGGGGAAGATTCACTGTGCCGCTCGGACCGGTACACCCCACCTGCCGGGTCAGGGAAGTCTCCAGGCTTGCCGGTCGGCGAGAACGCTTGTATGATCCTCCACCGCTGACGTTCAATCAGAATTCGAATTGGAGTGGTTGGAATTCATGACCGATACTGAAACCACCTTCACCCCACCCTTCGCGGGCTGGGCAACCATTATTTATCCTTTGGAAGCCAAACCGGCGTTTCGGGCGATGCTCGAAAAGCAACACGCCGGAGGCGCTAATTTCGTCTGGATCGGTCATAACAATCCGGGCTGGGTCGAACCGGGCAAGGCGGAGCCCGGACTGTCCTACGCGGTCTATGAAGAAGCGACCGATCCGGCTGCGACGTATCACGAAGAAGCAAAGCGGGTGCTGCGGGCCTTGCGGGATTTTCTGGAAGTCTGCCGGGAAATGCAAATACCGGTCGTGCTGCCGATGGGATACCAGATTCAAATGGGACATGCATGGGTAGCCCGCCATCCGGATCACGTTCGCCGGCATGCCGATGGAAAAGTCATCGATTGGGGCGGAGTGTCGGCCTCATTCTATTCGCCTCAATATCGGGAGGACATCATCCGGTATTACGAATGGGTCGCTCGGACTATTGTCGATCCGTTTCGAGAGATCATTCTAATGGTGAACCTCGCCGATGAACCGTTCGGCGGCGATTATTCGGCTGCGGCAGAGGCGGAGTTTCGGCGACTCTATGGCTACGGCTTCGGGGACGTCGGTGAGGATATCGAGCGGCAGCGAGCGCTCGGGCGGTTCCAGTCGGACATGATTGTCTCCTATGCGACCTGGAGCGCCGAGCGGTGGCATGCGGTTTGTCCCGATATTCCTTCGACCATGTCTTTTTGCGGCTCCCACGGCCGGGAAGAGAACCTGATGCCGACCGTGGAGAACCTGTTTTCGAAGACGCCGCCGCATTTCGAGATCACGTTTGACCTTTATCCCCGCGACGGGCCGTTCGATCACGCGATCACCCCGCCCGACGTTACCGCCTTGTGGGTTTTTCTGACGCAGTTGGGGGGACTTTCCCGCAAGTTCAACAAGCCGCTCTGGATCTGGCCGACGGGCAACAGCTGGGGCACGGGTCAAGCGTCGTCCGATCCGGGACACGTCAGCGACGCCGTGGCGAATGTATACTACAACGTGGATCGAATCGTGGCCGCCGGGGGACGGGTGAAGGGGCTGGCGATCTGGAACTATAACTGCAACAACCAGGGATTGTTCAACGATCCTCATGAGACGGTGTACGATCCCGAAATTATGTTCGAGCGTCTCAGCGAATCATTCAGCGAGGTGCGGCCCGTGATGCGTCGCAGTCTCCAAGCGCCATGGGAACCCCAGCCGCGAATCGCGCTCTTTGCGCCGCCGGAGCCTGGATTCCTTCGGATCGGCCGAACGCGGGCGTCAGTCTGCCGGTTGGAGGACTCCGAAACGCGGCCCTATGACTTCAGCGCGTTGGAAGCGTTCGCTCATTATTCGAAACCTTTCGTAGTGTTCGGCGAGATGGAAGACTTGCCCACGGGTTGTGATACGCTGATCGTCCTGCCGGAAACGATTGAAGAAATCCCCGCTGCCTTGCAGGCGGCGCTGAAGGCTTGGCCGGGCGAGGGTCGAACCTTGGTGGTCAGCCCGGCCTTGGCCTCCTTGTTTAATGCCCCGCAGCAAAGCGGCGGCCCGTTGGAACTTGGTCCGGGGACGCTTTGGATTGCCGATCTTGGACAGGCGTTTCGGTTGGAGTCAGCCGAGGGGAACGCGCCGCTTTGGCACGCAGTTTTCAAAGACTCGGAGACCTCCCCGGTTTTTCATTACGAGGTTCCGTGGCGAGTATTTGGGTATAACCTCACCGGTTTCGATCAACCGATTGCCGAGAAGATGGACGAGGGAGACTTGGGCACAATCGTCGATCGAGAGGCCGCTCCGATCGTAGAGCGATCGGGCCAGGGTGTACTCGAGGGCGTGCTTTCCCATCACAGTTTTATTCGGATCGACAGAAAGGGTTGATCGAGAGTGTCCTCTCACAAACACTCCGGGATTGCGGTTAAACGATGACGAAGCAAAGCGGTTCAAAACGCGGTCGCCGTTCGCAGATGGATCCGGCTCAGGAGACTTGGCTGGTGCCGAAAAGCCAGGGGGCAGGCCTCAAGGTCGGCTTGGTTTTTCCTTCCACCTACTTCGTCGGTATGTCCAACCTGGGGTATCACGTTATTTACCGGTTGCTTGCGGTTCGGGAAGACGCCTTGGTGGAACGGATCTTCTACCCGGGTCCGGGCGCCTTGCCGCGTTCGATCGAATCCGGAAGGCCCGCGGGCGACTTTGACGTTCTGGCTTTTTCCTGTTCGTTCGATCCCGACGCGGTCAACCTGATTCGCTTCCTTCTTCAAAGTCACATCGAGCCCTTGGCCGAACATCGAAGCGGGAACGCGCCTTTGTTGTTGGCCGGGGGAATCGCCCCGAGCGCCAATCCGCTGCCCTTGTCCGGAATCCTGGACGGTTTTCTCCTTGGCGACGGCGAAGAAATCCTGACCGAAGCCTTTGATTGTTTGTCCGAGACCGCCTTTTGTTCAACGTCTCGCGAAACGGTCTTGACGCGACTGGGAGAAATTTACGGAGTCTATATTCCCACCGTGCATGGAAGGGATGGGGCCGGAAAGATTCCTCGCCGATTCGTAAAGGACTTGTCGCTTCACCCGACCGGCTCGGCGATTTTGACCCCGCACACCGAGTTCCCCGATATGTTCCTTGTCGAGGTGGCGCGCGGGTGCGTGCGAGGCTGCGACTTTTGTCTGACCGGGCATCTCTCGCAGGGGCTTCGCTTGCGCAAAGTTGAAAGCATCATCGAACAGATCGAAGTCCTTCGGCCCCAGCTCAGGCGCGTGGGATTGATTGCGTCAGAAATCGCCTGTCATCCCGCCCTGCCGAAGTTGTGCGAGTTTCTGATTTCCGGGGGGCTTCAGGTTTCCACCTCCTCACTCGAAATCGACCGGCTTGACCGCGATTTGCTCGATCTGCTTGTACGGGGAGGACAGAAGACGCTCACGATCGCTCCCGAATCGGGCATTGAATCGGTTCGCTTTGAGTTGAACAAGAAAATTTCGGATGAAATGATTTTTCAGCTGGCGGCGATGGCGGGCGAAGCAGGCGTCGAGCGGCTGAAACTGTACTTCATCGTTGGGATGCCTCCCAGCCCCGAGGAAGAGGTCGATTTCTTGAATCGTTTTCTGGAAACGATTCGCCGAATATTTTTTACTCCTGGGCGACGGCGGCGGAAGGAAATCGTTGCGTCGGTGAATCCTTTCGTTCCCAAACCGCACACACCTTGGGCGCGTGAAGCCATGCTGCCGGAACGCGAGCTGAAAAGAAGAATTCAGCAAGTTCGCCGCCAGGCGGGCCGGCTCGGAGGAGTTCGTGTTTCCAGCTACAGTCCGGCGGCAGCGGCTTTAGACGCTATGATTTCTCTCGGAGACGACACGACGGGAACGCTTCTTGTCGACGCTCTTCGCCAGAATACTCCCCTGCGGGACCTTGTCCATCATTTGAAAAATCTTGGTCCTATCGATCCCTTTCTTCCTCGGTCCAGCGAATCCCGATCCGGATGGGAAATTGATATATCTACTTGAAAAATATGGGGTTGTGTTTGCTTTCCGTATTTTCTGACGACCGGTTTCACGATCATCGTCCAAAGGCAAGGATAATGGTTGCAATCTGGTTTGGGCTTTGGTATTGTCATGGTCTGATTAATATTCTTGTGAGGCAGCGAAGAAAAGGGGCGGAATGAAACGACTCAATCGATCCAGTGGAAGAGTTTTCTATGAGATGAAGGAGACGCTCAAGCGGCAAATCGAGTTGGGGGAATTGCCGCAGGGCGAGGCCATCATGGCGGAGCGAAAGCTGGCCCACCTGTTTTCCATTAGCCGGGAGTCGGTGCGGCGAGGGCTCCGCGAATTGATTGAAGAGGGGTATCTCAAAGTCGTCCCTGCCAAAGGGGTTTTCGTCGATTACCGCGGTCCGCGCAAACGGATGAGCGGGGGCACTTCCACCGTCGGGTATATTTTCTGGAATAGCACGGATTCTGAAATTCATTCGTCTTACTTCGAAGGGCTGATTCGAGGTATCGAGCAGGAGACCCAGAACTATGGTTTGCATCTGATGGTCTCGGCGCAGTCCGGCCTCAGTCCCGATCAGCTGCCGGCCATGGTCAAAGATAAGAAGGTGGATGGGATTCTTCTGGAGGGCGCTCCGCAAGAGGTTTATCGAACGATTGAGCAACACGTGCCGGCGGTTGTCATCTGCCATTTTCAGCGCACTGAGGAAACCTTTGAAGAAGAGACAGGAGACATGGTGTGCGCCGATAACCTGCGCAACGTGAACAATCTATTTTCGCATTTGTACGCCATTGGCCATCGCAGGATTGGCTTTATGGCCCCCTCCTTGGAGCACAGCAGTTTCTATGAGCGCTTTGAAGGATACCGCCTGGCGCTCAGCAAGTATGGAGTGCCTTTTCGGGAGGATTACGTTTGCATTACGCCTCTGCGGCCCGAAGTGCGATCGATCCAACCGCTTCTCGGGCTGAATGATCGGCCGACGGCGGTTTTGTGCGGCAACGACATCGCCGCCATAGCGTTGTTGGAGGAGGCTCAGGATTTGGGAATCAGCGTGCCGGAGGAACTCTCGATTACGGGTTTCGACGACGTGGAAGGGGCGTCGCTGACGCAGCCCCCTTTGACGACGGTACGCGTTTCAACCGTGGAGATTGCCCGCCTGGCGGTTCGCCGGCTCGTGGAAAAGATGGAGCAGACCGAGCACAAGGAAATCCTTTCATTGGTTCCAGGGGAGATTATCCACCGGGGATCGTGCGCCGCCCCGGTTGCCTTGGCGACGCACCAACCGGGGTAGATCCGGAACCCTTCCCGTCTCTCATCGCAAGGTTTTCGAATCTTTTTGCTTGCTTCCAGGTGGAGGTGCGTATTATATATACTCACGCCGCTCGCAGTAGGATCTGTTTCAAGACTACCGTTGGCCGGAGGAACGAAGCGATGATTCACGAAATCGGACAGACTGCAGGGACTATCTATCAGCTGCTGGAAAAGAATGATTCCTTGACCTTTGCCGCCATCAAGAAGGCGCTTAAGCTTAACGAGAGTGCTCTCTACATGGGACTCGGGTGGCTGGCCCGGGAGGGGAAAATCCAGTTTCGCCTTGAGAAACGTTCGACGAAGGTTTCCTTGACGACGGCCTAGTCGTTTCCCTTGAGGCCCTGCCGGATGGGGTGCAGGTCCCGCTGAAGAGCCGGGAATCCTGCCGATTGTCGTGTGTCCCTCCATTCGATAGAGGCGGGGCGGTGGAGTGAAGTCACTCCCCCGGTTTCTGGAATGGCGCAGTCCTATCCTGGGGGCTGGGGCGAGAGAAGTTCGGGATCAAGATCGGTGATCTCTCAGCGGATTTAATCCTGGGAAAATCCTAGAAACGGAGTTCAATCCATGTACGAAGAGCAGCTGCAAGCCGCAAGACAAATCAAGGAACGTCTCGAAGAGATGGGAGGGTATCTTTGACCTTCCCGCCAAAGAGAACCGAATTCAACAGTTAGAGCAGCTGACCCACCAGCCGGATTTCTGGAACACGCCCCAGACGGCCCAGAAAGTGACTCAGGAGTTGAAAGCCCTTCAGAACCGGGTCAGTGGGTACCGCCGCTTCCTCTCCCGGGCGGAAGACCTTGCCGGGTTGATCGAATTGGCCGCTGAGGAAGAGGACGCCACGCTGGCGGAGGAGATCGATCAGGATCTCGCGCTGTTGAGTAGCGATTTTGACTCGTTTGAGGTTGGATCGACGCTTTCGGGCGAATACGATTTGGGCAATTGCTTTCTCTCCATTCATCCCGGTGCGGGCGGTACGGAAAGCTGCGATTGGGCCTCGATGCTGGTGCGGATGTATGGCCGCTACGTGGAAGACAAGCAGTGGAAGATGGAAATCATCGATTTGCAGCCCGGAGATGAAGCGGGAATCAAGAGTTTCACCGCTCAGGTCCAGGGCGAGTACGCTTATGGCATGTTGAAAGCGGAGATCGGCGTCCATCGTCTGGTGCGAATCTCTCCCTTCGACGCCAACAAGCGCCGCCATACTTCCTTTGCCTCGGTTTTCGTTCTCCCTGAACTGCCCGAAGAGATCGAGGTGGAGATCGACGAGAAGGATCTGCGCATCGACACGTACCGCAGTTCGGGCGCGGGAGGCCAGCACGTCAACGTGACGGACTCGGCGGTGCGTATCACGCACCTCCCGACGGGCGTCGTGGTCTGCTGTCAGAACGAACGCTCCCAACACAAAAACCGGGCGACGGCGATGAAAGTCCTTCGCGCCCGTCTGTTTGATCTGGAACGCCGCAAGCATCGCGACAAGATCGATGAAATTTCCGGGGAGAAGAAAGAGATTGCCTGGGGCAGTCAAATTCGGTCGTACGTCTTCCAGCCTTACCAGATGGTGAAGGATCATCGCACCGGCTGTGAAACCAGCAATATTCAAGCGGTCATGGACGGCGCTCTTGAAACTTTTATTACCGCCTATCTTAGGACCCAAGTTCGGTAGCTGCTTGCCGGGAAAGGATTTTAGAGTATCTTTCCGAAAGTTTCATGACAAAGCAGAATTCACTTAATTTAATCAGTCCAAGTGGGGGCATGCGTGCGAACACGTGTCGACCGCTGCAGGGAATCGGGTCCCCGAGGCCAACCGCATGTCTTCGTTACTCGTGAATTTAACTCAGCGAAATAAGAGAAAGGTGTGGAAACATGCGATTCATGATTCTGCTGCTGAGTGCGGGTTTGCTTTTCACTCTTATTGCGAGGTCAACCCCAATGTCGGCTTCCGATCTTTATGTGTCACCAGCGGGAAACGATGCCGCTGAAGGAACCGAGAAGCATCCCTTTCAAACAGTAAATCGCGCGAAGGCCGAAGTCCGGAAAAGAGTCGTTGCAGGTCTGCAGGAATCCATTACCGTGTTTCTGCGGGGCGGCATCTACGAACTGACAGAACCGTTGACGTTTGGCCCGGAAGACTCGGGTACGGAGGCGTTCGCCATCACCTACGCTGCTTTCCCGGGAGAGAAGGTGGTCCTGAGCGGAGGCCGGCGAATCACTAACTGGAAGCAGGATGATCAAGGCCGCTGGACAGCGCACCTGCCGGACGTGAAGTCACGAAAATGGTTTTTTCGCCAACTGACCGTCGACGACCGCCGCGCCGTCAGGGCGCGATGGCCGAACCAGGATGGCGTTCTCCACATTGCGACCGTCAATGATGATGTCAAACGCTTTACCTTCGACCAACCGCTCCCGAAGGAAAACCTCGCCGGGCAGAACGCCGAGATGGTCATCTACCAGAACTGGTCGATCACCCGCGGCCGTGTGGCCGCGTCCGACGAGAAGCAGGTAACGACAACCACACCCATGGGATGGATCGGTCACGGCGATTGTACGACAGCCAGTCCCATGAAACCGGTCTACCTCGAGCACGCCCAAGCCTTCCTCGACAGACCGGGGGAGTGGTTCCTCGACGGTACATCTGGCGTGCTGATCTATCTCCCGCTGGAGGGAGAGAATCCCGCGAACGCCGTTGGCGTCGCACCGGTTCTGCAGCGGCTAGTTGCAATCGCGGGCCAAAAGGGAAGGCCCGTCAGGAACCTCCATTTCAAGGGGATCCAGTTTAAGCACGTCGACTTCCCCCTTCCCGACATCGGCTACAGGGGGATCCAGGCGGCACATTACGGTAGGACGACGAACGACGGGACGCGCGTCCACCCTGTGGCCATTGAATGTGTCTGGGCCGAGGAGTGTCGCTTCGAGAGATGCCGCTTCGCTCACTTGAACAGCTCGGCGATCGGCTTCGGGCCCGGCTGTCGGAAAAACGCTATCGTCGGCTGCGTGATCGAGGACATCGGCGGAAACGGCGTGATGGTCGGTTGGCGTGGGATCGGGAAGCTGGAAGGCGGGGATTGGAAAGCACTCGACGCTGATTGGGAAGATCCAACCGACGTGCCTGCCCACAACGAAATCGTCAACTGTCACCTGCAACGTTGCGGAAAGGACAGCTGTGGCAGCGTCGGCGTCTTCGCCGCCTTCTCCGCCGATACACGAATCGCCCACAATCTGATCCACGACATGCCCTACACGGGAATTTCCATCGGCTTCCGCTGGAACACCACGTCGACCTCGCAGACGCGATGCCTCGTCGAGTACAACCACGTCTACGACGTCATGAAGAAGCTGGCCGACGGCGGAGGCATCTACACGCTCGGCTTCCAGCCCGGGACGGTCCTGCGGGGAAACCACATCCACGACGTTCACCGCAGTGCTTACGCCCACGGTGGGGCTCCCAATAACGGGTTCTTCATCGACCAGGGGAGTAAGGGATTCTTTTTCGAGGCGAACGTTGTTTACTTGACATCCGGCGACGCTGTGCGCTTCAACCAAAGCCAGCGTGAGTGGCATGAGTGGAAGGACAATTACTTTGGCGAAGACGTTGTCAAGACCCAAGGCGCACAGGCGGTGATCGACAAAGCCGGTATCGAGGCGGAATATCGCCGGCAGATCGGCTACGGCAATCGAACAACGGGACTCGATGGCAAACAGGGGAGTCCAAACGATGCGGCAAACCGTGCGCGCGAACGCTGACGTTTGGCCGGATAAGAACAGAATAGAAAAGAGAATAACAAGGCGCGACTTCTTGCAGACAGCCACTGCCGATTTCGCAGTGTGAGGTTTCGACGATTTGTTTCTCAAAGAACCAAGGTCTCGGGAAACTTGAAATCAACACCGGTTCTTCGACAAACTGCTGGCGCGCGTTATTCGACGATGTATCCGAGCGCTCTGAGGTGCTGCATCCGTTCTTCGTCCAGCGGCGCTTCCTCCACCGGTTGCTCAATGATGAGACTGTCGGGATTCCATCCGATGGCTTCCCCGTAGAGAGCGGCGATTTGTCGGTGTACTTGCTCGGTTTCAACCTGATGCAGGTCGAGCACCCGCTCCCAACCCGGACACATCCAGTACAACAACATGCGGTCGGCGGCGGTCGCCACCTCGGCGGGGAAGGACTTCAGCGGGATTTCAAGCCGCTTCGCCATGTCCTCGGGACTGAGGTTGAGCAGGGTGTTTTCCGTGGGGTCCTCGGCGTTTGGATCGAGAATTCGCCCTCGCTTGTCACGAGGGTAGCACTGGATTTTCCAGTCGTCCTTTCGAACACAGAACGCACCCAGCACGTCTCCGGTTTTGTGTTTTAGCATCTGGCTGAAGGTGAAGGGGCGGGGAGGAACCTTTTCTCGGAGAACCTTCGCAAGGCTGACGCCCTGAAAATAGTCCGGCTGGGGCAATCCCGCCACTTCGATCAACGTCGGCGCGACGTCGATCAGTTCCGCCTTCCATTCCGACTGGCGGGACTGGTTGCGAATGGTGCGCCCCGTATAGTCCCTCAGAATCAGCGGAATGTGAAACTCCGGCTCCAGCAAGCTGTGCCCGTGATTGAACGCGAACGCCTTTTGTTCGTAGAGAACTTCACCATGGTCCGCCATGACGGCCAGGAACAGGTCATCCATGAAACCGAGCCGGCGGAGTTGTTCCAACAAATGGCCGACCTGCGTGTCGACGTAGAGTATCTCCTCATCATACCGGGCGATGAGATTGCCGACCTTTTCTTCAATCCAACCGAGGTTGATGGTTTCGTTGTTCGTTGCGATCGAAGGATCGTAGGTGAATCTTCCACGATATTCAGGCAAGGGATCATACTCGGAGTGAGGGTCGAAATAGTGAACCCAGAGAAAGATTTTTTCTCCCTTTTTGCCCTGCAACCAGCGAAAGGCCTGTTCGTTTGTATCCCCGGCGCGCCGAGTACCCTTGCCGTGGTGTGTTCTCCCGTCGTGAATCGCGTTATAGGCATCGTAAACGCGGAAACCCTGGTCGATCCAGGTAATTTCCGGCACCAGGGTATAGCCGCTCGTGAACGCGGCCGTATGGTAGCCGGCTTCCTGGAGGATTTCGGCTACGGTCACCACTTCGGGGCGGAGATAGAATCCCACGTTGCGCGCCTCATGGGAAAAGGGTTGCAGCGAGGTCAGGATAGTGCAGTGGCAGGCGGTGGTGTCGGCGGCCGGACTGATTGCCTCGGGAAACCAGACGCCTTGGCCGGCCAGGGCGTCCAGCACCGGGCTTGTCGGGTAGGGATGCCCGGCGAAGCCGAGGTGGTCGAGCCTTGTGGTGTCGATGGTAATCAGGACAATGTTAGGACCTTTCGCCGTGACGCCGCGTTCGGCCGGGGGCAAGTCGGGAGGCGCATAATGCAGGTTAAATCTTGTGAGATGATTGCCCCGGTGTGATACGTAAAACGATCCCTGGGGATCGAGTGCCAGGGCGGTGGGGCTTCGAATGCCCCGGTCATGATAGACGGAATGGATCCATCGAAACAAGTGTTCGCCCTCGGGTGTGTAGATTTCTACGGTGTGAAGATCGGGATGAGTGGCAAAGACAAAACCTTCGGAATCCGTCAGAAGTTGAATTCCCGCGTGTCTTTTGGTCAGGCGATTCGGTTGGCGCCATTGCCGGATGAGCTTGCCCCGGCGGTCCAGGCAATAGATCGTTTTGTCGTCTGTGCAAAGGATGTTTCCTTCAGGCGTGACGGCCAGTCCGCCGGGAAAGTTCAGCTTCAAGGTTGGATTCCAACCGGGGATCGCTTCGCCTCGGGCGCTGAAGTGCCGGATCGCCTTGGCCGTGGCGTCCAAGACCCACAAATCGCCCGTGGCGTCGCAAGCCAGCGCGCCCACGTGCCGGACCCCCAGACCGTCCGATGGGAAATCGGTATCCCATTGCCTCTGCCCCGGACGGTAAAGAAAAACGCGCGCGCTGGAACCGACGTAGAGCGTTCCTTGCGGGCTTACGGCCAAGGCTTTCGGTTTCCATTTGGGACGCGCGGGAAGAATTTTCTCCACCAGTTCGCCTTCGGGCGAATAGCGGTAGAGCTGCCCTTGCAGCGCGCTGGCGACGCAGACGTCGCCTCCGGGGAGAACGGCGAGAGCGTCCACGAAGGCCTTGCTTTGGGTTGGGATTTCTTCACCCAGGTCTCGATCTCGGTCCAGGGCCAGGTGCGGCACCGGACGGGGTGGAGGAACCGCTTCCTCGACAGGGACGTGCGAGGGACGCGGAGCACACCCCAAGACGAATAAAAAGAAAAGGTATGGTAATTGCCTGAACAGCCGATTCATTCGCAGTCACTCCTGCCTCTCCTCCCCTTTATATAAGGGGAGGCGGGGAGGGGTAAATTTCGTTCTAGCAGTATTTCTTCTCGCTTCCAAAAGCAACCCCCTCGAGATCCCCCCGCCTCTGCGCGTCTGCGACCTTCGTAAGGGGGAGAGAGGTCTATCGCTTCTCTTTGTTTTTCATTTGGACGATCATTTCGAGAACCGCTCCAGACTAAAGGGAGGAACTCAATCACAGCAAGAACGCATTCTCTTGGTTCAACTATTCCTCTTCTCCAACTCCATAGTCCTGCAGTTTACGAATGAGTGTGCGTCGTCCAATGCCGAGAATCTCCGCGGTACGGGTACGGTTTCCTCCCTGCTCCTTGAGCGTCTGAAGAATAATCTGTTTTTCCACCCGTTTAAGCGGCGTCCCGCGCGGAATCTCGATATAGTCTCGTGCCGGTTCTGCGCGGTATTTTCCGGGAAGGTCCTTCGGTGAAAGCGATGGAGAACGGGCCAGAACGACCATTTGCTCGACCAAGTGGCGTAATTCCCGAACGTTGCCGGGCCAATCGTACTCCTTGAGGATTTGCAGAGTTTCCGGTTCCAGGCGCATCGTTCCCTTTTTATTCTCCTCGGCGAATTGCCTGAGAAACGTTTCGGCTAGGAGCGGAATGTCTTCCCGCCGCTCGCGCAACGGCGGCAGATGAATCGTCACCACCTTGAGGCGGTAGTAAAGATCCTCCCGGAACCGCTTTTCACGAATCAGCTGTTCGAGATCGGCGTTCGTTGCGGCCACGACGCGAACGTCGACCGCCAATGTGTTCGTGCCCCCGACGCGCTCGAACTGGCGCTGCTCGAGGATCCGCAAGAGTTTAACCTGAACCGCCAAGTTGATCTCCCCGATCTCGTCCAGGAACAGGGTGCCCCCGTCGGCAACCTCGAAGTAGCCCTTCTTTTGCTTGACCGCCCCGGTGAACGCGCCTCGTTCATGACCGAACAGTTCGCTTTCCAAGAGGCTTTCGGGCAGGGCGGCGCAATTTACCGGTTGAAAGACTTTGTCCTGTCTCGGACTATTCGCGTGCAGGGCATAGGCCACAAGTTCCTTTCCGGTTCCCGTCTCGCCGGTGATCAGAACCGTGGATTTGGTGGGGGCAATTTGCTGAAGCGTGTCAAAGACCTGGATCATTCGAGGGCTCTTGCCCACCATGTTGTCCAGGCCGAAGCGTTCCTTCAGTTGTTTTCGGAGAAATTCGTTTTCCAGCGCAAGGTGTTTCTGATCGAGGATCTTGGAAACCCGGAGTTCCAATTCGTCGATATTGACCGGCTTGGTGATGAAATCCAGCGCTCCGAGGCGCATTGCCTCGACCGCGGTTTCGATCGTGCCGTAGCCGGAAAGCAGAATCACCGCCGTGTCCGGTGTGCGCTGTTGAACGGCTTTCAGCAATTCCATGCCGTCCAGGCGAGGCATGCGAAGGTCGGTAATCACGATGTCGAAGACGCGCTGCTCCAGGAGATCGAGCGCGTCGCGGCCGTCGCCGGCGGTGTACACGACCCGGTCTTGCCGCTCGAGCGCCTGGCGAAGTCCCTCGCGCGTGTTCTTTTCATCATCGACGACCAGCAGATAGTATCGCATCGATCAGAAGGCCCCTTCCGGTTCTTCGAGAATCGGGATCTGGTGCGTATGCTCGGCGGAAAGCGGCAGATCGATCATGACGCAGGTTCCCTGTCCCGGCTCGCTGACGATTCGAATCCGCCCCAGGTGCTCGCGGACAATGCGTTCGACCACGGCGAGTCCGAGACCCGTACCACAGGCCCGTGTGGTGAAATAGGGCTCGAAAACCCGCCGGAGATGATCGCCGGGAATGCCTTCCCCGGTGTCGAGAATCTGGATCCGAACACGGTCTGCCAGCAGCGTCAACCGAACGCGAATCTCGCCTTTTCCCGAGATAGCTGCGATTGCGTTGCGCAACAAATTGATCAGCGCCTGGCGGATCTGAAATTCATCCATGGGGACCGCTTGCTCCCGGTCCAGGGGTTCAAAAACGATCCGGATATGGTGCTCGGTGATCTCCGGCTCCATGATTTTGAGAACCGAGCTTACGAGCGTATCGACGTCCCCATACGTCCAATTCGGCTTTTGAGGGCGAACGGCCAGGAGAAAGTTCTTGACTACGGTTTCCAGACGTTCGACCTCGTCCCGGATGACGCGCAAATTGCCTTCGATTTTGCCGAGACTTTCCGGCTCGCAACGGGCTTCAGGGGATTCCGGCGCCGTAGACCAGTTTTGCCGCAGGTCAGCCAGCTGTTTCTCCGCCAGTTGAAGGTGAATCGACAGGGAGTTCAGGGGATTTCGTATCTCATGGGCAATTCCGGCTGAAATCGTGGTGCGGGAGGCCAGTTTTTCGGCCAGATTCAATCGAGCTTCGCTGGCTTTCTTTTCCGTGACGTCGATGGCCAGGATCACCGTTCCGGAAAAACGTTCGAGTCGATCCGTCAGCGGAATAACATTGATGCGGAGAATGCGTTCAACCGGTGTCTCGACGCGCAATTCGGCTTCGTAAATTCGCTCTTCGCTCTCGAGGGCGGGCACGATGGAAGTATAGAGTTCGCCCGGAGGAAGGAGGTCGCGGATGTTGCGGCCCGACACGGACTCCGGCTGGAAATTCAGCAAAGCCGCCGCGGCCGAGTTGAAGAAGATCACCTGTCCCAGGCGGTCCGTGACGACGACGCCTTCGACCATGCTGTCGAAAATGACCTCGAACAGATCCCGCTCCTCGGCCACTTCCAGCAAGAGGTCTTCCACGACCTTCGCCTGGAGCTTATCGCGCTTGCTCAGAATGCGGTTGATAAACGGCGTCTTTGGTTTCTGAGGCATCGCTTCCGGTTTCGCTTCAGCGCTGTTGAATAATCTGGATCTGAGGCGGTTGTTCGAGGTCGCCGGGAACGACCGTCATTTCAAGCCCGGGCAGCAGCTTCATGAGCGTTTCGCTGTAAAGTTTTTCACGAACGACGGCGGGACTCTTTCGATACTCGGTCAAGAGTCCCAAGAAGCGCTCGGTGTCGGCCTGTGCAGCGGCGACGCGCGTCGCGTGGACCGCCTCCGCCTGGCTGAGAATCTCCTGGGCTTCGCCTTGCGCTTCGGCCAGCATCTTCATCCGATCTCCTTCGGCGTCGATCATCGCTCGCTCCCGCTCCTGCCCGGCGCTCTTGACTTCGTTGAAATAGGAGATCACCTGCTCGGGCGGTTCCAGCGCCTCGGCGTTGACCGAAATAATCATCAATCCCGCCTGATAGGTGTCGAGCATACGCTGGCTCTGTTCTTCGACGCCCCGCTCAAGCGCCGTCTTGCCTCGCGTTAACAGCTCATCCACGGGCGTCTGGCCGACCAGTTCGGTGAGTACGGCCTCGGCCGCTCGCCGCACCAGGAACCGGGGTTCTTCCGTCGTGAACAGGTATTGTTCCGGATCCTTCACCTTATATTGAATCTCAAGCATGATATTGATCAGGTTCGTGTCCCCGGTCAACCATTGCATTTCCTTTTCCTGCGGAGGAATGCCTTGAATGCGGTCCAGCAGCTTGTACCCAATGGACATCGGATAAATCGTATCGGTCTTGACGCGATATACTCGCTCAACGGGCCAGGGGAGGCGATAGCTAAGGCCCGAGGAGGCCCGCCGGCTGAACCGCCCGAATTGCAGGACGACGCCGATCTCGTCCTGCGCGACGGTAAAGAATCCACTGGCAAGGTATCCCAGCAGGACCGTGAGAAGAACGGTTAAAACGACGAGTCGATCTTTCAGTTTCATCGCATCTTCAAGAATTTAAGCATTCGCGTTTCGTTCAGGCTCGCCCGCTTAGTTGCCGGGTTGAGCCGCCTTGGATTTCGACGTTGGAGGAGAACTCTCCAGGCCGGACTGCGGTCCCTCTAGCAGCAGCTCCATGAGCGGACTGTCGGCCGGAATGAACAGGACCGTATCTTCATCGAAACTCTTCTCGTAAACTTCCAGCCGCCTCTGGAACTGATAGAAGTCGATATTCTCTTCAAGCGTTTCGTGCCAGAGGCGGGCGGCCGTGGCTTCGCCTTCGCCGATTCGAACGCGAGCCTGGCGATCCGCTTCGGCGAGGATTTTCTTCCTTTGATATTCGGCCTCGGCGCGGATTTCGCGCGCCCGCGAGCGTCCTTCACTGCGGATCTCACTCGATTTCGCCTGGCGTTCCGAGCGAATGCGATCCAGCACGGACTGCCGCACTTGATCGGGGAAGGATAAGCGCTTCAATCGCAAATCCACCAGTTTGACGCCGTACTCCCGGCCGGCTTCGTCCCGGCACTGCCCGAGCACGTTCTCCAGGAGTTTGCCCAGCTGCATTTTGGCCGTGTCCGTGTTAATCAGTTTGGAGAAATCAGTTTTGCCAAAGGCCGATCCGAGGCGGGAGGAGATGACCTTGTCGAGCTTGGACTCGGCGCTGGAGCGGTCGCGAATCGATTTGAAGAACAACAGCGGCTCCTCTACCCGCCACAGGGCGTAGAAGTTGATTACGATGTTCGTCTTATCGATGGTCAGGTATTCGGCATCGGCGCTTTCGTAGACGCACAGTCGGTTGTCAAACCGATAGACCCGGTGCAAGAAAGGGATTTTCACCTTCAGCCCCGGTTCGTCGGCGTAAACTCGAACCGGTTTTCCGAACAGTGTCACGACGGCGTGTTCCATCACGTCGACGACAAAGAACGTCTGTTGGATCAGGACGCTGATGACGACCAGCGCGATCGCTGCAATGACAAGTTTTCGAATCATGGATACTCTCCCCTTTCAGCGGGGTCCCAAAATATCTTCCAGAGTCGGTCCGGGCGGAGCGGCCGGCTCTACTTGTTGCTCCCCAGACAGCGTTGCTTTCGATTCCCAGCGCCAGAATCCGAGTTGTGCCCCGCTGACGCCGAGATACAAGCGGGCGCGAGGCAACACCTGATCGTAGGTTTCATAAACCAGCCGGGTTTCCATCGCTTGCCGGTCGCGTTCATATTCCATCACGAGGCGACGATAAGCGTCCGTGTCTCCATCGGTGCGGGCCACGCGATCGACAAAGTCCGACTGGGCGGCGTTAATTTTCTGCGAGGCTTCTCCCGAGGCGCCATAGACCTGCTCCGCGGCGACGCCGTCCGCGTCGTGAATGAAGCGTGCCTTGTCCTCGCGCGCGCTGGCCAGGTCCCGAAACTCAAAATGGACTTCCGGTGGGGCGTGCACGCTGGCCAGGAAGACTCCGACCAACTCGATTCCCGTGTCCTGCTGCCGGAGCATGGCTTCCAGCCGCTGGAACACTTCACTCTCCAGGTCGCGTCGAAGGAAGGTATACACTTCGTCGATCTTGTTCGATCCCACCAGGTCGATCAGGATCGAGATGGTATGGTTTCGCACGATGGTTTCCGGATTTTCCAAGCCGTAGAGGAAACGCACGGGGTCCGCCACGCGATATTGAACAATAGTCTGGATATCGATCTCGTTCTCGTCTCCCGTGAGGTAATATGATTCGCGTTCAACCTTGTCCCAAGTGGACAGTCGCGTCCGCGCGGGAGATTTGAGATAGCGCTTGTGCCGGATCGGCGGATATACGGTTTCTCCCTTCACCGTAATCTGCTGGGTGAATCCGAGTTGAAGGGATCGAATGCTCTGCTTGTCACAGATTTCCCCGGTTTCGAACGGATAAGGCCAGTGAACGTGCAGTCCCGGTCCCAGGTTTTCCCAACGCACGATTCGGCCAAATTGCTTGACAATGCCGCACTCGCCCGGTCGCACGACCAGAAAGCAGGTGAGAAAATAGGACACAATTAGAAAAAGGACAAGCAGGCCAAGGGCCCCGCGCGGAGTGATTCGAAAGAATGCTAACGCCTGGCGGGTCCACCTTCCCACCGTGAGAATCTCCTTGGGAACCGGAGTCCGCCGCAGACTGTTGGCCAGTAGGCCGATGAACCCGAGGGCGGCGACGACTTTCAGCCATGCGGGAAGCCAGGTCGTCGTCTGCCGGACCGACATCTGCGGATCGATTCCCCGGCTCTGATAATAGCCGTCCACGTAAATGCCGAGCAAAAGGGAGACGACGACAATGGATGCAACATAGATGATCAGTACGCGTTTGCCGAGGAATTTCCAGACGATGGTCATGGTGGCGATGTTGGTCGCCGGACCGGCCAACAGGAGAACCAGCGCCGCGCCGGGGGAGAGTCCTTTCATGATGAGCGCCGCGGCGATTGGCGTTGAGCCGGAAGCACAAACATACAGCGGGACGCTGATGACCAGCATGGCCAGCATCGGCAGAAGCCCGGAGCCGAGGTACTTTCCAACCAGATCCGAGGGGGCCAGGGCGGAGATCAATCCCGCCAGCACCAATCCCAACAGGATCCAGTACGCCAAATCGTCGAACAGCTCAATAAATGCGACGCGATAGCTCGGTCGCTCGGGCTCCGGAGGTTGTGAAGAATCTTGGCAACAAGCGTCGTCCGGCTCAGGCGAGATAATATCCGTGCCCGTTTCGGGCTTGGGTTCGTCGTTTGCGGGGCCGAAGACCTCGGTGGCCAGACCGGCGAACAAGGCGGTGATCAGGGCGGCGACCGGCCGAAAGATCGTCATGGGCAGATCCATCAGCGCGTAGGTCAGCGTGATGGACTCGGCACTCGTTTCCGGCGTTGAAATCAGGAAGGAAACCGTCGCGCCGCGGGACGCTCCCCGCCGCCGCAATGCCATCGCCGCGGGAATGACCGAGCAGGAACAGAGCGGCAGGGGGATCCCGGCGATGGAAGCCAAGAGAATGGAGCTGAATTTCTTCCTTCCGAGCAACCGGTAGACCTGCTTGGCCGAGATCCAGTGCTGGAGGGCTCCGGCGACGACGAAGCCGAAGAGAATAAACAGCGAGGCCTCATAGAAGACCTTCCAGATCTCGACGAACAGAGTCCATAGCCAGAAAAACACGATTCTTTTAGTCCCTCGAATGCAGCCGTCCGGACGCTGACCCTCCACCTCGCCGAAGGGCCATGGATCTTCGCCCCTTTTCGGGCGAAAATCCCACCCGGAGACCCCATTATAAACACTTCTCTTTTGAGTTCAAGGGGGTTTGCTCGGACGGTGTTCGCCCCTCCATTCCGGGATGGGAAATGGGCTGGCATCGCCCCCGGCGCAGCGTTGAGCGAAGGATGCTCGACGCCTCGTGGAGGATTCTCCCTTGGCCCCGGTTTTTTCGCAGGAGCGAGGGGTTGCGCCGAAAAAGCGCTTTACTTTTGAGGTTCGGCCGGTAGAATTTCCGCCGTTTAGGGAACAATGCCCCAGGCCGAATCCGGGCCTTGGGTCCGGGTGAAGGAGTGCCGTATTGAAGAGCAAAACGCCTGTTTACCTCGTATCCCAGAATCACTGGGACCGGGAATGGTACATGACGTTCGAGCAGTTTCGATTCGAACTCGTTCGCGTTATGGACTTGTTATTGGATTTGTTGGAAAAGGACGCCCGCTTCAAGCACTTTGTGCTTGACGGTCAAACGTCGGTTCTCGAGGACTATCTTGAGATTCGCCCCGAGCGGCGAGAGGAAATTTGCCGGCACGTTCGAACGGGCCGTATTCGAATCGGGCCTTGGTACACGATGCCGGACCTTTTTCTGGTCAGCGGGGAAAGCCTGATTCGAAATCTGCTTCTGGGCCGGCGGATGGCGCGCCCATTCGGCGGCGCTTCGAGCGCCGGGTACGTACCGGACCCCTTCGGGCACCCCGCGCAAATGCCGCAGATCTTCCTTGGACTCGGGATCGACAGTTATCTTTTCATGCGCGGTATGCCGGCGGCCGAGAACATCGGCGCCGAGTTTCGCTGGCAGGCGCCCGACAAAAAAAGCGAGGTGTTCGCCGTATGGATGCAGGACGGCTATGCGAACGCCTCGATGTTGGGCTACCCGTATCAGTGGGGAGTCGCCCACAGACATCTTTACGATCAGGATCGCGCGATCAAGCAGCTGGGGGAGGCCATCCATTCGCTGGAAAAGCTCAACCGTTGCGGCGCGATGCTGTTCCTGAATGGGGCCGACCACCTCGATCCCCAGAGTGAATTGCCCGATATCCTGCGCGAGGCCCGCAAGCGCTTTCCCGAATACGATTTCCGGCACGCAACGTTTGAGGACTATTTGCCGGAGGTTCGTGGGGCCCGCCGGCGGCTGAAGATTGTAAGCGGGGAGTTGCGCAGTTCCTATCGGCACGGCATTCTTCCCGGCGTTCTCTCGACGCGGATGTATCTCAAGCGTGCCAACCGGCATTGCGAAGGATTGCTTGAGCGCTGGGCCGAGCCGACCTCGACGCTCGCCCGGCATTTGCGCTGCCCGGACCATGCAGCCTCGGTGCGGCAAGCGTGGAAATATCTCTTGCAGAATCATCCGCATGACAGCATCTGTGGTTGCAGTGTCGACGCCGTGCATCGCGAGAACGTCATCCGGTTTGAGAAAACCGAGCAGCTGGCGGAAAGCGTCATTCAAGACAACCTGAAGCGAATCGGCGCCCGGATCGATACCCGCCATGACGAGGCCGAACGAGCCGTGTTTCTGTGGAATCCACTTCCGGGAAAGCAGGCCGGTGCACTGCGAACCCAATTGACGCTTCCCGCGGAGGCCGATGAGCGCTTTCGCCTCGTGCGCGCCGATGGCTCCGAAGTGCCCGTCCAGGTGACTTCGGTCACCAAGGACAGGATTGCTCCCTTTCTGGGCGAGGCCAAGACGATCAAGCGAATCGACCTGACGCTCGATACACCCACCGCCGGCTTGGGCTACGAAACGCTTTGGATGCTTCCGGCCCGCCGACCGGCGTCATCTTCCCAGGCGTGGGAGAGGCAGGCCACACCAAAAGGCATCGACACGAATTACTACCGAATCCGGTTCCATTCCAACGGAACCTTCGATCTCTATGATAAGAAAACGCGAAGGCGGTTGCCCCGGCAGTTGCTGTTTGAGGATACTGAAGACGCCGGCGACGAGTATGATTATTCGAAAGCTCCCCAAAGCAAGACCTACACCACGGAGCGCGTCAAGGCGCGCATCCGAATCGTCGAGCGGGGGCTCCTGTTTGTGACGTATGAAGTTGCGCTGCCGTGGAAACTGCCTGTAGGATTGGAGGCGGGGTGGAAACGCCGGTCGAAGAAGATGCGCGCCTTTCCGATCAAGACCCGGATGCGGGTGTACCGTTCTCACCGCCGCATCGAGTTTTCCACCCAGATCGACAACCAGGTTAAAGATCACCGATTGCGCGTGCATTTCGCGGGGCCGGCCCGGGCGACGCATTCCGTGGCGGACGGCCACTTCGGACTCGTCCGGCGGCCGATCGAAGTCAAAACCACCCGGCGGCATCAGTTTCCCGAGCCGACAACGTTCCACCAGCGGTTTTTTACCACGCTGAGCGACGGGCGTTTCGGCGCGGCGGTTCTGAACCGGCACCTTCCGGAATATGAAATTCTCGAAGGACAGCGCGGGTCGAAATCAATCGCGGTGACGTTGCTGCGTTCGGTTCAATACCTCGCTCACGATCGCGTTCAAACGCGTCCTGGGGCCGCCGGACCGCAAGTTGAGACACCGGAGGCACAGTGCCTGGGACCGCAGCGATTCGAATACGCATTCATGACGTTCGAAGGGGGAGACCCGGCGGAGTCGGTGACGGCGCAGGCGGAGTCTTACGCCTCTCCCGTGCGCTTGACCGTCGAAGGAATTCACAAAGGGCGGATGCCGGCCGAACAGCGTTTTGTTTCGATGGACAATGAGGGTGTTGTGTTCAGTGCGTGGAAACCTGCCGAGAAAGGGCGAGGCAGTGTGCTCAGGATTTACAATCCTTCCCAAAAAACCAGGAAGGTGCAAATCGACGTCGCCGGGCCCCTTCGGATCCTCGGCCGTTGCGACCTGAAGGAAGACCCGGTCGGTCGCCAACGGCTGAGACGAAGAGCGCCTCAATCCCTGGAGATTAGTTTAAAAGGTTATGAGATCGTCTCTCTTAAGATTGGTTAGAGCAGTTCTCGAAGTAATTGTCCAAATGAAGCACGAAAAGCGGCGATAGACCTCTCTCCCCCTTTATAAGGGGGAGCTGGAGGGGGTAGGATTTTTATTTGGCTGCAAAGAGCGCCGGACGGGGGTCGAACCCGCAACCCCAAGCTTGGAAGGCTTGTGCTCTACCAAATTGAGCTACCAGCGCAAGACACCGAGAAAGTATCAACTTGCACTCGGCCTGTCAAGCGTTCGTTTTGGCCCTTTTCAAGGCTGAAGAAGATTGGAATCAGGGATTGAAGGATTCTCTGCCGATCCTTAAGACATTGGCTCGGACAGTACGTGACAGGCTCTGGCCTTCATCACTAGAAACACGCTCTGCCCCGCTTCCAGACCGAGGGCGTGAACCGTGGGGATAGCGAGTCTGACCAATATATCGGGCATTTCCCGAGCCAGGGAAAGAGCTACGGTAGAGTCGTTGCTCCCGACGCGGATCGATTGAATCGTTCCCGGAAGGATGTTTCTGGCCGAGAGTCCCTCCGGGCGAACCGTGGCAAGAATGATATCCTCGGCCCGAACGCCAATCATCACCGGTTGCCCCTCTTGAAGACGTTTTGCGACCGCGGTCAATCGAAGGTCGGCCTCCCCTTCCGTGTTAAGAACGATTTGGGCGGTTTCTTTGTCCTGTCGTTCGACCTGTCCTCGAAGCAAGTTTTCAAAATCGAGATGTTCCGCGACGGGGAAAATCCGGGGATCGGTCAGGACGTTTCCCGGGCGGCCCTCAGCGATCTTCTTTCCTTTTTCGAGCACGATCAAATGATCGCACAGGGCTTGCACTTCGGTGGCGTCGTGAGAAACAAAGAGCATCGGCATTCCGAATTCACGGCGAACGCGAAGAAGGTAAGGCAGGATTCTCCGGCGCAGTGGCAGGTCCAGCGAGCCCAGCGGTTCGTCAAGAAAGAGCACGTCAGGACCGCTGCAGAGTGCGCGTGCCAAGGCGACACGCTGCCGCTCGCCGCCTGAAAGCGTCGTGACCCGGCGATGGCGCATCTCGGTCAATTCCAAGACTTGAAGAGCCCGATCGGGATCGATTGCGTCGCGGCCTTTACGCGCCGCCCGGCGTTTGCCGGCCAGCACGTTGCCGAGCACCGTCAGGTGGGGAAAGAGCAAGTCGGCCTGCGCGACGTAGCCGATGCCCCGCTCATGGACAGGGACCCCCACGCCTTGGTCGCTGTCGAAAAGTACGCGTCCGCCCAATGCGGCGCGGCCCCGAGCGGAAGGACGCAGGCCGGCGAGCGATTCCAACATCGTCGTTTTGCCTGCGCCCGAGGGGCCGAACAGGCCGGTGAAAGCGGCCGTGGTTTGAAAGGCCACCTCGACCGTGAACCGATCGACTTCGACTTGAATGTCAACGTCGAAATAAGGCGGCGGAGTCATGAGGGCCTCGATTCATCTTCCGCCTGGCGGTTGGAATGCGCTCGGCGAGTCAGCAGCTCCACGCACCAGACCAGGATGAAGGCGATGAAAACCGTGATCAGCAACAGTCGCGTGGCCTCCGCTTCGCGCCCCACTTGAATATGGTTGTAGATCGCCAGCGCCAGGGTTTGGGTCTTCCCCGGGATATTGCCCGCGACAATCACTGTCGCGCCGAATTCTCCCAGCGCTCGACTGAAAGCCAGCACGATCGCCGCCAAAAGCCCCCGGCCCGCCAGCGGCAGGGTAATTCGGGCGAAGACCTCGAAGCGGTTCATGCCCAAAGTTCGCGCCATGTTCTCCAGGCGGCTGTCCACGTCCGAAAAGGCCACCTTCGCCGTTCGAACCAGGAGCGGAAAGGCCATCGTCCCTCCCGCGATAAGAGCGCCCTTCCACGTCAATAGAATGTCCGGGTCGAATCCCAACGTCTCCCGGCCGAGAATGCCCCGGCTTCCCAACATGCGCAGAAGCAGGTATCCCACCGCCGTTGGCGGAAGCACGAGTGGTAGTGAAAGCAGCGTTTCCAAGAGACTCTTGCCGAAAAAATCCCGACGGGCCAACAGGTACGCGGCGGCCATGCCGGGGGGAATAATCGCCAAGGTTGCCCCTAAAGCGACCTTCAGGCTGATGAACAAGGGAGAGTAGATTTCCGCGTTCATTCGTTCGTTCCGCCTTGATCCAGCAGAATGAATCCATACCGCTCGAAGATTCTTGCGGCGGCGGGCGTGCGGCAAAATTCCAGAACCTGTTGCGCCTCGTCGCTCTGAGTGCTGGAGCGAAGGATTGCCACCGGATAGCAAATCCGGGGTGCGGCCGGTTCGGTTGCCTGATAGAGAATCTTCACTTTGTCAGTCATCAGCGCATCGCTTTGATAGACGATCCCCGCCTCGGCTGCGCCCGAGGCAACGAGGGCGAGCGCCGCCCGAGTATTCGGCGCGGGCACCACGCGCTTCTTGAGTTCCTCCCACAGCCCCAAGGCCTCCAGGTACTTCCTGGCATAAACGCCTACCGGCACAGCCTGAGGGTCGCCCAATGACAACCGCCGGAATCGAGAGTCGAGAAGATCGCGCGGTTCCTTGACGGCCGTTTTCGAGTCAGCCGGCGCAATGATCACCAGGCGGTTGGAAAGAAGGTCGACTCGCGAATTGTCCTTCAGCAAACCCTCTTCAGCGACAAGGTTCATTTGGATTTCGTCCGCCGAGAAAAACAGGTCCGCCCGAGCGCCGTATAGAATCTGTTGCGCCAGTGTATTCGACGAGGCGAAATTGAATACAATCTTTGTTTGATGGGAGGTTTCATATTGCGCGGCAACCGGGCGAAGCACGTCCTGCAAGCTCGCCGCGGCAAAGACGCTGAGTTCGACCGGTCCCTCCGAGCGGTCACGTGAGGACGCGCATCCCGTGAGGAAGAGCGCCACGGCGAACAGAATTGAAACGCCTGATGGTTTTTTCATTCCCCCTCCCGGCAGACCCGGCGGCCCGATACCAATCGAAGTCGAATCCGCCCGATTCTATTTCATGGGCATGACTTTCGGCAGCAACGCCTCCAGCGCATTGAGCGGTTTTTCAAGGCTGCGCACCGATTCCGCCCAGAAGCGAGGCGATTCGAGGTCTTCCCCGATGCTTCGCTTCGCCACGTTGACGGCCGTGTCACTTCCCGTCAGCCGAAGGAATTGCTCGTACTTTGGCAGGAACTCCGCTCCCTCCTCTTTGAATCGCGCGTACAGTCCCCGACTGAGCAGGAATCCAAACGTGTAGGGGAAGTTGTAAAACGTGGTTCCGGTGATGTAGAAATGCAGCTTCGACGCCCAGAAGTAGGGGTCCTCGCCGCCGGGTTGAAGGACGTCGCCGAAGACGCGTTGCTGCATCTCGATCATCAGCTCTTTCATGCGGCTGACGCTCAGTTCCCCTCGCGCGCGCTCTTCATACAACGCTTTTTCGAATTCGTAGCGAACGGGGATATCCATCAAGTAAATGGCGCCGTGACCGATTTCCATATCAAGGATCAGCGCCTTCTGAACGTCGCTGATGGACTCATCGCCAAGGATGCCCTCGGTGAGGACCATCTCGCCGAACGTGGACGCGGACTCGGCCAGCGTCATGGGATAGTCGTGAGCGTAAGGCCTCAAATCCCTCAGGACATGGTGATGGAAGGCGTGCCCCGCTTCGTGGGCGAGGGTGCGCACGTCTCCCAGCGTCTTGTTGTAGGTCATGAAAATCCGGGATTCTTTGGAGAACAACGATCCCGTGCAGAAGCCGCCGGGGCGTTTCCCGGTGCGCGGCTCCCACTCAATCCACTTTTGCTTGTACATGCTCTGCACGTAATCGGCCAGGGCCGGATAGGCCTTGGCAAATGAGGTGTGAATCAGTTCCTTTGCCTGCTTCCACGGCACCGGTTCCTGGTTCGGCAGCGGCATCGGGGCAGCCAGGTCGTACCACGCCAGGCCGGGAAGCTCCATCGCCTTCGCCCTGAGACGAAGGGCGCGAAGCGGCACGTCCAGATTGGCGAAGATCGCTTCGAACATTGCGTCGATGCTCTTCTGCGTGACCGCGGAATCAAACATGGCCACTTCCAGAAAATGCTCGATTCCCCGATGGCGATACAGCGTCAGGCGAGCGCCTGAAATGGCGTTCATCGCCGCCGCGGCAACGTTCTCGATGGACGCCCAGGCGGCATTGCCTCCTTCAAACGCGGCCTGCCGCACCCGCCGGTCCGGATTGTCCATCAGCGACCGGCGCTGAGACATCGGCAGTCGCTCGCGGCGACCGTCGGGAAACTCCATGTCGAACTCCAGTTGTCCGGACAGGGTGTCGTAGAGCCGCCCCCAAGCGTCGAGGCCGTCTACGGCCAGGTCGGCCGCCAACTCTTCCTTCGCCGGGGACATCGTCTTCTGAGCTTTTTCCCTTGACCGTTCCAGGAAATAGCGAGCGCCTTCAAAGGCCTCCCGCGCGGCGAACGCGGAAAAAACCTCCTGGGTTGCTTCTTTCAGCGCGCGCAGGAGCTCGTTTTCCAGCTTCTGCAATTCAGATCCCATCAACGCCATTTCGGCTTCTTCACGCCGGTAAGCCTCACTGTGAGCGTCGATTGAGGCGAGGCATCCAATGTAGGAGCCGATGTGACTGTATCGCCTGAGAATATCCTCGGTGACCAGGAATATTGCCTCCCAAGGTTCAGCGTTGTCCGCATCCAGCGCTTTCAATCCTTTGGCCTTTTCAGAGATCTCGGCGACGTCTTCCTTGAGCGTTTGCTTGAACGCTTTCATTTCGGGACCGTCAAACTCGGCAAAGTATCCGGTTAGGTCCCAGTTCATTTTTGTTTTTTTCGATGGCATGGATTCTCGATCCTTTTCGTCAGTCGTTTCTTAGTGCTTTTCATATTGTTCGCGCAGAAGATTTGCGGTCGCAAGAGACAATCGCGAATACGCCTGGCGGAGCGATTCCTCCCGGGAGGAATCGGGGGGATTGATGCACAACGTGCGCTCGATTCCGATCTTTTGGAGTTCCTGCTCCGCGCCGGGTTCCACCCGCCCGGCCAGGCAGTACACGGGCACACCTCGCTCTTGCGCCGCGCGCGCCACGCCGGCCGGGCCTTTTCCAAAAGCGGTTTGCCGGTCAACGGCGCCCTCGCCGGTCAACACCAGATCCGCTCCTTCGATCTTCTCGTCAAATCCAATCTCCTCCAGCACCAGCTCGACGCCGGGCCGCATTTCAGCTCCGGCAAAGGCGATCAGCCCTGCGCCCAGCCCCCCGGCGGCCCCCGCGCCGGGCAGGGTTCGCACATCCAGCCCGAGATCGCGCTCGATCACCTCGGCAAGGTGCGCTAAGCCTGCTTCCAGTCGCTCGACCATCTCGGCCGTTGCGCCTTTCTGCGGACCGTAAACTCGGGCTGCGCCATGTTCGCCCAAGAGCAGATTCGTCACGTCCGAGGCAATCAGCACTCGAGTGGTGACCAGCCCCGGATTTTTCCCGCTTGCGTCGATCCGCTCCAGCTGCTCCAGGCTCGCGCCGCCCTCGGCAATCTCCTCGCCCCGTCGATCCAGGAAGCGATAGCCCAGGGCGCGAGCCATGCCCGTGCCGCCGTCGACCGTGGCGCTGCCGCCGATGCCGAGAATGATGTAGCGGACGCCTCGGTTGATTGCCACGTGCATCAGTTCGCCCGTGCCCCGCGTCGTTGCGATCATGGGATTGCGCTCTTCGGGCTCGATCAAGCGAAGGCCGCTGGCTTCGGCCATCTCGATGACCATGCCGTTGCCGCCGCCGAGCAGTCCCATGGTCGCCTTGTGCGGGCGGCCCAGGGGATCCTTGACCTTGACCTGGATTTTCCTGCCGCCGGTCGCCGTGACGATGGCGTCCAGGGTTCCATCCCCGCCGTCGGCGATCGGACAGAGCACGCAATCGGCGACCGGGAAAATCTCGCGAACGCCTTCCTCCATGGCCCGCGCAGCCTCGCCGGCCGAAAGACACTCCTTGAACGCATTTGGGGCGATGAGGATCTTCATCGATCTTTCCCGTTTGGAACAGAAACCAAGACCAATCCGGGCAAAGCACCGGACAAATTGACAGGCTCTTCCAGAACATACTATAGTCAGAAACGCGATGAGATTGCAAGCCGGTGCCATGATCTCCCGACGCTGGGAGAGATTTCGTATAAAGTTATCGCGATAAGGAAAACGCCGTGCCGCCACGACTCACCCTCTGGACGCAACGGTTCACCTCGCGGGAAGGCGGAATGGGAACCTGGTTGGAGCAGATCGCTCGCTGGGGCGGTCGCTCGGGCTGGATGACAACGGTTCGCCATTTTACGCCGGATCCTGCATCCTTCGAAAAGGATGCGGATCTGCCTTTCCATTATGAATCGGTTGAAATTCCAAGACCGCATATCGACTGCGCGACGCTGGCCGCCTCGCTCCGGGTGGGGCGCGGTGTGTGGAAACACCGAGGGGAACTGGCCGAAAGCGACTTGGCGATTGAAATCTTTGGAGAACCGTCGGACCTGAAGTTCTGGACGTTCACCCTGGTCGGCCGGCAGGTGCGGCCGTATGCATTGGTCATCGGCTGCCGGACGTTTGAAGACCATGCTCCCGGGGGTTGGAAGAAGCGATGGCGCAATCGATTCTACCTTGGCTGGATGCAGGGAGCCAGGGGCATCCTGGTGGATGGGGAAGACGTGAAGCGCGAGCTGGCGGCCCATGGCGTGAATGCAGATCGAATTCGAGTGATGTACGCCTCGGTGGATACCAGGCGCTATCATGACCGGGTTTCGAGCGAGCCGTTTTGGCGGGCGCTTAAAGAGCAAGGCATTGAAAGGCAATCCGGATCGCTGCTGCTTTTCTGCGGCCGGCTGCACGCGATGAATCGCCCGCTGGATTTTCTGGAAGTCTTGGCGAAAATTCCTGAGGCCTGGGGGGTGCTGATCGGCGACGGACCGCAACGAGCGGCGGTGGAAGCGCGTATGAAGGACATGCCGGGCCGCGCGTTTCTCATTGGTTATCAACCTGAGGAGATTCTCGCCTCAGCGTTTCGAGCCGCGACGCTCTGCCTTTTTCCGCTCGGTCGCGAGATCGCCGGCATCTCACTGGTCGTTCCCAAAGCGATGGCCTGCGGCGCGGCCGTGGTGACGAATCGAGTCGCTGATCTGCCTCGCTTGATTGCCAGCGGAGAGAACGGCATGTTATGCGAAGAGGGTGATATCGAAGGTTGGGTGAAGATCACAAAAGACCTGCTCGCCCAGCCGGAGCGGGCGGAGCAGCTGGGCCGCCAAGCGCGCTTGACCATCGAAGCGGACTGGACCGAAACGGCGCGTGCGGGGCACTACCGCGAGTGGTTCGAGAGCATGCGGGAGTAGATCAATTAACGTCAACCGTTGAGTTGAATGGCTTGTTTCTTTTTAGTAAAGAAGGATTCCGGTTCGCGCTCTACCTAAGGATTTCGCAAGAAGCGCTCGCGCAACTTCGATAGACTAAGGCGCCGGCGGAGCAGGCGCAGGTCCTCTCTTCGAAGGATGAGAAGATCCCGCCAAGTGGCGTCGGAAAAGTGCAGAAAAATCCCCAAGGTAATCAGGCATCCTGCGATGTAGGCAAAGGACGTCGCAGCAGCCGCGCCGTTGACGCCATAGCGGGGGATCCACCACAGGTCGAGCGCCACGTTCACCAGGAGCATCCCGCTGGCCACGATCGTGTTCCAAATTTGCCTGCCGCGGCCGGCCAGATCCCCCGAGATAATTTGATCGACGCCGAGGAAAACAATGCCGGGCAGCAGCCAGGCGAACGCCGAGGCGGCCTCGCCGACAACGTAACCTCGCATCGCCAAAGCCGCCAGGAGAATGCGGAACAAACCATAAAGCGGAAGCATCGCCACGACCAGGGCCCAGAAAACCATCCGAAACGTTCGGGGCGTTTCCCGGTCGGCGAACGCCTCGCCCTTCTTGGCGGTCCGGGGGATCGTGAGCCAGTACAGCGGACCGGTAATGAACAAAAACGTTTCGGCCACTTGCGTCGCAAGATGATATCGCCCCAGGTCGGCGCTGCCCCGAAAGTGCATAACGAAAAAATGATCGAGCCGGTACATCAGAAGAAAGGCCAGACCGGCAAAATAAAGTCGACCGCCGTACCCCAGGGCCTCTCGAAAATACGCGCCAAGATGGACCGTCCCGCTTTGTAGTGAACGGGACTCGTACAACAGAAGCGCGACAACGGCGGCCAAGAGGCACCCCCACCAAATACCGAACGCCGCTCCCACGCCCTGATGAAAGAATCCCAGCACCACAGTCACCAGCACGAGGAGCACGCCCGAACGACCGACGGCGAAAAGGTTGAACACATGGACTCGGTCCCGAGCCAGGTAGGATTGCAAGAGAGTGTTAAAGAACATCACCAGCCCGGTTGCAGCGATACTGGCGTGAATCAAACCGGGCGAGTCCCGGAAGGAACGAAGGAATGCAATCTGATCCAGGGGCATACCAAGCAGGGAGCGACCTTGCCAAAGGATTATTACCACGGCTCCCCAAGCGGCGCTCCAAAGCAGTGTGCCGAAGAAGATCGTGCGAGGCGGGAAGCGGTCGCGGCCCAACAGGTAAAGGTTGGCGTGGGAAAGGCCGAAGTCCAGCACGGTACAGGCAAGCGTGGGAATCAGGATCAGAAAAGCGAATTGGCCTTGCGCTTCCGCGCCCAGAAAGGCGGCCACCAGCACGATCGTCAGGAACTGGCATCCCGTGGCGACGATCCGCCCGGCGGTGGTCGAGAAGCTCTTCCAGAAGAAGTTCATGGCTCTTCGGAGTGTCCTTTGAGCAAGGAGCGGATTCGATGGTAGCCCCGAACGAGCGGCCCCGCATAGTAGAGCTGACTGTACTTGATGACCTTCGGTCCAAAACTCTTCTTGAAATTAAAGACTCCGATCAGCCCTTCGCTGTTGCCGAAGTCAAATGTTTCAATGCCCGCCTGGCAGCTTTGTTCCAGGATGTGACTCAGCAGCAGGTTGTTGGGCCGCAGCTGCTGGGCGGCGTGGTCCATCACGGCCAACCAGTAATACTGATGCGTGCGGTGCGTGAGAATCAGGTTGGCGGCAACCAGCTTGCCCTGATGCAGCGCTCCCCAGAAGGTCACTCCCGGACGATCCCACAACAGCCGAAACAACTTGGGGGGAAATCCCTTCTCAATCCCCCAGCGCTGCATGGATTGCTCGTACAAATTCATGAAAGGGTCGTAGAAGGTCTTGGCGTCCAGCGGAACGACTTCGATACTGGTGCGCTGGGCCCGCCGAATCGACCACCGGCAGTTTGAAGAGAAATCGTTGTGAAGTTTTTCGAATCCCGGGCGAAGGTCCAGGACCTGGGTCGTCAATGCATGGACGTGGAACTGCGGCCACTGGGGAGGATCGAAGTGCGGGGGGAGTGTCAGGTTGACCGCGGCGAATTTCTTCTCTTTCAGGTATTGTCGAACGAGGCCCCAGGAGTGGGAACGATTGGAGACTTCCGGAATTGGACCGCCAAACGTTCCGTAGGGCAGCGAAAGCCAGGTGAAAAGACCGGGCGCTTTCCGGTTCTCCACCAGCGGCAGCAGAACGCGGGTTCCCTGCGTATCGCTCAAAACAACCGAGCGGTTCTCAAATTCGCCAAACGCCTCACAGATCGCTTCGAGCCACTGAGGCGTTTGAAAGAAACTGAAAGACTCCCACTGATCCGCCTGTTGTTTCCAGTCCGCTACACTCACCGGCTGGACTTTCAAGGGGTGTCCGCCTTCCGGTTCAGGGGGAGGGGTTGCAGGCTCCGGCGGCGAATCGAGCGGTCGGTCCTTTTTCATATTTCCCCATTCTCCTCTTCATCCGCCCCGTTGGCCGAAGGGCCCTGGATGCGGCAAGGCTCGTTCGGCTCGGCCGAGTGATTACGCTGACGGGCCAACCGCTCCACAAAACCCAGAATGAGGATTCCGAGAAACAGGCTGAGTCCGAGAATCAAAAGGGTGAGGAGACTATATTGGATCCGGACTTGAGACAGCAGGTAAGAGGCCAAGCCAAAAAGGATCGAGCAGTAATAGATTACGATCACGACCTGCTTTTGCGAAAGTCCCAGCTTCAAAAGCCGGTGGTGAATATGTTGCTGGTCTGCCCGAAAAGGGTGTTTCCTTTGGAGAAGGCGGCGGATGAAAGCCAGTGTCGTATCCAGCAGAGAAATCCCCAGCGCGATCATCGGCACGACCATGGCCACCAGCGTGCTGCCTTTGGTCTCTCCCATCACCGCCGCGCTGGCGATGAGGAATCCCAGGAGCAGACTGCCCGTGTCGCCCATGAAAATCCGAGCCGGGGGAAAATTGTAGGGCAGGAATCCCAACGTGCCGCCGACGAGGATCAACGACAATAGCGCCACCGGCAGGTTTTGGTCGGAAAGAGCGATCATGAACAGAGTTCCCGCTGCAATGGCGACCACGCCGGCCGCCAGACCGTCCAGGCCGTCAATCAAGTTGACCGCGTTCATCAGCGCGACGTACCAAAGGGCGGTGACCACAACGCCGATGGACGAGACGTTCAAACTGACTCCCGCGAAGTCAAAGGGATTGCTCAACCGGCCAATGGAGAAACCCTGGTTGTACATAAACACGGCAATCAAAATTTGGCAGGGTAGTTTTACGGCCGCCGAAGCCCCTCGAACGTCGTCGTACAGGCCGAGCAAGAGGACCATCAACGCTCCGGCGATCAATGACACAAACTGGGAACACCACGGCCAGTACGCCGGAAAGGCATAGATCACCGTCAGGACGACTACCAGCAACGTGAGAAAGAAAGCAACGCCGCCGAGGTAAGGAACTTCGACCCGGTGGATTTTACGCGCTGCGGGCCGGTCGATGATTCCAAACCGCAACGCCGCCTTCCGAAGAAGCGGGGTGCTGGCGAGACTGACTCCAAACGCAAGAGCGAAAATAATCAGTTGATCCATTATGCCGTTCCGGCCTTTGTGCCGCCATCACGAAGACCGATCTTTTGGATCGCCCCATCGTGACCGGGAGACGAGCAACGATTCGGTTCGGGCGGTCTCAGAGCCGTTCCGGATTCAGCTCGAACAAGCGCCGCAGGGCCAAGTATCCCACGTGAAAAAGAAAGACCAGGAATCCCGCGCAAAGAACCCACAGAGAACGTTTCGGGGCCACCTTTTTATCCGGCGGGACGGCCGTCGAGCGGACCCGCACGTCAACCGCCCGGCGCCCTTGCGCCAGAATCGCTTCGCTGACTTGCGGCGCAAAGGACTCCAGCGTCGCTTCGTAGCTGTCCTTTTTGACTTGAAGGGTCTTGAACGTCGCTTCTTCCGCAATCACCTTGCGGTTCAGCTGCTCCACCTCCGCTCGAGTACTCAGGGCGCGATCCTGCAAACTTCGATAAGCGGCGTGATTCTCCTCGAACGTCGCCCTGAGTCCGCTCTGGCGGCGCTTCTGCCGAAGGTAGTCCTGGCGCGACGTTTCGAAGGCGGTCGAAGCCTCCTTCATTTGTCCCGCGACGAGGCGGTTCTGTTTCGTCTCCTGGAGGATTTGGTTCTGAATCTGCGTTTTGTTCTTCTCCAGCGTCTCGATTTTACCTTGATAGTATTCCTGGAGCGACGCAATCTGCTTGCGCGAATCTTCCGCCTCCGGGGCGCTTGCCTGAGACAGTTGCGCTTCGGTTTCCATTAGATTGGCGCGCACCTGCTGCAATTCCTCGTCCAGCATGTCCAGATCGCGTGTGCGCCACGTCAGGGAAAACGCTTCGGCCGGACCGCCGGCGGGGGATTGCTGGAGGCGCAGAAGACGATGGCGGGCGTTCAGTGTCGCCAGGCGCGCGCGGGTTCCGGCCAGCCGCTGGCGATTGGTCTGCACCTGCTCCAGCTGGGTCTGTAATTGTCGAAGTTGTTCGGACAAACTCGCGATGCGTTTCTCGCTGTCCGCCTGCTGCTGCGAATTGGGGGAGCCTTCCGCTTCCGCCCGGCGCGCCAGCAGGGCGCTGAGGCGTTCGCGTTCAGACTCGATCGCCGCTTGCTTTTCTGCGATGGCCTGCCGAATCGAGGCCGGTGTACGTTGCGACTGCCGGTCTGCGATTTGTCGCTCCAGGGCGACCAGCGTCTTTGAACTATCGGCAATGGACCTTTGAAGAATCTCCAAGGCGTTATCCGAGGGAAAGGTACGACCGCCGATCCACTCGCCGGCTTCCTCCAAAGGAGCCAGATAAGCATCGACCAAGGCAATCTGTTCCTCGGCGGCGCGAAGATCTTTTTCAACCGTTTCCAACTGCGACAACAGCCCTGAACCTAGCCGTTCCGCGATGGCGCCGCTTTTCGGATCGACCGAGGCGACTTCGCCCGGTCCTCCCTGGGTCGTTCGCTGAGCCTGATATCCATACAGGCTCCGCGTTTTCGCCTCCAGCTCCTTTTGCAGGGCATTCAGACCGACCTGCTCCTCGAACTGCTGCAGCTGTTGCAAGACCTCTTCCAGGTCCTTTCGGGTCTGTGAGTCGATCTCCAGGATTTCCTTGACAATCTGGTTGGTGTCGCGCCAAATCTGCTTGCGCATGTGAACAACAAAGGTATTCGCCCACAGATTGGCAAGGAGAGAAGCCTTCTTCGGTGATTCTGCGCTTGCGGTGAGATCGACAATCGGAGAATAGGTAATATCCATGCCGGTTTCGACCTCGATGGCGGTTTGGGAGGAGAACCGCCCCTTGAAGTCTTCGAAGAGCACTCCTTCGAAATCATCCGGAGTGAACTCCAACAAACCTTCGAGGTCAATGACACTCAATTTGGATAAAACTTCCGCCTCTTGGTCCGAGATTTTTGTGTATTCCCAGTAGTCGTTCGGAGGTGTTTCCAGGATTTTCTCAAGCGAAAGTCCCTTTGCCTGCATCTCCTGGACATTTACGTACAAGGTTTTCAGCGTCTCAGAGACGGTAATGAAAGTGTCATCGGAATTCAGCAAACTTTCATAGCCGAGTACGGTCAGCGGCTTGCCGAAGATCAGGCTTTCCTCCCGCTGCTTGGGGATCTGGACGACGACCTTGGCATGGCCTTCATACGTTTTGTCCACCAGGAAGCTGGCCGCGCCGGCCAACACCATGGCCAGAAAGACGGTCCCCGCCACAATCTTGCGATTCTTCCAGAGAATCCGGAGAAAGGTTACCAGTTCCACGCCGGCGCTCACGGCTTCGGCTGAACGATCATTTTCTGCGCGATAGGCCACGGTCTCGATTGAGTCTCCTTCCCTGGATTGCCTGCGACAACACGCTTGCCCGATCCCTGGGAACCGGGAAGTCCAAAACGACGCTAAAGATAGAAAACTATGGGGCTTTTGTCAACGGGGCGCAGCCGGGGCAAAGTCATACAATCCCCGAGCGCAGAATGTCATGAAGTCTCAAGAGGCCAACCACGCGCCTTTGGGAGTCCACGACCGGGAGCACCGAGATCTGGGTGGGACGATTTTCCATAAGCGCCACGGCTTCATGGGCCAGTTTTTCGGGAGAGATAGTCGTCGGCCGGCAAGTCATTAACTCATCAATCGAGAGACTTCGAATGTCGCCATGTTCAATAATGGCGCGTTTCAGGTCGCCATCGGCGAAGATTCCAGCCAGTTTTCCATCCCCATCGACGACGCAGACTGCACCGAGCCGCTTTACAGTCAGCTCTTCAAGCACTTCCTCCATCCCGGCGTTTCGGCTGACGATGGGCGTTTCATCGCCCTTGTGCATCAGGTCCTCGACGCGAAGCAGAAGCCGCTTGCCCAGCGTGCCACCGGGGTGAAACTGAGCGAACTGCTCGGGGCTGATCTTGTGGCTTTTCAGCAACGCCATTGCCAAGGCGTCCCCCATGGCGAGCATAGCGATTGTGCTGGCCGTCGGCGCTAGGTCCAGGGGACAGGCCTCCTGCTCCACGCTCACGTCCAGAATGATATCGCTTTCCTGGGCCAGCGTTGAATCGGTGCGGCCGACAAAACTGATGATTCGAGCGCCCGCCCGGCGAATACTGGGCAGGATGTTGAGAAGTTCCGAGGTCTCGCCGCTCTTGGACAGGATCAGGCAGACGTCTTTCTCTCGAACGACGCCCAGGTCGCCGTGGCAGCCTTCGGCGGCGTGAAGAAAGACCGCCGGTGTGCCCGTGCTGGAAAGGGTGGCCGCGATCTTTCTGCCGATCAGGCCCGATTTTCCGACGCCAACGACGATCGTCATGCCTTCGCAGGCGCGCAGCATCTCGACCGCCCGGTCAAAGCGTTCATCAATGCGCTCGACTACTTGCTGGAGGGCTTGCTGTTCGATATCCAGAACCCGCCGCGCCTCGTCCTGATGTTCACTCATAGCCAACCTCTATTCCTTTCCTTCGAGCAATCGCTGGACTGCTTCGTAGACGGTATCACTGTCGAGGCTTTCCATGCAACTGGGGCGGACTTCGCAGTCCGAACGGTAACAGCAAAGGCAGGGAACGTCTCCCGCCAAGGCGACGCCCCGGCCGTAGAGCTCGACTTCGCTTTGGGACGTCGGCCCGAACAGCGCAACGACTCGCCGCTGAAGCGCCAGGGCAACGTGCAGCGCCAGGGTGTCTCCCGTCACGACCCCGTCGCAGAGGCCGACCAGGGCGGCAAAGCGCGCGTAGGGATTATCGTGCCCCGCGTCGACGACCGGGAAGTCGCATTGCTCGATCCATTCCGCTTTCAAGTCCGCCTCGTCCGGGCCGCTCAGGATCAACAGTTGCGCTCCCAGATCCTTGTGAAGCCGGGCGCCAAGATCGAGAAAGCCCTCGGGTATCCAGCGCTTCCAACGCCAGCGCCCCGCCGCGCCGATGTTGAGGCCGATGGTCGGGCGATCCGGACGCAGGCCGTGGCGGTCGGCGAAACGCCGGGCGTATTGCTGCTCGGACTTCGGGACATGAACTTGAATCTCGCCCGCCGGGGCGGAAGAGCCGATCAGGTCGAGCATCAGCTGCTGGTAGGTTTTCGTGTTCTGCTTCTTAATGTCGTCCCAGTAGCTCATTTGAAGATAAGGCTCGGCCTCGGGGCTGTAGCACTTCACCGCTCCCGCCTCGGTTAGTCCGAAGCCGCTTTTTTGCTTTCCCTGCGCCACGGCGGCAAGAGCGAGACTCTCGGGCGAGAGGTCCAGGTTGATGACCCAGTCGAATTTCTCCGCCAACAGTTGGGCAGGCGTCCCGGTGTCGAGCGTCCACAACCGGTCGATATCGGGCAGTCCCTCCAGGACCTCTCTCGAACGGGGAAAGACCAGCCAGGTGAGTTGGCAGCCGGGCCGCATGGCCCGGATCGCCGGCAGGAGCGCCGTGGTGCGCAGCACGTCCCCCATCGCGCCGAGCTTAATCAACAGAATACGGCTCTGGATGGGATCGTAATGCGAGCACCCCTCGCATTTCACGCCGCTGTCCTTGTGCGGCCGGCAGGGGCGATCCAGCTGGTAGTAACGGCAATCGGTTCGAATGATCATTCCGGGTCAAGGTTCTCCAAAGGTTAATTAATCAAGGAGTCTACCCGTCTCCAGGAAAGGGTGTCAAGTTCGAGGTACGAGGAGCTCATTCCAGCAGATTTTTTATCTGTGTGGCAGGGTCTAACTTGCCCCATCCTCTCCATGGACCTTCCAAACGATGTTGGCGTTCTTGTCAATTCAACAGCCTGTGAACGACGCAAGCAAGTTAGGCCCTGAAAATGAAACGCCGTGGTTCAGGGTTTGCTTTGCATAAGAATCCCCTATTGGCGGGCCAGTGAATAAGAACACGATATTCCGACCTTGTTCCTCCCCTGACGCGCAAATCAGACCCTGGCACACACAGCAGGACTAAAGTCCTCACTCCAAGTTTCCGCTTTCTCCCCAAGTAAACCGCCTCCCCCCTGTTCCTTTTTGTACACCCCAAGGGGCGGCGCAGCGTGCGCTGGCGAACACCTCAGCATTTTATGTTGGACCGGCCGGAGTTTAATTGTAAGATAATCAGTAGGATGAATGGCCCGGTCGCGGGTCGCCGGAGTTGGCACAAGAGATGCTTAGGGTCATAATGAATAGGTCTGTCCAGATTCGGAACTCGTAGGGGGATCGTACCGTGAAGAAGCAATACCTGATTACCGCCGCAGGGGTCGTGATTCTTGCCGTTGTCGTTTGGAAGTGGACGCAGCCCGAAGCGCCGGTCGAGCAAGTACCCGCCCCTAGCGTTGCCCTGGAGGTGACGGCACCCCCTCGCCCCCTTTCTGAGGCTCCAACGGCTTTGCCCGAGCTTCTAAAGCCCTCGCCTACTGCGGTCGCACAGGCTGAAATCGCGCCTTCGACCGCCGCCGCGCGAGTCGAACCCGAGGTCCGCCGGGGCCCCTATCGAATCTATGGCACCGTGATCAACCTGGCTCAATCGCCCATCGAAAGCGCGACCGTGATTTGCGAAAGAATCGAACGCGGCCTGCTTGGTCCGCCGAAGCAACAAATTGTCCTGACCGACGAGGGAGGACAATTTGAACTGTTTTATCGCCAACCCGGCGCATTCGATGTGCTGGCGCGCAAGGAAGGATTCGCCCGGGGCAGCGCCGCCGTGGAACTGACCATGCCCGGCTCGGAGGAGGTCAACATGATTCTCCGTCCTGGAGGCATCATCTACGGCAAAGTCCAGGAAAATCTGACCGGGATTCCTTTAGCGGGCGCTTCCGTCTGGGCCAGCGCCTGGCGGCGCCTATACGCGGAACAAGAAATGCGGCCGCAGCGCCGGGTCGAGGCGAAAACGGCCTCGGATGGCAGCTATTTGCTCAACGAGCTCCTGCCCGATCAACCTTATCTGCTGGTCGTGACCGATGGACAGCACGCGCCGGAACTGCGCCAGGGCGTCAAACCGGATGGTCCGCCGGTGGACTTTTTTCTCAATCCCAGCGCTCGGGTTTCCGGCCGCGTGATCTGGGAGGGGGACGGTTCGCCGGTGGAAGGCGCGATGGTCACGCTTGGATTTGGATTTGGCGGCGGCCCGGGGAGGGATTTTATGCGCCGGATGTTTCCCGTCCAGCTCGATTCGGCAACCACCGACGCCAATGGACTGTTTACACTGATCGGGCTGCCCTCCGATCGGCGGGTCCCCCTGATCGCCTCCTATCAGGAGAGTCAGTCGCTGGTGTACCGGTCCCGGCCCGAATGGCTGGAACTTCAAGGCGGGCAGGAAAAGACTGGTCTCGAGCTGGCCATCGAGCGTCGTCCGCCGCAACGGCTGCATGGCGTAGTTCGCGATATTGATCGCCATCCGGTGCAGGGCGCTTTGGTCACGGCTCAGATGGGATGGGGAAGGGGATTTGGAGGAAGGCCCGGACAAGGCCCCGGACGGGCGATGATGCGCCGGATGCCGAGCATGCCGGTTGGCGAAGCGACAACCAACACTAATGGAGAATATGAAATTCTCCTGTCGTTTCCCGGTCCTCAACAGGTGGACGTGGAAATGCAGGGTTTCTATGCGCGCCCGGAGGGGACGAATCCGGTCATGGTTCGCCCGGGTGTGGAAGAGTATCGATTGGACTTCGTGCTTTTCCCAAGTAGTTCGCTCGGGGGCAAGGTGCGGGAGGCCGATGGCGACAAGCCGATTCCCGGCGTCACGCTGCGACTTCGAAAACAGGAGGGAGAGCAAGAGCGGGAAGGCCAATCTCGACAAGCCCGATGGTTTCGGCCCCCGGCCTCGATCGAAGAGACCGAGAGTGGGCCGGATGGCCGCTACCTGTTTGAAGGATTAGCGCCGGGCGAATATTCCATTCGCGTCACGGACGCTCCCGAGGATTATGTCCTGCCGGAGAAAGCCGATCCCGTGACGCTCGAAGAGGAAAAGGCAACGACGCACGATATTGAGCTGGATGCAGGCGTTTCGATCAGCGGGCAAGTGCTTTATCCCGACGGGCGAATGGCCAGCGGCGCGCGGATCACGGGCTTCATCATCGAAGGCGAAGACGGCGGGAGGCTTTCCGATGAGAGCGATCCACTGGGACGCTACGAGCTGTCCGCCTTTCCCGCCGATACTTCGGTGCGCATTCTCGTGCGGCCTCTCGATTTCCCCGAGCTGAATCCCGCACCGTTGCTCACCGACCCGATTCCCCTCAGGACTTCATTGACTGACTACGACCTTCGGGTTCCCGAGGAAGGCAAGGTCCGCATTCTCGTGTTAAGCGAGGAGCAGAAACCGCTTCGGGGACAGCGCGTCGAGATCACGATTCAAGATCTAGCGCTGTTCGAAGAGGAAGGAGGGCGGCAATTCGAACGAACCTTTACTAAAGAGCGGACGACGCGAACGGGGGGACTCGCCGAGTTCACTGAGCTGACGCCATCGACCTGGACCGTCTCGATCGAGACGCGCAAGGAGCCGGTCCAGGCGGAGTTCCAGGTTTACGAAGCGGAGACGGCGGAACTGACCATGACCATTCCAACCGAATCGCTGGTGGACAATTCGGGAGTCCTGATCGGCAAAGTGCGCTATGAAGACGAGACCCCCGCCGAGCGCGTGCGCGTCACCGCGACGCTTCAAGAGGAAGATGAGGGAGTCGAGGCCGGCACGCGAGGCTCCACGTGGACTGATTCCGAGGGGCAGTTCCGCATGCAGGGCCTGCGCCGGGACAAGACGTTTACGGTCGAGGTTCGATCCCGCCGAGCCGCTGAGAAATATGAAGGGATCGTGACACCGCAGAGGGAGCTCGAGTTTATTCTTCCCAACTCCGGCGCGCTTTCCGTGCGGGTGGTCGATGCCCGAGGGGACGTTCCGGCCTCGCCGTGGAACGCTTATTTGTTCCGACTGGAAGAGGGGCGCACGACGACGGTTCGCGCCCCGGCCGACGTGCTCGCGGGCGCGGGCATCGCCAGCTGGGAAGGCTTGAGCCAGGGAACGTATCAAGTCCTGATCGCCGGGGATGAGACGCCCCGCGCGTACGGCGAACCGGTCGAGGTCTTCTCGGATGAGCTGACCGATGGTGTCGAAGTCCAGTTGCCGAACTCGGTGGATTTCTCCGGCGGCGCGATCGACGCGGATACTGAAAAGGGTATTCCCGGTGTTGAGGTTCTTGAGCTGTTCGAGGAAGGCACTCCGGGGGCGCGATGGCCGCAGTATCTGCACCAGCGGAAAACCTATACCGATTCGACCGGCGATTTTATTCTGATCGCCTTGCCGCCCGGCCCGGTTCGCCTTCGCCTTTCCCATCCTTCGTATGAGACGTTCGAGTACGAAGGGGACGGGTCCGCCTCGGGCGAAACTGAAATCTTCCTGCAAAAGATCGCTGAGGAAGAGAAGTGATTGCGCCCGATGCTGACTGGTGGATAACCCGATCGGCAAAGCGAGGAAGCGTGTAACTCCTTGTACTATCGTGCCTTAGTCAATCTTTCCTGAAGGATTTCTATCCTTTGAATAGTGCTGGCCAAAAACGCAAAGATCTCCTATACTAATGCCCGTGCCAATGGTGAAATGACTGGATCTTCCCGATCGAGAGTCGTGTCCGTAATTGATGCGGTCGTTTTGTTTTGGATTCGCCTCGGTGAATTCAACCGCCGGGCATTGCTGAAGGATTCAAGGTTGGCAGTTCTTAATTCATGATAAGGAGAAAACCGATGAGAAGAAAAGGAAATCCCTCCAGTGTGGAATTCGGCAAGTTGTTTTCTCTGAGTGTCCGCTGCCTTTCAGTTATTGTCATTCTTTGCGTTTTTACTCTTGTCCTTCTTACTGATAGTTCCGCTCAAGAGGATCTCAAGGCCGTGGCAAATGATGCGAACAAGGCGCTGCGGAGTTCTCAAAGATCGATGTTCAACGGTAAATTAGATGAATCCATGACCTCTTTGAACCAGGCGGCCGAGCTGATTGAAAAAATCAAGGCAAGTGATTCCTCGTTCTCGCAGCTGAAGACTCTGGAAAGCAAACTGGCGAAACAAAAAAAGGATCTTGAAAGGCGAATGCCCCAGTCGGTACAACCGGCGACCAAAACCATCCAGACAACCGATGCGCCCGATAAACAATCTTCGGATGAACTGCCGAGTGCGGTGATTCGTCGCTTGAAGGATATCGATAAGAATTTTGAAAATGCGGATAGCCTTTTTAAGTCGGTAACGACTTCTTCCCGGCAATCGGAACTGGATGAAGTGGCCCGGCACGTCAACGCGGCCGAGAAGAACATTGAACAGCTCATGAAATATTACGGCGATCAAATCCCCGCCGGGCATCCGGAGCTCCAATCGAGAACGGATCGCCTGGCGGCCCTGCAAAAACAATATCAACAGCTGATCTCGGGCAGCGATGCGGAGAAGGCCGAAGCGGCCCAGGCCAAGGAGAGCCAACTGAAGGAGGCTCGAAAAATCGGTAAGCAGTTGACCGCGTTGTATCAACAGCACGGACCCAAATTCGAAGGGATTTATGGGGCGACGATGGTTTACAGCGGGGACGTCGAAGAGGCCGGGAAGCAGTATCTTAAAATCGAGCGTGTCGAAAAGGAGGTTCTGCCCGTCGTTCAACCGGTCTTGGCAACGGTGGCGGTAAACTATGGAACTTCGGCGATGGTGGTCAATCAAAAATTGTTTAAGTTGGGAATGCCTTCTTCGGAGCAATTCGGTAGTGCCTTCGAAAGGCTGTATGAAAGCGTTGGGAACGTGGTTAAGAGCCGAAAGGCCAGCGGCGAGTCGATCGCCCAAACCTGCACCAACCAGCTGTCGAACATTGATTTCTATCCGCCCGACATCCGGGTGAAGAAAATGGAGGAGATCAAGAGTCTTTTGCAGGTGGGGCATCAATTCGATCCCAACAACGCCGGTATCAACGACATGCTCTCCACCGTGGATCAAAAGATCGATGAAGTGGCGGAGAAGATTGAAAAGGACATCGATCAGAAAAAGTGGGCGGGAAACGTCGCCAATTTTGCCGGCCCGGGCGATGCGAAGAAGCTTGCGGCGACCGCCTTGGATTATTTCCGAAACCACAATCAATGGGGCAAGAATCCCAAAGCGAAGGGAATTGAAGTTCTCGGCGTTGCCGTGCGCGGACAATGGGGTGTCGCCGAGACAAATATTCTGGGACAGGTGATTCAGTGGCGATTGCCCATTCACCTGGCGATCACTAATGCGAAACTGAAGCCCAAGAATATCGCGCGGATTTATGAATTGAGCGTGCTGACAACACAGGGAAACCCCGGCAGGGTCGAAAAGGCGCCTCCCTTTGATGGCTATTGGGTGGGCAACAACTGGATGATCCGGCTGAATCGATTGCCTTAAAGGATTGGGACGACCGAAGGCCCGCTTCTTTTTTCTGTTTCTTCCTCGATTGTGTGAGGGCGGAAGGGGAATGCCTCAAATCCCTCGAAGCGGGGTACTCAAATTCCCATTGATATGATATCTTCAGGCCAGAGAAAGCAAGCCTCTCGGGAATGGAGGTGTGCGCTCATCAACAGACAATGGAGAAGGGCATGGAACAGCAACAGCACTTTCAAGCCATTTACGATATTATCCGGGAGTCCGAGGATCAAGGATTATTCGTCGAGCCTCGAGGCCTGTCCGGTTTTTCAGGCGCCAAATTGGTAGGGATGCTTCAGCGGTTGGCCCGCTACGAGGCAAGCAGAAACGGCGGCCTTTATTTGGAGGTGGGCGTTTTCCAGGGATTAACCTTAATCTCGACCGCGTGTGCATTGGATGGCGGCGAAGCGTTCGGCATCGACAATTTCGCGCAGTTTGACGCGAGTAAAAAGAATCAGGCGATTATCCAGAAGAGGATGGAAGCCAATGAAGTTAATAACGCGAATCTCATCAATCGGGACTATGAGGATGCGCTCGAGGATCTCAAGGCGATCCGAGGAGAGAAGAAAATCGGGGTCTTCTTTGTGGATGGCCCGCATGACTATCGAAGCCAGGCCATCTGTTTACATTTGATTAAGCCGCATCTCTCGGAATCGGCGGTCATTGTGATTGACGACTGTAACTATCGGCACGTTCGCCTGGCAAACAGGGATTTTCTGGTATCGAATCCCGAGTTTAAACTGATCTTTGAATCCTATACGCGATGTCATCCCGGGAACATGACGAAGGAAGAAGAAAATGAGGCGAGAAGGGGGTGGTGGAACGGGGTCAATGTCATTGTAAAGGACCCGGAGAACCGACTCGAGGGCATGTATCCTGAAACCCTTCGAGATCGAAGGCTCTATGAAAACGAGCATGTTGTACACTCTGAAAAATACGGTTGCTTGGCAATCGAAGCCGTAAAATTTGTAGCGTCCGTAATGAGTTGGCGATTCATCAAGGCGGCGAAACAGTTCACCGATATTATAAGAAAAGCTCGATGCGCAGACAATCGGTTTGTTGGAGATTATACATCGATGAATACTTTTAGCGGTGAACTTCCGCAGTGCCATTTCAATCCATCCGTAAAGTAAAGCGCGGAGAGGTGGAGTGGACCTTGAATGAAGTTCAGGCGGCGCCGATCCAACCCGGCGCGAGCCAGGCCACGAGATAGAGGAAGGCCGCGGCCATCACCGAGGTGCACAGGTCGTCGAGCAGGACGCCCCAACCGCCCGGCAGGGACTCGAGTTGCCGCGCCGGGGGGGGTTTGACGATGTCGAAAATCCGCGTGACGAGGTACGCCCAAATCACCGTCAGCAGAACGTTCGGCGTTCGAAAAAGTAGAACCGTCATCAGGAACCCGGCGACTTCATCGAGCACGAAATTGCCGGGGTCCTTTTTCTTCCAATGTTGTTCCGCCCACGGCGTCATCGCGACGGTCAGATAGGAAACGAACAGAAGCGCCAAAGCGATCAGGCCCGTGTGCCAGCCGGGAGGGCTCAAGAACACAATGAGAAGATAGATCCCAACGCCGAGCAATGCGCCGGCGGTACCGGGCGCAATCGGCGCCAGCCCCAGGCCGAAGGCCGTGGCGACAAAATAACGAAGGCGTTCATTCCAGTTTTTCATCATCGATCCTGACCGGCATTGAAAGATCTCGCGATCGAGTTTGGAGAGAATAGCAGCTC
>Ga0272444_10000426_pt1 | contig 45712 bp, 46 predicted proteins | sample SSMForm13_FD_201033 | JGI IMG/M metagenome (GOLD analysis project Ga0272444, IMG submission 201033) | Marine sediment archaeal communities from Little Sippewissett salt marsh, Falmouth, MA, United States - SSM-Form-13 | ecosystem: Environmental > Aquatic > Marine > Wetlands > Sediment ... | reverse complement strand
GCCGTACAGGTTGGTCGGCATGGCGGAGATAAAGTCGTCGCCATGCTGCTTGCGGTAGGCCTGGCACAGCTTGATGCCGGCGATCTTGGCCACCGCGTACCACTCGTTGGTCGGCTCCAGCGGGCCGCTCAACAGGTATTCCTCTTTCAGCGGTTGCGGCGCCAGCTTGGGATAGATGCAGGTGCTGCCGAGGAACAGCAGCTTGTTCACCCCGGCCAGGTGGGCGCTGTGGATGACGTTGCTCTCGATCACCAGGTTGTCGTAGATGAAATCGGCCGGGTAGGTGTCGTTGGCCAGAATGCCGCCGACCCGCGCCGCGGCCAGCAACACATAGTCGGGCCTTTCCGCCTCGAAGAACGCCTGCACCGCCGCCTGGTTGCGCAGGTCCAGCTCGCTGCTGGTGCGGGTGACGATGTTGCCGAAGCCCGCGGCCTGCAGGGCGCGCACGATGGCCGCGCCAACCATGCCGCGGTGGCCGGCTACGTAGACCTTGGCGTTGGTGTCTTTGAGGAATGACATGGTGCTTGGCTTCTGGATGTTTTGCTGACGACCTGACCGCCTCCCGGCCTCCCCCACGGGTGGGGGAGGGGAGGTAGCTTATTCGAAGTATTTGAACGACTTGTAGCCTTCTTTCTCGACCAGCGCATCACGCTGGGCCAGTTCCAGGTCGTTCTGCATCATCTCCTGGACCATCTCCTCGAAGGTGATCTTGGGCGTCCAGCCGAGCTTGTCGTGCGCCTTGCTCGGGTCGCCGAGCAGGGTCTCCACCTCGGTCGGGCGGAAGTAGCGCGGGTCGACCTCGACGATGCAGTTGCCGTGCTGGTCATAGCCCTTCTCATCGATGCCTTCGCCTTCCCAGCGCATCTCCAGGTCGACATGCCTGGCCGCTATCTCCACGAACTCGCGCACCGAGAACTGCTTGCCGGTGGCGATGGCGAAGTCTTCCGGCTGATCCTGCTGCAGCATCAGCCACTGCATCTCGACATAGTCCTTGGCGTGGCCCCAGTCGCGCTTGGCGTCCATATTGCCCAGGTACAGCTTGTCCTGCAGGCCCAGCTTGATGCGCGCCAGGGCGCGGGTGATCTTGCGGGTGACGAAGGTCTCGCCGCGCACCGGTGACTCGTGGTTGAACAGGATGCCGTTGCAGGCGTAGATGCCGTAGGCCTCGCGGTAGTTGACGGTGATCCAGTAGGCGTACAACTTGGCGCAGGCATACGGCGAGCGCGGGTAGAAGGGGGTGGTCTCCTTCTGCGGGATCTCCTGCACCTTGCCGAACAGCTCGGAAGTGGAGGCCTGGTAGAACTTGGTCTTTTTCTCCAGACCGAGGATGCGGATTGCCTCGAGGATGCGCAGGGTGCCGATGGCATCGGCATTGGCGGTGTACTCGGGTGACTCGAACGAGACCGCCACGTGGCTCTGTGCCGCCAGGTTGTAGATCTCGTCCGGCTGGGTCTGCTGGATGATGCGGATCAGGCTGGTGGAATCGGTCAGGTCGCCGTAGTGCAGCACGAAGTCGCGCTGGTCGACGTGCGGGTCCTGGTACAGGTGATCGATGCGGTCGGTGTTGAACAGCGACGAGCGTCGCTTCAGGCCGTGCACCTCGTAGCCTTTGCTGAGCAGAAATTCCGCCAGGTAGGCGCCGTCCTGGCCGGTGATGCCGGTGATCAATGCAACTTGTTTTTTACTCAAGGAGGGTTCCATCGCAAGGTGTGAGTCGTCAGAATAGGCGGATTATACGGCACCTGGGTTACTGGGCTTAACCCGATTGCCGCACCGCCGAGCGACGGTGCCCTCTGTGTTCTCCTGCCGGGGAGTTGCAGAGGTGTCGAATGGACATCCAAATTCTCGTGAGATGAAGGACAAGATGACTCAGAAATCCTCCAATGTGGTGTGGCACCGTTCCACGGTGTCGAGAGAGGCGCGCGCCGAGCGCAACGGACACAATTCGCTGGTGCTGTGGTTCACCGGCCTGTCGGCCTCCGGCAAGTCCACCCTGGCGCACGCGGTGGAGGACAGCCTGCACAAGCTGGGCTGCAACACCTTCGTGCTCGATGGCGACAATGTGCGCCACGGCCTGTGTTCCGACCTGGGTTTCAGCCTGGAGGACCGCGAAGAGAACCTGCGGCGTATCGGCGAGGTGTCCAAGCTGATGGTCGAGGCCGGGGTGATCGTGCTGACCGCTTTCATTTCACCGATGCGCAAGGATCGCGAGCGCGTGCGCAGCCTGTTCCCGCACGGGGATTTCATCGAGATCTTCTGTGATGCCGGCCTGGAGGTGTGCGAACAGCGCGACCCGAAAGGCCTGTACAAGCGCGCGCGTGCCGGCGAGATCGCCGAGTTTACCGGGATCTCCTCGCCCTACGAGCCGCCGGTGAACCCGGAGATCCGCTGCGATACCGGCAGCCAAGAGGTGGCCGACAATGTCGCGCAGGTGCTGGGCATACTGCGCGAGAACGGGGTGATCTCCGCCTGATTCAGCGCTGCAGGGCGCCGGGCATGCGCAATGCGCACAGTGCCCGGACCGCCTCGCCCAGCCGCGGCCCCGGCCGCCCCAGGTCGAGCGGCCGCTGCTCGGAGGGGCCGAGGCGTACCTGCCGCAAGCCCTGTTTGGCGGCCAGCGCCTCCGCCTCCACCGCAAACACCCCCCGCTCGACCTCGCTGTAGGCGTTGAGCATGCCGGCGTGCCGCAGCACGTCGTTCAGCCAGTGCTGGCCGCCCACCGACATCGCCGGCCGGTCCCATACCGCGACATACACGGGCACGGGTTCGAGTTCGCCACAGGCGGTCTGTATGGCCTGCTCGAACTGCACGGCCGCCTGCCCGGCGGTCTCCCGGGTGCCGCTGAGGCGGCCGATGGCGCGCAGGTTGGCGGCGATGCCGCGCAGGTCCCGCGGTTCGCTGCGGAACACCCGCATGCCCTGCGCCTCCAGCCAGGCCAGGTCGCCGGCGCGGTTGCCCGACGCCCAGGCGATCACCAGGTCCGGTTGCAGGGCCAGCAGCTGTTCGCGATCGATACCGCCGAGGGTGCGCAGGCGGCTCACCTGCGCGGGCAGGCCCGGGGCCTCGCCGGCGGCGGCCACCAGGCGCGCGGCCGCGCCCGCGGCGATCACCAGTTCGGTGGCATGCGGCGACAGGGTGACGATGCGCTGTGCGGGTGGTTGCGTTGGCACCGCTGTGCCGCTGTCGTCCAGCAGCGGTGCGGCGAAGGCCTGGGTGCAGACCATCGGCAAAGTGGCCAGCAGGGCCGGCAACAGGCGGGCGATCACAGGCTGAACAGGGTCAGCGAGCCGAGGAACAACACCCACAGGGTCAGGTTGCGCCAGACCAGCGCCACGCTGTCTTCGATCAGCATGGCCTCGCTGCGCGGGCTCGATTGTTCCAGCGCCGCCTCGCCGGTGGCGATCAGCAGACTGGTGTCGCTCGGGCAGTCGGGTTCTCCCTCGGACTGGCTGCATTGCTTCCAGGCGGCCGCCACCGCGTCGAAGTTACCGGCCACCGCATAGCCCGCGGCGGTCACGCGCACCGGCGCCCAGTTCAGCACGTAGGCAAGGTTGTGCGCGCCGCGGGTGAGCGCGGTCGGCGCTGCAGTGCTGTCGGCCTGGCGCTGCTGCAGCAGTTGCGCCAATCGGTAGGCCGCGGCACCGACCGCACCGAACAGCACGAACCAGAACAGCGGCCCGAGCAGGCGCTGGCAGGCGGCGGCGAGTACGCCGTGTACCACGCCGGTGGCCTCGCCGACGCTGCTGGCCGGATCGCTCGACAATTGCCCGGCCAGGCGGCTGGCCCGTTGCCTGTCACCGGCCTTGGTCGCCGCCTGGTAATCCTCGACGCTGCGCCCGAGTTCCTCGGGGCCGAGGCTGAGCAAAAGCACCACCGCGCCCAGGGCGAATTCGAACAGCGGGCCGAACACCGGCATCAACCCGGCCTGCAGCCAGCCGATCAGCGCCACCGGCAGGGCGATGATCAGCACCGCGCTCCAGGCGTGTTCGCCGAGCACGCCACCCAGCGGCGAGCGCCGCAGCGCGGCCAGGTAGCGATCGAACCAGCTGTGTTGCCGATACGGGTCGGCATGCCACAGCACGCGGTCGACAAACAGCACCAGGATGACGATCAGAAAGCTCATGGGGCTCCGTGGACTTGCATGGGCGGGTGGCTTCCCGCGAAAAACGCGCCGATTCTACCACCGGCGGCCTGTCGCACGCGGGCAGGCGGCGTGGCGCAGCCTGCTGGACGCTTTCACAGGCTGGCCAGGTAGCGCGGCCAGTCGAAGCAGGGCCCCGGGTCGGTCTTGCGTTGCGGGGCTATGTCGCTGTGGCCGACGATGCGCTCGCGCGTGATCGCCGGGTAAAGCCGGCGGATCTGCCGGGTCAGCCCGGCCAGCGCCTGGTACTGGCGGTCGTCGAAATCCGTGTCGTCAGTGCCTTCCAGCTCGATACCGATGGAAAAATCGTTGCAGCGCTCGCGCCCGCAGAAGTTCGACAGGCCGGCATGCCAGGCGCGCTGATCGAGCGCCACGAACTGCTGCACCGAGCCGTCGCGGCGGATGAACAGGTGCGCCGAGACCCGCAGCTCGGCGATCTGCGCGAAATACGGGTGGGCGGACGGGTCGAGCCGGTTGAGAAAGAACGCCTCCACCGCATCGCCGCCGAACTGGCCGGGCGGCAGGCTGATGTTGTGGATCACCAGCAGGTCGACGTCGTGCGCGTCCGGGCGCTGGTCGAAGTTGGGCGAGGGGGTGTGCCGCACCCCGGGCAGCCAGACGTGGGCGGCGTTGCTCACGGCGCCTCCTGCGGCGGCCTGGCCAGTGCCTCGCTCACCGCCGCCTCGATCGCCTCGGCGCGCGCCTCGCAGTGCAGCTCGCAGTGGAACTCACCGTCCTGGAACAGGAACAGCGTCGGCAGGTGAAATACCTCGAATTCGCGGGTCAGACCCATCTCCGCCTGGGCATCGACCTCGAAGATCGACCAGTCGGGGCGGCGGGCGCTGACTTGTGTTAAAACCCTTTTCAGGTGCCGGCACGAGGAACAGCCTTCCCCGGAAAAGAACACCAGCGCGCTGGCGGGCTGCGCCGCGATGCGCTGATGCAGGTCGAACTGGGTAAGTTTCTCGAACATTTGATCGATAATAAGGACAAGGATTGTGTCCCGCCAGTGCCCCCGGGAGGCGCCTGGGAAGTGGGTTCGGCTGCTGCGAGCGCCCCGGTGTGACCGGGTTCACGCGAACCGTGACCGGCGCATGACGGCTCAGGTTAGTGTGAATGTAGTCACGGTTGCGCATCTGTGGAGGGCCTAACGTGTACCACAGAAAAGTCTTCACGCGGGACGGCTGCAGGCTGTTCCCCAAGTCCTCGGAGAGGCAACCGAATCATGGCACGCGACAATGTGATTTCCTTCGAGCAGACCGCAGACGGTGCGCGCCGGCGTCTGGCGGATGCCAAGCTGACCCCGGTGCTGCAGGCGATTCGCCGCCAGCTGGTCGAAACCTTGCCCCGCCTGATGCAGGATCTGTTCGAACACCTGGATGACGACCTGTACCAGCTGGCCGACAAGTCCGCCAGTGACGCGCTGCAGACCCGTTATTTCGAGGCCATGCGCGAGCTGCGCAAGCAGCGCCAGGCGATCGACAGGCAATTCACCGAAGCACGCCTGCTGGCGTTCGACGATTTCTGGGCGCAACGCGGCCCGGCGGAGCGCGGCACCGGCAACCAGGACGAGCAGGCCGAGCTGTCGCTGATTGCCGAAGAGGAGCTGGAAGAGGACCTGGCCATCTCCTCGATGGTGTCGAAATCGGAAAACCGTTTCCATCGTGAACTGTTCGCCATGAACATGCGTTTCACCGCGATGCTCGGTGGGCCGGATATCGAGGATGCCGACAACCCGGTCGGCCCGCGTGCGCTGGCCGAGGGCTTTGCCGAGGCGCTCGCGCTGTGGCCGGGCGAAACCGCGGTCAAGCTACTGATCTACAAGCTGTTCGACCGTTACGTGATGGCCTACATCGGCGGCCTGTACGACGATATCAACGACGTGATGGTGGGCGCGGACATCCTGCCGAAGATCGTGCAGCGGGTGCGTCGCAACCCGGTCGCCCCCTCGGTACAGCGCGCCCGCGATCCGCAGCACCAGGAAACCTATTACGAGCCGAGCGCAGCCCCGGCGGCAGTGGCCGCCGATGGCGGCGGTGACGAGCTGCTGTCGATCCTCGGCGAGCTGCTGGCGGCGAGGCGGCAGAGTGCCGGCACCGGCGGCCTGCGCTGGTCCCTCGGCGGCACGAGCAATACCCGGCTGCCCGAGATCAGCACCAGCGACCTGGTCGGGGCCCTGCACTCGGTGCAGCAGAACTCGCTGCACGCCGCGCCGGTGGACCTGGGCGAGGTGCAGGCGCTGCAGGTCGAGCTGGTCGGCAGCCTCGGCCGTGAACTGGACCTGGGCCCGGAGGACAACCCGACCAAGCGTCTGGCGCGTGCCGATCAGGACGTGTTGAACATCATGGAGATGCTGTTCGACTTCATCCTCGGCGACGACAACCTGCCGGAGGCGATGAAGGCCCTGCTCGGGCGTCTGCAGATTCCGCTGCTCAAGGTGGCGGTGCTCGATCGCGCCTTCTTCAACAACCGCCAGCACCCGGCGCGGCTGCTGCTCAACAACCTGGCGCGTGCCGGGGTGGCCTGGAGCGACGACGGCGACCGTTCCGCCGACAGCGCCTACGGCCAGATCGAGTCGGCGGTGACCCGCATCCTCACCGAGTTCAGCGACGATCCCTCGGTCTTCGAACAGGTCAACGAGGATTTTACCGCCTACCTGGAGCGCGAGCGCCGCAGTGCCGAGGTGGCCGAGGAGCGTGTCGGCCAGGTCAAGCGCGGCCAGGAACAACTGGAACTGGCGCGGCAGAAGGTCTCGCAGATGATCCAGGGGCATATCCAGGCCTGCCAGCCGCCGGAGTGTGCCATCCCCGAGGCGGTCGCCCACCTGCTCGACGAGGCCTGGCACGACGTGCTGTTGCTGGCCTACCTGCGCGAGGGCGAGCAGAGCCAGGCCTGGGAGAGTGCGGCGGAAGTGGTGCAGCAGCTGGTGTGGAGCGTGCAGCCCAAGCACGACCAGGTGGAACGCCAGAAACTGCTCAAGTCCATCCCGGAACTGCTCAAGCGGGTACGCGAGGGCCTGGTCAACATCTCCTTCGACCAGCATCGTGCCGCGGTGTTGTTCAAGGAACTGCAGGCCTGTCATATCGCCGCGCTGCGCGGCGACCGGGTGGAGGACGGGGAATCGTTACTCACCAGCGACGAGATCACCGGCGCCTCGCCGCCGGAAGTGATCGAGCTGACCCCGGTGCCCGAGCGTGAACTGATCGATGACGAACACCAGCGTGCCGCCGAGAACCTCAAGGTCGGGCAGTGGCTGGAGTGGGAGAACGAGCCGGGTGAATGGCAGCGCGGCAAGCTGTCCTGGCGCAGCGAGGTCACGCAGAACTGCATCTTCGTCAGCCGCAAGGGCATCAAGGTCGGGGAAATGCATCTGGGCGATATCGCCGCACGCCTGCGCGCCGGCACCGCCCGCCGCCTGCAGGATGTGGAAACGCCGCTGATGGACCGTGCCCTGCATGCGATGGTCGATGCGCTGCGTCGTACCGACCAGGCACCGGCTCCGCAGCCGGGCTGACAGGCCGCCGATCCATTACAATGCGGGCGCTGCTCCCTGCCGGGGGCGGCGCCTTTTTTCGTTGGGAGGGAGATATGGCTGAAATAATGACCGATTCGGGGCTCAAGTACGAAGACCTGGTCGAGGGCAGCGGCGCCACCGCCGAGGCAGGGCAACGGGTGTCGGTGCACTACACCGGCTGGCTGGCCGACGGCAGCAAGTTCGATTCGAGCGTCGATCGCAACGAGCCGTTCCAGTTCGCACTGGGTCGCGGCATGGTGATCCGCGGCTGGGACGAGGGCGTGCAGGGCATGCAGGTCGGCGGCAAGCGCAAGCTCACCATCCCGCCGCAGCTCGGTTACGGCGCGCACGGCGCCGGTGGGGTGATTCCGCCGAACGCCACCCTGGTGTTCGAGGTCGAGCTGCTCGAGATCCTGTGATGGGCATGCCGGACGCTGCACAGATCGCGGCGCAGGTGCAACTGGCGCTGGCCGAGGACGTGGCCGGCGGCGACCTGACCGCGGCCCTGGTGCCCGGGGACGCGCGCGCCGAGGCGGTGGTGATCAGCCGCCAGCAGGCGGTGTTGTGCGGGCGCGCCTGGTTCGACGAGGTGTTTCGCCAGGTCGACCCGGAGGTGCAGCTCGAATGGTGCGCCGACGACAGAGCGGTGCTGTGCGACGGCATGGAGGTGTGCTGGATGCGCGGCCCGGCGCGCTCGCTGTTGACCGCCGAGCGTACCGCGCTGAATTTCCTGCAGACCCTGTCCGGCACCGCGACCCGTGCCGCCGCCTATGTGCACGCGGTGGCGGGTAGCGGCGCGCGCATCCTGGATACGCGCAAGACGCTGCCGGGGCTGCGCCTGGCACAGAAGTACGCGGTCACCTGCGGCGGTGCCGCCAACCACCGGTTCGGCCTGTACGACGCCATCCTGATCAAGGAAAACCACATCGCCGCGGCCGGCTCGGTGGCGGCGGCGCTGGCGGCGGCGCGCGAGGTCGGCGAGGACATCGAGGTCGAGATCGAGGTGGAGGATCTGCAGCAGCTGCAGCAGGCCCTGCAGGCCGGGGCGCAGCGGGTGCTGCTGGACAATTTCGACCTGCAGCAGCTGCGCGAGGCGGTCGCCTTGAACGACGGGCGGGCGCGCCTGGAGGCGTCCGGCGGGGTCAACCTGGAGAGCATCCGCGCGATCGCCGAGACCGGGGTGGACGACATCTCGGTCGGCGACATCACCAAGGACGTGCAGGCGGTCGATTTCTCGATGCGCTTCGTCGATTGAGCGGGCGGGAATCAGGGGTCGGAGTCGGCGTTGCCGACTGCGACCCGTAGCGATCCCAGGTTTGAAGAGGATTGGTTCTCCCCCCACCCGGCAGGCATGGCCGCCGACCGCGGCGGCCGCGCCGGGCAGGGGAGAGATTCAGGCCAGCTCGTCGAGCAGGGTGCCGAGCGTCTGGTCGGCGGTCTTCAGGGTTTCCACGTTGGCCTTGGCCAGTTGTTCATGCTGGCGCAGCTCCAGCAACGAGCGGTTGAGGTTGGTCTGCGAACCCTTGACCGGGTAGCGGGCGATATCGTTGGCCGTCTTGGCCATGCCCTGTTGGCTTCTGGCCAGCCCCAGCAGTCCGGATTGGTTGATTGAGTTGATCATCGACGCAGTCGTTCAACGGTTTACCTGAGTTTGGATTTTAGGCCAGCTGCTGCCCACCGGGGCCCTGTTGGCGTATTTTGTGACCGGGTTTCCCTTTCTCAATCAATAACTTCCTGTTTAGGCACGGGGTTCGCCTCGGTCACTCCCAGGCGGCCTTGCCCGGCGGTATCACCAGCCGTGTGCCGGCGAACAGGGTGTTGTTGCCGGCACCGGCACCGCGCCGGTAGCTGGCACGCCGCAGGCTCGCCTGGGTGTGCAGGCAGGCCCCGCGCAGGCTGATGTTGCCGCTGTCCAGGCCGGCGCTGGCCAGCGCCGGGTCTGCCGGCTCCTGGTAGTCGGCATAGCTGTGGAAATCGTTGGCGCACCACTCCCAGGCACGCCCGGTCAGCTCCAGTGCGCCCATGCGCGCGGCGACCTCCCACTGGTATTCGTGTTGCGGCACGGCACCGCTCAGGCCCTTGCCGTTGGCACTGGCCCAGGCGGCGAAGGCGCGTGCCTCGTGGGCGCTCAGCCCGCCCACCGGCTCGGCCGGATGCAGGTCCAGGGCGCCGTTGATGCCGATAGCGTACCAGTGCTGCTGGGCGTCCTGGCGCCAGTGCCAGGGGGCGGACACCGCATTGTCGCTGCGCCACTGCCAGCCGGCCTGGTCCCACCAGTCGCGCGTGCGGTAGCCGCCGTCGAGCACGAAGGCCAGGTATTCGGCATTGCTGACCGGGCGCCGGGCGATGCGGTAGGAGTGCAGTTCGACCATCTGGTGCGGCTGTTCGCAGTCCATCACCACGCCCTCGCGTGCGCCGATACGGTAGTGGCCCTGGTCGATGCGCAACGCGTCCGCCTCGGGCTTCTGCGGCTTGAGCACCTGCCCGACCTGGTGCTCGCCGCGATCGCGCGAGATGGCGCGTGCGTTCAGGCAGGACAGCATCTGCTCGTAGGTCTGGGCATGCCGTTGCGCCAGGTAGGCGGGCAGCCAGCCGTCCTGCAGCCACGGGTGCTGCGGCAGCATGCCGGGGTTGGCCAGCAGGGTCAGGTGGTGGTCGAAGATCTCCAGCGCCCAGTTCAGCAGGTGCTCCTGCGGCGGCAACTGGGCGTCGATATCCTCGCCCGGCTGCACGCCGGGGCCGAACAGGTGGCGCACGCGCTCGGTCAGGTCGTTGTCCTCGAGCAGGCGCTCACGCAGCAGGTAGGTCTCCAGGTACACCGCCTTGCCGAGCAGCCAGCCCATCGAGGGTACCTGCGGGTGAAAGTGCCGGTTGACGTCGCGTGGCGACAGCTTGTCGACCAGTTCGGTAAGCAGTTCGTGAATGCCGGCCAGGCTGCCGAGTGTCTGGGGAGGGATCATGATGGCGCATCGATGCTTGGTGAGCGGCGCAGTTTACCGAACCGCGTCGGCCTCGGCGAGGCGGCGGGCAGCGGCGCGCCGGGAAGAATTTTGCGGGGATGGCCGGTACCGCCGATAATGAGGCCGCAGCAGCGCATATCAGTCACTTCGTTCGTCCAATCGCATGTCCGGGGCCTTGTTGCAGCGGCCTGCCGCGACACTGCTCGAGCATCAGCCAGAAGGTTAATTCACGTTGAAAATCCAAAAGAATTGTGTGGTCTCGGCCAATTTCCGTTTGTTCGACGGTTCGGGAGAACTGCTGGACTCGTCCGACAGCGGCGGCCCGCTGACCTATCTGCACGGTGCCGAGGAGCTGTTGCCGGACCTGGAAGCGGCGCTGGCCGGACACCAGGCCGGCGACAAGCTGACGGTCGAGCTGACCCCGCAGCAGGCCTTCGGCGAGCACGACCCCTCGCTGGTGGACAAGGCCCCGCGCGCCAATTTCCCGGGCATCGAGCACATCGAGCCGGGCATGCGTTTTCAGACCGAGATGGACGACGGGGCGCCGATGGTGGTGACCGTGACCGATGTCGACGACCAGTGGGTCACGGTCGACGGCAACCACGAACTGGCCGGCAAGCACCTGCGTTTCGAGCTGGAGGTGTGTTCGGTGCGGCCGGCCAGCGGCGACGAGATCGAACACGGGCATGCGCACGGCCCGGACGGGCACTGCGACCACTGAGCCGCCGGCTGTACTGTTGGGTGTTGCCCGGGTGTGAGCCGTTGCCGGGGCGTCAACGCCCGGCGAAGCGCTGTTCCAGGTAGGTGATGATGTCGTTGGATTCGTACAGCCAGCGCGTCTGCCCGTTCTCGGTGATGGCCAGGCAAGGCACCTTGAATTCACCACCCTCGTTGATCAGGCGCACCTGCTGCTCGGGGTCGTTGCGCGCGTCGCGGGTCTCGATGTTCAGGCCGAGGCGGCGCATGGCGCGCCGCACCTTCACGCAGAACGGGCACAGGCGGAACTGGTACAGGGCCAGCGAGCGGGTCTCCGCATCGATCTGCGCCTGCACCTGCGGGTCGCGCTGCGGCGGCCGCGGGCGGGTCAGCCAGTCGATGAAAACGATCAGCTGGCCGAGCAGGTAGCGTACCGCGCGCATCATTGGTTCTTGCCTCCGCCCAGGCAGGGCGGGGATTGCGGTGCCTCGCCGCCCTTGGCGAACCATTCCTCGGGCGTCATGGTGTGCAGCGCCAGGGCATGGATGGCGTCGCGGATCTCACCGGCCAGCGAGGCGTTGACCGCGCGGTGGCGCGCAATCAGCGGCTGGCCCTCGAACTTTTCGCTGACCAGGGTCACCTTGAAATGTGACTGGGCGTTCTCCGGCACATTGTGCATGTGGCTCTCGTCGATCACCTCGATGTGGGTCGGGGCGAAATCCAGGGTCAGTTTGGTGGCGATCTTGTCCTGCATGTCCATCGTCGGTCTCCAGGAATAATCGGCAGATTCTGCGTCTGCCGGGTGCTGTGATCAACCCGGTGTGCGCGGGGTTGGGGCGCCTTTACATGCCTTCCCAGAAGTCCGAATCCTTGGCCAGGAACTGGTCGAAGGGGATGTAGTGCGAGCCGTCGCAGGAGAAGTTCAGGCCGACGATACCGTTGAAGATGTTGATCGAGCCGGCACGCAGGTAGATGGTGTCGTCGGCAAAACGCAGGTGTTTGAAGGTCTGGATGATCGGCTTGATGCTCTGCTCCGGCACCACCGCGTCGGAAGGGTAGTCGCGGTGCGGGAAGGCCAGGCAAATGTCCGGGTCGACCAGTTCGTCGAACTCGATGACCTGGTAGCGATACGGGTCGTCCAGGGTCCACACGGTGGCCCGGCTGCTGGAGAAGTGCACCTTGAGGTGGAACACGCCGTTGTCGGTGACCAGCTCCTCGAGCACCGGCAGGATGTCGTCGATGTGCTCGTCCAGCCGGCTCGGCACCCGGTGCTGCTGGAACACCTGGCCGCGGATCGCCGGGTCGCCCTTGATCTGGCGCCAGCGTGAAGGGTCGGTGTAGATGTCCTTGGTGATCGGCAGGTAACGCAGGTCGAAGTCGGCACCGAGATAACCGATCAGCTGGTGGTCGCGGCGCACCTTCTGGATGGCGGTGACCGAGGGACGGTTGGCGCGCAGGCTGATGTAGGCCTCGGACAGGGTCATCTCGCTCTCGGGGTCGATGCCGCTGAAGTAGGGCCGCTCGGAGCGGTCGCGGCCGAAGTCCTCCTGCAGCAGGCCCTGCTCGGAGGCATTGGCGCTGAGCTGGATGCCCTTGGGATCGAGCGCGTACAGGTAGGTGACGTACGGCACCTTGGCGATCGACTCGAGCAGCTTCTGGTCGAGCGCCTCGCGCTCGTCCCATACCTTGCTGACGCGCGAGGCGGCGCGCTGCATCGGGTCGATGAGCATGTTGTACAGGTGCGCACGCTGGCGGCGTACCCGCTGCTGCAACGGCGATTCTTTGCTTTTGGTGCTTCTCAACTACGGGGTTTCCTTGCTGTGACAGGCTGCCGGGCCGTCGCTCAGCGGCGCCCTTGCGGCGAGCCGCCGGGCATCGGGAAAGGTGTGATGTTGGCCGAGCCGGTGTCGATGTCCAGGATCTTGTTCTGGCCGCGCTTTTCCACCTGGTCGATGCGGATCACCGCGTGCATCGGCAGCAGGATGCGGTTGGTGCCGGCGAACTCGTCCTTGAGCTTTTCCTCGGCCGGGTCGATCACCACCGAGGTGTGCTCGTCGAACAACAGGCCGTGGATCTCGATGAAGCCGTACAGCTCCGCCTGTTTCACCTGCTCGGCATGCAGCAGGTAGACCTTGCCGTTGTTGTGAAAAGAGACCCTGAAAATCTGCATCGGAATGTCCGCAAACATGATGGCGGCGATTTTACGCCCTGCGTCGCTGGCGTGGGTGGAAATCTGCGGGCGCGTGATTGCGTTATGATGTGCGGATTCTGTTCGAATCGATATCGCTATGGGTTTTTTCAAGGATCTCGAGGGTTTTGCCAGCGGCCAGTCGGTGGCGCTGGAGGACGCGTTGCAGGCACTGCCTTGGAACGCGGACGGGCTGCTGCCGGCAATCGCGCAGCAGTTCGACAGCGGCGAGGTGCTGATGATGGCCTGGATGAACGAGACCGCGCTGCGCGAGACCTTGTCCACCGGGCGGGTGTGCTACTGGTCGCGCTCGCGCCAGAGCCTGTGGCGCAAGGGCGAGTCTTCCGGGCAGATACAGCAGCTGCGCGAGCTGCGCTTCGATTGCGACGGCGACACCATCCTGCTCAAGGTCGACCAGACCGGCCCGGCCTGCCATACCGGGCGTCGCGACTGTTTCTACAACAAGGTCGAGGGCGATCGCCTGGTGGTCGACAAGGAGCCCCTGATCGATCCGGGACAACTGTATGGAAAGTGAGCTTGCGGTCGAGGCCATCGAGGCGTTCGACGACAACTACATCTGGCTGCTGACCCGCGAAGGCTACGACGGTTGCGCGGTGGTCGACCCGGGCGACGACAAGCCGGTGCGCAAGGCGCTGAAAAAGCGCGGCCTGCACCTGGATGCCATCCTCGTCACCCACAAGCATGGCGACCATGTCGGCGGCATCGCCGGTCTGAAGAAGAAGTGGCCCGATGCCGTGGTGTACGGGCCGGCCCACGAGCCGATCAAGGATATCGATGTGAAACTCGGTGCCTCCGACAGCGTCGAACTGAACGGCCTGGGGGTGAGCTTCGATGTGCTCGACGTGCCCGGGCATACCGAGGGCCATATCGCCTATTTCACCAACGACCTGCTGTTCTGCGGCGACACCCTGTTCGCCTGTGGCTGCGGCCGGGTGTTCAGCGGCACCTTCGAACAACTCAGCGACTCGCTGCAGACGCTGGCGGAATTGCCGGCAGACACCCTGGTGTACTGTGCGCACGAGTACACCCTGGTGAACATCGGTTTCGCCAAGTGGGTCGAGCCGGACAATCCGGACCTGATCACGCGCGAAGAGCGGGTGATCGCGCAACGCGAGGCCGGCCAGCCGAGCGTGCCCTCGGTGCTGGGCGAGGAGATGCTGACCAACCCCTTCATGCGCACCGACGAGGCATCGGTGATCGAGGCGGCCGAACGCTGGGCCGGGCACCCGCTGCAAAGCCGGCGCGAGGTGTTCCGCGCACTGCGTACCTGGAAGGACCGGGATTACGATTGAGGGTGTAGGTGAGGGGGCGGACCTGGTCTACCCCAGGTGAGGGGCCGGAGTCGGCCTCTCCCAGGGCAGCTCAACAGCCCACAATCGCAAGGGCCGACTCCGACCCCTGCGAGAACAAGCCATAACCGCAAGGACCGACTCCGACCCCTGTGCCCGCGAGCGGGGAGGGGGCCTAACTCTCGCCGATCGCGCCCTTGTCCACGCCCTCGTAGGCCATCACCCGGAAGCTGTCCGCTGGATAGCGCCGCTTGAGCGTGTCGGCGATGTGCTGGGCGAGGTTCTCCACGGTGGAGTCGCGATCGATCAGGTAGCAGCGCCCGGTGGGCAGCTTGAGCAGGAACCTGCCTTGCTCGCTGGTGTAGCCGAACAGCAGTGCGCCGTCCTTCTCCTCGATGACATCCTCGCGCGTGCCGATGTAGATATCCCGCCAGGATTCGGCCCAGTCCTTCTCCAGTGTTTCATCACGCCGGCCGTTGCGCTCGATGCGCAGCTTGGAGCGGTGCCCGTGGGCGATGCGCTGGCAGTTGCCGCAGTGCTGCTTGAGGCCGTGGCTGTAGTGGTAGTAGGCACCGTCGGCCGGTTCCGGCCAGAGGTGGATCTCGATGCCCGCGACATTCTCCGGCATGTGCGGGCCGAGCATGGCGACGATCGCCGCGGCCAGTGAGTCGGTGGTGATCTGGTCGGTGTCCACTGCGGTCACCGCGTCGGCGGGCGAACTGTGATGGATGGTCCGGCCGTCGCCGGTCTCGAAGCTCAGGTGCAGGGTGCCGTTCGGCGCCTGTTGCAGCGACAGGCCCGGATAGGCGGCCGGCAGCAGCAGCTTGTGGTCGAAATGCTCGTCGATCAGGCGCTTGACGGTTTTTTTCACGTCGCCGAAATCCAGCACCATGCCCTGGTGATCCAGGCCGCCGCGCAGGGTGATGTCCACCTGCCAGCTTTCCCCCACCAGGCCACGCTCGCTGTGCAGGTAGGAGAAGTCGATCACGCTCAGGCGTTTGACGAAAAGCTGGGGCATGCGCAGGGGCTTCAACTAGACTGAAAGTTAGGAGAGCCGGGATTTTATCAGCTGTCCGCAAGCCCATCCCGCTTTGCCGGTTGGGAATTGATGCTGAGTTGTTTCTGTCGCGTCAGCCAGAAGGTCGTTCGCCCCGAAACGTCGATAGGATCGCGGAATTCCCGACGCTTGCGGCGTGTCATGCAGGCGTGTCCCGAAGGAGTTTGAAGGGAGGGCGACATGCAACGACTAAGGATCTTCTTGAGCATTGCGCCGCTGCTGTTCAGTGGCGTGGCCAACACGGCAGATGGCCTGCCACCCACTCAGGACTGTCACCTCGGCGGGGCGCTCGCCGGGATGGTGGTGCACATCGACCCGCAAACCGGCCGCCCGACTTCCCGGCCAATGCCGGAACAGGCGCGTGACATCGCCGCGCTGCAGGCGGCACGTGCCAACCGCAGCACGGTCGGGTTGGTCGAGGAGCGCGGACCGACCGGCGGCGTTCGCGTCAACCTGCGTAACCGTTTTCGCAGCCCGCTGGTCGGCGTAGTGGCTGCCGACGGGGTAACTGTCGATCACCTCAGCTGCACGCCGCTGCCGCGCAAGGCGGGGGGTGAGCCATGAACACCCGGCTGACAATCCGTTCCCTGGCTGCCGCGCTGTGCCTGCTGGGCAGCAGCATCGCCTCGGCGGCGACCATCACCATCGTCAATGCCGACGGGCCGAACGAGGGCTTCAACGATCCCACGCCGGTGGTCCCGGTCGGCGGCAACCCGGGCACCACGCTCGGTGAGCAACGCCTCGAGGTGTTCCGCTATGCCGCCTCGGTGTGGGGTGCGCGTATCGCCAGCCCGGTGGAGATCCGGGTCGAGGCGCAGTTCGACCCGCTCGACTGCAACGCCGGCTCGGCGGTGCTCGGCGCGGCCGGTACCACCACGGTGCACCGCGATTTTGCCGGGGCTGAACTGGCCGCGACCTGGTACCCGCAGGCGCTGGCCAACGCCATGGCCGGCACTGACCTGGATCCGGTCAACCCGGACCTGGGCGCCACCTTCAACAGCGGGATCGACAACAACGACGCCTGCCTCAGCGGCGTCAACTGGTACCTGGGGCTGGATGGCAACAATGGCGGCGATATCGACCTGGCCGACGTGGTGATCCACGAGATCGGTCACGGCCTGGGTTTTGCCTCGTATGTCAACGAGAGCACCGGTCAGCCCTTCCTCGGCTACCTGGACGTGTTCTCGATCAACCTGGAGGACCATTCGCTGGGCCTGAGCTGGGACCGGATGAGCGATATCGAACGCGTGGTCTCGGCCGTGGATAGCGGTGACCTGCACTTCGTCGGACCCAATGTCGTTGCCGCGGCCGGGCATGTGCCCATGTACGCGCCCGACCCGCTGCAGCCGGGCTCGTCCGTATCGCACTTCGATGTGTCGATGACCCCGGACGAACTGATGGAGCCGTTCATCACCGATCCGCCGATCCATGAGGTGGGCCTGGCCTTCGAGGCGATGCTGGACCTGGGCTGGCTGGCCGAGGGGCAGCCGGTCAACATGCCGCCGAGCGTGTTGATCAGTTCGCCGTCCGACGGTGATGTGTTCAGCGAGGGCGGCAGCGTCAGCCTGCTGGCGAGCGCGGAGGATGCCGAAGACGGTGATCTGAGCGGCTCGATCCGCTGGTCGTCCGACCGCGACGGCCTGCTCGGTATCGGCGCCTCGCTCAGCGTCAGTTCGCTGAGTGTCGGCGACCACCTGCTGAGCGCCTCGGTCAGCGACAGCGCCGGTGCATCCGCCAGCGACCAGGTCAGCATCAGCGTGGAGGGCGAGGTCGAGCCGCTGCCGGCAGTACCGGGCCCGGTCGGCGTCACCGACCAGGGTGATGGCAGCGCGCTGGTCGCCTGGCAGGACAACAGCGACAACGAGCAGTGGTTCGAGATCCAGCGCGAGTCGCCGCACAAGCGCCGTCCCGGCGTGTGGGTGGGCACCACCCTGGTGGGCACGGTGGCTGCGGACGTGACCAGCCTCACCGACAACAGTGGCGCGGGCACCTTCCGCTACTGCGTGCGTGCCGGCAATGCCAGCGGCAGTTCCGACTGGGCCTGCAGCGAGGCGACCGTGATCACCGACAGCGGCTCGGGTGACGACGGCAGCACCTTCTGCGACAAGCACCCGACCCACAAGCGTTGCCTGTAAACAAAAAAGCCACCCGATCGGGTGGCTTTTTCAGATCAAAAATGGAGCCGGTGAGCGGAGTCGAACCGCTGACCCACGCATTACGAATGCGTTGCTCTACCAACTGAGCTACACCGGCCATGGGGAGCCTGTTCTGAGACTCCCCAGCCGCGCGATTATAGGGATTAGGCGGCCTGCCTACTAGCCCCGCGCCGCGGTCCAGGCATAGGGCGCGGGATCGACGATCGGCTCGCGTTGCAGTACCAGGTCGGCCATCAGGCGCGCCGAGGCGGGGCCGAGCACCACGCCGTTGCGGTATTGCCCGGCATTGACGAACAGGTTGCCGATCTGCGGGTGACGGGCGATGTAGGGCACGCCCGCCGGTGAGCCCGGGCGCAGGCCGGACCAGTGTTTGACGATGGAGTAGTCGGCCAGCACCGGGAAACGCTCGATGACGATATCGCGCAGCTCCTGGTACATCTCAGGGGTGGTGCTATTGTCGAAACCGGCCTCTTCCATGGAGCTGCCGAACAGCACGTGGCCGTCGCGTCGCGGAATGATGTAGCGCTGCTCCTCGAGCACGATGCGGCTGATGGTGCCGGGCGGAGTGCGGAACAGGATCATCTGCCCGCGCACCGGGCGCACCGCGGGCGGGGTGGGCAGGTCGCCCAGCAACTGGCCGCTCCAGGCGCCGGCACACACGATCACCTGCTCGGCCTCGAATGCGCCGCGCGCGGTGGCCACGCCGCGGCAGGCATCCCGTTCGCACAGCAGCGATTCGACCGGGGTGTCGGTGACGATCTCGATGCCGCGGCGCTGCAGATCGGCGAGCAGCGAGGCGGCGATGCAGGGGTTGCGCACCTGCGCGACCTCGGGCATCCACATGCCGGTCTCGGGCGGGTGGGCCGCCTGCGGCTCGAGCTGGCGGAAGGTGGCCGCGTCGATGAATTCCAGGTGGCGGCTGTGCCTGGCCGCCCAGGCGCGCGCGGTATCCAACTCATCATTGGCGACCATCAGCATGCCGCTCTGGGTGTATTCCGGGTCGACGCCGGTATCGTGCAGCAGCTGCTCGCAGATCTGCGCATAGTGTGCCTGGCTCCAGCCGGCCAACTCGGTGATGCTGTCGAGATAGCGCCACGGGAACAGCGGCGAGATGATGCCGCCGCCGGCCCAGGTGGATTCGCGCCCGGTCTGCTGGCGCTCGATCAGGGTCACCCGGCGTCCTGCCTGATGCAGTTCGCGGGCCGTAAGCATGCCGATGATGCCGCCACCGACGACGATGATGCGTTGAGTCATGATGGGGATGAACCAGGCGTAAATGATGCCGTTTATCGGCAATACCCCGCAGTTTATCACTTCCGGCTTAGCGTCTCTAAAAGAGTGCTGCTATAAGCCGGGCTATGAACACGAGACAAAAAGGACTCACCCTGGTGGAGCTGATGGTGACCCTGGCGGTTGCCATCGTGCTGATGGGCATCGGCATACCGATGTACCAGAGTATGGTGGCCAATAACCGTTCGGTCGCGGTCAGCAATGCGTTCTCCACCGCGTTGGCGCTGGCCCGCAGCGAGGCGGTCAAGCGCGCCCGCAATGTCACGATGTGCGCGGTGGTCGATGCCTCGGCGTCTCCGCCGGTTTGTGGCAGCGCGGCGCAGTGGGGCAACGGCTGGACAGTGTATTTCGATGATGGCGGTTCCGCCGATGAACATATCCGGGTCTGGGACATGTCCGACGTTTCCCCGACCATCACCGCAAGCGCGGCATCGGTGGTGTTCGAGTCGACCGGCGAGGCGAGCGCGGCGGTCAACTTCGACCTGGAGCAGGATTACGCGCTGGGCAGCCAGCACCGTTGCGTGACCATTTCCGCCGCCGGGCAAATCAGAAAGGCAAAGTGTTGAGCGATATGGGTGTTGCAAAAAACAAGCAGGGCGGCTTTTCGCTGATCGAGGTGCTGGTGGCGGTGGTGGTGCTGTCGGTAGGCCTGCTCGGCCTGGCCGGCCTGCAGACCAATAGCCTGCGCAACAACCACAGTGCGTATCTGCGCACCCAGGGCGCGGTGCTGGTGGGCGATATCATCGAGCGCATGCGCGCCAACTACAACGCGGCAGTGACCGGCGGGCGCTACAACCTTGCCTATGCCGCGTCGGTGACCGCCGCCGGTTGCAGCACCGCTTGCACCGACTCCCAGGTGGCGGCGGATGATCTGGCGCGCTGGCGTACCTACGTGGAGCAACTGCCTGGCGGCGAAAGCCAGGTCAATGTGACCGCGGCCGGCGTGGCAACGGTATCGGTGCGCTGGAGCGATACCCGCAACAGCGACAACAAGCTCGAATACCAGATGGTGACGACGCTATGAGCCTGCGTTCCACGATGACAAGCCAGCGCGGCCTGACCCTGATCGAACTGCTGACGGCGATGGCATTGAGCCTGATCCTGCTGACCGGGGTTGCCATGCTGTTCAGCGCCAACAAGACCACTTACAAGCTGCAGGAAGGGATGTCGATCATCCAGGAGTCCGGGCGCTATGCCATCAGCCAGATCCGTGCCGACTACCAGAAGGCCGGGTATGGCGGTTGCCTGAGTCCGCAGAGCTCGCCGATCGTCAGCAACCTGGTGGCCGGTTCGCCGGATTATCTCGGGGCCATCCGCGATGGTACGCCGCTGTCGGGGATGAATGACGTGGCGACCGTCAGTATCGGCGGCAGGAACGTGGTTGCCGGGACCGACGTGCTGGACATCCGCGGACCGCTGCGCAGCAGCATCGCCTACGTGACCGGCCCGATCTTTGCTCCGGACGCTATCCAGGTCACAGGTAACAACACCGGCTTCGTCGATAACGAGTACATGATGATCGCTGACTGTGCAGGCGCCGATATCTTTCGCGCCAGCGCGGTCACCACCGCTGCCGGGCCGCCCGCGGTCACCAATATCGCCCATTCTGACGCAGTCAATATCCAGCCGGTGCTGACGCGTAAATACGGTGCGGATTCGGTGGTGATGGAATTGTTCATCTACACCTATTTCATCAGCGACACGGGGCGGACCAACGACGACGGGGCCGCGATCCTGGCGCTGTATCGCGAGGACGGCAGCGGCAACCCGCAGGAACTGCTCGAAGGCGTGGAAAACATGCAGATCACCTATGGCGTCGATGCCAATGGCGACAACCTGGCAGAATCGTTCCTGGACGCCGATGCGGTCACCAACTGGGGCCAGGTGGTCAGCGTTTCGGTCTCCTTGCTGATCAACAGCGTGAACCCGGCGCTGTTCGGCGACATCGACACACCCGATCCCACCGAAGAACTGAAGTACACCTACCTGCCGCTGAGCGACAGCAAGATCTCGCCGGCCGAGGACGACTTCCGCATGCGCCAGGAATTCAGTTCCGTGATCAGCCTGCGAAATTCAACCTTGTGATGAGGAGCGTGCCATGTTGAACAAGTCCCGGCCCGGCAGACAGAAGGGCGCGGTATTGATTACCGCGCTGGTGTTGCTGGTGGTGCTGACCCTGCTGGGTACCACCGCGGTGCAAAACACCGTGATGGAAGAGCGCATGGCCGGTAACTACTACGATCTGGCCGTGGCATTCGAGGCGGCGGAATCCGCGCTCAGGGCGGGCGAAGGCGGGCTGGCCGATGACACGACCTATTCGGGCTATGGGTTTGTCGGTGGCGATGGCACCTTTGAAGTGACCGATACCGACGAAAGCATCAGTCCCCATGACGCAAGCAATTATGCCTTGACCGCCGCCAGCGACGTGGTTTCAGACAATGTGCATGCGGCGCCGAGCTATTTCATCGAACGTCTGCCCGAGATCAAGCTGCCGAGCAGCGGTCTGGTGCTCGGGTTTCAGGACACCACTCCGACCGTGCAGTACTACCGGGTGACCGCGAGAGGCGAGGGGATTTCACCCAACAGCGAAGTGCTCCTGCAGTCGACTTATTTGCGTTGATCGGGCAGCACGCGGCCTTAACCGGCGGCAGCGGGCAGATTCAATTCAGGAATTGTTTATGAAACGGGTAATCGAAAAGGCACGCATACAGGCGGCACAGTTGCTCAAGTCAGGCGTTGTGTTGCTTGCCGCACTCGGGCCGGCCGCCGGCTACGCGGTTACGCCCTCTTCCCTGTCGCAGGCCCCCTTGTTCCTGGTTACCTCGGCCACACCGCTGGTGATGATCAATATGTCGAACGATCATCAGTTGTTCTACAAGGCCTATGACGACTGGTCGGACGTGGACGGCGATGGAACGGTCGACACCAGCTACGATCACGGCATCGACTATTACGGTTATTTCGACAGCAGCAAGTGTTACAACTACGACTCGGGTGCCGGACGGTTCGAGCCGGTCGGCATTTCCGCCAGCAAGTACTGCGACTCGGTGGCCGGGGCGGACTGGAGCGGCAACTTTCTGAACTGGGCCTCGATGTCGCGCATCGACGTCGTGCGCAAGATCCTGTTCGGCGGCTATCGTTCCACCGACACCACATCGACGACGGTGCTGGAAAGGGCGTATCTGCCGGGAGATGCGCACAGCTTCGCCAAGCATTTCTCCACCACCACGACGGAGATGCGCAAGCTCACTCCCTGGTCGGTCACGGATATCACCCTGTGCAATACCACTTATGCGTCGAATGGTGATTCGGATGCGGCCGGCCGTACCGAGCCGCCGCTGATCCGTGTCGCCGACGGCAACTTTGCGCTGTGGGCCGCGAACGAGCGTTACCAGTGCCACTGGGCGGACAAGAGTGAGCTTGAATCGAATATCTTCAACTCGCCGAACCCGAACACCAACAACGGCAACTACACACCCATCACCGGGCTGGCCGCGGATGCCGACAACCCTTCCTGGTTAAGCGACCGCCTTGGCAATGGCGACTACATCGTTCGCGTCGAGGCCTGCAAGTCGACTGCCCTGAAGGGCAATGAAAAGTGCAAGGTTTACCCGGACAACAATCTCAAGCCGATCGGCCTGCTGCAGGAATACGGCGACGAGGAATCGATCGAGTTCGGCCTGATGACCGGCAGCTACGGTCGCAACAAGTCGGGCGGGACCTTGCGCAAGAATGTCGAAAGCATCGCCGATGAGATCAATGTCGACACCGACGGCACCTTCAAGTCGGCACCCACAGACGGCAATATCATCAGCTACCTCAGCGCCCTGCGCGTCAGTGGCTACGATCACAACCCCGGCTACTACAACAATTCCGATAACTGTTCGTGGGGGCTGAGCAGTTTCTCCGACGGCAACTGCACCAACTGGGGCAACCCCCAGTCGGAGATATTCCTCGAGACGCTGCGCTATTTCGCCGGTGCATCGGCCAACAGTTCGTTCGCGTCCAGCGATAGCGGCTATATCCAGAACTCGGTCATTGCCAGCAGCTGGGATGATCCGCTGAGCAGCGACAACTACTGCGCGCCGGTCAATGTGATCCAGTTCAATGCCAGTGTCACTTCCTACGATGCAGACCAGCTCGGCGGGGTAAGCAGTTTGGCCAGTTTCGGTTCGATGTCCAGCTGGACCGACAGTGTCGGTGATCACGAGGGTATTTCCGGCAATGAATTCTTCGTCGGTGAGGGGACCGGTTCCACCACCACCGATGGCATCTGTACCGCCAAGACCGTGACCGGGCTTTCCGATGCCCAGGGTCTGTGCCCTGAAGCACCGCGTCTGCAGGGCTCGTTCAATATCGCCGGCCTTGCCTTCTATGCGAACACCAACAGCATCCGTACCGACGTGACCGATGAAGACGGCGATACCGTCGACATCAATGTCCGCACCTATGGCGTCACCCTGTCACCGGCGGTACCCAAGATCGAGGTCCCGGTTCCCGGTAGCGACAAGGTGCTGACCATATTGCCTGCCTGCCGCAACGAGAGCATCGGCGGCAACTGCGCGATCGTGGATTTCAAGGTGGTGCAGAAGCACACCGAGGCCTCGGGCATCGCGACCGCCAAGTTCTACGTCAACTGGGAGGACTCCGAGCAGGGCGGCGACTATGACCAGGACATGGCCGGGGTGCTCAGTTACGAGGTCAACTCGACTCATATAAGGGTCACCACCGGTGTGTTCGCGGATTCCACGCCCAACAAACTGGCCTTCGGTTACATCATCTCCGGCACCGAGCAGGACGGTTTCCACGCGCATTCCGGGATCAACTATTTCACCGCTTATACCGATCCGACCGGCGTGTTGACCTGCAGTAACGGCAGTATCAATTGCGAAACAGGTCAGCCGCAGACTTCGGTTGTGTATGCGATCGGCGAAAGCGTTGCGTCCCTGCTGGACGATCCCTTGCTGCTCGCCGCCAAGTACGGTGGCTTTGACGAAGAGGAGCTTACCCAGTCAGAAGGCGGTGGTCGTCCCGATGATGCGGATGCACCGAACGATGTCCCCGATCAGGATTACGAATGGGATGCCGATGGCGATGGCCTGCCCGACACTTATTTCTTCTCGACCAACCCTTCCGAGCTGGAGACCTCGCTGTCGGCGGTGTTCCTGGATGTTTCCAAGCAGCTTTCCTCCTCCTCGTCGACCGCGGCGAACTCACAGCGTGTGTCCACGGATACGACCATCTACCAGGCGCGTTTTGCCAGTTCCGACTGGCATGGTGAACTGCTGGCCTTTGCCGTCAACGAGGTGACCGGTGCCCTGAGTGCGGATCCGACCTGGGATGCAGGTGAAAGACTCGAGTCGGTTGCTCAGAGCTCACGTGTCATCATCACCCACAAGCCCGGCACCGGTGGCGTCCCTTTCGACTGGTCGAGTCTCAGCACCACCCAGCAGAACCACCTGCACCTCAACCCAACCACGTTGAGCGGCGATACCCTCGGCGATGAACGCCTAGATTACCTGCGTGGCGATCGTTCACTCGAAGTGCAGAACGGCGGCACCTTCCGTGACCGCTCACGCAAGCTGGGTGACCTGATCAACTCGTCACCGGCCTTTGTCGGCCCCCCAGGCTTCGGTTACCCGGATTGGCTCGAGGTCTATGAAATCGGCGGATCTTCGCGTGAGACTTATTCCGAGTACAAGGCGCGCATGTTCGCCCTGAATTCCGGTGCCGGCCGCACCGAGATGCTGTACGTGGGCGGCAACGACGGCATGCTGCACGGCTTTACCGCCAGTTCCTCCGCGATCGACGGTGGCTACGAAAGACTGGCCTATGTGCCGAACGCGGTGTTCCCGACCCTCAGCCAGCTGACCTCTCCGGACTATGAGCACCGCTATTACGTGGACGGCTCGCCGACCGTCGGCGACGTTATGTTCGATGACGATGACTGGCACACCATGCTGGTCGGCGGTCTGAATGCCGGCGGTCAGGGCATCTATGCGCTGGACGTGACCTATCCGTCAGGTTTCAGCGAGTCCAATGCCGGCAATATCCTGCTGTGGGAGATCTCCAATCTCGATGCCGGTTTCAGCGAGCTCGGCTATACCTTCAGTCGTCCCGCCCTGGTGAAGAACCACAGCGGCAGCAACGCGTACACGCGAGAAAGTGGCGAAGGTGAATGGATTGCGGTGTTCGGCAATGGTTACGCCAGTGCCAGCGGCCATGCGATTCTTTATATCGTGGACGCCGAGTCCGGCACCCTGGTCGACACGGTGGTGGCCGATACCAGCGGTGACAACGGGCTTTCCACGGTATCGCCGGTGGATGTCGATGGCGATTACAAGGTCGACGTCATCTATGCCGGTGACTTGAAGGGCAATATCTGGAAGTTCATTCCGGACGGCACCCTGAAAGGCTGGAAGGTGGACTTCGGTGCCTGCGACGGCGGGGTGACCGTCGACTGCAACCCCCTGTTCGCCACACCGGCAACGAATTCCATCAGCAACGATCAGCCGGTCACCGCGCGCATCGAGGTGGGACGCCATCCATGGGGCCTCCCAGGGGTGATGGTGTACTTCGGTACCGGCAGTTACTTCCAGGTGGGTGACAATGTCGGCACCTCCGACCGCGACAGCATCTACGGCATCTGGGACCTGTGGAACAGCTGCAACAATTCCGACGGTACCCGCAAGAGCGCTTGTGGTTCGACCTACACGGTATACGATGGAACCTTGCGCACGCCTCCCTCGACCCCGGCGATCTCCCGCAGCAATCTGCTGATGCAGTGCGTGACCGGCGCCGACGCGTCCACCTGCAAGACACCGGCCACCACGCCCGGCGGTGATGTCGTCACCGGCACGGTTTCCGGTGGCGATATCAGGCTGATCTCCAAGAACCTGATCGACAGCTGGGACTGGCGTTCCAACAAGGGCTACATGGGCTGGTACCTGGATCTGCCGGACTATGGAGAGAAACAGGTGTCGCGGCAGATTCTGCGGGCCGGGCGCTTGATCTTCGTGTCCATCGTGCCCTCGGAACATGCCTGCAAGGATGGTGGTGAGAGCTGGCTTTGGGAACTCGATCCGGCCACCGGCGGTCGCCTGGACCTGACGGTATTCGACCTCAACGGCGATGGTGTATTCGATGTGAATGACAACTTCGTAAGCGCCAATTCACCGAGCGCGAGCGGTACCCCGCCCTCGGTGACCAAGCCGCCCGGCATCATCCAGCCGCCGAGCATCGTGACCGGCCCTGAGGGCAAGCGCGAGTTCAAGTACTCGAGTAGCTCGACCGGGGATATCAATGTCACAACCGAAAACCCGGGTATCCTGGCCAGGGGCCGCAAGTCCTGGATGCGCGTCCGCTAACAATCGGAGTTGTATTGATGAAGAAGCAGCTGGGCCTGACCCTGATCGAATTGATGGTGGTGGTGGCGATAATGGCGATCCTGGCGGCCATTGCCTATCCGATGTACAACGCCCAGGCGCAGAAGGGACGGCGTGCCGATGCCAAAATCGCGCTGGAGTCGATCGCCCTGGCGCAGGAACGTTTTTACACGCTGAATGGGGCTTACTCGGTGAGCCTGGCCTCGCTGGATGTCTCTCCGGAAATCCAGGCGGGAACGTCAGACAGGGGCTACTACACTCTTAACCTGATCCCGGCCGGTGCCGACAACGAGCAGTACACCTTAAGGGCGGACGCTACCAACCAGCAGTCCGGTGACAGCGAATGTGCCACCTTCACCCTGACCCATCAGGGCGTGAAAAGCGCCACCTCGGATTCCTGCTGGTAACCGCCGCCAGCGGCTGGGGACCTTCAGGCGCCCGGTTGCCGCAGCAGGTCCTTCGGCAGCGCGAACACCACGGTCTCGGGCGTGCCGCCGTCATTCTCCACCGACAGGGCGCCCCAGTCCTGTAGCTGGCTGATCACGCTCTCCACCAGCACCTCCGGCGCGGAGGCACCGGCAGTCAGGCCGATGGTGTCCACCCCCTGCAGCCATTCGCGCCGGATGTCCTGCGGGCCGTCGATCAGGTAGGCGGGTATCTGCTGCTTTTCCGCGATCTCTTTCAGGCGGTTGGAGTTGGAACTGTTCGGCGAGCCGACCACCAGCACCAGGTCACAGTGTTCGGAGAGGCGTTTGACCGCATCCTGGCGGTTCTGCGTGGCGTAGCAGATATCGTCCTTGCGCGGCCCGCGGATCTTCGGGAAGCGTGCGCGCAGCGCATCGATCACCCGCGAGGTGTCGTCCATCGACAGCGTGGTCTGGGTGACGAAGGAGAGCTTGTCCGGGTTTTTTACCTGCAGTTCGGCGACGTCCTGCGGCGTCTCCACCAGGTAGATGCCGCGCTCGTCGTCGGTGCAGCGGTACTGGCCCATGGTGCCCTCGACCTCGGGGTGGCCGCGATGGCCGATCAGGATCACCTCGTGGCCTTCCTTGCAGTGGCGCGCCACCTCCAGGTGCACCTTGGTGACCAGCGGACAGGTGGCATCGAACACGCGCAGATCGCGCGAGGCGGCCTCGTCGCGCACCGCCTTGGAAACCCCGTGGGCGCTGAAGATCACCGTATTGCCGTCCGGCACCTCGGCCAGTTCGTCGACGAAGATCGCGCCGCGCCTGCGCAGCCCGTCCACCACGAAGCGGTTGTGCACCACCTCGTGGCGCACGTAGATGGGGGCGCCGAAGTTGTCCAGCGCACGCTCCACGATCTCGATGGCGCGGTCGACACCGGCGCAAAAGCCGCGCGGGTTGGCGAGCAGTATTCTCATGGGCGGATATCCGGGGTGAAAAACCCGGCTAGTGTGCCATAGCTCGCGTCGCGATTGGTCCGGCGCGGCACGGGGTTGTTGCCACGCGCGGGGTCGATTTTGCCCCGGTCAGGCGTCGCCGGGCGGCTGATGCTCAGACTCGAGCACGGTCGGGTCCGGCAGGCCCACCTCCAGGATCCGCACCCGGAACACCACCGGGTGCCCGGCCAGCGGGTGATTGAAATCCACCGTGGCATGGGTGTCGCCGACCTCGCGCACCACCCCCATGGTCTCCTCCCCGCCGGGCAGGGCGAAGCTGATGATCTGCTCCGGCTCGGGCGGCAGCTCGTCGGGAAAGTCGCTCAGCGGCATCTGCTGGATCAGCGACGGGTCCGGTTCGCCATAGGCCTGTGCCGGGGTCAGGGTCAGGGTCTGCTCGTCACCGGCCTTGAGGCCGTACAGGGCCAGCTCCATGGCCGGCTGGAAGGTGCGGTCGCCGACATGGAAATGCAGCGGCTCCTCGCCGAAGGTGGAGATGGCCTCGGTGCCGTCCGGCAGCGACAGCGAGAAATGCAGGGTGACCGCCGAGCCCGGGACGATTTCGCGCGTGCTGCTCATGCCGATGCCTGCTCGGCGGCGATCTGGCGCAGGGTCGGCACGCCCAGTCCGTACTTGTTCGCGTGCTCGATGGCGCGCTGCAGGCGTGCCGGGGCGCTGCGGCCCATGCACTTGTGCTGCGGGTCTCCGTCGAAGGCGACCAGCATGGCCAGGACCAGGGCCTTGCGGTCGAAGTGCACGCCGGTGAGCGCCTCCTGGATGTCGATCACGTCTTCGGCGACGGCGCGCGCCAGGGCCTCGTGTTGTTGCCACAGCTCGCCGACCGTGCCGCCGACACGCAGACCGGCGATGTTGGTGGTGACGATGTAGAGGTTCTTCACCACCAGCTCGAACAACATGTCCTCGGCGGAGCTGGCCTGGCGCGCGGCGATGTCCAGGCTGCCCAGGGCGTCGATCAGCAGCTGCGCGCGCGGGCCGAAGGCGGGCGAGGGCACCAGTACCTTGGAGTCCTGGCCCTTCTTCTTTTCGAACCACACCGAGATCACGGTCGGCTCGGGCAGCTGCGCATAGTCTGCCGGCAGCAGCTCGTTCTGCAGCAGCGCCAGCTTGTCCTGCCAGGCGGTCGGGATCTGTGCCAGGGTCGGTTGCAGGGCGGTCTCGCCGACCGCCACCAGCACCATCGCCGGTGCCGGCAGCTCGGCCGCCAGCGCCTGCATGTCGGTCTCGCGGGTGACCGGGTAGACGGGGTGACCGAGGCGCAACAGGCCGCGTGCGAACACGCTGCCCATCTCGCCGATGCCGATCACCACCACGGCTTGCTTGCTCATCATTCGATGTCCTTTTGCCACAGTACCTCGCTGCCGCCGTCGCTGCGTGCCAGCACGCGCGCCATCACGAACAGCAGGTCGGAGAGTCTGTTCAGATAGATCAGGGTGGCAGAGTTTACCTGTTCCTCGGCAGCGAGTCGCAGCAAGGCGCGTTCGGCGCGCCGGCATACCGCGCGTGCCTGGTGGCAATGCGCGGCACGCAGGCTGCCGCCGGGCAGGATGAATTCCTGCAAGGGCGGCAGCTGCTCATTCAGCTGGTCGAGCCAGGCTTCCAGGCGTTCGGTCCATGCCGGCTTGGCGAAGTCGTTGCCGGGCATCGCCAGCTCGCCGCCGATGTCGAACAATCGGTGCTGGATCGACAGCAGCATCGGCGCGATGCCGACTTCCTCGCCGGGCAGGGCGCGCAGCACCCCGAGCAGGCTGTTCAGCTCGTCGATATCGCCGATCGCGTCGATGCGTGCGCTGTCCTTGCGCACGCGGCTGCCGTCGGCCAGGCCGGTGCTGCCGTCGTCGCCGCTGCGGGTGTAGATGCGGGTCAGTCTGGGCATGTTCAGGGGGTCTGATAGCGGATACCGGCAAACAGGGTACGCCCCGGCGTGTTGTATTGCGAGACCAGCTGGTAATCGGTATCGAACAGGTTTTCCGCCTTGCCGAACAGCTGCAGTTGCGGGCTGAGATCGAGTGCGGCGTTGAGGTTCACCAGGGTGTAGGCGCCGGTGGTGGTCGGCGCGAAGGTGATGCCGTCCACGTCGCGGCGCTCACCGCTGTAGATCAGCTCCAGGCCCGCATGCAGCTTGTCACGATCGTAGTCCACGCTTGCCTTGGCAGAAACGCGCGCGCGGCGCAGCAGCTGGGTGTCGTTGCTGCGGTCGCGTGGGTTCTGCAGGATCAGGCTGGACTTGAATTGCCACGGTCCCTGGCTTGCCTGATAGCTGGCCTCCAGGCCGGTGATGCGTGCCTGGTTGACGTTGACATTGATGGTGTTGGGGAACACGCCCTGCGAGACGATCAGGTCGTCGATGTCGGTGCGGAACAGGCTCAGGTCGATGTGCCGCTGCCTGGCCAGGCGGTGACGCAGACCGAGCTCCACGGCGCGCGAGTGCTCCGGGCGTAGGTCTGGATTGGGGCTGAACACATAGCGCTCGACCGCGGTCGGATAGCGGAAACCGGTGGAGAGGTTGGCCTTGAGGCGGGTCGCCTCGCTCAGCTGATAGCCGTAACCGAGGTTCCAGGTGAGGTGCCGGCCCGCGTCCTCATGCTGCAGCAGGCGTGCGCCGCCCAGCCACTGATGGCCCTGACGGGTGCCATCGTACTGCACATAGGCGCCCTGAGAGTCCGTGGTGCCGGAATAACTGGAGCCGAAGCTCTCGATGGCCGCCTTCTCCCAGATAGCCTCGGCACCGAAGCTCAGCTTGTCGCCGGAGTTCATATCGCGCACATTGCGCCAGGCCAGGGTGGTGCGATCGGTGTGGGCGAAATCGGCGCTGTCGTTCTGGTCGATATGGTCACGCGCCAGGCTCAGCTGCAAGGTACTGTCGGTGGCCGCCAGCGGTTGGCCTTTCAGGCTCAGGCTGGAGACGCTGGTGAGGAAATCCTGCGAGACCGGCACCAGCTGCAGGGTGAAAGTGGGGGCCGGGTAGGTGAACGACTGGTACTCGCTGCGGCCCTGGGTTTGCCAGTGGCTGGCCTGCAGCTTCAGCTTGCCGAGCTGTTGTGCTGCGCCGATGTTGAAACTGGTGTTCTCATAGCCGCTGGCGTTTTCGGCGATGCTCAGGGTCGGTATGCCGTCGCTGCTGTGGTGCGAGATGCCCAGCGACAGCTGGGTGGCTTCGTCGGCATGGGTGAAGCCGACCGCGGCGCGGCGCGTATTGTTGCCGCCGTAGCTGGCACTGGCGAAGGCGTGATCGCCCAGGGCCGCCTCCGAGAGGGTGCTGATGTTGACCACGCCGCCGATCGCGCCGCTCCCCCACAAAGTCGACTGCGGCCCCTTGACCACCTCGATGCGCTGTAGCAGCTGGGTGTCGATGGTACCCAGCGAGGCGCTGGCGACGGTTGCGGTGTTGATCGGCACATCGTCGATCATTACCAGGTTGTGGTCGCTATCGGTGCCGCGGAAGAACAGCGAGCTTGCCTGTCCCGGGCCGCCGTTGCGCCCCAGTTCCAGGCCGTTGGCCTGGCGCAGCAGGTCGCCGACGTCCGTGGCGGTGCTGTTGCGGATATCCTCCGCCTCGAAGGTTTCGGTCGGGACCAGCGCCTTTTCGGCACTGATCGGGTAACCGGTGATGGTGATGACAATGTCCGATTGCGCCGCGCACAGGCTCGGCAGCAAGGCGATACTTGCCAGTGTGAGTCGTTTCATTTTGAGAGTCCCCTGAGGATGCCCACCCGCATCCTGGTTATGCGTTATGGACCGGGGATCAGAGGGATCGGGCAAGGGTGCCAGTCATCGGCAGGCGCACAGCCCTCACCCGCTGCCCGCCGCAGTCCGGTTGGTAACGCTCGGGCCGGTATCCGGACTGACACGCTGTACCTGGGTACGCCGTGCACGCCTTCCCAGAGCAAAGGCTCCAGTGGCTATAGGTGCAAGGACTGCGTGATCACCGTTGCGGGGGCAGTGCCGGAATGATCTGGAGAGATTGCACCGGCTTCCCGTTTAACCGTCGGAGTTGAACCCGAAGGCACCGCGAGCGAGGGGCGGGAGAATAGGGAAGCGCCGGGTGGCGGTCAAGGGAAGGACGCCCGATACTGCATTGGGCGACAGGATCAACGACAGGGGAAAGATCCCCCGGGGAGGTCGGCTTACTTCAGCAATTCCTGGGTGACGAACAGATAGCCGAGCACCGCGGAAAGGACGACCACGAGCACCATCTGCAACACGATGCAGGCACCGGGAATATCGTTACAGACCTTGCCGAAAGTACAACCTATCAGGGTTTTCATCGTCGTTTTCTCTCCCGGATAAATGTATTGAGCACCAATCTGATCTGCGCTATCGCCTCAGGTAAAACCCTTAAGCGATGCCCGATACTGTCACGTGAAAAACGCTATGACAATATGGTCATTTTTGGGCAACTACATAAAAAAATTTATGGCATATAACCTAGTGTTTCTATCAGGCAATTTGCTTAAAAACTTATGCTGATGACATAAACGTAGTCGCTTTTCGGCGGTTTGCCATAAACCTGTAGCAATCGCAGGTTTTCGCTGCGCATTGGCACTTGCTGTCGGCGCCGTGCTTGCGCACCATGGGCGCCTTTGCAAGCAGCACAGGGGCAGCAACATGGATATCCAGGGTCCGATCAAGGTGGGGGTGGTGGAGCCTTCGCCCGAGGGTAATTACGAACTGCACATCGATTTCATCGAGGAATTCCAGAAAGCGCCGCTGGAACAGCAGGGGCCACAGTTCCGTGCCTACCTCGCCGAACTGCAGCAGGCACTGCACGGCGGCGAGCTGGACGAGCGCAATGCCCAGGGCGTGATGCTGATCCTGCAGATCTGCGAGCAACTGGCACCGCACATCGACAGCGGCGATCTGGCGCTGGGCGAAACCCTGATCATCGAGATCCAGCGTACCCCCGGGGTCAACCTGGTGGATTTGCTCGGCTGATGGCGGAGGCACCCGCCAAGGTCGGCTTCGTCAGTCTCGGCTGCCCGAAGAACCTGGTCGACTCCGAACGCATCCTCACCCAGCTGCGCGCCGAGGGCTATCAGCTGTCGCCGAGCTATGACGATGCCGACCTGGTGATCGTCAACACCTGCGGTTTCATCGATGCCGCGGTGCAGGAGTCGCTGGACGCGATCGGCGAGGCGATCGATGCCAACGGCCGGGTGATCGTCACCGGCTGCCTGGGCAGCCGCGAGGACGAGATCCGCGAGCTGCACCCGAGTGTGCTGGCGGTGACCGGCGCGCATGCCTACGAAGAGGTGATGCAGGCGGTGCATGCGCACCAGCCGGCGCCGCACGATCCGTTCACCAGCCTGGTGCCGCCGCAGGGGGTCAAGCTGACCCCGCGCCACTATGCCTACCTGAAGATCTCAGAGGGCTGCAATCACCGCTGCAGCTTCTGCATCATTCCCAGCCTGCGCGGCGACCTGCTCAGCCGGCCGATCGGCGAGGTGCTGGACGAGGCCGAGCGCCTGGTCGAATCCGGCGTGCGCGAACTGCTGGTGGTCTCGCAGGACACCAGCGCCTATGGCGTGGACCTGAAATACCGCATGGACATCCACAACGGCCGGCCGCTGAGCACGCGCATACACACCCTGGCGCGCGAGCTGGGCCAGCTGCCGGCGTGGACGCGCCTGCACTATGTGTATCCGTATCCGCATGTCGACGACCTGGTCCCGCTGATGGCCGAGGGCCTGATCCTGCCGTACCTGGACATGCCGCTGCAGCATGGCAGCCAGAAGATCCTCAAGGCGATGAAACGCCCGGCGGCCACCGAGAAGGTGCTCGAGCGCATGCGTCGCTGGCGCGAGACCTGTCCCGAGCTGACCCTGCGCTCGACCTTCATCGTCGGCTTCCCCGGCGAGACCGAGGACGACTTCGACGAACTGCTGGAATTCATCCAGGAGGCGCAGCTGGACCGGGTCGGTGCCTTTGCCTATTCACCGGTCGAGGGGGCGGCGGCCAATGCCCTGCCGGACCAGCTGCCGGAGGAGGTCAAGCAGGACCGCCTGGCGCGCTTCATGGAGATCCAGGCGGAGATCAGCCGCAACCGCCTGGCCACCCGTGTGGGTGACCGCATGATCGTGCTGGTCGACCAGGTCAACCAGGAAGGGCTGGTCGCGCGTGGCCCGGGCGATGCGCCGGAGATCGACGGCCAGGTGCTCATCGACGGTGCCTGGGAGGACGTGCAGCCCGGCGATTTCATCGAGGTGGAAATCACCGGCTATGACGATCACGACCTGTTCGCCGAGCCGCTCGAATGAAGCGGCCCTGCTTGCAGTAGAATGCCGTCTTCCGAATCAGCTGCGCGCACCTACCGCGATGAAAATACTCGAAGAAAAGTTTGAAGGATATCTGTTCGCCTCGCGCTGGCTGCTGGCGCCGTTCTTCTTCGGCCTGATGATCGCCGTGCTGGCGCTGCTGCTGAAGTTCGGCAAGGAACTTCTGGGCTTGATGGGCATGGTGTTTCTGGGCAACGAGGGGCAGCCGATCCTGAGTATCCTGACCCTGGTCGATACCGCATTGCTCGGCGGCCTGCTGCTGATCATCGCCTTCAGTGGCTACGAGAATTTCGTCTCCAAGTTCGGCCCGGCCGATCACGAGGATCGCCCGGCGTGGATGGGTAAGGTCGGCTTCTCCGACCTGAAACTGAAGCTGATCGGTGCGATCGTGGCGATCTCCACGGTGGAACTGCTCAAGGCCTTCCTCGACAGTGAGTCCATGAGCGACCGGCAACTGGCCTGGAAGGTGGGCATCCACCTGACCTTCGTCACCTCGGGCGTGCTGTTCGCCCTGACCGATTTCATCGCCGGCAAGGGCAAGGGTGGGCACTGATCCACCCCTGGGTTACGCACACGAGAAGGCGCTGTCCCCGTTGAGTGTTGGCTCCATGCCAAATCGTGGTTGTTTCGGGCAAGGGGTCGGAGTCGGCCCTTGCGAGCACGGCGTATTGAGCCACCTCGGGGGAGGCCGACTCCGACCCCTGAGGGTCAGCGACCAATCCAGATATAGCGAACAAAAAAGCCGGCTTAACGCCGGCTTTTTTATTGGCTTGCGGGTTCGATCAGAACGCGCTGCCGGGCTGCTTGCCCATCTTCTTCAGGATCAGCGCCAGCGGGCAGAAGCCGGTGAACGCGGATTGCAGCAGGTTCAGGCCGATGAAGGCGGTGAACCACAGCCAGTATTCGTGGTGGAAGATCGGGCTGGCCGGTACGCCGAGGGCCAGGGTCAGCAGGATCATGAAGCCGGCAAAGGCCAGTACGATACGTTCGACAGACATAGCAGAAACCTCCGAAAAGTTATTGACGACCGCAATCACTGCTATGCGGCAAGTGGCGGAATATTAGGCATCCCTAATGTGCCTGTCAATTTTGTGCCCGAAACCTGCTTGAAAAAAAGCCCTGCGCCGTGAGCACCGGGGCAGGGCTTCTGGCCGGGGGCGGCGGGCATCAAGCGTCGCGCGACTGCTGCATCGCCTGGTACTCGTCCTCGAAGAAGAACTTCTCGCCCAGCGCCGGTTGCAGGTGGTTCAGCCAGGTGGCCTGCTCGTTGTACTTGGCGAAGAACGGCTTCTGCACCCAGTCCGGGTTGCGGCCCTGGATGAAGCGCAGGGCGAACACCTGCTCGCCGTTTATCTCGGTCACCCCCTGCACCTCGATCTTGCCCGGGCCGGCACTCATGCTCGGGCCGCGCGCGGTGCGCGCCAGGCCGGAGACCTGCTGCATGGCATCACGGTAGATGTTCCAGGCCTTGGCCAGCGGCACCTCGAAATAGTGGCGCGCGCCGGTGTCGCGCTCGACGAACATGTAGTAAGGAATGATGCCGAGCTTGACCTGGGTGTTCCACAGCCTGGCCCAGTCCTCGGCATTGTCGTTGATGTTGGCCAGCAGCGGCCCCTGGGCGCGGATCTCGGCGCCGGTATCGCGCAGGCGGCGGATGGCGCGGCGGGCGATGTCGGTCGACAGTTCGCGCCAGTGGTTGTAATGGGCCATGATGGCCACGTGCTTGCCGGCGTGATCCAGGCGCGCCAGCAGGTCGATCAGCTGGTCCGCATCCTCGTCGCTGACAAAGCGCTGCGGCCAGAAGGTCAGGGCCTTGGTGCCGATGCGCACGGTCTGGATGTGGTCGAAACGCGATTCGAGCAGCGGTTCCAGATAGGCCACCAGGTGCTTGGTCTTCATCACCATCGGGTCGCCGCCGGTGATCAGCAGGTCGGTGACTTCCTTGTGGCTCTCCAGGTAGGCATGCAGCTTCTCCGCCTCGGTGCTGGCCATGCGCAGTTCCTTGTCGCCGACGAACTGCGCCCAGCGGAAGCAGAAGGTGCAGTAGCTGTGGCAGGTCTGGCCCTGGCTGGGAAAGAACAGCACGGTCTCGCGGTATTTGTGCTGGATGCCGTTGAGCACCTCGCCTTCTGCGTCCAGCGGGATGTTCATCTGCATCTGCCCGGCCGGGTGCGGGTTGAGCTCGGCGCGCAGTTGCTTGGCCAGCGCCTGGATTTCTTTCTTGTCCAGGCCATCGCGATGGGCCTTTGCCATGCGCTCGAACATGTCCTCGGTGAGCATGCCCTTCTGCGGGAAGGTCAGCTGGTAGATCGGGTCGTTGGGCACCTTCGACCAGTCGATCAACTCGTCTATCACGTACTCGTTGACGCGAAACGGCAGCACCGAGGACACCACCAGCATCTCGAAGCGGGTTTGCTCCGGCAATGACTTGAGCTGCGGAATCTTGTCCAGGTCTCGCTGGGTGAATACCTTGAAGCGGCGCGGCTCTTCGATGGCCACAGTCGGTGCGAAATCAGTCTTGCGAAGTACCGATGTCTGACTCATGGGTAACCTCCGGGAAGTTGGCCTGATCCTTGGCCGTATCATTGGTTTTGTATTTGCCAAAGCCGTACCTGGCTATCCAGGTCGACCGGCAAGGGAAAGGCGCAAAACCCTAACAAAATTGGCGCCAGACTTCAAAAACGGGGGCGTCTCAACACCTTGTTAAGCAAGGGGAAATTCTCGCTTTGGAGGTGCTTCGGGTCCTAAGCAAACTGGCGTCGGATGATGGGCGGCTGGTAGATTTGGGAGTAGATTGCAGCTTTTCGGCGCATGTTCGCGGTGGTTATGACGAGAAAATGGCGGTTCCTGCTGTTGGCCCTGGTGTTGCTGGCGCTTGCCTGGCAGCTGCTGCGGGTTTTCATTCCTGAACAGGAGCGCGCACTGCGTACCCAGGTGCGCGAATCGCTGGTGGAGACCTTCCCGGAGATGGCCAACGACGCGGAGCACCGATTCGGCCTGCGGCGTCTCAGCGAGGCACAGCCGGGCAGGGCCGAGGTGGTGTTGGTGCACGGCCTCGACGATCCGGGCTTGGTGTGGATGAACCTGGTGCCCGCGCTGCAGGCGGCCGGGCATGGCGTCAGCCTGGTCGATTATCCCAATGACCAGCCGATCCGCGCATCGGCGGCTTTTCTGCGTGATCAGCTGGTCGGGCTGGCGGCGAGTGTGGAGCAGGTACAGATCGTGGCGCACAGCATGGGCGGGCTGGTCTCGCGCGAGTTGCTGACCTCACCCGATCTGGCCTGTGAGCCGCCGGTCTGCCGCATGCCGGCCATCAGGCGCCTGATCATGGTCGGGACACCGAACCATGGCTCGGACATGGCGCGGATCCGCGGTCTGGCGGAGGTGCGTGAGCAGCTCAGCCGGCTGATTGCCGGCGAGGCCGGCTGGCTGGACTGGGTTTTCGACGGTGCCGGCGAGGCCGGCCTGGATCTGCTGCCGGGCAGTGAGTTCCTGCGGACGCTGAATGCGCGCCCGCACCCGGCGCATACCGAGTTGCTGGTGATCGCGGGCATCATCGGCAAGCAGCAGATCGCGGCGATCGAACAGCTGTTCACGGAACAGGGCGAGCCGCCGTTCAACGGATTGAGCGAGGCCGGCAATCATTGGGGCGACGGCCTGGTCAGCCTGCAGTCGGCACAGCTGCCCGCGGTGCCGCTGTTGCAGGTGCCGGGCGGTCACCTGACGATGATCCGCAACTTCAGCACCGAGAGTGAACGCGTACCGCCCGCCGTCCCCCTGATACTGCAACTGCTGGAGGGCGGCGGGCGCCGCTGATCAGCCGTTCTTGATCGGAATGCGTCTGACCCTGGCCTTTTCCAGCTTGGGCAGATGCAACAGCAACACCCCCTTGTGATATTCGGCGCGGGTGGCCGAGGCATCGACTTCCGACGGCAGCGGGATCTGCCGGGCAAAGCTGCCATAGGCGCATTCGGTGACGTGATAACGTCCTTCGTCGCTTTCACGCTGCACCTGCTTTTCGCCGGCAATGCTCAACAGCTTACCGTGTACCTGCACGTCCAGGTCGTCCGGGTTCATGCCCGGCACCTCCAGGCGCACACGCACTTCCTTTTCCGTTTCACGCACTTCGGCGGCGAGCAGGCCCCAATCCGGGCTCAGACGCATCAGGGTGCGTGCGTCCTCATCCTGCTCGTTGCCGCTGCTGCTGAACCGGGTCAGGGCATCGGATGCCTTGCTGACCAGGTTATTCCACCCCGACTGCACCTGGCTCCAGGCGCGGTCGAGGTTTTCGCGCAGTTTCGCCATCATCACCTCCTCAGACGATCTTGATACGGGTCGGTTCGGCCTTTTTCTCTGCCTTCGGCAGGATCAGCTCAACCACACCGTCCTTGCTGCTGGCGGTGATCTGGTCTGCTTCGACGTTCTCCGGCAGGGCGAAACGACGCATGAAACTACCGTATTCGCGCTCGATGCGGTGGTAGCCTTCCTTCTCCTCTTCCGACTCGTGCTTGCGTTCACCCTTGATGGTCAGCACGCCCTGTTCCATCGAGATGTCGATATCTTCCGGTGCAACACCGGGGATGTCGGCATGGATCACAAAGCGCCCTTCCTCTTCCTTGATGTCGACCGCCGGGGACCAGTTGCTGCCCACCACGCGACTGTCGTCATCAGTCAGCACGGAAGGGAACACCCGGTTGAACTCGTCGAACAGTGTCCACGGATTGCGTTTCATCAGTGTCATGACAACCTCCTCGCGCAGGTGCGCCTCTCGTCTCTTCTACTACTAACTTAGGCCCGATTTGCCGGCTTACAAGGGGCTGTGTCTTGCAGGCTTGAGCCCGGTCAGGTGTTTTCGGAATGTCGGCCTGACAGCTTTTGTGTAGACGATTGCGCGCCGGCTTGCCAGTTCGCACCGCGGCTGAAGCGGGTACCGCAAAGCCGCCAATCGCGCATGCCAGCGCTCCCGCCAGCGGCTTAGGTCGGGACAGGGGAGACCAGGTCCGCGGCCTGTTGCAGCACCTCGATGCCGGCCCCCGGGCGATTGGCGTTTTGCGACAGGTGGCGGCGCCAGGCGCGGGCGCCGGGGACGCCCTGGAACAGGCCCAGCATGTGGCGGGTGATGCGGTGCAGTGGCGTGCCTCTCGCCAGTTCCTGCTCGATGAACGGCAGCATCGCCCGCACCACGCCATGGCGGCTCGGCGTCTGCCTGTCGTCGCCGAAAATGCGCCGGTCGGCCTCGGCGAGTATCCACGGGTTGTGATAGGCCTCGCGGCCGATCATCACCCCGTCCAGCGCCTGCAGCTGCTGCTCGACCTGGCCCAGGGTCTTGAAGCCACCGTTGATGACGATGTTCAGGCCGGGGAAGTCGCGTTTCAGCTGCTGCACCATGTCGTAACGCAGCGGCGGGATCTCGCGGTTCTGCTTGGGACTCAGACCCTGCAGCCAGGCCTTGCGCGCGTGCACGATGAAGGTGTCGCAGCCGGCCTCGGCGACGCGCTCGACAAACCGCAGCAGCTGCTGGTAGCTGTCCTGATGGTCGATGCCGATACGGTGTTTGACCGTCACCGGCCGCTCGCTTGCCTCGCACATCGCTGCGACACACTCGGCGACCAGTGCCGGCGTGGCCATCAGGCAGGCGCCGAAACGGCCGTTCTGCACCCGGTCGGAGGGACAGCCGACATTCAGGTTGATCTCGTCGTAGCCCCATTGCCCGGCCAGGCGTGTGCACTCGGCCAGTTCCCGCGGTTCGCTGCCGCCCAGTTGCAGCGCCAGCGGGTGCTCGTCGACGTGGTAGTCGAGAAAGCGTGCCGGGTCGCGGTGCAGCAGCGCGCCGGTGGTGATCATCTCCGTGTACAACAGGGTGTGGCGGCTGATCTGCCGCAGAAAGTAACGGCAATAACGGTCGGTCCAGTCGAGCATGGGCGCGACCGACAGTCGCCGGTCCAGCTGCATGGGCTGACTTTTCGCTGAGTCGTTCATGTGGATGACAGTATGAGGCAATTGCCAGGCTTGTTGGTGGGCGTTTGCCGTTCGTGATCCGCGCAGGCCGGGCCGCCCTGTGGCAACGACTCAGCTGGGGGGGGCTTGCCCACCGGCCCGGTCTGAAAGGAGGCGCGGTTGCGCCCTTGGTTCTTGGCGTTGTACATCGCCAGGTCGGCTGCCAGCAGCAGCTGGTCGGCAGTTTGTGCGTGGCTGGGGTAGAGGGCGACCCCGATGCTGGCCGACATCTCGAATTCGTGGGCATCGATACGGTAGGGGGCGGACAACTCCTGCAGCAGGCGATCGACCATGTGGCTGACGGTCTGCCGCTCGGTCTGGTCGGAGAACAGGATGGCGAACTCGTCGCCGCCGAGCCGGGCGACCGTGTCTTCCTCGCGCAGCATCTGTTTGAGACGTCGGCCGACCTCGCTCAGTGCCTGGTCGCCGGTGGCATGGCCGTAGCGGTCGTTGATCGGCTTGAAACCATCCAGGTCGATGAAGGCGAGCGCCAGCATGCCGCCGTGGCGCTGGGCGCGCGCGATCGCGATCTGCAGCCGGTCCTTCAGCAGGTAGCGGTTGGGCAGGTCGGTGAGCATGTCGTGGTGCGCCAGGTATCGCATGCGTTCCTGCTGGCGGCGCATGTCGGTGGCGTCGGAGAACAGGCCGATATAGTTCAGCACCTGTCCGGTATCCGGGTCGTGCACTGCGGAGATGGCCATGCGCGCCAGGATCAGTTCGCCATTCTTGCGCCGGTTCCACAGTTCGCCCTGCCAGTTGCCGCGCTCGTCCAGCGACTGCCACAGCGCGCCGAAGGTCTGCGGGTCGTGGCGGCCGCTGCTGAGGATGTTGGGATTGCGCCCGAGCACCTCATCGCGCGCGAAGCCGGTGATCTCGCTGAACATCGGGTTGATGTCGACGATGTGCGCCTTGGCATCGGTGATCATGATGCCTTCACGTGCATGTTCGAACACACGTCGCGCCAGGTGCCGGGCCTGCTCAGAGGCCTTGCGCTGGCTGATGTCCTGTACCGAGCCCTGCGCCGTCACCGGCCTGTGCCGGGCGTCGAAGCCCAGTTCGGCGCGCTGGTGTACCCAGTGCGATTCCCCGGCGACGCGGATACGGTGTTCGATATCGTAGGGTGCGCCCTGCAGGGCCGCCTGCCAGGCGGCCTCGACGCGCCGGCGATCGGCCGGGTGCACCAGGCTCCAGAAACGTTGCACCGACATAGGCGCACCCCGGGGTCAGGCCGAAGATGTGGTAGGTCTCCTCCGACCACTGCAGCCGGCCGATTTCTCCAGCGACCCCGGTCGGGCCGCGGCCCTTCGCTGTGTCACGCCTATCTGGTTATGGAAAACATGAATTCCGTTTCTCCGGTTCCCGGTTGGCACTGCGGGATCCGCTTGCGAGAGGAGGCTGCGGGGAACGAGGCCTGTCCCGCCGGCTCTCGGCGCAGGGCTGTTGCAGCGATCCCGCCTGGGCGTCTGTGTCGCTGCGCTTCATGAAACGGGTTCACGGCCGCTAACAGCGACAGAGGACGCGTTTCGATCCGGTAGGTGAGGTGCGCGTCTACAATGCAAGCAAAAGGACTGTGATCGCGCATGCACCGCGGGTGCCTCGGCTCATTGTGTGGTGAGTGCGTTTTGGGGGAGGACGAATGGCTAGGTTTCTGCAGGCTTGCGCGCTGGTTATCCTGGGGTTTTGGGCCGCCGGTGCGCAGTCCGGTGCCTTCGATGATCCGCTACGCTTTGTCACCACCACGTCGGTCAGAGACTCGGGGTTGCTGGATTACCTGCTGCCGAAGTTTCCGGCCGCGCACCCGGGTCAGGTGACGACGACTGTTGCGGGCAGCGGCAAGGCGCTGCGCATGGCGCGCAACGGCCAGGCCGATGTGGTGCTGGTGCATGCGCCGGCGGCGGAGCGCAAGTTCGTGGAAGACGGTTACAGCAGCGGGCACAGGCCGGTGATGCGCAACGACTTCGTGATCGTGGGGCCTGCCGAGGATCCGGCCGGTGTGACGGACAGCACGGATGTCATCGAGGCCTTGCGGCGTATCGCCGCCAGCGGCAGCATCTTCGTCTCGCGTGGCGACGATTCGGGCACCAACAAGAAGGAACTGACGCTATGGGAGCAGGCAGGCGTCCAACCCTACGCGAAGCCGTGGTACCTCGAGGCCGGCAGCGGCATGGCGCAAAGCCTGCGGCTGGCCGAGCTGGAAAAGGCCTACCTGCTGATCGACCGCGCCACCTACCTGGTGCAGCGGCAGGCGGGCACGGCGATACTGCTGCAAGACCCGGCCAGGCTGTACAACCCTTACAGTGTGATCGCGGTGAATCCGCACAAGGTGGCCGGCGTCAACGCGCGCGACGCGGCGACCCTGGTCGACTGGCTGACCTCGCCGGCCGGCCAGGCGGAGATCGCCGCCTATCAGCACCAGGGGCAGCGACTGTTCTTCCCGGCCTCGGCGCGGTAGAACGGGCACGATACGCGTGCAAGGAGGCATGGCGACTTGAGCATTCGTAGCAAATTTCTCGCCCTGTTCCTGCTTACGCTGCTGGTGCTCAGCGGACTGTCCCTGTATGCCGCCGCCGTTTACCGTGCGGCGCTCACCGCCGAGCATGAGGTGGAGACGCGCATCTATGCTCACATCGATATGGCGCACCTGGCGCAGCAGGAATTCAACCGGCAGCTCAACGCCTGGAAGAATGTGCTGCTGCGCGGCAACGAGACCGACAGCTACCACAACTACCTGCAGATCTTCTACGCGGCCGAGCGCAGTGCGCGCAAGCGCATAGGCGAGCTGCGCGATCATCTGGCCGAAGTGCCGACAATCCGTGCCCGTGTGCAGGACCTGGTGGATGCTCACTACCAGGCCGGGCTGGAATTTCGCGCGGCGATACGTATCTACAACAACACCGACGTGAATGCCGGGACCATCACTGACAATCATGTCGCCGGGGTGGAGCTGGGCCTGCTGCAACTGTTTCCGGATATCTCGCAGCGCCTGCACGAGCACCTGGAACGGGCCCTGCGCGAGGTGGGCGAGCGTCGTGCGACCCAGGAGCGGGTGCTGTTGGGTGCCATCGTGTTCGCGGTCCTGATCGCTCTGGCCCTGTACCTGTGGCTGGTGGACCGAAACGTCACGCGTCCGGCGGAGCGTGCCACCTACCTGGCTGAGCTGGTGGAGAACGCGCAACGCTTTGCCCGTTTCGGCACCTGGGACTGGGATTCGGGCAAGGACCGGCACTACTGGTCGGACGGCCTGTTCGACATCCTCGGCATCGACCGCGGGCAGGAGGCGTCGCGCGCGCTGTTCATCCAGTCCCTGCACGAGGACGATCGCGAGCGCGTAGGCCTTGCCCTGGACGAGGCACTGGACAAGCGTCAGGCATTCGAACTGGAGGCGCGCTTCCGTCTGCCCGGCGGCGAGGAGCGTGTGGTGCAGCAGCGTGGCCAGGTGACCGCGGGGGATGCGGGCAAAAACCTGCGCATGACCAGCATCGTCTACGACATCACCGAACGCAAGGAGTCCGAGCGCCGCCTGGCTTACCTGGCCAACTACGATACCCTGACCGGGCTGCCCAATCGCAACCTGTTCCAGGATCGCCTGAAGCATGCCCTGGCGCAGGCCGACCGTCACGACAAGCAGGTCGCCTTGTTGTTCCTCGACCTGGATCACTTCAAGGCGGTCAACGACGCCCTCGGACACAATGCCGGGGACCAGTTGCTGATAGAGGTCACCCGGCGCATCAGCCGCACCCTGCGCGCCGGCGACACCCTCGCGCGCCTCGGTGGTGACGAGTTCACCATCGTGATCGAACAGGTCGATTCGAGCGAGCAGGTGGTGACCATCGCCGAGCACGTGCTGGGGACCCTGACCGAGCCCTACCATATCGAATCGAACGAACTGTTCGTGTCCGGCAGTATCGGTATCACCTTCTATCCCGGCGATGGCGACGACGTCGAGACCCTGCTCAAGAACGCGGATTCGGCGATGTACCTGGCCAAGGAACAAGGGCGCAACGGCTACCACTTCTACACCGATGAGCTGAACGAGCGTGCGCAACAGAAGCTGGCCATGGAGAACGGCCTGCGCAGTGCCTTGCAGCGCCAGGAGTTCGAGTTGCACTACCAGCCCAAGGTCGATCTCGGCAGTGGACGTGTGCTGGGCGCGGAGGCCCTGCTGCGCTGGGCCCCGGGCGGGGATTTCGTCAGCCCGGCACGCTTCATCCCGGTACTCGAGGAGACCGGGATGATTTCGGCCGTCGGCAAGTGGGTGCTGGAACAGGCCTGCGCGACCGCGGTGCAGTGGAAGGCGGCTGGTTACCGCGATCTGTGTATCGCGGTAAACCTGGCGGTACAACAGCTGCGCCAGCCGAATATCGTGGAGTTGATCGCGGAGGTGCTGGAGAACAGTGGCCTCCCCGCGGAACTGCTGGAGATCGAGGTCACCGAGAGCACCTTGATCGACACCAGTATCAGCGAGCGCAACCTCAGGCGGCTGGAAGGCCTGGGGGTCTCGATCGCCATCGACGACTTCGGTACCGGTTATTCCTCGCTCAGCTACCTCAAGCAATACTCGGTCGACGTACTCAAGATCGATCGCTCCTTCATCAAGGACATCACCGTGGACCGGGACGACGACGCGGTGACCGAGGCTATCGTGGCACTGTCGCACAAGTTGGATATGGACGTGACCGCCGAGGGTATAGAGACGCTGGGTCAGCTCGAGTTTCTGCGCAAGGTCCGCTGTGACCAGGCGCAGGGCTACCTGATCGCCCGGCCCATGGACAAGGCGCGCTTCGACACCTGGCTGGCCGACTTGAGCGACGGCGTGCACCCGATATGGCACATAGGCGATGACCGGCAGGCGATGAATGCGCACGACCCGGGTGGGTAATCCGCCTCTTGGCGCGGCTTTGCGTAGCAGCCCCGGCATGCAGCCTGGGGCCCGCCCACAACCACTGCCTGTTGTCGCCGTTCAGGGGCAGGTTTCAGGTGACCTAAGACAGAAGGGCACCTCTAATAATCCATGAATACGCATCTTGAACGACCTAATGCGTGCTCTCTGCGTTGAAGCCCTTCGCAATAGCCTGCTGCAAGGTGAATCGCGCTTGCGCGAGAGAAGGGGCCCTGGGGCATTACGTGCGGTCTTCGCCTTGATAGCCCGCAATAGGTCGCCCAATCTGCGCACCCAGGATTATTGGAGGTGCCCAGAATATATGAACACCGTTTCTCGCGCTTTCATCACGGGAGTTGCTGGCCGGTCTGCCGGTTGATGTGCCGACAAGGAAGGACCGGCGGGATGCGTATGCCGAACAGCGGGGGATATTAGACCAGTCCTCCG
>Ga0272444_10000425_pt1 | contig 45753 bp, 31 predicted proteins | sample SSMForm13_FD_201033 | JGI IMG/M metagenome (GOLD analysis project Ga0272444, IMG submission 201033) | Marine sediment archaeal communities from Little Sippewissett salt marsh, Falmouth, MA, United States - SSM-Form-13 | ecosystem: Environmental > Aquatic > Marine > Wetlands > Sediment ... | reverse complement strand
CGTCGCCCTTCTGCGTTGTGCTCAGGAGGTTTCCGTCCCCGTCATAGGCGTATGCGGTGACCCGCTCTGAGGGCGTGCCGGCGGCCTCCTTCTTTTGAATCAGGTGGCCCTTGTCGTCATAGGCAAAAAGGGTCTCCACCTTATTCTCGTCGATGGTCTGGATGGGGCGGTTGAGCCTAGGGTCGTACTCCTTTTTCACGGTGGCGCCGTCCGGGTGGACGACCTCCAGGAGGTTTCCTTTTTGGTCAAAGGTCTTGCGAGTGACCAAACCCCGGGCATCCGTGACGATCAGGGTGTGGCCCTGCTTCTCGATCTTGTGGACCGTACGGCCGTTCACATCCACCCGCCGGGCCTGGCCCTCCCGGTTGGACCAGATCTCGGTGACCTTGCCCGAGGGGTCCTCGATGCGCACGTAATAGAGAGACGTCTCCTGGTCGTAGTCCCAGGTGAACCGGTGCCCCTTGCCGTCCCGGTCCAGGACCGAGGCCACACGGCCCAGGTCGTTGTAGGCGATGCCAAGGGTTTTTCCTTGGGGCTCGACCACCTCGGAAAGCCGGCCCTCGGCGTCATAGGCAAAGCGCGTCTCGTTTCCCAGGAGATCGGTCGCTGCGCTCAGATTTCCGTCCCGGTATCGGTAGGTCACGCCCCGGCCGGCCCGGTCAAATACCGTTCGAAGCCGGCCTTCCGCGTCGTGCTCCAGCCACAGCACGGGCTGGTTGTTCCGGTCGGAGAGGCAGAAGGGCCGGCCGTCCTGAAAAAGGACCCGGCCGATCACGCCGTTTCGGTCGCCAAAGGCCGTGAGTCGGCCCTCGGGGTTGTACCGCTTCCACTGGCCGGTCTTGCTCTCCCAGCGATACCCGGTCTCGGTTTGCTCGATGCGGAAGAAGCCTTCGGTGAAGACGCCCTTTTCCCCGGGAACGGCCCGGTAGGGGGTGTTGCCCTTTCGGATGGCCGTGATCCCGCCCTCAGGGCCGATGACCGGGGTGAGGTCGTGGCGCTCGTGCTCCCAGGTCCATTGCCCTTTCTGGTACCAGCGGTGAACGGCCAAGGTGCCGCCCGGCACCTTCACGGCCAGGTCCTCGCGGTCTCTCAAGTACTCCCCCGTGACCGTGTTCACCCGGGAGGCCACGTCGTAGAACACATACTGGTACTGGTCGTCGTTGATGGCTGCGCAGACGAAATGGGGGTCGGTGAAGTCCGAGAGTTTGATCTCCTGATAGGCAGCCACGTCCTGGGCCTGGTCCAGGATAGCGGCCGTGAGGGTGAGGGAGGCGCACCCGCCCGTTCGGGTCCCATCGGAAAGACAAGCCTCCACGGTGACCCGGGCCTGCTGCTCGCCGATGGTGAGCCCAACCGAGGTCCCCTGTGTGCTCTTGAAGGCGTACCCGTGGGAGGGGCCCTTGAAACGCCAGGTCACGGGGCAGGACGGCGGCAAAGACTCGCTCAGCACGGCCGTGAGTTCCAGGGTGTCGGGCTCCGGAAGGGCAGGGGTCACTCGGATCGCCACAATTTCCCGAGGGTGGAATTTTCCCAATCGCACCTGATCGGAGGGAGCTGCCCCAATGACCGTGGTCCCCGCGAGGAAAAAAAGGATCGCCAGGAGAAGCGCAGCGTGTTTCATGGCCAATATCCTAATCAGCAGAAAAATTTAATAATCCAGGATGAAGACAGAGGTTCTCCGTTCGCAAACAACTTTTTACATTCTACTCGTTGCCCTGTTCCTTCATTTGTTCCAGTTTCTTTAATCTGCGTTGAACCATTGAACGATGGGGGTTGATTCTGTAAGCCGCCTTTGCATCCTGAAGGGCCTTGGAGAGATCGCCCAGCTCTTCCCAGGAAAAGGACCTCCCCAGATATGCCGAACCGTGTTGAGGGTTGATCTCAATGAGTTTGGTGAAATCCGCAACGGCCTGCTCGTATTGATCTGTACCCATAAAGGCAATCGCACGGGTATGAAGAGCTTTTTGATGGCGGGGATTTATGGCCAATGCGCTTGACAAATTGATGATGGCCTCTTGATATTGGTGGATTCTGCACTGCAAATTTCCAATTCTAAATAGGTATTCATCATTACTGGGATCTATTTTAGAAAGATATTGGTAATCAAGGATGGCTTTGTCATATTTTCTCATCTTCTTCCAGGTTTTCGCCCGGTTTAAATAGGCAGCTGGAAATTTCATGTATTCAAGAGCTGTTGTGAAATCGCTTATGGCCTTATCGTTCACATCTTTATCCATCCATGCAAGGCCTCTATTGTTATATGCCCATGCGAAATCAGGTTTGAGCTTGATGGCTCTATTGAAGGCTTCAATCGCCAAATCGTATTTTTTCATCTTAAGATAAGCACAACCTACATTGTTATGGGCATTGAAATGCTTCGGATCGATCTTGATACACTGGATGTATTGCGAAACCGCACGGGAAGGCATCCCCATCTCATCATATGTCTTTGCTAAGGAAAACCGGACCCTCGCCACGTTCGCATCCAGTTCGATGGACGTTTTATAGTGTGAAGCAGCCTCCCTGAGTCTTCCCATTTCCGACAGGATGTTCCCATAGCTGAAATGAGCCATGGGTTGCTGGTCGTTGATCTCCAGGGATCTCTCGATGTCTTGGATGGCATTCTGAAAATTGCCCATATTCAGCCATGTCATGGCCCTATTCGCGAGTATTTTTTCTTTGTTCTCAGACAGATCAAGCGCCCTTTTGAAGTCGTTTAGGGCATCTTCATGCATCCCCATTTCGGATAGCAATGCTGCTCTGTTGGTATATGCCTTGAAGTCGTCATGACTCAATCTGCATGCATGATTCAAGTCCGAAAGCGCTTCTTGGAATTGCTTCTTGTTTTTAAAGGCCAATCCACGGTTGGTGTAGTTGGCCGGATCATCAGGATCTACTCGTATGGCCTTATCTGAATATTCGATGGCCCTGTCGAAATCACCCCGCATTGAATATACAGCGGACAGGTTGCTGTATGCCTTTGAATCATCGGGGTCCAGCTCGATCGTTTTCAAAAAATCACGGATGGCTTCGTTGATTCTATGGCTTTTTAGATAGGCCACTCCCCGTTTTCGATACACCTCGGGCCTTGCATACCCTGTGTTCAGGCAATGATTGAAGCATTGAATGGCCAGGCCATACTTTCTTTCCTCAATGAGCCCGACCCCTTTTTCATAGACCTCGAGACCCGTATCCGATGCATCCATCACTGGGTTGTTGTTGGATTCGCTTGCCTGGACCAGGGTCAGTGGCCTTTGGGAAACGGTTCTGTTCTGCCGGGCCGTGGGATGGACGTCCTGCGACAAGGGGTTGGCGTTTCCCGATGGGGGGGATTCGCAGACGCTCCTTGAACGCAGCCCCCCGCAGTCGACGACCGCGAGGGTTGCAGATAGCTTCCCAGAGCCATGAGGAAAAGGGGCCCGCATGATATGGGTCTGCGGATCGTACTCGGGGACCAGGCTTCCTGCCCCCTTCACGTGGAGGTTCATGGCAAGCCGATGGGGGTCGGTTCCCTCATCCCGCACCGTGGCCGTGAACCCCTGTTTCTGCGGTTCGTAGCGAAAGGATGCGATCTCCGGAGGTGATTGTTGCACGAGGACGGTTCCTTCCCTTCGAAGCCACTCGTATTTCCCTTCTCGATGGACGGGATCCCTGGCGATTCTCCATGTCGCGTCCCTCAGGTGGAGCATTGCCCTGTAGTTGTGGATGCCTTCAGCAATGGGGACCGCTACCTCATATCGCCCTCTCAGTGTCTCTTTCAGCCAGAGCTTTCTCCAGCCCACTTCGACCCAGGACGCAGCCATATCCACGGTCCGGGATGAGCCGGAGAACAACACATACCGAAACACGCCATGATCGGTTCGCACGCCGTCTTCCCATTCGGGTTGTCGGCTGTCCAGCAGGATCGGAACGGTGATGGATCGCGTGCTGACCTGAAGGAGGCCGGGGTCCTTCTCCGCATAGAACCTGCCAATGTCCTTCGGTTCCAGGTAGACCTGGGTTGGGAGGCTCACACAGGCCAGTTGAAGGGCGTCCGCGGGGGATACCGCCTCCTGCTGGCGAACCGAGACTTGCACACGGTTTTTTCCTGGGTCCCTCCGGCTTTCCACGTGTAGCGCCGGATGGGCACAGTTCCATCGAAAGGCGCTCAAGGCCGTGTCCTCGATTTCCCGAGGGGTGCCGGCCGTCCCCTCGATGCAAACCTCCATTGACAGCGCTCGCACTTCCTGCTGGAACACCAGACACGCTCGAGAAACGGTCGCGTTCACGGGCCACGCGGCTTGAACCGTGTCCCCGCATGGGTCTTCTTTGAAATGGACTTCATTCCGCACATCCCCTTTCTCGGCCGAGATCAGAAACTGTTTTCGGATCTCGGAGGCGTTGTCGGCCCTGTCCTGAACACGAACATAGAGATCCAGGTCTCCCGGCGCTTCCCAATACCTGCTTCCCGCCGTCAGGACCACGTAGGCCTCCGTTGCGCCCGAGCTGACCCAAATCGCCGGCTGCTCCCGGTTCAAGCGGGCCTCCAGCAGCATCGCAGAGGGATCTTCGGAAAGCCCTGCGCCGTGGTCGCGGACTCGAAGGACAAACGAGGTTTGTGAAGGAAGGATTTCATGCGGCCGAGGGGCCACGAGCTCCAGCTCGGGCGGTGTGGAATCCATGTAGAGCAGGGTCACGGCTCGTTGCCGGAAGGAGTCGTCCGGTTCTCCGTTATCAAAGAGGATCGTGTGCGGGCCTTCGCTCAACTCCACATCACGGGCCTCCAGATCCAGTCGATCCGATGAAACCGGGGTGATCTCAAATGGGATGGTCTTGCCATCCACGACGTACCGGACTTTTTCTTCGGCAAGAGACCGGCAAAGCAATCCGTCTGATTCATCCCCCACCAGGGAAGAGGTAAAGGTCACCGAGCTTCCCGAACGATAGAACACCTCAGGACGTTCGGGTTCCCCTGGGTCCGCGTGGATCTCATAACCGTGCATGAGAAGGATGAGGGTGAAAGCGAGCACCAGATACCCTCGCTTGAGAAATCCATCGGGGTGGACACGAACCTTTGGATCCGTGTTCTGTTTCATGGAGCCGCTCCTTCCCCGTTGGGGTGGATGAGCGGTTTTCCGGGGCGCACCACTTCAGCTCGGTCCACTCCAGGGCCCTTGGCATGGGATGCGGACACCGGGCTCCCGGATCGCGCCTCTGTCGGGGGCTCAAGCGACCCGGAGAGGTTCCCGCGGGATACGACCGAGGGGGGTGTTTCCTCGGTCGGTGCCGGTCCATCGCTCTCCTCATCATCGTTTGGCGCCACGGCATCGGCCGGCATGCCGTAGAGGTCGGCCAGAAGGGGAACCACCTCGTCCCGGGGGCACCCGGCCTCCAAGGCCGCCTCGTAGGCCCAGGCGGCATCTTGCTCGCGTTCCAGACGGACGTACAGGGCGCCCAGGGTCAGATAGGCCTTTTGCCGGGCTTCGCCCTCCACACGGGGTGCGCCGGTCTCGAGAAGGCGAGCCGCCAGGAATCCATGGCCCTCGTCTATAGCCAGGAGATGTCCGTAGAACAGGGCACATCGGGGAGGGACCCTGCCCGACCGGGCCCTTTCCTCTGCAAGCTTCAGGAGCCGATCCCGATCCCCCGAGGAGAGCGAGGTCGTGTGCCGGACGAGCATGTCCGAGGGGACGTTCTCTTGGAGAAGGGCCTCGACCTCTCCCTCTCGGCCCTCCAAGAGGAGCGCCAGGATCTCAGGAAGGGAAGCGCCGCGGGTCTCCAGCGCCTGCTGCTCCTGCATGCGCCGGGCGTCCAGGATCAGGGGCGCAAGCGTCGTCTCGAGACCGGGGTCCAGGTCCACGGCCCGATGGTAGCAGCGTGAGGCTTTCTGGAAACGGCCTCTCACATAGGCGACATGACCCAGGGCGGCATGCCCATGAGCGCACGCCGGGTCGAGCGCCACGACCCGCTCGTAGCAGGACGCGGCCTCTGTGAAGGCCCCGCTTCGGTAATGGCGGTTTCCCTCTGCCAGAAGATGCGCAGTCTCTCCTCGAAAGAACTCCGATCGAACGGCTCCGCACCCGGTGGCGAGACCAAGCGCCAGGAGGCCGGCGATGCCGGCCCGAATACATCGTTTCCGTTTTTTGCTCATGGCTTAAAACCTCAGCTCCAGCCCCAGTTCCACCTGTTTCTCGGTCTCGAAGGCGGACCGGTTTCCCAGGGCCACATAGGCGCTCAAGCGGTACCGGTGAAGGATCTCCGGCTCATAGGCCAGTCGGCCGAAGCCGTTCACCGCGGAATCCTCTCCGCGCCGGCTTCGCCGTACCGATACATAGGCGCGAAAGGGAGCGACACGGGCGTCCACCCGAACGCTTGTCTCCTCGTAGGGCGAGTCCGGCGAGGTCTCGATGACGCGCCGGACGCGCTCCAAGGCGATGCGAAGCAGGCGGTCTTCCTTGCGATACGCTGCATCCAGCCGTCCCCGCCAAGTCTCGGAGCTGCGGGTCCGGGTGGTGTTCACCTGGAGCGTGCTGGACCAGGTCTCGGACCAGGCATGCCGGCCGGAAAACAGCAAGGTGCTCGACCGTGTCTCCCCTTCCTCGCGTCCCAGCCAGCGAAGGAGCACGGTGTCGCTCTCGGCCAGGCGCAGTCGCAGGGAGGTGTCCCCCTCCTGAAGCGTTTCGCCGCTGCTGTGGCGCTCCAGGGAAAAGCCCCGGGCGCTCACGGCCAGGGACTTGAAGACCCAGAAGGGTTTGGGGTGCACCAGGTCCATGCTAGCCACCACGCCGCGGGCGTCCGATTGCACTCTTCGTACGGGATCGGCGAACGGGGCGGAGAAGTCCTCGCCCAGGTCGTAGTATCCTGCAGACGCCCGCAGGTTTCCGCTGTCGTGCGCTACCCCCGCCATCCAGCCCCTGTCCCTCGTGCCCAGGGCGTCCCTCGTGCTCACCCCCTCGGCCTGAAGTTTCGTGCCCTCGAATATGGGGACGGCCAGATCCACGGCCCCGGCCCGGTCGCCTTCCCGCGAAACGTCCTCCTCCAGCTGGGCCTTGCGCCCGGTCAGGGTCATCCCTCCTCGAATGTCCCAGGGTCCGTCCAGCCCGAGCCGCAGGGCGCCGCCCCGTTCTCTGCTGTCCACGTGGCCCTCGGTGGCATAACCGAGGAGGCTCACGTCGGCCCTGCCAAAGTCGTGATCCAGGCGCGCTCCCACCTTCTTGCGTTCCGTGCGGAAGTCGCTGAAGAGCTTCATGGGGTCTTCCAGGTTTCCCAGGCCCTGGCGGAACACCCCCTTGATCCTTCCCGCGTCCCAGCGCCTCTCGGCCATGGCCCGGCTTCCCTCGTAGCTCGCGCTGCGGCTGTAGGGCCTGCGCATGGAGAAGACGCCCTCGGCCCGGTGGTGCTCGTCCTTGAGCACGAGACGGGTCCAGACGCGCTGCTCCCCGTCCTCGTCCACGTCCTCCGGGTCCTCCGAGTTCCGCCGCCAGAATGTGGAGATGGACCCGTCGATCCGGTAGAAGGGCTCCTCCCGCGGCAGGGGCTCGGGCGGGGGCATGACCCGTTCCTCGGGCAGGACGGCGATGCGGACCTCCACGAAGCCCTGCTCGGTGCGGCCGTCCTCGAACCGCGCTCGAATCTCGAACCGGTAGCGACCGTCCGGCAGGGGCTCTTCGTTCTCGTCCCGGCCGCTCCACTCAAAGCCCTGGTCCCCGGCCCGAAGCTCCACAAAGGTCAGGCGCTCGACCACCTGCCCCCGAAAGTCCACCACCAGGACTTCCACCTCTTCGGCGTCCTCGAGGAGACGGTACTCGACCCGTACCGGGCCTTCCCGCGGGTCGAACACGCCGGCATCCGTCTCGGGAAGGCGCAGGTCGTCCTGGGCCATGCAGGGGATGGGGAGGGCCAAGTAAACCATAAGGAAGAAAAGGCGGGAAAATGCCTTCGCGCACATGCGTTTGGAAATCGGCTTCTCGATACAGGGAAGCCATTTCTGCTTGCCCGCTCGGATCCATTTCAAAGGCACAGCCCTCGTGATTTGAAAATGCTCTGCTCGCGCGTTCCTCATCTGCCTCTGGCGTGACCGCAAGGAAAACGAATTAATGAAAGCAGGAGTACGTAAACGTCACCGTGTCCTGCACCGTGTCCCCTTCCATGGTGGTGAAAATCAACGTCACCGTGATGGTGGTGACGTGGTTGTCTCCCCAGTTGGGGCGGAAGTATGTATTGAGGGGCTGATCCGATAGAAAGGTCCCCTCTTCGGCTTCAACGACAGGGACGGACACGGTTTCGCCCTCAGCTGTCATGGAGCCCTGGAAGGAGGCCACCTCAGAGCTCCCGGCGTCGAACACGCCGTGGAGATGCACCGGCATACAGAAAGGAAAGTCCTCGCCTTCGGTCGGGTCCGTGATTTCCATCTCCGGAGGCTCGAACGGGTCCGAGCGGTGCACAAAGCCGGTATCCATGCCCTGGGCCCCTGCACGGTCCAAGGCCACGGCCTCGATCAGGTTGTCCCCGAGGGCCAGGGGAACCGTCACGGAAAAGGTCCCATCACCGGGATCCCAGTGCGCGTCAACCTCGTTTCCGTTGACCCGGACGACTACGTTGTCGATCATCGAGTCCGAGCTCGCAGCCGTACCCGTGACCTCGATTTCCTCCTGCTCCGTGTTCGAGGGCAGGGGATCCAGGGTGACCGTGACCTCGCTGGCGAAAGGGTTGGTCTCCGCATCCTGATCCTCAGGGGAGACGACGGAAAACGATAGGGTGGGCTGGTACACGGGCAGATCCAGGTCCAGGAGCCAGGTCTTTCCGCCGTCGGCCGTGGCCTCCAGCGTGAAGCGGGCCTCGTGAGGGTCCGAGGGCCTCGTGTCCAGGAAGTCCTCGGCAATGCGGATGTCAAAGCCTTGAAGCGGCGAAACCGTCTCGCTCGGATTCAGCGCACCGTAGACGAGGTGATCCTTTTCCACGGCAATACCCGGCTCCTCCGACTCCAGGTCCCCTGAGATCCCTGTGAGCCCTTCGCTCCCATGGTTGGTCAGGCTCACGAACAGGCGCACGGTCTCTCCGGGGTTGGCCCTGCCGTCCCCATTGTGATTCTCGATCTCCCACAGGGTCACCTCTTCAATGGACAGGTCGAAGGTCTCGCCTTCGGGTACCTCAATGGGCTCGCCGGGGGAGAATCGAAGCAGGGCCTCGTCGCTGTGGCCGTGGGCGTCTGTGGCGGTCAACCGGGCCAGGTGTGTGCCGGGGCTGAGGGCCAACGGACCGTCCGCGGAGAAGTACCCGCTTGGAGGATCGTAGTAAAACCGTTCCCGATCCATCGGGTTGCCGTCCAAGAACAGCTCGATTCCTCGAAGGTCCAGGTCGCCCCCGTTGTCACGGATCACGGCAGAGAAGGCGGGGCTGCCGACGTTTTGAAGGGATGTCGGCATGTACCTGAAGTCATTTATTTCCGGGGGAATGGCTACCTGGAAGTCGGCTGAGTCTTCCGAGGTGAGCCCTGCGTAGTCCGTGACCTCCAGGCGGACCCTGTGGGATCCCTCCTCGGTCACGGGCGCGAAGTCCACCTGATCCGGGGAGGAGGGGTGGTTGTAGTGGAAGCTGAATGGGGGGAAGGACTTTTCATCGAGCCAGGCACGGGTCTTTCGATGGTCAATGCCCGAGTGGTCCGAGCAGAATCCCAGGGGGTAGGCCGCCACCCCTTTTTTCAGGATCTCCAGATACACGTCCGGCGGCCGGAGCGGGGTGGTCACGTCGAGCCACCTCTTGCTCCAATTCCGCGCTGCGTCCGTGGCCTGGATCTCCACCTTGAACAGCTCGGTTTCTTTTGGAAGGGAGATCTCTCCCACAAAAAGGCCGGTCCCTGTATCAAAGGAAAACGGCCGGTCCTCTTGCGCATAGGGGCGGCTCAGGGGCGCGGGGGTAATGCGGTAGTCCATGTGGACCTGGGAAAGCGGCATGCCGTGATCGTCGATGAGCGCTGTGACCTGCTTTGAAGCCGGCAGAAACGCAGCGTTGCGGATGCGGGGGGGCAAGGTATCGACCCAGATGGTTGAGCACTCCTCGATTTTCTCGCTTTCCAATTGGTACTGCACACCGGGCGGGTACTTGTCCTCGCATGCCTTCTCCGCTCGATTCAGGGCCGGATTCGGGGCTGGAAGGGAGGGGCCTGTAGCCTTCAAGGAGGAATCGGACTCGCCCGGGGAAAGCGTGGTGGTCCCATAAAGCTCCCAAGCCCGTTTGATGCAACGGCTCAGGGGGTTCTCCTTGGTGATACGCTTGCTTTTCATGCATTCGGTCACGGCCTGCTTTCCGTTCCTGTATGCTTCAAGATACTGCCTGGAAATGCGCCAGTTCGATGGATTTTTCGAAGGCTTTCGGGAATGGGTTTGTTCCCCCTCCTTGATCGTGACCGGGTAGGCGGGATCCTGGCTTTGTGCGGTGAGGGCCTCGGGTGTGCTCCCGAAAACCCGGCAGGTCGCCGTAGTGGTTTGCCCGGCCAGGTCCGTGACCTTGAGAAGGGCGGCCTGGATGCCCTCGGGCAGGGGATACGAAGACAGCACAGCACCGGTTTCAGGGTTGAACCCGGGGTCCTGCCCACCCGTGGCGGAGACGTTCAACTCCAGGACCAGGTCCTCGAGTGCGGTCCCCTGATCGGTCACCATGGCCCGAAAGCATTCGTTCTCACGGTCGTAATGGAAGTGATCGATTTGGGGAGGGTCGAGTTCGACAAAAATATCGTCGGTTTTGAGAAGAGACCGCCCATCGTCGCTCACCTCCCCGTCTGGAACGGTTCCCCATTCGCAGAGGGACAGAGAAATTCGGGTGGTGTAGACGTGAAGGCCCTCGTTCACGGGGACCGAGGCCTCGTAAACGCCCTGCCCGACCTGAGTCAGCCACGCACGCGTCCCTTCGAGATCGAACCAGGAGGACGCCGTGTCCAGTCCGCCCGGCCCGGCCAGGAGGAAACGATACTGAAGACGGTCCTCCTGGACCTGGAGTTCGTCCGAGTAGTCCGTCGGCGCATACAGGGTCACCGGGATGGTGTACTGTTTCAGGGGACCTTCCGTTTGCATTCCGCGTATGTCGGCTTCTGCAACGCCTTGCTCGCAGAACACCTCGTAATCGAAAGACACAAACGCGGGGTACTGGACCGTGATGGACCCCAGGCCGTTGTCCCCCTTGGGAAGGCCGGTCTGGCTGACACGAAAGCGCAGGTTGCTGGAATCCGGAGATCTCGGGAGGCGCTTCACACGAACACAGGGATGGTTGCTCTCGACCTCGAGGGCGTCATAGATGCCCGGGTCCATAAGGTTTCCCGACTGAAAGGTGCGGAAATCGAGAGACAGGGTCACAACCCGGTGTGCCGCGTCGAAACGGATCCAGTGAACGGAGGTTTGAAGGGGAAAGGGGATGCGGCGAACCACTAACAGCGTCTGCGTTTGATTAAACCCCGGAAACTTTACGTCCGGGTGCACACAAGGGATTGTCTCGTAATCCCGTAGATCCTCCTCCGTATCCACTCCGAAGGACCGGTCCAGGGAGGCGGCGTTCCCGGCCCGGTCTTCAACCGCTACATGGAGAGAAACGGTCTGGTCGGGCTCCCACTGGGCGGCCTGCGCGGTGATGATCAGGACCAGCTCGCCCTGTTCCTCCACGACCTGAAAGGATGCTGCACGGCCGTTCAGTGTCATGGAGAGCCCGGATTCTGCCGGGTCCGGGGAAATGCCGGAACCTTCGTCGCGGCACCGGACCTGAAAGGAGGTCTGGGTCGGCTGGAGTTGATTCGTTTGGGGCTGGATCAGCTCGAGTTGCGGCGGCAGGCTGTCCACGATGAAAAGGGCCTCCCGCGTGGCCAGGATCTCTCCGCCGGCCCCCAGGGACGCGCCCGTGGCCTTGTGACGGCCGTCGGCGAGGCCGGAGAACGGGGCCTTCACGTCCGCCCCGTCGCCGGTGGACTGGATGGCATAGGGAATCTCGTTCCCGTCCACGAGAATCCGAATCAGGTCCTCGCAGCCGGTGCAGATGAAGCCCTCGGGGGTCTCGGGTGTCAGCTCCAGCATGATCGTCCCGGAGCCCGACGTCATGATCTGAACGTCAGGATTCACGGGCTCGGCCGCATGCACGGGGCCTCGCCCTTGTTCGCTCCCGGGAAAAGGGACCCCGAGGACGAGGAGAACGGCGAGGATGTATGCCAGGCACATCGTTCGATGGGGACGCATGCGAGACAATGCCTCTTTATGATCGTCGTTATTGTCTTTTTGCCTCGAAACCAGCTCCTTGGATGCAACCCATGTGGAGTAAATCGATATTACAATGTCAAGATTCATGCCAATGGACTCCGCCCATGCGATTTTTGAAAAAAGGCAAGCAGGCCGTGTGGAAAAATTCATTCCAACTTTTTGAAATGAGGCTAGATTTTTTCAGAGGCAGGAATCACATACGCAAAGGGCTCTTCCCGGGCTTCCCTCGGTAGGAGGGCCCAAACCGTGCATTCATGCGCGATCACCCCTGAATAATGCACAAAAAACGGGGCATTTTGAATATTATTCATGGAATATTCATAGATTATGTTTTTCGAGGCATGGCAGAAGGGCATATGGATGGCAGGGTCAACCTTTTGATAATAAATAGGCTTTCATCAATCGAGAGGAGAATCGACACAAATAGGGCTTTCTCCTATTTGCAGAATCGCAATGATCGTGCTGCGGTGCACGGACGCGTTCTCGGCACGGACTGCGCCGCAGATCATCCGTGGTTCCACTTGCCCTGCGCAGACCATGCGGGCGGGCGTTGGGCCTGGAACCCGGGTCCACTTCGCCCTGCAAGGAGGGACGGGGCGCCCGCAAGACCGCCGGATTCTCGCGTCCACGGGCCATTTCATTTCCGATTTCGCTTGGAAGGCCCGTTTCTGGTAGCCAACAGCGGTCGAGCAGGTGTAGGCTATTTTGATCTCTTGCTCCCTGCCCGCTGCTTTTCGGCCTGAAAGCCCTCTTCAAGGGCCCGAGAAGGCGACGACCGCATGGGCATTGGGCTGTGTGTCTTCCTTTGCCGATGTGAAGCGGGCTGTGAGCCGGGGCAATAGCGCGTATGGACCAGGATTCTTCCGAAGCCGGGGTGTTTCTCTTTCTGGAGCCGTTTTTCGGCGGATCGCACCGTGATTTTGCCGAAGGGCTGGTGGCGGCCTCCGGTCACCGGATCGATCTCATGACCATGAGCGCCCGGTTCTGGCGGTGGAGAATGGGGGGTGCGGCGCTCCACTTTGTCCGCCGGCTTCCGGATCTGGCCGACTACGACGGGGTGATCGCTTCCTCCCTGATGAGCCTGTGCGATCTCAAGGCCCTTGCACCGCAGCCGTTTCCCCCCACGCTCGCTTATTTCCACGAAAACCAGCTGACCTACCCCGTATCGCCCTGCGAGAGCCGGGATGTTCCGGCGGCATGGATCCATGTCACCACAGCCCTGGCCGCGGACCGGGTCGTGTTCAACTCCCGCTCCCACCAGGAGGCGTTTTTCGATGCGCTTCCGGGACTGGTCCGGATGATGCCCGACTACAGGCCCGGGTGGGTGACCGAGGCCCTACGCCGGAAGGCCTCCGTCCTGTACCCGGGCTGCCGGTTTCCTGCCCGCCGGGGTCCCCTGATCCCGTGGAGCGCGGAAGAGCCGCCTCTCTTGGTGTGGAACCACCGCTGGGAGCATGACAAGGACCCGCAGGCGTTCTTCGAGGCCCTGGACGTGCTCATGGATCGCGGGGTCCCTTTTCGCCTGGCCCTCCTGGGGGAACGCTTCCAGAAAGTGCCCGATGCGTTCCCGATCGCACGGGAGCGCTATGGACCGCGCGTCGTGCAATACGGATACGTTCCGTCACGCGAGGCGTATATGGACTGGTTGAAGCGGGGAACCGTGGTCGTGAGCACGGCCGTGCAGGAAAACTTCGGCATCGCCGTGGTCGAAGCGATCCGCTGCGGATGCATCCCGATTCTACCCAGGCGACTGAGCTACCCGGAGCTGGTTCCCCCTTCGTTTCACAAGGACTGCCTGTACGAGGACGCAACGGATTTCGTGGAAAAGCTGTGCGCCCTCGTGACCGATCTCTCCCGGTTCGAGGCCCTGAGAGAGCCCTTGAGCACGGCCATGGAGCGGTTTTCCTGGGAGCGATGTATATCCCATTACGACCGCATCCTGGAGGATCTGTCCACCGGGAAGAATGAGGGCGGTAATAGTTGAAAACACAAGGGATTTGACAAATATCAGGAAATCGGTATAGGGTTACTCGGTTGCCGGTTTTCCTGAACAGCCGGTATGAAAAAATCATTCACGGGACACCCCCGTGGACGCGGGGTTCCTGCCCGGCCAAGGGGTGTGTGCAGGTGCGAGGGGCAAGGACATGATAGAAATCCGTTTTCACGGGCGTGGAGGGCAGGGCACTGTCGTGGCCTCCAAGATCATGGCCGACGCGGTATTCCTGGACGATGCGTTTTCCCAGTCCTTTCCGGCGTTCGGCGTGGAACGCAGGGGCGCTCCGGTCACTGCGTTCCTTCGTGTGGACGATCGACCCATCCGAGTCCGTACGGAAATCTACGAACCGGACCACATCGTGATCCTGGACCCCCTTCTGGTGGACCAGGTGCCGGTGACCCGTGGACTCAAGCCGGGCGGGACGATCCTCGTGAACAGCGACCAGGCACCCGAAACATTCCGGGACCATTTCTCCGGCTTCGGCGTGGCCACGGTGCCGGCCAGTCGCATCGCCCATCGCCGGGGGCTTGGGAGCAGCCAGGCACCCATCGTGAACACGGCCATTCTCGGGGCAGTGAACAGGGTCCTCGAGTTGGTGACCATGGAGAGCCTGATGCGTGCTGTTCAGGAAGGCGTGCCCATGCGTGCCGAGGAAAATGCCGAGGCCGCGCGGGAAGCGTTTGAAACGGTCAGCAAGGTGGTACATTTCTGAACCGGGGTGGGGGAACGTATGAAGTACGTGGACCGAAACACGAACACACCGCTCGTTGCGGTATCGACCCGTCCGAGCCTGGAGAACAAGACGGGGAGCTGGCGGTTTGCCCGGCCCGTCTTTGTGGACCGGGTGTCTCCCTGCAATCGGCAATGTCCGGCCGGCGAGGACATCGCCGGCGTCCTGTACCTTGCCTCCCAGGGGCGATTCGAAGATGCTTGGCGCATGATTCTTCGGGAAAATCCCTTTCCCGGGGTCATGGGCCGGGTGTGCTACCACACGTGCGAGCAGCGCTGCAACCGCGCGGAGCACGATGAGGCGGTGTCCATTCACAGCGTGGAACGTTTTCTCGGGGATTATGCCCTGGAAAAAGGCCTCCAGGTGGAAGGCCTGCCCGAGGAGGGCGGGCACAGCGTCGCCGTGGTGGGTGCGGGTCCGTCAGGGCTCAGCGCCGCCTATCATCTGCGGCGCATGGGGCACCGGGTGAAGGTCCTGGACGCGATGGGCCGCCCCGGAGGACTCATGCAGTACGGGATTCCCGCCTACAGGCTCCCGCGGGACGTGCTCGACGGAGAGATCGCACGGCTCGAACGCATGGGCATTCGGTTCGACATGGGGCAAAAGGTGGGAAAGGAGACGGAGTGGGAGTCTCTTGCGGCGGCCCACGATGCGGTGTTCCTGGCGATCGGCGCCCACCGCGAGACCCGGCTCGACCTGGAGGGGGAGTCCCTGGACAGGGTGTTTCGAGCGCTGGCATTCCTGGCAGAGGTGAATCACGGGTCCTCCCCGGATTTGGGGGAGCACGTGGCCGTGATCGGGGGCGGAAACAGTGCCATCGACTGCGCGCGGGTATGCCGGCGCCTGGGTGCACGGGTGTCCGTGTTCTACCGCCGCAGCGAGGCGGAGATGCCTGCCCACCCCGAAGAGGTGGCACTCGCGCGCGAGGAGGGGGTGGCGTTCGAGTATCTGTGCACCCCGGAGGCGATCCTGGGTCCGGACCGGGTGAGCGGTGTGCGGCTCGCGCGCATGGCACTGGGAGAGCCGGACGAGACCGGGCGGCGCCGCCCCGTGCCCACGGGAGAGACCCTGGACACGGCGTGCACCAGTCTGATCCTGGCGGTGGGCGAGTCTCCGGACCCGGATTTCCTGCCCGAAGGGCTGGAATGCGATGCCAGGGGCGTGACATCGGACGCCTTCGGCCGGACCCCGCTCGACAAGGTCTTCGTGGGCGGGGACCTTGCCCCCATTCCTCGAACGGTCACGCATGCCATTGGATCGGGAAAACGAGCGGCCGCAGCCATCGACGCGTTTCTGCTCGGGAAGGGACCGGGGGCGCTGGACACCCTGTTTCGGTGGGGAGACACGGGAAACGTGTGCCTGGGGGACCTTGCGGACCCGGCGCTTTTTCCCAGGAGGAACCCCACTGCCGAGGTGGTGGAGTACGATGCGCTGAACCCGTTCTACTTCGACCGGCGCCCGGCCCTTTCCATTCGCCCTATTCCGGTGGAAGACCGCATGAGCGGCTTTGTCGAGGTCGTTCCGGGACCGACCGAGGCCGAGGTGCTTGCGGAATCGGCACGGTGCTTCAACTGCGGATCGTGCACGGAGTGCGGCAACTGCTACCTCTTCTGCCCGGATCTGTCCATTCTCAAGGATCCCGGCGGATTTGGGTACACCATCAATCTGGAATACTGTAAGGGGTGCGGCATCTGCGTCCACGAGTGCCCTCGAGGGGCCATGACCCTGTCTTTTGCGGAGTGAATGCCATGAGGAAGGTGCTTACGGGAAATCAGGCGGTCGCCCACGCGGTGCTGCTCTCCGACGTGGAGGTGGTGGCCGCCTATCCAATCACCCCCCAGACCTCGGTCATCGAGACCCTGGCGGACATGCAGGCAAAGGGGCTGGGGGATTTCGACTTCATTCGCGTGGAATCCGAGCACTCGGCCATGTCGGCCTGCATCGGGGCGTCCATGGCCGGTGTCCGGGCGTTCACCGCGACCTCGGGACAGGGCCTGTTCCTGATGCACGAGATGCTCCACTACGCATCGGGCGCACGAGTGCCCCTGGTCATGGCGAACATCAACCGCGCCGGGGCCGCGCCCTGGTCCATCTGGAGCGACCAGACCGACTCGGTCTCCCAGAGGGAGACAGGCTGGATCCAGCTTTACTGCGAAGGCAACCAGGAGGTCCTGGACACCACGCTCATGGCGTTCAGGATCGCGGAGATCCTGAGGCTCCCGGTCATGGTGGTCTCGGACGCCTTCTTCCTTTCCCACACGTCCGAGCCTGTGGACATCCCGGATCGGGAGGAGGTGAAGGCCTTTCTGCCGCCGTTCGACCCCGGGGACCTTTGGCTCGATCCCGAGAACCCCCGCACGTACGGGTCCATTGTCATGCAGGACGCCTACATGGAGTTTCGCTACCTGGTGCAGCGGGACATGGAGCGCGCCAAGACGGTCGTCCCGGAGGTCCATGAGGAGTTCGCCGGCCGGTTCGGCCGGCAGTACGGGGTCGTGGAGAGCGTGCAGACGGACGATGCGGACGTGGTGATCGTGTGCACCGGCACGGTGGCCTCCACCGGCCGGGTGGCCGTGGAGACCCTTCGAAACAAGGGGAAACGTGCGGGCATGGTGAAGATCAAGGCGCTTCGGCCGTTCCTGACAGAGCCCGTGATCCAGGCCCTTCGAGGGCACGCCAAGGTCGCGGTGATCGACCGGAACATCTCCACGGGAGGGCAGGGCGTATGGGGACAGGAGATCAAGACGGCACTCTACGACCTGCCGGATGAGGAACGCCCTCTGATCTACGACTACATCGCCGGCCTCGGGGGACGCGATATCAGCGAGCAGACCTTCGAGGAGGTGTTCGACCGGACCCTGGCGGCGGAACGCCCGGAGGACCGGGACATCTGGATAGGAGTCCACTATGCACAGCCTGAACCAGCGGTTTGACAACAACGAGATTCCCGAGACGGAGCTCATGACCTCCGGGCACGTGGCCTGCTCCGGGTGTGGGGCGGCGCTCTCCATGCGGCTGGCACTCAAGGGGTTGGGCAAGCCCACGGCCCTGGTGATCCCGGCGTGCTGCTGGACCATCATCCCGGGACCCTGGCCGTTTACGGCCATGGAGGTGCCGGTGTTCCAGACCGCGTTCGAGACCACCGGGTCGACCATCTCCGGCGTCAAGGCGGGATATCGCCGGCGGGGCCGGGACGACGTGTGCGTGGTGGGTTGGGCCGGGGACGGCGGAACGTACGACATCGGGATTCAGGCCCTCTCCGGTGCGGCCGAGCGGAACGAGGACGTGATCTACGTGTGCTACGACAACGAGGCCTACATGAACACCGGAGTGCAGCGTTCCGGGGGGACCCCGTACGGCGCCTGGACCACGACCACGCCCGGGACGGGGGCCAAGCTCGAGCCCAAGAAGGATATCGACGAGATCATGATCGCCCACCGCATTCCTTACGTGGCCACGGCCACGGCCGCCTACCCCCAGGACCTGATCGCCAAGTTCAAAAAGGCGCGATCCATTCGCGGGATGCGGTTCATTCGTCTCCTGGCCGCGTGCCCGGCGGGCTGGAGAACGCCGGACAACCTGTCCGTGGAGGTCATGCGAAAGGCCGTGCAGTCCAACCTGTTCCCCCTGTTCGAGGTGGAGAACGGGACCCTGTTCCGGCAGACCGTGGTCCCGGATGCCGTGATCCCGGTGGAGGACTACCTCCGCATGCAGGGACGGTTCAAGCAGATGAGCGATGAGGCGGTCCAACGGTGCCAGGAAGAGGTGGATGCGCGGTTCGCGCGGTTCCACGCGCGGTTCGAGACCGGAGCCCGGCCCTGAAGGGCGAAGACCAGCTGAAACGTCGGAAGAGGGATTTGGTAAAGCGCTTACTTAAGAGGAAGGCGCGCTTTGATTGGGATCCACCTCTTGAAACCCGTTGCCGCAGTGATCGTAAAGGTATGCACGGGGGTGTCCATAGATCTCGAGCCTTGCGGACCAGCACTCTGAATCTGCTTGGAGAATGGTCACTTCCGTATCGGATGGTTTGGACCAGCCGGGCAACATTTCCGGATCACTGGAAAACGATTGGTTGTCTTTGTGGTATCGGTCCTGTGCTGATATCAAATCTTGGGTCAGCATTTTTGCCCTGGTCACATAGGCCCGCTCACGATAGGACTGGTGCCCAGGCAAGGCAATCGCCAGAAGAATCCCGCAGATCCAACGGAAATCGGCCCCCCACCTGTAGGTTTTTTTGTATGCGTTGGAGCGTCTTAGGGCCTCTTCGCGGTTGCCCCGGACCAAGCATTTTGTGATTTGAATGGCTTAAATAAAAGTACCTATAATGTTTATTAAAAGAAACAATAACGCAAATAAAAACACTGATGATTTCCTGGAGCCGATTTCTAAACAAAGCAGCATCGAGAAGGCAGCAAAAGGAGGGAAACAGAGGATCGTCAGCAGGATGTTCGAAGCGAGATGGGTGGATATTTTCTCACCCGATTTTTCGTCATGCACCGTTCTATCCCTCTTGGTGAATCGTTCGTAAAGAAATGCTCTTTTCTTGAAGAGTTCCAGGATCCGGATCGCGTCAGGGTTCTCCTGAAAACGCGAACCTCCCAAAGACGAGGTTATTCGTGCCGGTCCTCTTTCCTCCCCTCTCCTCCCGGTTCAAGAGCGCCCGCCTCAAAGCCTGGCATTGGTTCCTATTCCTTGAAAATGCTTCGCTCGCGCAATCCCCATCCCGCCGCTGGCGGGGCTGCGGGGAGATTCAGTAGACCCCGCACAAACGTTCAAGGGGCTGGCATTCCGATTAGTCGTCCCTCGGATCCCTGGAGTCGGCAAAGTGCAGGCAGGCCTGAAAATAGGCATCGATTTCCGGGGGAATCGCGGTAAAGCGAACGATGTATTCGTCCCCACCTTGATCGAATACGTCCGTGATTTTTCCGTAGAACGTTCTAAGCGAGAGGGCTTCGTGGACGCCCTTCAGATGCATCCTGAGGTTGGACAGAAGCCCGATGGGTTCAGAGGTCCGAACCCGGGACTTTTTCCGGGAGAGCGCGCACAGGTGACCCGAAATGCCTCTGCCTTCCACCTGCTTGCCCTCGATGATCGAGATCTGGATCTCGATGGGGGGCGATAAGGAAACGAGCTGGGACTCCGTTTTGCTAAGGGCAAGGTGATAGGGGCCCGCGATACCCCCCACAGAGTAGATCCTGAGCGGATGTTCCGAACCCTTGGGTTGCACGTCCCGCTCTTCGTCAATGCGCAGCACATCTCCGGCATCGAGCCGAACGGATTCTGAAACAAGGATTTGTCCACCCACGGAAAACGACTCGATCCTGCTGGCCATGTTGACGCCGCTCCCAATGGCGGTGTAGGTCGAGCGCTTGCTCGAACCGATGTTTCCCACGACGACTTCGGCCTCGTTAAGGCCGATCCCCATCTCGATCTCCGGGAATCCCTGAAGCCTGTTCTGACGGTTTACCTCGGCCATGGCGTTCTGCATTTCGATGGCGCAGGCAATGGCCTTTTGATTGCGATCCGCCATCTCGTCTGGGGCTCCGAAGATCACAACGAGCGCATCCCCGATGATCTCACTGATGGTCCCTTCGTATTTCATGACCAGGTCCACCATGACCTCGAAGTAGGCGTTGAGGATCTGAACGACCTGCTCCGGATCAAAGCGCTCCGACATGGCCGTAAAGCCACGGAGGTCCGTCATCATGATCGTGACGCGTCGGCGTTTCCCTCCCAGTTCCAGGGACAGGGGGTCTTGGATCAGAGACGTCATCACCTCTCTTGAGAGGTAACGGCCGAACATCTTCTTGAGGAAGACGGACATGTCTTCGAGCTTGTCTTCCTTTTCTTTCCAACGCGAAACGATGTAGGCCATGAGAAAGATCAGCAGGAGGAAAAGGAACAATTCCTGCGCGAGCATGGACATCCAATAAAGCCCGTCAAAGTGCTGGGAACCCCATGCGGTGGGTGCGTAAAACGGTGCATAGGGAATCCAGTGGAACCAAACTGCTGTCATCAAGGCGATGACCATAAGGGTGTATGTAGCGACCCAGGGGACTGTTGTGACCGTGCCGAAGAGGATCAGGTTCAAAGAGCCTTGCGCGATGCCGGCAAGGAATCCCTTGGGATCCGTCATGGGACCGAACACGTAACAGACCGACGCCATGATCACTGCACTGTACTGGACAACCGCATGCACATAGAGCATGCGGCCCCTTTTGGTTTTCCGAAGTTGAACGCCGGCAACCCACAGAAGGACCAAGAGAAATCCGAGGACAATGAGGGCAGGGAGGAAAGCGTCCCAAAATTCGAAATTCACCCAGGGGACATGGCCGACACGGAACAGGCTCTGAATGCCCCCCATGAAGCAGGTGACCCCACCGAGCGCAAAGTACACGACAATCAGGAGCAGGCAGCGATCAATGACCTGCCACTCCAGAGGGTTTTGATTCTCGCGGTTTGCCCGAAAGAGCTTGGCCCCGGTTGTGTAGGAGAGGATCCATGAAATCAGACAACCCGCAAAAATGATGACCAGTTTCATGATTTCAACCGGGGTGACGGGTGGAAGCCTCGTGCATTCTGGACGGATCTTTCATCAAGGTTCATGAAAACGTCGTCGCTTCGATCGGTCCCCTTCGCAACGTCAGCAGGCTGACGTCCGCGGGGCAGTTGATGCGAACGGGTACAAAAAAGAGCCCCAGGCCCCGGCTGACATAGGTCTGCCTCGAGCCGTCACGGACGAGGCCGCTACGGTACTTCTGCCCAAAAGGGGAGGGCAGGTAGAGGGCGCCGATCAAGGGCAGAACCACCTGTCCACCGTGGGTGTGACCGGAGATTACGAGATCGATGGGCTCCTTGATAAGCTCGATGTCTTCGTTCACGTCCGGATTGTGGGAGAGCAGTACTCGGCAGGTGGTCTTCCTGGTCCCCCGAAGCGCTCGATCCAGGCTGTACGACCCCTCCCAGTAATCGTCAACGCCCACCAGACGTAGTCTCTGGCCGTCTTTTTCCAGGGGAACGGTCTCGTTCCTCAGCAAACGCACCCCGGCTTGCTCCAGGCCATAGACAATCTGTTTCAGGACCTTTGGGCCACTCCAGAAATCGTGATTGCCAAGCACGCCGTAAACGCCCAGGGGGGCCTTCAGCGCGCTCAATGCCTTGGTGCACTCCTTGAGGTGGCGCGGCTTGAATCCGCCGTACGTGGTCCAGAGGAACCGGGTGGCCCCGCTGACAAAGTCCCCTGTCAGGACGATCAGGTCCGGATTGGCTTGGGCGATGAGATCGACGCCCTCGTGAATGAGCTCGGAGGGCACCAGCGGGCCGGCGTGGATATCCGTGACTTGCCCCACCTTCAATCCGTCGAACGCAGCCGGAAGGCGCGGCACGTTCACGCGCAGGCGGGCGAGTTCCAGGCGGCGGCTGTTGATGAACCCCTTTCCGCCCACAAGGCCCAGCCCTCCCAGGATCCCGAGACGCAGGAAGGTCCTGCGCGTCATGTGGATTTTGGTTTTTTTCATCCCGGCCATCACCGCGCTGTGCATGGGGTGAATACGGAGGAACGTTTTGTAGGGACGCAGCGGGAAGTGATTTTCTGCTGGGTAGGATAAATGAACGCACTGTTGAGTGTCAATGAGGATGAGGCAAAACGTGGGGCGGATACCAGAAGGGCCGATGACATCAGGATGATGCCTCAGCGCCGGGAAAAGTGGCATTTCATTCGGGAGTTAGAAGACAAGGATTTCTCCCGCTGGATCGAGGCGTTCGGTACATAAAAAAAGGGCGAGCCGAGACCCGCCCCTGGAATTGCTGCTCGAATAGGTCGGTTATTTGGAACCGTTGCCGCCGCCGTTGCCGCCGCCGTTTCCGCCGCCGTTTCCGCCGCCGTTGCCGCCGCCGTTGCCACCGCCGTTGCCACCGCCGTTGCCGCCGCCGTTGCCACCGCCGTTGCCACCGCCGTTACCACTGCCGTTACCACCGCTATTGCCGCCGCCAAGGCCACCGGCGTTGCCATTGCCAGCGCCTTGACCGTTTCCATTGCCTGCGGCATTGCCGTGGCCGGCGCCATGACCGTGACCACTGCTTCCCGTGCCTGATCCGGCTGCCGCAACGTCCATGCCTGCATCGTCGTGACCAAAGGCATTGCCGTTTGCATGACCATGGCTGTTTCCGTGACCGCGGCCTTGGACCGATCCATGACCCAGTGCAAGACCATGGCTGCCCCGGGACGTGGTCATGCTCATATCTTCCGAGATATCCGCATCGTCTTCCCCCAGCCCGTACGCATGGCTGTGTGCATGTCCATACGCATGGCCGAGACCGAGGTTCGCAGGGGCAACACCCAGTGCCATGGCAATGACACCCCAACCCATATTGTCTGCTCGCATGTCGGCAATACTTTCGATGCTCACGTCCGCGGCCATGGCCATGGCCGCTGCCGTATTCGCCTGCGCGGCTTCAAGTTCGTTTTGTGCAGCCTCGATGGCAGCCTCATCATCGGCCTCTATGGCTGCGTCCAGCTCGGCCTGGGCCGCCTCCTCTGCGCTCAGGGCGTCCGAAACGGCCTGATCGGCCAGCGCTGCGGCCGCCGCCGCCAGGTTCGCTGCATGGGCCGCCTGGGCAGCGTTGGAAAAGGCCGGTTCCTCGCCCGGGTCCGTGGAATCTCCATCATCGCCGTCTACGACGTCTCCGGTTCCGTCATCCGCCGTATCGCCTGTGTCACTGTCGGATACCTCACCCGAGGCCGTTCCGGTGGTGTCTGCAAGGCTCTGAGAAACGGGCAGAGGAAAGAGGCTCAGGTTCAGCATCATGGACAGGCAAAACGCACACATCACGAGTAGAAATCGACCTTTCATGGCTGTTTTCTCCTTTCATGTTTCCTTGTCTCGCCCCGAGGAGCGTAGGGAGCAAATCATGGATCCTTTAAACAGCACCGCGTTCAAGGGTCATGAAGATTATGAGCTTCTGCCGTTCGAACTCTGATTCCGTTTTACGCGGGTTCCACCTGTGGCGGTAAAAAATTGGACGGATGCCTCCTCCTGGAATTCGGACGAGCCGATACGAATACGCTCCGGCACGTCGAACCAACTCACAAGGAGATGATCGGGATCGAGTCCGGGAAAATGGCGCATCAGGTACTGCTTGATGCTGTTGGCCCTCGCTTTGGCCAGAGGCTTGTTGCGTTTCTGGTAGACCACGATGTGCAATGTCAAGTCTCTGGAGGTCTGAAGGATCTCTCCCAATCGATTCAGGGCATACATCGAACCTTGCCAGATCCTTTCGGAGGATACCTCGAACCAGATCTTTTGAAGGGAGACGTTCCGCTTGCCGATGATGTGATTCCGGTACTCAAAATCCCCCAGTGCATTGAGATGGGCGGTTGCTTTCACCGAAAGCGCTCCTGCGGGGTAACGCGCTAGATAGGCTTTCCACGCGAGCTTTTCCTCAGGAGTGCGTCCCAGCCGGCCGAGGATGAGGGCCCGATTGTACAGGACCGATGGGTTTTCCGGCTGCAAACGAAGGACGCGCTGGTACGTGCTCATCGCCTCATGGAGCTTGCCGTTTTCGAAATGGACGTGTCCCAGGTACGTAAGCGCCTGGACGTGGTTTGAATCCAGTTCCACCACCCGCTCGTAGCATGTTTGCTCGGAATCGGTGTCGCCGTTTTTGTGATACGCGACTCCGAGCCAGTAATGGTAGTCGGCCTCCAGGGGATTCAGCTCGGTCGCCGTCTTCAAATGCTTCAGGGCTGGCGCTGCTTGGTCTGTTTCCATCTGGCAGCGCCCGAGGTAGTAGTGGACCTCTGCACTCTCAGGGGTTTCGGTCAGGGCCTCTTCAAAGACGCGGACCCCTTCCTCGTACCGCTCACCGTCCAGATAGTACGCTCCCTGGACCTTGTGCTTCACGGAAAAGTATCCTTGCTGGACTTGCCGCTGAACCACGCAACCCGACAACGGACCCGTTAGCAGACCCATGATCAGGGCAATACGGCAGCATCGTTTGACGATCATGCTACGCTCCGTGCAGAAAAAGCTCTTTCTCCTGAATGCGCCGGACATTGTGGATGGATCGCCGCTCCGGCTGGGCACATGAAATCTGCGCCTACAGCTCTGGCAACGCAAAGGGGATGCCAAGAAGAGGGATTTCGGAGATGTTTTATGAAGTGCGTTATTTCAATAGGTTACAGAATTAAACGCCTATCGTGATCAAGGCATGGGATTGGAATACCGTATGATACTTTTCACACGTGTATGCTTTTATGCACAATTCTGCAAGCATCCCATTTTTACCTGGCGCTGAGGAGAAACCATCCTCAAACAAGGGACTAGGAAACGACGACCCCTTCCGTGGGCCCCGAGACGACCTCTCCGATGACGGCGGCATCCTGAACGCCTCGTTCCTTCATGGCCGAAACGAACGGCTCGGCCTCGGATGCGTCGATACAGATCAGCAGTCCGCCGGAGGTCTGGGGATCAAAAAAGATGTCCTGAGAAATGCGATCCACGGAGGGATCGAATCGGACGAGGGGTTCATAGAACTCCCGATTTCGATAGCCCCCGGCCGGGATAAGCCCCATGGAGGCGTATTCCGCGGTCTCGGGCAGTACCGGGATGCGCTTCGAATCGAGTCGAATGCCGCAGCCTGAACACTGGACCATCTCCGTCAAATGACCCAGGAGGCCGAAGCCGGTGATGTCGGTGCAGGCGTGGACCGAATAGGAAGACATGACCTCTGCGGGGATGCGGTTCAGTTCGGCCATCTGGCGCGTGACCCTCTCGATGATCGTTGAAGACGCCAGCGCCCCCTTGATGGCCGTGTTGATGATGCCCGTGCCCAACGGCTTGGTCAGGATCAGCGCGTCCCCTGCCTGAAGGCTCTTCTTGGTCAGAATGCGATCCGGGTGGATGAACCCTGTGACGGAAAGACCGTACTTGAGTTCCTTGTCCTCCACACTGTGCCCGCCCACCAATACCACGTCCGCCTCCTTCATCTTGTCCAGGCCGCCTCGAAGGACCTCCCTCAGGACGGAAATGTCCATGTCCTTCACGGGAAAGGCCACGAGGTTCATGGCCGTCTTGGGGATTCCTCCCATGGCGTATACGTCGCTCAAGGCGTTGGCTGCGGCGATCTGCCCGAATTCGTAAGGGTCGTCCACGATGGGGGTGAAAAAGTCCACGGTCTGAATCAGGGCGAGGTCGTCCGTTACGCGATAGACCCCCGCGTCGTCCGCACGGTCGAGTCCCACCAGGAGATTCTCATCCGTGGGAAACTCGATGCCGCACAGTGCCTTGTCCAGGTCCCCCGGAGCCAGCTTGGAGGCTCACCCGGACCCGGCCACGGTCTCTGTGAGTCGGAGTGCCCGCTTTTCTTCCACGGATCACGGCCCCTTTGGGGTCCCGGAAGTGCCCTGCACAAACGAGAAGAACAGGCCTCGTCTGAGTGAGCCCTTCAGGAAACCCTTGAATGGATGCGCGTATCGATCCATCGCAGACGCACGTCTTCGCGCGTGGGACACGGTTTGCCCGCTCCCGCAGGCCCGGCTGCTGTCCTCCATGCCGGCTGAAACGGATCGGAATTCGCAGGATGAGCCTATGTCGCAGGATGAAGGGTGTCAAACGGGAAAAAGCGATACAACTCGAAAAATGCAAAGGGAAACCCGATGCATTCGGAGCGGTTGCTGCAAGGAAACGGTTCAAGGAAGGTGTCGCGGCTGCACTCTCGGCAGGGAGCGTGCCAAGAGTGCAGCCGCAAGGGCCTGGAGCCGGTCTATTTTTTGGGATGCCTCGGGTTTTCCACACCCTCCGTGGGCCGGCCGAACGAGGCCGTATCCACGTCCTTGAGGGGGTGTTTCCGGGCATACATGGCTTTCAGCTTTGTGGCAGCCACCCTCGGGTAGTACTTTCGAATGGTTTCCTGGCTGCGGTCCTGTTCCACGCTCAGGATCTCGTACTGATCCGTGCCCACCCCGTTGGTCACTCCGCCGTAAATCTGCGGTTCCACGTCCTGCCCTTTGATGATGTTGAGCTTCTTGTCTCCCGCCGCCATGGCGCCGCAGTCCTCGGCCTCGGAGTTGGTGAGACCGGGGGCCTCGTTCATCCGGTCCATGCACGCCTTGTCCACGGCCACCGGGTCGTAAGAGGCAAACACGCCCAGACCGTTCACAATGGGGGTGTCGGTCCAGCCGTAGCAGTCGCAAATGGGGGTGATGTCCACGGCGTAGTTGAGGAAAAAGGTCTTGCCCGGGTCCTTGGTCATCATCACGGCCAGGGCGGAGTCTGCAATACGGCGTCCCAGGGCCGGGAGCATGTCGAACCGCCGGATGGCGCCGACGCCCGCCATGTTGATGCACAGGTTCGCACAGGCAAAGCAGTACACGCAGCTCTCCTGGTCCACCTCAATGCCGTCTTCCGTCACCTGAATGGCGTTCTCGGGACAGCAGGCCTCGCAGGTCTCCCACCATTCGCACTTGCGCCCCAGGCACGCGTCCGCGTCGATGATCGGCTTGTCCCCGGCCAGCGCGCCGTGCAGGTTCATCTTGCCCCTCTTGCTGGCTCCCCCCACGCCGATGTTCTTCAAGGCCCCGCCGTACCCGCCCGCCGGATGCCCCTTGAAATGGGCGACCGAGATCAGGGCGTCCGCATCGGCGATGGCCCGGGCAACGAACTGTTTTTCCAGGTAGTTGCCTCGGCCGCCCAGATCCACCACCACGTCATCCGTCCCCAGCCAGCCGTCCGCCATGATCACGGGACAGCCCATGGTGCCGTGGTTGAATCCGTTCTGGTTGGCGGTCTCCAAGTGATCGATGGCCAGGGTGCGGCTGATCCACGGGTGGTAGGGCATGGTCGTGGTGTCGGTCACAAAGGGGCGGCATCCCCTTTCCTTGAGGGCCTCCACCAGGACCTGGATGATCACCGGCCTCAGGTACCCCACGTTGTAGGCCTCCCCCATGTGGGTCTTTACGGCCACCAGGTCCCCGGGGGACAGCCGGTCCAGCCACCCGGCGTGCTCCAGCAGTTCACGCCCTTTGATGGCGGTGGATTCCAGGAAACGTCGCGCTCTGGCATCCATGGTCCATACGGTCGCCTTGCTCATGGTCTGCTCCTTTGGCCTGCACGCACATCCCCGCAGGGGCGTGCGCCGCCGGAATGGGGGTGGGATTCAAGAGGGCAGTTCGTCCAGTTTCTTGATTCGGGCCTTCCTTTTCTTGGCCAGCGACTTCAGTGCGCGGGCCACCTCGGAAAGGGCCTTGATGCGGATGGAGGCCTCATCGTAAAACGACAGGGCCTTGCCCTCCAACGCCCTGGCCGTGGCGAGGATGGATCCGCAATCCGCCTCCATGGGGGTTCCGCGATCGCACGTGAACGCATCGGACGAGAAGTCCTTGATGGGCTCCAGGATCATCTCGGTTACGTTTTCCCTTCGGACGCGGAGGGCGGTCTTTTCGCCTTTGGCCGATTCCCGGGAAAAGGAGGCAAAGAGCTCCTTTTCCCCTTCACAGGACGGGTTCTGGGCTGCCGCTTCATAGAATGCTCTGTCCAGGGCCTCCAGCTCGGCCGCAAAGGTGAGGATCGCACCGAAGCTCTCCAGCATCATCGCGCATTCTCCTTTATGAATAAAACGGTTAGGACGCTCGCGGGTCACTGTCTTCCGCTAGAACCAACGGCTGATGACGACCTTCTTGTCCGTAAAGAACTGGAAGATCTCCTGGCCGTGTCCCTTGGTGTTCCCGAACATCGAGTCCCCGGCCCCTCCAAAGGGGAAGAAGCTCATGGGGGCCGCAATTCCGATGTTGATCCCGATCATGCTCGGTTTGACCCGATACTTGAACTCCCGGGCCGTACCGCCGTGGGTCGTGTACAGGCAGGCGGCATTGGCAAAGCCGCGGGTGTTGATCAGGTCGATGGCGTCATCCAGGTCGTCTGCGCGGACCACGCTCACCACGGGACCGAAAATTTCCTCCCTGGCAATCGTCATGTCCGGTTTTACGTGGTCGAAGATCGTAGGTCCCACAAAGAAGCCGTTGGGATACCCTTCCACTGTGCAGTCTCGGCCGTCCAGGATGAGCTCGGCCCCTTCGGCCATCCCTTTTTCAATGTACCCGAGGACGCGCTGCCGGTGCGCTTCGCTCACCACGGGCCCCATGTTGACGCTCTCGTCCAGCCCGTCTCCCACCTTGACACGCTCGGCCGCGGCACGGAAGGCGGCCACGATGTCGTCCGCCCGGTCCCCCACGGGGACCAGGATGGAGCCCGAGAGGCAACGCTGGCCCGAGCACCCGAAAAAGGAGGTGATCAGGGAAGGCAGACCGGCCTCCAGGTCCGCATCGGACATGACCACCACGGCGTTCTTGGCGCCTCCGAGGGCCTGGGCCCGCTTGCCCGTGGCCCCGCAGCGCTCGTAGATGTAGCGGGCGGTGGGCGTGGACCCCACAAAGGAGATGCCTTGAATGTCGGGGTGGTCCAGCATGCCGTTCACCACATCCCGGGACCCGTGCACCAGGTTGACCACGCCCTCCGGCAGATCCAGCTCATCCAGGACCTCGAAGATGCGGGTCTGGGTCATGGGAACCTGCTCCGAGGGTTTCAGCACATAGGTGTTGCCGGAGACCAGCGCGTAGGGCATGAACCACCAGGGCACCATGGCCGGGAAATTGTATGGAGCGATCCCGCCGAACACGCCCACAGGCTGAGGCTCGGCTGCGCAGTCGATTCCCTTGGCAATGTCCTCGAGGCAGTACCCGGTCATCAGGGTGGTGACGCCCGTGGCGTGCTCCACGTTTTCGATCATGCGCCGGACCTCGCCCCGGGATTCGTCGATGGCCTTGCCCTGCTCCGTGACCAGGGTTCGGGCAATGTCCTCGAAATGCTCTTCAAAAAGGTCGCGCAGGCGGAACAGGTAGCGTGCCCGGGTCAGGGGCGGGGTCTCCCGCCATTCGGGAAAGGCCTCTTTGGCCGCCTCCACGGCGCGGTTGACGTCTTCAACCGTGCTGTAGGGAACCTGTGCGATCTTTTCACCCGCGGCCGGGCACCAGACGTCTCCAAAGGTCTCGGTGGCGGCATCCACCCACTCGCCCTGGATGTAGTTCTTCATGACGGGAACGGGCATACTCGAACCTCCTTTTGTTGCGTCTGTGGGATTTTTTAGAAAATGCGTTTTTGATCCGGTTTCATTGAACGGCCTGGGCTCGGGCGCTCGGGACCTCGGTGCGGTCCTCCGGTTCCACCATGCGTTTCAGGGCCTCTTCCACATCGCAGATGTGGCGGTACATGGCATCGGCCGCCTCATCGGGTCGATGGTCCCGGATGGCTTCGTAGATGCGTTCGTGCGCGTCCAGCACCTGCTCGCAGAATGCCAGGTCCGGCTGGAGGTCTGCCTTGGCCTCGGTCAGGAGGCCGTTCACGAAATCCAGAATCAGCATGAGCACCGGGTTGCCGGTCACCTCGGCCAGCAGGATGTGGAAATCGATCTCTTCCCGGGCCCCCACCAGATTCTCTCCCCGGTCCAGGGTACGGCGACATTCGCGATTGAGAGCGGCCAGCCTCTCCACGTGCTCCGGGCTCATCTTCTGGGCGGCGATCCGGGCAAGGTGCGGCTCGATCATTCTGCGCACGTCACTGAGGTTTTCCACGGAAACGTCCTTGAAGTGAAGAAAGCCTGCAATGGAGGCCCGAGTGGTTTCCATGTCCACCTCGGAGACCACGGGTCCGCCGCCGGCGCCTTTTCGTATCTCCAGAAAGCCCATGGCCTCCAGGGCGCGCAGGGCCTCGCGGAGCGTGTGCTTGCTCACGCCGAACTGATGAATGAGCTCCTTTTCCGCCGGGAGGCGATCTCCGGATTGGAGCTTTCCCGACATGATGGCCTCTCGAATCTGGTGGATGATATGGATCGAGATTTTGTTCTGAGTGACATCGGAAAACATGCGTTTGACGGCCTTTCGTGGGGATTCCTTGAGAAGTGCAGCCCAAAAGAAGTAATATTATAATATTTGGTTATTTAACTCGGGGCGCGATCCAAGTCAAGGTCTTTTTGGCAGAAATTCACGAACGCCGGGGCGATTCAGAGGCTGTTGGGGTCGAAGGGCGGGGCGATGCGTCAGAGAGAAGCCGAAGGGGCCTCCGATCGGCCCCTGGCAATGCCGGTTTTCAAGGGCGGCTCACCAAGGGGTCGATCCGGATCGGGCGGGCCGTTTTCACCCGGCCCGTCGTGCAAAAAGAGGGAAGGGGGGAGACGGCTTATTCCGGGCAGTCGATCATGTCGTAGAGGGCGTTGAAGACGTCCGTGGACCGCACGATCCCTACGATTTCCCCGTTCCGGGTGACGAGGAGGCTGTGGTGGCTTCCCATGACGATGCGGTGCATGGCAATGTTCATGGTGTCGTTTTCTTCGACGAACTCCCCTTCGGAGGGGACCTGCATAATGTCGGCGACCTGGAGCTGCTCCATGGTCTGGCACATGCTTGAAACGGGACGGTCCCACAACTGGAACTGCTCGCGGATGGTGGTCAGCATCCGGGTGGACAGGCGGGATCGGGCAATCCACGAGGCGTCCCCGACCTCGGCATAGCCGGGCTCCAGGGCCCGCATGATGTCGATCTGGCTCACGCGGCCCACGGCATGCTTGCTTTCGTCGATCACCACGAGGGAGCGGTGCCGGTAGGGACGTTCCTCGTACCTTCTTTTTTCGCTTTCCAGGGCGCGCAGGGCTTCTCTCAGGGAGGCGTCCTTGGATACGGTCGCATAATCCGAAAGCGGCACCATGAGTTCTTTGATCTTCCTGGTTTTCATGGGTCTCCTCTCCTTCATGGGGTGGTGGGGTCGTACCAGGGATCCTGCTCTTTCACAAAGGAGTCCCCCCGGGCAAATCCGCATGGATGGGGGATCCAACGTGTCTTCGAAGTCGTTCCGGTTGGATCAGGATGCCTTCGGCCCCAAAAAAGGCCGCGAACCCTTCCGACGGAGGACGGGTTCGCTATGGATAACATAGTGCTCTGCATACAGGCTGTCAAGGGAAGGACGCCCGACGCCGCACAGGTGTCGGACTTTTTTACTTCTTCCCCTGGGCGTCGAGCTGTAGTATCCAAAGGGACGATCTCGTGGGGGCGGGGGCCGCCGTCGTTTTCGAACGGGTGACGCAGCCGGCGTGGAACCGTGATTCAGCGTTTCGGGAAGGCCCGGCTCGAGATGCCCCGGGAAAGAAAATCGTTTCGCTTGCGTATCCGTCTTTCCGCCGATGGGACGAGAACGCAGGGAGACTCCATGTGAACGAAAACAGGGCCGAGGGGAGAGATTCAATGACCGGAAAATCGTCCTTTGACAATGAAAAATACATCCAGGAACAGACTTCTGAGATCCTGAAAAGGGCGGAGCAGTTCGGAAACAAGCTCTACCTGGAGTTCGGAGGGAAGCTGTTGTACGACTTTCACGCCTCCAGGGTGCTGCCGGGATATGATCCCAATATCAAGATGAGGCTTCTTCAGAAACTGAAGGATCAGGCGGACCTGCTGCTCTGCATTTATGCCGGGGACATCGAAAGGAAGAAGATGCGCGCCGATTTCGGGATCACGTATGATTCCGACGCGCTCAAGCTGATCGACGACTTACGATCATGGGGCATCCATGTCCGGGCCGTGGTCATTACACGGTATGAGAATCAACCCGCTGCCGAACAGTTCAAAAACAAGCTGGAGAGAAGGAAACTTGCGGTCTATACCCACCAGTACACCAAAGGATACCCCACGGACATCGACCTGATTGTCAGTGAGAGGGGGTATGGGGCCAACGACTACATCCCAACCGAGAAGCCCCTGACCATCGTGACCGGACCCGGCCCGGGAAGCGGGAAGCTGGCCACCTGCCTTTCCCAGGTGTTTCACGAGCACAAAAGGGGGATTTCCGCCGGATATGCCAAGTTTGAAACCTTTCCCATCTGGAACCTCCCCCTCAAGCATCCGGTGAACGCGGCCTATGAAGCCGCGACCGCAGACCTCCGCGATTTCAACATGATCGACCCGTTTCATCTTGAACAGTACAACGAGAGGGCGGTGAACTATAACCGCGATGTGGAGGTGTTCCCTGTTCTCAAGCGAATCCTGCACAGGATACGGAACGGGGGTTCGATGTACCACTCGCCCACAGACATGGGGGTGAATCGTGTGGGCTTTGCCATTACGGACGACGAGGCCGCACAGGAGGCGGCCAAGCAGGAAATGATACGCCGTTACTTCCGATATCAGTGCGAGTACGTGATGGGTTTGACGGACAGGGAAACGGTCCAACGGGTGGAGCTCCTGGTCAAGGATTTCAACCTGGACCTGACGTACCGCCGAGTGGTTGAGCCCTCGCGAAAGGCGGCCGTTCATGCGCAGGAGCAGGACAACAAGGGAAACGAAGGCATCTATTGCGGCGCGGCGATTGCCCTTCGAGACGGCACCATTGTGACCGGGAACAATTCACCCCAGCTTCATGCGGCATCCAGCCTGGTGTTGCACGCTGTGAAGCACCTGGCGGGAGTCCCGGAAAAAATCAAGCTGCTTCCCCCGAACATCGTCGAGTCTGTAAAAAGCATGAAGACCGAGATCCTGAACGAAAAGAACCTCAGTCTGGACGTGGTGGAAACCCTGATTGCCCTGAGCATCAGTGCGACCAGCAACCCCGCGGCCCAGCTGGCCATGGAATGCCTCAAGGATCTTCAGGGCTGTGAGGTCCACATGACCCACATCCCCACACCCGGGGATGAGGCGGGCCTGCGGCGGTTGGGCGTGAACCTCACGAGTGATCCCAACTTCTCCACGAAGGATCTCTTCGTCACCTGAGCCTCTCGCTCAAGCGTACGCATCTCGAGCGGTCCGGATGCGTTGAACCGCAACCAGGCTGATCAGGGCCATGCCCGCGCCGGCTACGAAAGGAATCCGGTAGTCCACCATCCACAGGAGCCCGCCCAGGGCGGGGAGCGCCACAGCGGCGATGTGGTTGATGGTAAAGCCCACCGCCATGCTCGGGGCGATGTCCCGGGGGTCCCCTACCTTCTGGAAGTACGTCCGAATCGCAATGCTGAAATTAAAGAAGATGTGGTCCAGCACGTAAAGGATCACGGCTACCCGCCCGGACTGGACCACGGCGTAGGCCAGGAAGATGAGGACCAGGCTGGCATACTCCAGGGAGAGCATTTTTCGTTCGCCGAACCGAATGATCGCCCTCCCGATCAAGGGGCTGAGGAAGTAGTTGATGCCGTTGTTCACCGCAAACAGGGTGGTGACCTCCTGGACGGAAAACTCGAACCGCTTGACGAGAAGGAACACGGCAAAGGCCATGAAGATCTGCCGCCGCGCGCCGGCCATGAAGGTCAGGAAGTAGAAAAGCCAGTATCGTTTTCGGACGATCATCCTCTTGCGTTGTGGGGCCAGGTCGCGTTCCGTGGGGTCCTGGAGCAGGGCCCAGACGGCGGTGGCGGCGAGGAGGAGGCCCACGACCATGTAGATCCCCGTGTAGCTGAGGAAAGAGGACGTTCCGAGGATGAAGAGGGCCATGCCGATGCTGGAGGCGGCGGCCAGGCTTCGGAGCTTTCCGAACACCCAGGGCGAGACGCTTGGGTCGAAGTACTGAAGCGTGAGGGACTGGTTCGTGGTTTCGTAGTAGTGGAACCCGAAGCTCATTATGAGGGTCGTAAGGGTGAGCCCCGCAAAAGAGGGGAACCATCCGGTGGCTGCCAGGCCCAGACCGAGGAACAGGATGGACAGGGCGCTCAGTCGATGCTCCCGCACGATCAGGATGACGTAGATGGCGAGCAGGGTGAGGAATCCCGGAATCTCGCGCACGGACTGAATGACCCCCACATGCCGGCCTTCCAGCCCTGCCACCTCCACAGCGAAGTTGTTGAACAGTGTCAACCAGGCCTGGAGTCCTGCGGTGGAGCATACGGTCAGGACCGCCAGGAAACGGAACATGGGCTTGGTGGTGACGGATTTCAAGAGGCCGCGGTTTTCTGCGAAAAGCCCTGCTGGGTTTCCATGGCCTTCAGGATCTGGAAAAGGACACGATTCACCGGCACGGGAACGTCGTAGGTTTCGCCCAGCTCAAGCACTCGGCCTGAAAAGATCTCGACCTCGGTCTTGCGCCCTGCCTCGATGTCCTGGAGCATGGACGTCTTGCCCTCGGGACCCAGGGTCGCCAGCACGGTTTTCCAGTTCTCGATGTCCTGACCGGTGAGAGACACCCCGGCGCGTTCGGCCACGGCGATCACCTCCCACATGGCTTCCTCCATGAGGTCCCGGGCTTCCTGGGAACGCTGGAACACGCCGTATGGGGCCCGCAGCACGGCAGAGCTCTGGTTGACCCCCACGTTGATCATGAACTTCCACCACAGCGTCCGAATCATGTCTTCCGGCGTCTCCCACGGGATGTCCGCCCGGTCGAACAGCTCCTGAACCCGGCGCACGCGTTCGGAGATCTCCTCGTTTTCCGCCTCCCCGAAGTGGACGACGCCCGGCGTGGTGTACGTCACCCGATTCCCTTCCCGGACGCCGTCGATTCCCAGGGCGACGGCGTAAAGGACCTTCTCCATGCCGAAGGCGCGGCCGAGCTGCTCCTCACTGTCGATGCCGTTCATGACGGAGAGGAAAACGGTATGATCCCCTACCCGGCTTCGCATGTCGTGAAGCGCCTGGTCCATGTGATGGTTCTTCACGGCCACGAAAACCAGGTCGGAGGGCGGGGCCGTGTCGTCCGGCCGGAGCACTGGGATGGCGTAAGGGCGGCCGTTCACCACGAGCCCCTGAGCCCGAAGTCGTTCATAGCGTTCCCCATCCGCGACCAGAGAAACGCAGGACGGGTCCGCATCAAAGAAACGGGATGCATAAAATGCACCCATGGCGCCGCCGCCCACGACGGCAATCCGCTGAATGGGATCCATACGCTGCCTCCTTGTTCCATGAGGTTTCCTCCATCGGGTTCCCGGCAAGGACCGGGAGGGGGAGGGGCCTTCCAGACGTTTGAGAACGATCCGCTCCAGGGAAACCGATGGGTACGCGAAAGATAAGGAGTGTTCCGGGCGATGTCAATGCGCCGTGATCGAACATTCGTGCAGGGGCAATCGCGGCACCCCTATGACAGAATGCCTTTACAATCGAGGCTCCCCACCCGATATGCCGTTATCGAGGTGGGATCAATTTCCCTTGCCTGCATGATTCGATTGTGCAAGATTAATACATCACTCATCATGCCATGAAAGTATGCAATCTTTCTTTTTTCCAGGCGCATTCTTTCTGCAGGTGGAGGGAGTCACATTGGCCAGGACCGTCCTCATTGTGGACGACGAGAAAGAGATGCTCCAGGTGCTTCGCCGCGCCTTTGAGGCCTACCGTGAGGTTTTCTCCGTCCGGATTGCCGAAAACGGCGAGGAAGCCTTGGACGTTCTGCGGGAGTCCAGCGATATTTCCCTCGTAGTCACGGACCTGATCATGCCGAAGATGGATGGGTTCACCCTCCTGGTCCACATTCGGTCCGACTTTCCCGACGTCCCTGTGATCATCATGACCGCTCACAGTCGTCCTGTGATGGAACGAATGGCATGGAAGATCGGTGTGGCCGAGTACATCGAGAAGCCTTTTGATGTGGAAGATCTGGCCCGGAAGATTCTGGCCGGGTTCCGTGCCGGCGAAGACATGGTACGGGGCGGACTCCAGGATATGGGTATTGCCCTTTTCACCCAGTTGATCGAGCTGGAAAAAAAGACCTGCACCGTCCACGTGCAGAACCCCGCAGCGAATCGTAAAGGGGACCTCTACTTTCTCGAAGGCGATTTGGTGAATGCCCGCGTGAACGAACTCCGTGCGGATGCGGCGGCCCGCGAGATCCTGAGCTGGCCGGACGTGGACATCTCCCTCCATGAGGGGTGCGCTGAAAAGGAACGGTGGATCCACTCTTCCATTGAAGAACTGATTCCTCCTGCCTCTTAAAAAACCGCCTACTGAGCAGGGATCACAGCTGTCCGTAAGGGTGGCCTTATGGATCCGTCATTCGGCCCCTGCCCGGATGCGGGAGGGGTGAGTGTCCCGGGTGAACACGTAGATCAAGGCGCTCAGGGCCACGGCAACAGAGGCGATGAGGAACGCCGTGCGATAGCTATCCCCGGCGGGCCCTGCCGCGGATTCCAGGTGTTCGATGGCCCTGCCGAGACCGTGAATGAAGACGCCTGCTCCGGTCATGGTAAATACATTGATTCCTGTCATGGCCGTACCCGCCATGTGTGCGGGCATGAGCTCCCGAATGTGGGCGTAGCTGATCGCATTGAAGGAGTTGAAAAACCCGTTGATGAACAGGAGCACGCCCAGGAGGAGCACCGGTGACCCTTCGGGCCAACGGCTCCAGATCAGGATGGCCAGAGCCGAACCGGTCATGGCCGGAATGATGGCCTTTTTCCTGGATTTCAACAGCCGGTCGGATACCCAGCCGCCCACGGGGGCGCCCACGATAAAGCCTACACTGATCATCAGGAGGACATTCCCGGCGGGTACCGGATGAAGCCCAAGGGAGCTCATGAGGAACGGACCGGCCCACAACGCCTGAATCGATGCGAATGACCCATATCGGAGAAAGATGCTCCAGGAGATGGCCCAGTAGGTCGGGCTGCGGAACAGGGTCGTCAAGGCCTTCACCGAAGCAGGAGACCTTTCCCGGCTTCCGGTCGCGGGCTGTCTCAGGGTGACCTCAGAATTCGGAAGGGGCCTCTCCCGGATCAAAACCGCGAGTGCAAGAATGATCACAAAGTGAAGAGCGGCCAGGGCCGCAAAGGTATTTCGCCATCCCAGAGAGGCGACCATCAGGGCCAGGGGACTCGTGGCTGCCAGGGTGCCCACGGTTCCCAGGGAGAGAAGTGTGCCGGACAACGTGGCAAAACGGCGCAGGTCGAACCAGTTGGTGAACAACTTCAGAGAGCCCATAAGGTTGGACGCCATCCCGATCCCGAGCAGCGCACGGCCGACCAGGGCCGCATAGAGTCCGGATGCCTGTGAGAACAAAAGTGCACCAAGGACCCCCGTCAGGTTGAGCGCGATCATGGTCCTCTTGGCACCCATTCGATCCAGGGAGAGTCCGAGAGGAATCTGCACCAGGGCAAAGGCATAGAAAAACACCCCTCCCACAAGGCCGAGCTCACGCGAGCCGAGCGAGAGGTCGTGGCTGAGCTCAGGCGCAATGATCGCACCGGAGACCCGGTAGAACATGCTCATGATGAAGAGCGCCGCACAGATGCCGAACAAGAGCCAGCGCTGGCGAGCGTGCGAGGTTGCGTGGCGCGGGGAAGGGGGGGGATTCCCATGTCCCCCTTCCAGATCAGACATCCCGAATACCATAACGGGAAACAAGGCGGGAGAGGTACGTCCTTTGGATCCCAAGCGTCTTTGCGGCACTCGCCCGGTTTCCTCCGGTACGTTTCAGGTTTTCGATCAGGAATTCTTTCTTGAACCGGTCCATGGCCTCCTTGAGGGTGAGTCCCACGGTCATGCCGCTGGATTCGCTGCGCGCGGTAGAAATGGGGAGATCCTCGGGAACGATTTCCCGGTCGTTTCCCATGACCACGGCCCGTTCCACAGCGTTGCGGAGCTCGCGGATGTTCCCGGGCCAGTCATACTGGAGCATACGATCCATGGCGGACTTGGAGATGGTCAGCTCCGGAAGCCCTCGCTCCCACTTGAACAGGTTCAGGTAATGCTGGGCGATGAGGGGAATGTCCTCTTTTCGCTCGCGAAGGGGGGGGACCCGCATTTGGACCACGTTCATCCGGTAGTACAGATCCTCGCGGAACTTACCGGAGCCCACATCCTCCTCGATGTCCCGATTTGTGGCGGAGATAATCCGGATGTCCACAGAGATGGCTTCGTTTCCGCCCACGCGATAGAAGAGCCCTTCCTGGAGAACGCGCAGGAGCTTGGCCTGCATGCCTGGGGACATCTCACCGATTTCGTCCAGGAAAAGGGTCCCGCCGTCGGCCAGTTCGATTTTTCCGGTTTTTCGTTCGGCGGCCCCTGTGAAGGCTCCTTTTTCGTATCCGAACAGCTCCGATTCCATCAGGGTTTCCGGGAGAGCGGCACAGTTCAACGTAATCATGGCCTTGGTCTTTCTCGGGCCGGCGTTGTGGATGAGCCGGGCCAGGAGTTCCTTGCCGGTTCCGCTTTCCCCCAGAATCAGGGTGCTCGTTTTGGAGTTTGCCACCTTGAAGGCATCGGAGATGACCTTTTTCAGCTTGGGGCTTTCGCCGATGATCGCGTAGCGGCTGTCCAGCTCCTGGCGCAGATCGCGGTTTTCGCGTTCCACGTCCTGAATTTTTTTTGCCTTGCTGATGGCCAGGGAGGACAGGTCGGCGAATGCGGTCAGGGTCTTCAGGTCGGACTCCTTGATGGCGGTTCCGTCCTCTTTGTCGATAATCTCCACGACTCCGATGATCTCATCGTCCACTTTCATGGGAACGCACGCAATGGAGTGAGTCTCGAAGCCGATGGATTCACTGATTTTTTTGTACCACCGATCATCCTTGCTCACATCCGGAATAAGCAGGGGCTCCCCGGTCAGGGCCACATATCCGGCAATTCCCTGCCCCAACTTGACCTCAAACTTCCGGACCTCTTCCTTTTTCTCCCCTGTGGCCACCTTGAAGTAGAGTTTTCGGGTCTTGTGATCCAGCAGGAGCAGGGAGCTCGCCTTGGCCCGCATCATGCCGGTTGCCGTGTGGATGATGAGTTCCAGGAGATGGTCCAGGTCGAGAACCGAGGACACCCAGGTGGTAATTTCCCTGAGTCGGTCGATGGTTACATTGGACCATGGGTCCGCATTGTTCATGGTTGCCTCCAGGGGGAAGTGCGAAGAAATTCACTCCACCCTAGCAGACGGAAGCCGGGTTGTATACTTTTTTATCTTATTTCGAGAAATCGAAGGGGCAGCGGAAGCAGGCAGGCGTTTCCGAGTGCTCAGACAGCCGCTACCCGCCGCGGGATGGTGTGGTGGCGTCGGACCCTGGGTCGGCAGGGCGGCGTTCGTGTGCAGAAAATTGCAGTAACGTATACAAAAGAATACAAATTCACGAGTCTGTGCAGGTCGCGAGAGCAGGGCGTCTTTCGGAAAATGTACGCCATTCCAACACCCTATGCGCAATATTTCGAAAGGATCCTGAGCAGGCACGGGAATTGCTCTCTTTACGGAGTAAAAACGGGTATCGAGCGTTGCAGGTTTTCCGTTCCCGAACAAGAGACAGGCGGGGGACGGGATCCTGTCTTGGAAAAAGGTCGTCTTGGGGACGAATTCAGACGTGAGAGAGGGCGATCATGGGCGCAACGCAGAGCATCCGATCCCTTGTAAGGGAGGCCAAGCTCTATCGGGAGCAGGGACTGCTCGAGCAGTCCAGGGATACGTATTATGCCGCTCTCGAAAAAATTGATGATGTGGATTATGAGGATCGGGGTCCCCTCGAGGAGGCCCTGAAAAAAGCGATTCACACCGTGGAAGTCGAACTGAGGGATCTGGAGCGGATGGATGACATCCCGGATCTTTCAGAAGACATGAAAGGCCTCATTCGACGTCTTTTTTCGGTTTCCGAGGACAGCGAAATCGCAAAGTACAAGGGTGCCGTCGCACTGGCTCAGTTCGGGCAGTACGGCGAGGCCCTCGAAGAGTTCAACCGCCTTCTCCAAGAGGGGAACATGGCGGTGTTGGCTGCCAAGAATATCATCACGTGCCATCTGACCTTTGCCTCTCCCGAAGTCGCCGTATCTCAGTTCGAGCGTTGGGTCCTTGGCGTCCAATTGACGCCGAAGGAGCTCGCCGATGTCCGCCGCTTCTTAGAGCGCGTCCTGGAAAGAGACGGGGTGGATGCGGATCTTTCGATGCTCGAGGGTCTGGTTCGCAGGGGTAAGGCCTGGGATCCTGACGGCGAGGAGGTCCTGCCGATTTGTTCCGTCAGACTGCCGTACAAGAAAAAGGCCGGCTGTGAAAGAGGCGAAGAGCTCGACGTCTTCCTTCACGCAGGCAGTGCGGTGTCCATTCAAATTTCACCGGATAGGAAGGACCTTCTTCGCGCTTTGCGGTTGGGTACGCGTATCATCGGAATGCGCTTTTTCAGCAACATGGCCTTTTTTGAAGGAAACGGCCTGGTGATCAGCAGGAAACAGATCGAAAGCGGTCCGCGTCAAGGCTACTACACCTTGGACATTCATGTCGAGGCGGCGTAGGCTCTTACATCCGCATTCCCGTTCCTTGGAGAGAATCACCTGCCATGCGGGGGCGTAGCGGGCGCACGAGAGATAAGCAGGCAGAGAACCCTGACGTGCTGCTATAGCAAGAGTCAGCGGAGTGCCCGGAAGAGCGATGGCGCAGGTGAGGAAGGAGTCAGAAGATGGAGTACACAAAATCATTAACCGGGGACCTGGATTTTATCGGCCTTGCCGAGGTGATTCAGATCCTGGGAGGAAACGGAAGCACGGGCGCCCTTCGATTGACCACGCGATATCACGCGAGCCCGGGGTACATCTACTTCGTGGAAGGGGAACCGGTCCATGCCACGTGCAACGGGTCGCAGGGCCTTGACGCGATCTACAACCTCTTTGGCTGGAGCCAGGGGCATTTCGAGTATCGAGACGGCCGGGTCCAGGTCGGCAGGACCGTTCGGGGCAGCCGAATGCAGATCGTGCTCGACGCCCTTCGCCTGCTCGATGAGGGAAAGATCAAACGAATCGGCAACCGTGACGAAGACCCGCTGGACGGTTTCGGTTACGGCAACATGCGGGACATTCCCGTGGTCAAGGGCCCGCTTCCCGATTACATGTATGTGGTTCAGGAGGAGCGGTTTCCGGACGGGCACAAGATTGTCAAGGAAGGCACGTTCGGAAACTGGATCTGGGTGATTCTGGAAGGAGAGGTGGATATCACCAAGGAGACGCCGCAGGGTTCGGTGCGCGTGGCCCGTCTCGGGGAGGGGTGCTTCATCGGGACCCTGCTCTCCCTTCTGCACGGGGTGAATCGCAGGACGGCTACGGCCACGGCCGTGGGCGAGGTCCACTTGGGCCTGCTGGATACCCTTCGGCTCTCCGGGGAGTACGCCACCCTCAGTCCCCGGTTCAAAGGGGTCCTGCTGAGCCTGACCAGCCGGCTCTTCAAGATCACGGACCGGACCGTGGGCATGCTGGTGAACCGCAACGAAGCTAACCGCATGTTAGAAAGCGAAACGCCGCTCATGGACGAGGAGGCGCTATACGAGGGTGTTTACAGCATTTCACGCGGCGAGACCTGGGTCGTGAGCAACACGGCCAACGGGTACCTGCCCCTGTGCGCCCTGAATCACCGGGATGTCTTCGGGAACGTCCCCTTTCTGGACATCGGTCACGAACCTCGAAGCGCCTCCGTGGTGGACTGCGACGATCTAGGAGTGGAGCGCCTGGACGGGGAGGTGTTGTACGACGAGTACGACAGGCTCTCCGAGACGTTCAAGAGCCTGGTCCAGAACGTGGGAAGCTGCATTGCGGAGACCACGCGCATGGCGTGCCGGGCCTGAAGAGGTCCTGTCCGCGCATTCCAGTGGCTTCTTCTTTGCCTGTTATTTCAAAACGGTCTGCCGACCCGGGCGGGACGAGGTCACAGTGTGCAGGGCCGTGCGCTTCCCGCCTTGCTCCTGCGAGTTGACTCGCAGGCACGTCTCAGTCCTCATTCACCATTCCCACCGCAACATCCGCACAACTCCTTGGAAATTGCTTGCTCGAGCCTTCCTTAAGCTCGTGCCCGCCTGCAGTGTGAGGTGTCGGAGCGAAGCGAGGACAAAAAGAGCCATTTCTGGATGGAAACGAGGCTCGCTGCGGTGAGATGCCATTCCCCCGGAGGGGAAATCCTCCCTTGATCTTGTGAAACCATTCTCGTATTACACTTCAGACGGTCTTTCTTCTCGCGCTTCCCGGACAGGCATCCCGTTTTATCCCAAGCAGGGGCTTCGAGGCCGACGGCACGGATCCTTGCTGTGAAGGCCTCGCTTGCGCCTTTCCCCTGCCGCCCGTGGGGGAACGCGAGAAGCGTTCATCTGAAACCCGAGCTGCGTTCAAAGGGCGTTGAGGGAAGCGCTTGTACGAATGTGGGGATGTCGACGGCGATAGATCTAAGGGAGTGGATATGGAAGCGCTGAAACCGGACGCCCGGTGTGCGGAATGTCTATACCGCCTGGCTGAAACGGCCGCGCGGTTGGCCGTGGGAGACAGTGCGAATCCCGATGCGGGGCGTGTCGAGGCTGCGGCCCGGACGATTGTCGCGCGGGGGATCGAGCGCGGATCGGCTTCCCCTGTGATCGCGAACGCCATGCTCACGGAAATCTCACGCCTTTCGGGCACGGACGATCCCTACACGGGCTTTAAAAACCAAGAAATGGACCGCGCGGAAGCGGTGTGCTCCGGTCTTGACGTAGGTGTTCCGAACGATCTCCGTTCCGGGGTGTCGCTGGCGGTCATCGGCAACACGCTCGACTTTTTTCAGGACCCGGAGCAGGTCCTGAACGACGTGCCTCGGCTGCTGCGGGACGGTGTCTCCTTTGCGTGGGACGACGTCGATCGCATGGACGACTTCCTTTCGGAGTCCCCCAAGCGGGTGCTCTACCTGACCGACAACGCCGGAGAGGTGTACTTCGATCTCACGCTCTATGGGATCCTGAAGGCACGCACCCGTCAGTGCACGCTTGTGGTCAAGGGTGGGCCGGCGCTCAATGACCTGACACGGAAGGAGCTCAGGATACGCGGGCTGGAGGATCGCTTCGAGGAGATCACGGATACGGGGACCCCGGGTGCAGGCGTGGACTGGGACCGGGTCTCGGATGCGTTTCTTGCCCGACTGGAGCAGGCCGACCTGCTCGTGATCAAGGGCATGGCGAACTTCGAGAGCCTATATCCGCGGCTCCTTTCTGCAGCGGCGATCTTCCTGTTTCGGGTCAAGTGCGAGCCCATCCAGGACCTGGTCGGGATCCCCAAGGGAAGCTTTGCCGCGATTTGGAAAGAACCGGCCCGGTAGTACGCTCAGGGGAAAGAGCGCAGGGGCGGGGTGCGAGGTACGCCAAACGCGGAATCCCCTGCGCATTGCTTTACAGCTCCCTGGTGAATCCATGTGCCTGCAAAACGGCTGAAAATGCTTCGCTCGCGCATTCCTCAAGCTTGCTGAGGGGTTCGCGAGTGATATTCATGTTCACAAAAATGCCTTGTCATTCGGGATCCCTCATCCCGCTAAAGCGGGAATGCGGGGAGGAAAGGACGTGAAAAACGTGCCTGAAGCGGAATCTGGAGGGGGTATGAGTTCTCTAAAGGAATTCATTCGGGAGGGGCCGGTCCACTCTCGAAACATGGACATACGGACGTTTCCGGCCGAACACGGCCGCGTTGTCGTGGAGGGGCGACTCCACGATGAGCGGTTTGTCTGCGGGACCCGCTGGGATGGAGAGACGGAGGCCCCACGTACAGTGCACCGCATTGTGGTTCGTCTTCTTGTCGGGGACTGGCCGCCGACCATTCTGGATGCCGAGGCCGAGATGCTGGATGTGCCCCACACGCTCTGTCCGACCACGCTCGACTCCATTCGGAATGTAGTGGGGATTTCCATCTCCCCGGGCTACGGCAAGGAGGTCCAGGAGAGGCTGGGAGGGGTCCGGGGATGCACCCACATGGCCCATCTCGTGGGGGCCATGGGGATCGCCGTCCTTCACGGGGTATGGACCGAGCGCTCGCGACACCCCCGGACACCTCCGGAGTCCCTGGAGGCCATCCCGGGGTTTTCGCAGCTCAAGGACAGCTGCCGCTTGTGGCGGGAAGACGGTCCGATTATTCGGGAGATGCGTGAGGGGCTGAAAGCGTTGCAAAACAAGGATTCCGAGCGGGGAGAGTGATGCGCATTGCCCTGATCGGTATGGCCGGGACCGGTAAATCCACGTGGGCGAAAAGGTTCCAGGCGCAAGGGTTTCACCGGATCGACTGTGACCGGATGATTGCGGAGCGGCTTTCCTCGAACCTGCATGCCGCAGACGATCTCATCGCGGCCCTGGGCTCCTGGATGGGGCTCCCTTGGGGGCCGGGGTACGGGGATCGGGCGGCGCAATACCACCGGGAGGAGGTGGCGGTGATGCAGGAGGCGCTCGGTGTGCTCGCAACGACGGCCTCCGGAAAGAACCTGGTCGTGGACACGGCGGGAAGCGTGATTTACACGGGCGCATCGGTCCTCAGGGAACTGACCCGGCAGACCACCGTCGTCCACCTGGAAACGCCCCCCGAGGTCCAGGAACGCATGCTAGAGGAGTTCCTGGAGCGCCCGGGTCCTGTCCTGTGGCAGGGCATGTTCCAGAGGGCCGCGGGCGAATCCGAAAAACAGGCCCTGGCGCGGTGTTACCCGCTTCTGCTGGCAGATCGGGAAAAACGATACCGGGCCCTTGCCCACGTGTCCCTCCCGCATGCCTTTCACAAGGAGGGCGTGCAGGGCGTGGAAGGTTTTTTGGCGCGGATCCGGAAGGAAATGCAGGGCCGGCCCGAGCCTTCTCTCAGTTGATCAGGCTTTGTGCCGGCGCGGGGATGCGGCCGCCCAGACGGATGAAGGTGCTCGACGCATCGGGGGAGCGCAGGGGAATGATCGTGGCCTCCCCCAGAAGGCCCCCGAAAAAGGCCTTGTCTCCGGCCTTTTTCCCGGGCACCGGAATGAGGCGGGCCGCCGTGGTCTTGCGATTGATGACCCCGATGGCCATCTCGTCCGCAATAATCGCCGCGATGGTCTCCGCCGGTATATCCCCGGGAAGGGCGACCATGTCCAGACCGACCGAGCAGA